>Ga0256838_1001656_pt1 | contig 10152 bp, 9 predicted proteins | sample 4571419metaG_FD_185978 | JGI IMG/M metagenome (GOLD analysis project Ga0256838, IMG submission 185978) | Hydrothermal vent microbial communities from Guaymas Basin, Mexico - 4571-419 | ecosystem: Environmental > Aquatic > Marine > Hydrothermal vents | place: Mexico: Guaymas Basin | collected... | reverse complement strand
GACAACTTAATGAATGTTTTAGATATCTTTTTTGGATAGGTGAAAACATGTTTAATAAAGTTTTAATTGCAAATAGAGGAGAGATAGCAATTAGAATTATGAGAGCATGCTGGGAGTTAGGGATTAAAACAGTAGCAGTATATTCTGAGGCAGATAAAAAATCATTACATGTTACATTGGCTGATGAGGCATATTGCATAGGTCCAGCTCCGGCGGCAAAGAGTTATTTAAACATTGAGGCAATATTAAACGTTGCTGAAAAGGCAAAGGTTGATGCTATCCATCCAGGTTATGGGTTTTTAGCAGAAAATGCTGAATTTGCAAGAGCAGTTAAAAAGGCGGGCTTTGAATTTATTGGACCTCATCCCGATGCAATTGAAGCAATGGGGAGCAAAATTAATGCCAAAAAAATCATGAAAAAGGCGGGTGTCCCTTTAATTCCAGGTAGTGACGGGGCGGTTGAAGATATTGACGAAGCAATAGAGATAGCTGAAACAATTGGCTTCCCAGTAGTTGTTAAGGCCTCCGCCGGCGGTGGCGGAATGGGGATGAGTGTTGCCTATAACAAGGAAGAGTTAAGAGAAGTTATAGAGTCAGCAAGAAACATTGCAAAGAGTGCATTTGGTGACCCAACGGTATTTATTGAAAAATACTTAGAGAATCCAAGGCATATAGAGATTCAACTATTGGGAGATAAACATGGAAATATTATTCATTTAGGAGATAGGGAGTGTTCAATACAGAGGAGACATCAAAAGTTAATTGAGGAAGCTCCATCTCCAATAATGACTGAGGAGTTAAGAGAGAGGATGGGAGAGGCGGCAATTAAAGCTGGAAAGGCAATAAATTATGACAGTGCTGGAACTGTTGAATTTTTATATGAAAATGGAAACTTTTACTTCTTAGAGATGAACACAAGGATTCAGGTTGAGCACACTGTTACAGAGCAAGTTACTGGGATAGATATAGTTAAGGCGATGATTAAAATAGCCGCTGGAGAGGAATTAACTTTAAAGCAGGAGGATGTTGAGATAAAAGGGCATGCAATTGAGTGCAGAATTAACGCAGAAGACCCATTAAATGATTTTGTCCCATGTCCTGGAAAAATAAAGCTTTATAGGTCTCCGGGAGGTCCAGGAGTTAGAATAGACAGTGGTGTCTGTGGAGGGGCTGAGATTCCTCCATACTATGATTCAATGATATCCAAGTTAATCACATATGGTAATAGTAGGGAAGAGGCAATAGCGAGAATGAAGAGGGCTTTAAAAGAGTATGTTATAATTGGGGTTAAAACAAACATGCCATTCCATAGGGCTGTTTTAGAAGAGGAGAACTTTTTAAAAGGGAATATTTCAACCCATTATGTTGAACAAAACATGAATAAATTGAAGGAGAAAATGGTTAAATATGCATTGGAGTCAAGGGATTTATACAGTATTGTATCAGAGAGAGTATTTGAGAAGAATAAAAAGATAGCTGCAACTGTTGGGGGCTTAACGATGTATATATCTCAAATCATGAAGGAGAATGAGATGAATAATAAAGAGTGGTAATGTTTATATAACATAAAGAGATAGTTATTAAAAACTCTCTTTAAATCTTTAAGGATATAACTCTAAGATAAGATAAACAATAAATAACATAAAGTAATAATGAACAATAAAATCAATAAAAAATAATAAAAGGTGATAATAATGCCAGGAACAAAGCAGGTTAATGTTGGTTCATTGAAAGTTGGACAGTATGTTATGATTGATGGAATTCCATGTGAGATTGTAGATATTAGCGTTTCAAAGCCAGGAAAACACGGAGGAGCTAAGGCAAGAGTTGTAGGAATTGGAATATTTGAAAAAGTTAAGAAGGAGTTTGTTGCCCCAACATCAAGCAAGGTAGAAGTTCCAATAATTGACAGAAGAAAAGGGCAGGTCTTAGCTATAATGGGAGATATGGTTCAAATTATGGACTTGCAAACTTATGAAACATTGGAGTTGCCAATCCCAGAAGGTATTGAAGGTTTAGAGCCAGGAGGAGAAGTTGAATATATAGAGGCAGTTGGTCAATACAAGATAACAAGAGTTATCGGTGGAAAGTAAATCTAATTTATTTTTTTATTTTTAGTTAAACTTCAAAAGTTCCATTTATTGTCCTTATAACAACATTATCAACATATTTCTTTGCTATTTTTCCCAATTCTTTTAGTTCATCTTCTTTGGGCATAGGAAGTTTTTTAAACTCATCATCATAGGCATCTTTTGGCTCAAACTGCTGAATTGCATACAAATCACAATCTTTAACTGTCTTTGCTATTTCTTCAATATCATCTTTGCCCATAACTCTTGGCACATAAGTTGTTCTACACTCAACAAATACATTATTAGCTTTACAAAGCTCAATAATCTTTAATATCTTTTTTTTAATCTCTTTCCCATCTTCTCTGCATTTTACAAAATCTTTGTATCTATCAAATCTACACTTTACATCAACTGCCACATAATCAATTAAATTATCTTTTATAAGCTCTTCAATAACCTCCGGGTTTGTTCCATTCGTATCTATTTTAACTGGAAAACCCTTTTCTTTTGCATATCTTGCTATCCCTATAACTGCATCCTTTTGTAGAGTTGGCTCTCCGCCACTTATAACAATGGCATCAGCAAAGAAAAAGTCAATGTTATTAAAAAGCTCTTCAACTGTCATCTCCTTTTTATGCTCCAAAACATATTTTAGATTGTGGCAGTAGGGACATTTCATATTACATCCATGTAAAAAGATAACAGCAGATGCCTTTTTTGGATAGTCAATAGTAGATAAATCCACTATTCCTGAAACAAGAACTTTCATTTTTCCACCCGAATAGTTAATCAATTTTCAATCTTTTTAATAAAATCATCTTAATCTCATCATTAATTAACATCCAAACGTGGGCATAGAGCCACATAAATAAAGCCAAATCCCAGCCAATGGGAGCCATAAATATTCCCTCAGCGGCTACAATAGTCCCAATTACGTTTGTTCCCATAACACCCCAAAACAGCAATTTACTTGGATATGGCTTTTTCCACAACCTATCTCTAATCCTTGTAACGAATATTGTTGCATGTCCAGCTAAAATTAATTTTAAGAATACAAAACTCTGCAACTCTGCAATTGTTAGATGTAAAAACACATCAGAGATATAAAATATAAGGAATGAGCTAACAACCCCACTTAACCCTAATGCCGTTGATAAAATTAAAATTTCTTTCATTCTCCATTTAACTGGAAGTTTTGGCTCAACAACATTATCGTAGGCGATTGCCAATATAGGGATATCGTTTAATATGGCTAAGAGCACAATCATCAGTGCAGTTATCGGATAAATACCCAAAATCAATATGCATAACTCAACAAAGAATAAAATTCTTATTGTTTCTGTAATCCTATAAATAACGTAACTCTCCATTCTTTGGAATATTCTCCTTGCCTCTTGGATTGCATCAACAATAACGGATATTCCTGGAGATAGCAAGATTATATCAGCGGCGGCTCTTGCGGCATCAGTTGCATTTGAAACAGCAATTCCACAATCTGCCTTTTTTAATGCAGGAGCATCATTAACTCCATCCCCAGTCATAGCCACCATATGCCCCTTCTTTTGTAAGGAATCAACAATCTTATACTTATGCTCTGGAAACACCTCAGCAAATCCATCTGCCTCTTCAACAATATCATCAAACTTTTCCTCTTTAATCTCTCCTCTTTTTAGTTTTTTCAATAACTCACTAATGGATATTATCTTATCTCCAATACCCAACATTTTTGCTATATTTTTGGCTATTGCGATATGGTCACCAGTAACCATCTTTATATTAACTCCAAGCTCTTTAATCTTTTTAACTGCTAAGGGAGCATCTTCTCTTGGAGGGTCATACAATGGAATAATTCCAGCAAAATGCCATTTTCCATTTTTATAAACTGCAATCCCCAAAGCCCTATATCCTTTTTCAGCAAGTTCATCAACAATTTTTTTAACTTTTTCCCTTAAATCTTCATCTGCATTACATAAATCTAATATTACCTGAGGGGCTCCCTTTGAGACCTTAAACTCTTCATCATTGGTTACCTCTGCCTCAGTCCTCTTAATAACGGGGTCAAATGGGATAAATTTTTTTATTTTGTAGGTTTTTATTTTATCAATTAATCCTAATTTTTTTGCCTCATTCAAAATTGCCATATCTATTGCATCCGCATCCTCCTCCCTTGAAGCAAGAGCAGCAAATAAAACAACATCCTCCTTAGTAAAATTATTTAAAGCTATTATCTCTCCACAAACAAGCTGATTCTTAGTTAAAGTCCCAGTTTTATCTGAGCAGAGAATATCAACCCCTGCCAACTCTTCAATAGCAACAAGTTTTTTGACTACTGCATCTTTTTTTGCTAAGTTTAAAGCACCAATTGCCATAGTTATGGATAACACAGCAGGCATTGCCGCTGGAATTGCAGAAACAGCTAAAACTAAGGCAAATTGGGCAGTTTCTATTAAACTCCTTCCCCTAAGTAATTCAACAACAACCATTATTGATATTAAAATCACCGCTAAAATAATCAAATAGTTCCCAATTTTAATAATCATCTTTTGGTAGGAGCTAACTTTTTCTGCCTTTTCAACCAATTTAACGGTCTTTCCAAAGTAAGTGTTTAAACCAGTAGCTTTAACTATTCCAGTCATCTCTCCCTTTTTAACAATAGAACCAGAATATGCAACATCCCCCACTTTTTTTTCAACAGGCAAACTTTCTCCTGTTAAGGCAGATTCATCCACAACCAAATAATCTCCATCAACCAATATTACATCAGCGGGGACAATATCTCCAATTCTTATCCTAACAACATCTCCCGGGACTAATTCTCTCGCTGGGATTGTTTTCCACTCTCCATCTCTCAAAACCCTTGCATTTAAAGCCATTTTTTGTTTTAGATATTCAATAACATTCTCTGCCTTATGCTCTTCCCAAAAACCAACAACACCATTAACAATTAATAAAATCAAAATTATAATAAAATCTACCCAGTGTTTGATTATTGCAGATAAAATAGCGGCAATTTCAATCATCCAAGCAATTGGATTCCAAAAGTATGATAAAAACTTAATTATTGGATGAACCTTTTTCTCAGGAATTTCATTATAACCATATTTTTTTAACCTCTCCTTAGCTTCTTTTGTAGATAATCCAGTTTTTATTGAAGTTTTAAATTCCTTTTCAATTTTTTTGATGTCCATAATATCCCTCATATAAGTGAAAATAATCAATAAAAAATCAAAATAAAAAATAAATCTATATGACTATTGGTTATTTAGCAAAGTATTTTAAAACATCCTTCTCTGTAATAATTCCAACAACCTTTAAATCATCATCAACTACTGGCAAAGCTCCTATATCGTTTGCTATCATTATTTCAGCAACTTCTTTTAACTTATCCCCCTCTTTTGCAGTTATAACATCTCTCTTCATAATTTCTTCCATTCTAACATTAGTTATCTCTCTAACATTACCTGTCTGCATGTGGTTGAAAGCCCAATCACTACCCAATAGCTTTATAAAGTCAGTTGATGTTATAATTCCTACTAATCTTCCTTCACTAACAACTGGCAATCTTCTAAATCCATTTCTCACCATGGTTCTCGCAACATCCTTTAATCTCTCTCCTGGTGTAGCAACAATAACCTTTTTTGTTATATAATCGTCAATAACCTCATTATCATCTATTTTGTCCAATAAAGCCCTTATCACATCTCTTTCTGTAATTAAAGATATTAATTGATTGTCATCATTAACTATTGGAACCCCTCCGACATTTTTTGTTAAAAATGTTTCTATTGCTTCATCAATATCTGCATTCTCCTTTAAAGTTATAACATTTTCTTCCATAATCTCTCTAACCGGCTCATTTATGGCCGCTAAGAAATTCCTTTCATGCTTTTCTCTAATTAAATTATATTTTGAACCCCCACCCATGAAATCTACAATATCCATACTTGTAATGATACCAACAACTTTGTTATTTCCGGCATTTACAACTGGTAATCTTCTGTATTTATTTTCATTCATTGTCATCAATGCCTTTCTTATTGTTGTTGTTGGATAGACGGTTACAACCTCTTTATTTTGAACAATTTTTACTGCTTTCACGAGCATCCCTCACATGTATTTTAAATTTGAAGATTAAATTTAAATGATTAAATAGTTAATGTGATTTATAGTTTCAATAATATTTAATATCCCAATAAGTATAAAATGGTTATCATTGTGATGGATATGAAGGATGTGGAAACTATTATAAAGGGAATAATAAAAGATATGAATCCACGTTTTAAGAAAAAAACTTTAAAAGAACTGTTGAGTGAAGAAAAACCACATGTAATAATAAATGGCAAAAGGCATAGAATAAAGAGGAGAGAGCTTGAATTTTTAAAGGAAATAGCGAGCGAAAACTTAAAACTCCCAATTGTCTTAGAGGTTGATTCCTCCTTAGGAGGGGCTATAAAAGTTAGTGGAAAAGAAGAAGTTAAAGTTATATCAAAGATTTTAGGGAGAGATGTCGATATCTTTTCAGAGAAGGATGTAATGTATATATACAAACCAGAGCTAAGGATTGTTAGAAGGGAGTTGCCAACAACAACACAGCTTATATTTAGGTTATCTTTATCTGACTAAAAAGTGATACTATGAAAACAAAAAAATACTACGGAAGAGACCCAATAAAGAAGCTTTTAAATGACCCCGAGAAAAGAGAGAAGATTTTCAAATTCTTATTTATTTTAAATATATGGGTTTGGTTAATGGTGTTTTTAGGGGCAATAATCTTTATCATATTAATGATAAAGTATTATTGGTAGTATGTATTGCACAATGCTACTTCTACCTCTTTTATAACCAAAAAGATTATTAACTTTAAATTATCTAAGTTAATATTTAATGTTTAATATTGTTTATAATTTGGGTGGTAGTATGAATACTTTTGTTTGGTTGTTTGCAATTATTGCTTTGAGCTTTTCTGCATTGGTAGGGTTAAGATTATCTTTTAAAAAGGGAACTGCTAATGTTTTAGTTGGAGAGTCAATAATTACCGTTGTTGCAGGGACACTAATAGTTGTTATCTCCCAAAAATACAACCTTGCATTTGCCGACACTATTGCCTTAGCCATGTTTATCTGTGGTGTTGTTGGGGCATTTGCCTTCTGTAAGGTTATAGGTGGAGAGAATGAAAAAGCAAAACAGCCAAATTAATAAGGATGAGGTATTTATTGTTGTCCCCGCATTCAACGAGGAGAAGATGATAGGAAAGACATTGAGAGGTTTAAAAAATGAGGGGTATAAGAATATAATAGTTGTTGATGACGGCTCAATGGATAAAACATCAGAGATAGCTAAAAAAGAGGGAGTTATAGTATGTAGGCATATATTAAATAGGGGTTTAGGAGGGGCTTTAGGGACAGGGATTACGTGTGCTCTGTTATATAAGCCAAAAGTTATAGTAACTTTTGATGCAGATGGACAACATCATCCTAAGGATGTTGAAAAAGTAGTTAAGCCAGTGTTATTTGAAAGTTATGATGTGGCTATTGGTAGTAGGATGATGGATAAAAATGAGTTAAAGAACATGCCTTTAGTTAAAAGGATTGGTAATTTTGGCTTAAATTTTATAACATATTTAATGGGAGGTTACTTTGTTACAGACAGTCAGAGTGGTTTGAGAGCTTTTTCCTATGAAGGGGCTAAGAAAATTATAGGGGACTTGAAAAGTAACAAATATGAGGTTTCATCTGAATTTATAATCTTAGCTAAAAAACACGGATTAAAGCTTAAAGAAGTGCCAATAAAAACAATCTATACTGAATATTCAATGAGTAGAGGAACCAACGTTATAACTGGGTTTAAAATTTTATTTAAGTTGATTATGCAGAAGATTTTTTAAATGTAACTCCCAATGATTTCATACTAAGGTATTGCTCTTTTTTCTTCAACTGTATTTAGAAATTTTTTGGAGTGATAATTTTATTTTTATGTATTTCATTGCCATAAAATAAAAATCTATTTATAAAATTTTACTCTATGGATTTATCTAAACAGTCAATATGAGAGTAATAAATGATGTGAGAGAATGTTTAGCATAAGGAAGATAATAACAATCTCTGATTATGTAACAATGCTAAATATAATAACTGGGCTCTTAGCTATATTTTTAAATAATTTTTCACTAATCTATTTATCAATTGTCTTTGATTCATTAGATGGCTATGTAGCAAGAAAAACAGGAACTGTCTCTGACTTTGGAGCTGAGTTAGACAGCATTTCAGATGTAGTGAGCTTTGGAGTAGCTCCTGCTTATCTACTATATAATAACTTTGAATCTAACTTAGCTTTAATATCAGCAATAATATTCTGCCTCTGTGGAGCTTTAAGGTTGGCAAGGTTTGGGATATTGAATGTTAAAGGATTCATTGGCTTGCCAATCCCAGCTGGAGCTTTATTATTAGTTGGTTTCTGCCAATTAATTGATAACTATTTAATTAACTCAATATTGGCTATATTGATAGGGCTTTTAATGATTAGTGATATAAAGTATCCAAAGTATCCTAAGAAGATATTTATCTATATATTTGCCATCTCTTTGGGTTTGGCTATAGCTGGAATTCCACACTTTGCTTTAATATTATGTTTAATCTACGCCATTTATGGTATAATAAGATATTTTAAGAGGTGATTAGCAATCAACAAAGAAATCCTCAAAAAAATTCCAGAAAATATTTTAAATAAAGAGGCAATAAACAAATTGGAAAACAAAGGAGTTAAAATTATAGATGTTTTAGGTAAAGGGCATAGAGGGGTTGTTGTAAAAGGTATATATAACAACAAAGAGGTTGCCATAAAAATCCCAAGAATAGACAGCCCAAAAAACACCATAGAACATGAGGCAAAAATCTTAAAATTATTGGAAAAATATAATATAGCTCCAAAAGTTTATGAATTTGATAGCGATTATCTAATCATGGAATTTATAAATGGAGAGGAGTTGAAATCAGCTGTTGATAAATTAGATAAAGATAGATTGCTAAAAGTGGTAGAAGATATTTTAAAAATTACTCTAAAACTTGATATCTTAGGGATTGAACATAAGGAGATACAGGGAGGGAGGCATTTTCTAATAACTGATAAAAAAACCTACATCATTGACTTTGACAAGGCAAAAGAAAAGAGAACTACAAAAAACTTTACAGGAGCTATTGCCCTATTGTTTGGAGAGGGGAGAATAGCAAAAACTATAAGAGAGAAATTAAATATTGATATAGATGAAATAAAGTTTATAAGAGAGTTTGCAAAAATATATAAAAAGCTCTAATGATAATAAAAATTATTAGGTGATGTTTATGGTTAAAATTATCACAAGGAAGGTAAAAGACATTGAACCTCTAAAAGATGCTTTATTAATTGAAGGGCTTCCAGGAATTGGACACGTTGGTAGGTTAGCAGCTGAGCATTTAGTCCATGAATTTAAAGGAGAAAAGTTTTTAGAACTCTTCTGTTATGACTTCCCACCACAAGTTTTAGTTAAAGATGATGGGACTATTGAATATATGTGTGCTGAATTTTATAAAATAGAGGAGCCAAAACCAATGATTGTTGTTTTAGGTAATACACAGGCATTATCTCCAATTGGTCAATACCACTTAGCTGAAGAAATTGTTAAAATAGGCATAGAATATGGAGCTAACTTCGTCTATACCTTGGGTGGCTTTGGAGTTGGAAAATTGTGTGAGGAAGTTAAGGTCTATGGAGCTACAACATCAAAAGAACTCGCTGAAAAGTTAAAAGAAAATGGTATTTTATTCAGAACCGATGGGGGAGGGATTGTTGGAGCTGCTGGATTAATGCTAATGTTTGCTGACTTAAACGGAATTCCTGGAATTTGTTTGATGGGAGAGACACCGGGTTATTTAATTGACCCAAATGCTGCTAAGGCAGTTTTAGAAAAGTTCTGCAAGCTTGAAAATATAGAGATTAATATGGAAGAGTTGGAGAAGAGAGCTAAGGGTATGGAGCAGTTTATTGAGAAAATTAAGAAGTTTGAGGAAGAGATGTTAAAATCTGCTCAAACAAAACCACCAAGTGA
>Ga0256838_1001653_pt1 | contig 10166 bp, 10 predicted proteins | sample 4571419metaG_FD_185978 | JGI IMG/M metagenome (GOLD analysis project Ga0256838, IMG submission 185978) | Hydrothermal vent microbial communities from Guaymas Basin, Mexico - 4571-419 | ecosystem: Environmental > Aquatic > Marine > Hydrothermal vents | place: Mexico: Guaymas Basin | collected... | reverse complement strand
TATATATAAGACAAAATAAACAAATGCTAATATTGTTATTAGCTATTATTTTTGCAGTTTTAAGCCAATTTTTACTTATATTCAAAAAATACGATATTTGTAGCAATTGTGTCCCAATTGCTAGCTCGTTTCGGTTGAAATGCCTGCTTTTTTAGGCGGGATTGCAACCACTTTTTAAATGATTCAAAAATCACTTTTTCAGAAAGAAGATGCAAAAAAAAAAGAGAGGGGTATCATCCCCCTGATCTCTTCAACATATTTACAAACTCTGCAATTTGGTTGAAATGCCTGCTTTTTTAGGCGGGATTGCAACTGCAACCGGACCTCCTTTTTCCTATTTTCTTCTTCGGTTTTATATGTTGAAATGCCTGCTTTTTTAGGCGGGATTGCAACCCCTAAATCTTCAACTCGATAACGACGTATTCCCTTGAAACGTTCCTTCAACTCTTGTTGAAATGCCTGCTTTTTTAGGCGGGATTGCAACTTGCATCTTAACTGGTGTGTAAAAACAATCAAAGATTTTTGATAAAGTTGAAATGCCTGCTTTTTTAGGCGGGATTGCAACTGACAGAAAGTTTCTTCCGTATTTGTATTGAATGTTTCTAAATCTTGTATGTAGCGTTGAAATGCCTGCTTTTCTACGCGGGATTGCAACATGCCTTAATCACTGCGTTTACCATTTTAACTACCTCTTGAAATGCCTGCTTTTTTAGGCGGGATTGCAACACGTATTTTCCTTTGATAACCACTTTTGCAGTTCCCCAGTGGATGAAGAATTTTCTTGTCCCTAGTCTACTTGAAATGCCTGCTTTGCTAGGCGGGATCGTGACAGATAAAAGGAATTCCTTAGAAACTCGAACATTTAAATATAAAAAGAGACGTTGAAAAGAAAGATTATAAGATAGTAAGTAGCTATTTTGCTAAAATAAAGAAAAGTCTTAATTTAGAGGAAGCGGAAAAATATTTTGGTGAGCTTATAGAATTTTTGAAACCTAAATACAAGGAATTAGCTAAAAACTTACTTTAAAAAAAGAATAATGTATCGCCTTTTGTAAAGTGTCCGCCAGAACTTAGAAGGCATGTTTATACTAACAATATAGTAGAAGGAATAAATAGCGCGATTGATAAAATAAGAATAAAACTAAGAGGTTATTTTCCTTCTATGAGGATCTTAGAAATTAATTTGGCAATTCAATTCAATTTTCCAATTTAAATGAGATGTGATTAAAACGACCTTTATATGTTATTCATGCTCATTCTTATGAGATTCATCAGATTATGATTATGAAGTTCCATATTCCTAACTTCAGCTAGTTATAATTTTAAATTAAAAACTTTAAAAAAATCGAATAGAGGTTACAAAATATGATAAATACTAAAATACTAAAAAATGCCTTGGATACTTATGAAAATCTTTCGGGAAGTAAGTATTATCAAAAATTAAACTTAAATGAGGAATATCAGGAGCTTCTAAAAATTGCAAATCGAATGAACGGGTATAGGTTCAAAATAGTTTTACTAGGAGAATTTAGTAGCGGAAAATCTAGTATATTAAATAGTTTAATTGAAGAAGAATTGTTACCTGTAGGTATTCTACCAACAACTAAACAATTTATAAAGGTGGAAAATTCTGAAAAAGAGTATGTTAGAAATAAAGATAATCCGGAAAGTGAATTACCACTATCTCAGGAAAATATAAAAAAACTTATGAATTTTTCTTCGGAGGAAATTGAAGTAGGGAAAAAGCTTCCAGAAAAATTAAAAAATTATATTTTTTATGATACGCCGGGAATTAATGATATAAACGAATTTTCTGAAAAAGTTATTTTTGATTTTTTACCTTCAGCCGACATAATTCTTTTTGTTTTAGATTCCACACAAGCGTTAAAAAAAACAGAGTTAGATTTTCTAACAAATATTGTTCAAAAAAAAGATATCAATAAGTTTTTTTTCATTTTAAATAAATCCGATCTTGTAGGTGAAGAAATTGAATCCATAAGAAAATTTGTAATAAATACACTAAATAATATTTTCAATTTGGATATAAAGCTTTTAGAAGATAAGATAATTCTTTACTCTGCTAAAAAAACTTTAGAAGCTATAAAAAAAGGTGACAATGAAACTTTACTTTTTACAGGTTATAAGCTACTTATAGAAAAAATTAATGATTTTATAACAAACAATAAAGTAAAAATTTTAGAAGATAGAATAAAAAAAGAGGTAATACAAATAGTAAGTAAAAGTTTAATAAAAATAAACGCTGTAATTGATAAAATTGAAGGTAAAGATAAAGAATACAAGGAAGAAATACAAAAATTAGAAAAACAAATAGAAAAATTTAAGTTGCAAATGGAGAAAGAAATTAGTAAATTTAAAAGTGATTTAAGAAAGGAACTTGATAATCTTAAATCAGAAATTGAAAAATCATTTATAAACATTAAAAGAAAGGTATTAGATAAAACTGATGAAATAAACTTACAAAATCCATCTCATCAAAAGTATATAGATGTAATGATTAGATCCTTAGTAGAAAATGAGCTAAATAAAAATGTAGAGAAATTTATAAAAAGGTTATCGAAATTAATCAAAAATTTTGATAATAACGTTTTTAATGATCTAAAAAATTTTAATACATTTCCAAATTATCAAGAAATACCAAAGATGGAAAGTAATAATAATAAATTTGAGTACTTATTTGAAGCTGCAGGGGCAATAAGTGCTCCAATTATAGCTATTAATTTACTTCCTTCCTTGTTAGGAGGAGGTATAATTGCGACTTTAATAGGAGTAACTTTTGCAACTAGTATGATTATGGATCCAAAAATAAGTTTAAAATTAGGTAAAAGCTTAGGAATATTCTCTCTTAGAGTCGGGGAAGCTACTGCTAAATTTATTCAATGGCTTTCTGGACAGATATCTACGGCAGGTGAGCATATTAATAATTATAGAAAAAAGGAAGAATATAAGAAAAAAATCTCAAAATATCTGGATGAAATAAAAATGGAAATTTTAGAAAAAATAAATCAAATTTCACCAGATGAATTTGTTGATAAGTATATTCAGATAAAATTTCCTCAAAAATTAGAACTTGAGCAAAAAAAAGAAATACTTAAAACAAAAAGAATAGAAGAGATATCTGTAATAGAAGAAGAAATAAAAGTTCTTAAAGAAATGAGAAAAGCGTTAGAGAACATATTATCAGCTTAGTTACTATATTCTTATTTATAAATTAAGCTTTTTAAACGAGGAATTTTATGGAATTTAAAGAATTAAGGAAAAAATTTATAGAAAATCTTGAAAAGCTCATTTTAATAGATAAAAATGAATTTAAAGAAAAAAATATAGAAAAATTAAAAGGCTTAAAAAATGAAATAGAAAAAAATTTAACGTTTAAAATATTATGTTTAGGTGATTTTAGTTCTGGAAAAACGACATTCATAAATAATTTCTTTTTAGAAGAACCATTACTGCCAGTTAAAGCAACCCCTACTACTGCAAAATTAACAGTAATAAGGTATTCAGATAAAAAAATAGTGGAAGTTCTTTCCAATGATAAAAAAATAGTTGTTAAGAACAATATAAAAACTACTTTAGAAAAAATTTTAACTGAAAATCCTGATCCTAGGACAATTGTATATATTAACTATCCGTCTAAAATGCTTAAGGAAGGAATTGAAGTTATAGACTCTCCTGGTTTAAATGATCCTGATGAAGAAAAAATGGAACTGACTTATAGAATAATAGATAATGTAGACTGCGTTTTATATTTTCTAACTGCTCATCAAGCATGGAAAAGAAGTGAAAAGGAGTTTTTGGAAAAGAAAATACTAAGCAAACAGCATTTAGACAAAATTATCTTTGTAATGACTTATTGGGATCTGGTAAGTGAAAATGAAAAAGAAGAACTTCTAGCTTATGTAAAAGAACAGATGAAAAAATCGTTGGAAGTAGCAGAAAATAGACTTTTTGAACTTACAGGTAAAAAAGTAAAATTACCATTACCTCATCTTATTCCTATTTCTGCTAAAACAGGGGAAAATTTTGAAAAATTAAAAAAAGAATTATGGGAATTTTTCAATTCTATAGACAAAGCTAAAATTTTACAATCTAAAATTCGTATCTATAATTCTTTTATAGATGAGTATATATTATTGCTTAAAGTAAGAAAAGAAAGTCTATCAAAAACCCAAAAAGAATTAGAACAACGTTTATCTGAACTTCAAAGAGAACTAGAGAAATATAAAAAAGAAATAAATGAAATAAAAGATAGACTTGAAACTAGATTAAGGCTTATTTATAAAAACTTTATTTCTAATTTAGAAGTAATGGAATATGAAATCCTTAATATCTTTCAAAACAATCTGCAAAATAAATTTAAACGATCCAAAAATAAACTTTATAATCTTTCAAAGGACAAGTTGAAGGAAAAAATTAAAGAGATAATAAGAAGTGCCATCTATGAAACTAGTATAACTATGGAAAATAATTTTATAGAAATTCAAAAAAAATTTTTATCCGAAATTTTAGAAGTATTAAAAGAGGAAAAAAGTAGATTAAAACTAAATAAATCCATGTTAGAAAAACCGTTTCCTAATGTGAAAGAAATAGAATTTAACGATTTTGAATTTCAAAAAATGGATCTTTTATATAACATAACAAATATGGTAGGAGCTGTTTCGGCAATAGGAACAGCCGTTGATGGAATAGAATATATCGTTATATCGAGTAAAATAGCCGGACAAGGATTTATACCATGGCTTTTCCATAAATTTTTTAATTCCTCTTTATTATTTATGCAATCCATAACATCAGGATTATTTTTTGTAGGGATATTAACAACTCTTACCTCCTTTGGGGTAAGTATATGGTTAAAAAACAAACATTATGAAAATTTTGAGAGAACACTTCTAGATATATCCGAAGAAATTAAAGAGAAATTAAAAGCACAAATAGATGAATGGATATTTTCCTTAAGAAAGGAAGAGGACGTATTTATAAATACAATAATTAAAGGAATTCATAACTCCATTATAGAAAGTTACCATAATAAAATTAAGGAAATAAAGAAAATTATGGAGTTAAAAGAAAAAAATGTAAGGGAAGATTATATTAATAAAATAATAAAAGAACTGGAGCTTTTAAAATTGTAGGAGCTAATATATTATGCTCGAAAAAAAGAATTTTTTCGAAAATAATATTAATTATTTAAAAATTAAGGAAATTCAAAAACTTAACCTACAAGGAAATGAAATTGAAAAATTAGTAGATAAAGCAAAAAAAATAGTTGAGGAACCTCTTAATCTTGCAGTTTTAGGGGAATTTAATGCGGGAAAATCCTCTTTTATAAATAAAATTCTTGGAGTTGATATCCTTCCTGTAGGTATTCTTCCAAAAACAGCAACTATTACTAAACTTAAATATGGTGAAAAAGGAAAGATTCAGATTTTATATCAAGAAAAAAATGGGAAACTTTTAATAAAAGAATTTGAAGGTTATAAAAAATTAGAAGAATTACAGAAAGCAAAAGATATAAACGATAAGGAAATATCTCAGGAAATTTTATCTATAAAAGAAATTATAGTTTATATTAATAATCCTATTCTAAAAAGATTTACCTTCATAGATACACCAGGTTTTAATCATGACGAAAAAATGGATCAGAAAACAAAATCCATTTTGAGAGAAGTAGATTTTGTTGTTTGGATTTCAGATTCTTCGCAGGTAGGAAAAAAAACGGAAATAGAAAGATTAAAGGAAATAAAAAAGTACGTTGAGAATATTTATCTTGTAATAAACAAATCCGATCTTATTATCAATAATGAAGAAAAATTTAACGATGTAAAAAATGAAATTATAAAATTATTATCAAAAAATAATTTCCTAGAATTTTTTATAAATAAAGAAAATATTCCTTTTATATCTTCTAAATTAAATTTAAACACTTTTTGGCAAAGCAAATTTGATTTATTTTTGGCAAATTTTACAAAGGAGGTTCTAGAGAAAGACATATTTTTTTCACAGCATAGATTAAATTTTATCATTCAGCAAATTGCTAGTTTAGTAGAAGAAGAGAAGAGGGAAATAGAAAAATTTTTAAAATTTTTTCAACTGAAGGTAAAAAATAATGATAAGGAAAATTTAGAAAAATTAAATATAAGTAAATTTTTTATACCAAAAGTAAAAAAAGTAGTAATAGAAGAAATAAAAAAACTTGCTAGAGATGAAGATAGTTTACCATATATTAAATTCAAATATGCTCAAAGATATGCATATGAATATTTGTTAGTTGAAAATTTTGCTAATATTAGAAATAAGATAAAAAAAATACACACTTATTTTTTTAGTCTTGTGAAAGAAGCATTCAGGAAAAAATTAAATTCTTTAGAAGAATTTATTACTAATTCAAAATTTAGTGATCTAGAAATTACAAAAAATTTCGTAAAAAAATTAGAATTTCTTAAAGAATTTCCAAGCAATTCCGAGATAGAAGCTACTCAACTTCAAACTTTAGGTGTTATAAATTTTGCAATTTCTTATTGGGATGATACTTTGGAAATATTAGCAGATCACATCGGAGAAATAGTAGAAAAATACTATTTTTATGATTTAGAATTTTCCTATAAAAAGATTTTTTATAACGATTTTTATATGAAAGAAATAAATAAGCTTGTAAAGTTTTTTGAAAATAGACAGATTTTATTAAATAAAATATTAAAAGTACTAAACTCCTCCATTAAAGAACAAAGTTTTTAGAGGAAAAATGAAGCTGTTAAATGAAGATGAAAAAATATCTTTCATGAAAGTACTTTATACATTTGTTATGAGAGATAATAAATGCTCCAAAGAAGAAGAAAAACTATTAGATATTTTTAAAAATGTCGTTTTTAAACTTCAAAAAAATAAAATAGAGGATCATAAATGGAAAATAAATCTTAGCACTCCTGATGCTATAGCTGAAGAAATAGATAAAATTAAAGATTCTGATAGTAAAAGGTATTTATTTTTTATTATCATTGAGTTAATTCATCACTCAGATAAGACTAAAGGTTTCATTTTTAAACGAATAAAAAATGAAGAACGTCAATTTATAAAACAAATAATTGATTTAACAAAATCTCTGGACAATAAAATAAAAAAGGAGATATATACAATTCTAGATAAATATTAAAACTCTAATTAGGAAATTTCCTTTATTGCATGCCAGGTAAGTTTACTTTGTGGTTTTAATAATCCTTTTGTAGGATCTAAAAACAAGATATTTTCAGAAACAAGATAGTAATAAATTTCAAAAGGAGCTTGTTTTTTATTTATGGAAAAATTCTTTTTAAAAAGCTTTAGTGTTTTCAAAACATTATCCTTTTTTATCACAAATTTTCTATTTTTTAGGATTATTTTCTTGTCATCTTTCAAAAAATCTAAAATTGTTTCTAATTTTTCTATTTCAGTTTAAAGTATTGAATGTAAGATTTCATCTAAATTTTTAAAAAGCATATCATCTATAACGGAAATAATATCATTTATTTTTCCTCCCACAAGTTCATATATTTTTCTTCCTTTTTAAAGTTCTTTTTAGGATTTCCTTAGCGTAAAAATCCATAAATTTTAATGCATTATCTTTATCAAAATCATCTACTAAAATATACTTTGTTCTACCTTTCAATTTTCCTTCATTGTATATTTTTTCTATAAATAAACTATCATTAGACACGCAAAATACATGGGCTAAATGCTTTTCTTTGGTTAAGTGAAAAAAAAATTAAAAAGTCTATATATCAAAAAGCCGTTTATTTTTAGATCCCCAATAATCTGAAGTTCATCTATTATTAAATAGGAATTTTTCCTTTTTCTTTTACCTTTTCAAAATAGTTTTTTAAAGATACGAATACATCTTCTATTTTATCTTTTTTTAAAAATTTTTTAAGAGACTTTCAGCTACTGGAATACCTTTCAAAACTCCTGAGCTAACTTTTTTTATAGTTTCTCTACTTATACTTTTTGGAAAAGCAAGAAATACACTTTTTAAAAATTTTTTATCTTTTCTCTAAATACTTTGAAGAAATATTTTCCAAAACTTTCCTTTTTAACACTAAAAAGCACTTTTATAAAACTTTTATAATCCTCTATAAAGCGCCCTCTTAGGTTTATATAAATAACTTCGTATTTATCTTTATTTAAGCGATTTTCAATAATTTCACTTATTAAAGCCGTTTTACCGCTATTTATAGGTCCATAAATAAAATATGCAAATTTTGGTTCAGTTTTAAGTATACTTAAAATCTCTTCTATTTCTTTTTTCCTGTTAAAAAAATCCAAGTTTAAGCTCCTTTTTAATATATAAACTAAAGTTGCCAGTTGAAGACAAGATATAACTCATTTTATTTTCGTACACACAAATTTATAAATTAATAATGCATATATGTTAAAATTATATATTATATGATCTATTAAAACTGAATATGTAAAAAAGATGCAAATATCACTTGCAAATATTTCTATTTATTTTAAAAGTTTAAAATTTTATTTTAGATTTAAAGCTTAATTATCAACAATTAAGCTTTATTACTAATTTGTGCGAAATAATACTAAAGTAATAAAAATTTAAATATAGATCCTGAAATTTATACAAATAATAATATTTAAACTTAGAAAAATGTTATCAAATATCACCAAAAGACCAATAAGTATGTCGAGGTACAAATTTACAACTTTTTTACAAAATTGCCTATGGCACACAAGGGCTTCCAGCTTGGTCTTGAAATGCCTGCTTTACTACGCGGGATTGCAACTTGCAACTGGTGTAGCTTATTTCTTCTAAAGGCTTAATCAATCTTAACTTGAAATGCCTGCTTTACTACGCGGGATTGCAACTCTTGTTCTCCTTCTTTATAATTAAATCCGTCCGGCTCTTCATAAATGAACTTGAAATGCCTGCTTTACTACGCGGGATTGCAACTATTTGTATCTGTATTTATATTTGCCGACTCTTACGTCTACCCTTACTTGAAATGCCTGCTTTACTACGCGGGATTGCAACTTACAATATTTACTGCTCCTTTATCTTCAATAATAAGATAAACATAACTTGAAATGCCTGCTTTACTACGCGGGATTGCAACAGAAATTGTATTTGTCTTTGATGTCATATTTTCTCTTTTTCTTGATAAATTGCCACATCTTGAAATGCCTGCTTTACTACGCGGGATTGCAACATTTGGAACAACATATTCTAAACTTTCAAAACTATTAATTTCTTTAAGACTTGAAATGCCTGCTTTACTACGCGGGATTGCAACCTAATTTATCACTTGCATACCACCAATTATATTCATCATTCTTGAAACTTGAAATGCCTGCTTTACTACGCGGGATTGCAACCTCAAATTCTTCCCCTTTTTTATGCATCACCAAATATGGGAAATTTATATCTTGAAATGCCTGCTTTCCTAGGCGGGATTGCAACATTATTAATTAATGTATTATTTACTATTAAATTGATTACTACCTTTTTAATTTCTTGAAATGCCTGCTTTACTAGGCGGGATTGCAACCCCCATTCACATATTAAATACAACAATTTTAACAAGTCATCTTCATTCTTGAAATGCCTGCTTTACTAGGCGGGATTGCAACCTTATAACCCAAATACTTGCAAGAGCTGAAATAACAACACCTGCAAGCTTATACACTTGAAATGCCTGCTTTACTACGCGGGATTACAACACAAAATCCTCTCTAAATTTTCTTTCAAGTTCTAAGAGTTTCTTACATATTAGAACGCCTTTTTTTTATACGGGATTATAGTTGTTGCGTATCAGAGTAAAAAAAGAGTTGTAGAAGAGTAATCTCGACTTAGAGAGTTTACTATACTAGAGTAAGGTTACAAGGAATTTAGGATAAAGTAATTATATTTTTATATTAAATAGCTATGAAAAAAGTAAATCGAGAAAGTACTAATTAAAAGTAAACACAGCTGCTTTTTTATCTACTTTATTGTGATTCAAAGCCGTGATAGTTTATCTTCTAAATTTAAATTGTGTAAATTCTTTATAAATTTTTTAAAAGTTCTTTAAATTCTTTTATAGAAAATTCTAAGTCTTTAAAGATACTGTCAATATTATCATCTTCATTTATAAAATTTAAATAGGCTTTTATACTTTCAGGAGATA
>Ga0256838_1001652_pt1 | contig 10173 bp, 11 predicted proteins | sample 4571419metaG_FD_185978 | JGI IMG/M metagenome (GOLD analysis project Ga0256838, IMG submission 185978) | Hydrothermal vent microbial communities from Guaymas Basin, Mexico - 4571-419 | ecosystem: Environmental > Aquatic > Marine > Hydrothermal vents | place: Mexico: Guaymas Basin | collected... | reverse complement strand
ATCAGCTAAATTTGAAAATGGTGTTTTATCAGTAATTTTACCAAAAGCAGAAACCTCAATTAAGAAAGGAATTAACATTGAATAATCTATCTAATTTTTATTTTTTATATTAAATAACATTTATAAAGTTATATATTTAGTTGGGTGGAGAGATGATAAAGAAAAAGCATTTAGAGATGACATTAGATTCTTTAAAAAGACATCCAAGCCCAAAGGTTGATTTAGAGCAATACACAATAGATGGAAAATTAGCATCTGACATTTTATTTTTTGCAGTGAATGACTTTTATAATAATGTTGTTATTGACTTAGGTTGTGGGACTGGAAGATTAGCGATAGGTAGTAAAATCTTAGGAGCTAAGAGGGCTGTTGGAATAGATATTGATAAAGAGAGTATTGAGGTAGCAAAAGAAAACGCTAAAAAGCTAAATGTTGATGTAGATTTTTATTGTATGGATGTTAGAGATGTTGATGATAAATTTTTAAGTGAAGTGCTTGGAGATGATAGAAACTTAAAAAAAGTTGTTATTCAAAATCCTCCTTTTGGAGCTCAAAACAAACACGCTGATAGAGTGTTTTTAGATAAGGCATTAGAGATTGGAGATGTAATTTACACTATCCACAACTATCCAACAAAGGACTTTGTTATGAAGTATGTTGAAGATAAAGGAGGGAAGATAACCCATATTTATGAGGCGTTTTTTAGGATTCCTGCAATATACGAGTTTCATAAAAAAAAGGTGGTAAATATACCTGTAGTGATTTTTAGAATAGAGAAATAGAGCTTTTAAGATGATTATCACGTTGAAATATTTTAAATTTACGTTTAATTTATTTTAATCTTTTGTTTTTTGATTTTAAGGATTTTTATCAAATTTCTAAGGGTATGTTATTTTAATGATTTTATTTATTTGGATTAACTGAATTACTAAGATTTTTAAAAGATTTTAGTTAATTATTTTTAGTTTGAGATTTCCCTGATTATCAATTTAGATTTTAAAAATTAGAGGTTTTAAAGTTCTTTTTGTAATTGTAGGGAAAAGTTTAAATATTAGTGAGGATATATAAATAAAAGTAGTTATCTACCCTTCGACAAAAATAGTATAGAAAAGCTTAAATATTAGAAGTGGATAAAATAATAATATCTTGAATGATTGCCCTGTTAAAATCAGACCGTTTCGGTATGGAAATAAAAAAAAGAGTATTAAAAAGAAAAGTTATTCATCCAGTTAAAATCAGACCGTTTCGGTATGGAAATATAATAAAAGACCCTTTAACCCAACTTCCATACATTCCAGGGTTAAAATCAGACCGTTTCGGTATGGAAATATTATATAATAGAGCATTATCATCATTAGAAATATTAAATATAGTTAAAATCAGACCGTTTCGGTATGGAAATATTATTGGAATTAGTGCAGTTATGTCTTCGTATATTCCGTTAAAATCAGACCGTTTCGGTATGGAAATGTTATTGTATCTGTAATATTTTTATTAATATTTTCTCTGTTAAAATCAGACCGTTTCGGTATGGAAATCAGTTTAATATTACAGAACAGCACATACCACTTATAAGAAAGTTAAAATCAGACCGTTTCGGTATGGAAATAAACAATCCCATTAACATTATCCCAAACTCTCTACTCATATTCCCCCAAGTTAAAATCAGACCGTTTCGGTATGGAAATTTGCATCGTCCAGCCCGTTTTTCCCGTCATCCTCCCACGCACAGTTAAAATCAGACCGTTTCGGTATGGAAATTTTGGTTTTAAAGCCAAATATGGAAATTTTACAAAAAATGTTAAAATCAGACCGTTTCGGTATGGAAATAAAACTCCTGTCCCAAGTCACACTTGATTTTAAAGACTTTAGTTAAAATCAGACCGTTTCGGTATGGAAATTTGAGAGATGAATTTTTATTATTGGATGAGGAGAAGTTAAAATCAGACCGTTTCGGTATGGAAATCAAAAATTAAATATAAAAAATGATAATATAATTATGTTAAAATCAGACCGTTTCGGTATGGAAATGTTATAAAACTGTATATTGATTCAAACGCTGCCAATGTTAAAATCAGACCGTTTCGGTATGGAAATACCAGCTCCATTTACCTATTGCAATACCATTCCGATAATACGTTAAAATCAGACCGTTTCGGTATGGAAATTCAATAACTGCGGCAGCTACGGTCATCTTACTTACTGTTAAAATCAGACCGTTTCGGTATGGAAATACTCTAAATATACTAACATTAATCTTATTTGGGTCGGGTTAAAATCAGACCGTTTCGGTATGGAAATATTATCTTCAATCTTTCAATTATTTTAAAAATATTTTAAAAAATAGTTAAAAATTTTTATGGATTTAACCCAATTTCAAATAACCCTTCTTTTTCATCAAAACCAAACATTATATTCATATTTTGTATTGCCTGCCCACTTGCTCCTTTGACTAAATTATCTATTGCTGAGATAACCACCAATCTACCATGCTCATCAATTTCAAACCCACCAATATCACAGAAATTAGTCCCTCTGACCCACGTTAATTTTGGAATCTCTTCTGAAAATATCCTAACAAAAAATTCATCCTTATAAAATTTTTTATAAATCTCAATTATCTCCTCTCTATCAACATCCTTAGATAGAAATGTATGTGCAGTTGTTAAAATTCCTCTTGTTATTGGAGCTAAGTGAGGGGTAAATGAGACCTTTGCCTTTCCAAGTTTTTTTAACTCTTTCTCAATCTCTGGTGTATGTCTATGAGTTGTTATTTTGTAAGGGTTTATATTCTCATTTACATTTGTAAAGTGGGTTGTTTCCGTTGGCTTTATTCCAGCTCCACTGACTCCTGTTTTTGAATCAAATATAATCCTTTCCTCTATAACATTCTCTTTAACTAATGGAGCAACAGCTAAAATAGCTCCTGTTGGGAAACATCCAGGATTTGCCACAAGTTGAGCTTTTTTTATCTCCTCTCTATGTAATTCTGGTAATCCATAAGCAATTTTTACATCTGGCAATCCTTTATGCTTTATTTTATAATACTTCTCATATAATGCTAAATCTTCAAATCTGTAATCTCCACTTAAATCAATAACTTTCATTCCCCTCTCGATAAAATCTGGAACTATATCCATTGAAGCTCCGTGTGGAGTTGCGGTAAATACTAAATCTGCCTCAACTTTATCAACATTCCCAGTGAAATACAGGTCTTTATATTTTTCAATACCTCTTAAATGTGGATGAATTTTAAAAACATGCTTTCCATCTTCTTTTCTTGATGTTATATAAGCTACATTAACTTTTTCATGATTTGCCAATAATCTCAACAACTCTGCTCCGGTGTATCCAGTAGCTCCAATTATTGCAACTTCTCTCATTATTCTCACCAGATTTTAATAAATTTTGAAATTTTGATAATTTAATGGATTAAAGGTAGGGATATAAATAAACAATAATAAAAATAAAATTATAAAAATGAACAAATCACCATAAATTAAGTTAATTATAGCAAGTGAGGAGGAACTATATCCTTAGCAATTAAATCAGCATAGGCTTCCCTCTCTCTAATTAAAAATACTCCTTTTTTGCTTGTTAAAACCATTCTTGGTCTTCCCCTTGCGTTGTAGTTGTTAGCCATACTTATTCCATAAGCACCAACATCAAATATAGCCAATATGTCCCCAACCTCTGGTTTATCTATCTCTCTATCTCTACCAAAGACATCACTACTCTCACAAAGCCCTCCAGCAACACTTACTTTTTCTTTTTCATCTTTAACCTTGCAGTTTATTATGTGATGATAAGCGTCATACATTGCCGGTCTCATCATATCGTTCATTCCAGCATCAATCATAACCCACTTTGTTACCGGTGTTTCTTTTATGTGATGAACTTTCCCCAAAAGATAGCCAGCAGTAGCTACCAAACTCCTACCCGGCTCTAAAATTAAATTTGGCATCTCTACTTTATCTTTGTATTTTAACATTGTGTTTATTATTGCATCAGCCAAGTCCTTTTGAGTTGGTATTTCTTTATCTTTTTCATAAGGGACTCCTAAACCTCCCCCTAAATTAACATCCTCTATTTTTATCCCTTCTTCTTTCAATTTAACAACGAACTCCATAACTTTTTCTGTTGCTTCAACAAATGGACTTATATCTGTTAATTGGGAACCAATGTGGCAATGAACTCCAACAACATTTACATTTTCCATTTCCAAAGCCATTTTTATAGCTTTTAGAGCTAAACCACTCTCAACATCTAAACCAAATTTATTTTTCTTTAAACCGGTTGAAATCTTTGGGTGTGTCTTTGGATTGACATTAGGGTTTATCCTAAAAGCTACATTTGCTACCTCCCCAAGTTCTTTTGCCGTCTCGTTGATTAATATTAATTCGCTTATGCTATCAACGTTAAAAGCTCTTATATTTGTCTCAATTCCCATTATAATCTCTTCTTTTGTTTTACAATTCCCGTTAAAAACAATTTTATTTGATGGAACATTTGATAACTTTGCTATATACAACTCTCCTCCACTAACAACATCTGCCCCACAGCCAAGCTTAGCTAACAATCTTGTTATTGCCAAATTTGAGTTTGCTTTATACGCATAGGCAACAATAAACTCCTTCCCTGTTTCTTCTTCCCATCTTTTAAACGCTTCAATATATTTGTTGTAATTTATCTTTATCTGCTCCTCTGACATTACATATAATGGTGTTCCAAACTTCTCCGCCAATTCAATTGCATCATAACCATCTATAAAGAATCTTCCATCTTTTATCTCCACAGTATCATTGCCTAAAAATTTCATAAAATCACCATCTTTTTATTATTTTTAGTAGGTTTTATAATTCTTTAACTTTATTATTATTGTTTTTGATTATTTATTTTTGCATTGGTGCAAACCTTTATATACAGTATTGTGGTATAGGTTATATAGTTAAAACATTAAAATAACTATCTAAGTTGGTGATACTCTTGAAAATTGAAAATGTTGAACCAAGGTTTTTGAAGGCATACAATATATTAATGGAGAAATTTGGACTGTTTCCATTTACATATGATATGGCTGAAAAGGTTCTTAAAGATAACTATGAAAATGTTAGTGAAGTTTTGTCTAAGTTGGTAGATGCTGGATTATTGGAAAGAAGAGCAAAAAAGGAAGATAAAAGAAAGAAGATTTATAAGATAAAGCCACTGGCTAATGGAAAAATTGAAAAGGTAAGTAAAGATAAATTAATCAGCTTACTTAAACAGGGGGCTGATTTGATAAGAACGCAGGTGGATTATAAGGTATTGCTATTATTTTTGTTTTTTAAGGCGATTAGTGATAAATATCTATTAAAAGTTGATGAATTAAAAGAAGAGTTTGAAGATTTGAATGAAGAGGATATTTATGTGTTGGCTAATGAGGAAATTTTAGAGCTTTATGATGTTGAGGGTAAAAAGTTGTATGTATGGCAGAATGTTGCCAATAATCCAGAGGATTTTATAACTGCATTAAATAAAATTGTTGAGATGAATAGAGAAAAATTGAGCGGGTTGGATGAGTTAATAAAAAGGACTGGACTTCCTACATTGTTTGAAAATGAAAACAGGCAGATAGTTCAACATTTAATTAATTTATTTAGTAGGGCTGACTTTTCAGAGGCGTCTTATGATATATTGGGGGATGCCTATGAATGGACTTTAAATTATTTTGCTCCAACAAAGGCAAAGGAGGGAGAGGTTTATACTCCTATTGAAGTTAGCAAATTAATTGCCCATTTGGTTGAGCCAAGAGATGATGAGGTAATTTTAGACCCTGCGTGTGGTTCTGGTTCTATGTTGATAGAGCAGTATAGATTTGCGGGTAGTAATCCAAATATTGTATTGGTTGGACAGGAAAGGAATGACGTAACTGCTGTTTTAGCAAAGTTGAATTTTATACTGCATGGGATTAATTTAAAAGATGCTAAGGTGTTTATTGGAGACTCTTTACTAAATCCAAAGTTTGAGAGTTTTATTAAAGAAGTTAAAAAAATAGATAAAGCTGATAAGGTTGTAGCAAATCCACCATGGAATCAAGATGGTTATGATGAAGATACTTTAAAAGTTAATGAAAAGTATAATTATATTTACAAATATGGATTTCCAAATAAAAACTCTGCTGATTGGGCGTGGGTTCAACTTATAAATTATTACACTGAAAAAAAGGCGGGTATTGTATTAGATTCAGGAGCTTTGTTTAGGGGTGGGAGAGAAAAAACAATAAGGAAGAAATTTGTAGATGATGATTTAATTGAGGCAGTTGTTTTATTGCCTGAAAAGATATTTTATAACACCCAAGCACCGGGGATTATTTTAGTTTTGAATAAGAATAAACCAGAAGAAAGAAAAGGAAAAATTTTGTTTATAAATGCCTCTAATGAATATGTTAAGCATCCAGAAGTTAAAAAATTAAATAAACTATCTGATAAGAACATTGAGAAAATAGCAAAGGCATATAAGGAGTTTAAGGATGTTGATGGCTTTTGTAAGGTTGTAGATATTGAGGAGATTAAAAATAATGACTATAATTTAAATGTTTCCTTGTATGTTTTTCCAATTGAAGAGGATGAGGATATTGATTTAAATGAGGTCTATGATGAGCTTAATAAATTGCATAATGAATATTTGGAGAAGTTTAAGGTTGTTAAAGGTTATTTAGAGGAGATTAAGGAGATTAAATAAATATTTTTATATTATTTTTTTCTAAAATGGAATATATTAAGGTGAAAACTTTGCTTAATAAGGATATAAAGGAGGAGATTCATGCACTTATAGAGATTGCAGAAGAGAATTTATCAGCATCAAAAATTTTGTTTGAAAATGAGTTGTATAGAGATGCCGTTGCAAGAGCATATTATGCTATATTTCATTCAGCAAAGGCGTTATTATTGACTAAAAATCTTAATCCAAAAAAGCATGCTGGAGTAATAAAGATGTTTGGATTGCATTTTGTGAATGAGGGGCATATTGAAGAGATGTATGGGAGAATAATAACAAAAGGCTATAATTTAAGATGGAAGGCAGATTATACAACTGACAAGCCCACTGAAGAAGAATCAGAATCAATAATATACGAGGCAGAGTTGTTTGTTGAGAGGATAAAAAAGGCGTTAAAGGAGATATTATGAACGAAGAACAAGCAATAAAAGAGTTTGTAGATGCATTAAAATCAAAATATAAAGGTAGAGTTAAAAAAATCATCTTATTTGGTAGCTATGCGAGGGGAGGTTACACTGAAGAGAGTGATATTGACATTTTGATAGTTGGGGAGGTAGATTTTGATTATGTCATTGATTTATGCACTAAATTGCTGTTAAAATATGGAGTTGTTATAAATGCAATTGTTGAGAGTGAAGAGCAGTTTAATAAAAGAATAAATTGGTCATTCCATAGGAATGTGTTGGAAGAGGGGAGGGTGTTATATTAAAAACCTAAATTCAATTAATGGAGGTGTTTAAAAATGAATGATTTTAATATGATGCTTTTTATTGCATATTTCATTTTTTGGTTATTATTGAATATTACTGAAAAAGGTAGAAAATTCTCAGCAATCATTGGATTATTGTTATTTATGGGAATTATCTCAAAATATATGGTTTTTGTTCCAGTCCTATATAATACAGGAGATGTTAATTTATGTGCTAATTTGATAGTTTCTTTAATCTATGATTTTGTTCAGTGGGCATTACCACCATGGACAGGTTTTTTCATAGGTTCAGCACTTTCAGGTAATGATAACAATATACAACAAAATTATTTAATTTGAAGGAGAGGGATTTTTATGTTTTATAAAGAGGAGAATTTTAAAGAGATTGATGGGTTGAGAGTTCCAGAGGATTGGGATGTTGTTGAATTGGGGAAAATTATCAAATTAAAAAATGGAAAAAGACCAGTTTTTGATGATAATGGAATGTTTCCAGTATATGGTGCTAATGGTATTATGGGATATTCTAACAACTATATTATTGATAGTGATTTTATTTTAATAATTGGAAGAGTTGGAGCTTCTGGTGAGGTTAATTTATCATCCGGAAAAATTTGGGTTAGTGATAACGCAATATATAGCGAAAATTATGACAAAACTAAAACATTTCCCGTTTTTTTATATTATTTACTTAAATTTTTGGATATAAACCAATATGCAACAAAAACAACACATCCAATAATAACGCAAACATTATTGAAAAAAATAAAAATCCCCCTCCCACCAATAGAAGAGCAGAAAGCAATAGCTAAGATATTAAGTGATTTTGATAGTTTGATAGAAACAGTAAATAAACAGATTGAGATGTTGGATAAAGCAAAAAAGGGGATGATGGGGGAGTTATTTAGTAGGGGGGTTTTTGAGCATGAGCGTTTTAAGAAATCTGAGGTTGGGGAGATTCCAGAGGATTGGGATGTTGTTGAATTGGGAAGTGTTATTGAAATTTATGATAATTTAAGAGTTCCTTTGAGTGAGTTAGAAAGAGAAAATAGAAAAGGAGGATATCCCTACTGTGGTGCTAATGGTATTATTGATTATATTAATGATTATATATTTGATGGGGAATATGTATTATTAGCCGAAGATGGGGGATATTATGGAAAATTCGAACCCTCTGCTTATATTATGACTGGAAAATTTTGGGTTAATAATCATGCACATGTTTTAAAAGCAATAGAAAATGTCACTAATAACTGGTTTATTATGTATATTCTTAATTATTTAGACCTAAACCCATATATTGTAGGTGCTACAAGAAAAAAATTAAATCAAAGCCATATGAAAAAAATAAAAATCCCTCTCCCACCAATAGAAGAACAGAAAGCAATAGCTGAAAGATTAAAATCTATTGATGAATTAATTGAAATAAAAAGAAAAGAAAAAGAACAATTAGAAAAAGCAAAAAAGAAAATCATGGATTTACTACTAACTGGAAAAATAAGAGTAAAAAATTTAAATTCTTAAAATAAATTATTGTAATAAAATTTGGTGAAATTATGCCTACAAAGATAACTATAGAGTTACCTCAAACATTGACAAAAGAGGAAGTTATAGAGATTTTAAAAAGAGAGGCATTAAAAAAGAAATTTAAAAAGACAGAGCTATTTGAAAAACACTCTAAAAATAAAGACATTGCCTATAAAATTGCTGATTATGTAGATAGATATTTGAAGAGATATTATAAAGGTTTAAAATATGAGATTTTATTGGATTATGATTTAGATGAAGATATAAACATAATTAGGGTTTTTGTCAAAGGCATTGACTTAGATAAACAGTTGCAAATTGAGGAAAAGTTAGATAGGATAATAAACTCAAAATTTGGAGATATTTCACTACACAATATTGTGATTGTTGAGGGGTAAAATGGGGTTTAAATGTGAGGAATTCAAAGAAATTGCCGATAATCTTCCAAATTTTAAATCTCTTCCCAACGAAGGAAAGTATAGGACAGCAATAGGAAGATATTACTATTACACTTTTTTAACAATAAGAGATATGATTTATAGAGTAGATGAAAGAGATGAAATTGAGAAATATTATTCATCAGGATTAATTCATAGTTTTATTAGGATATATCTCAATAAATTTTCAAAGAACATTGGCAGTGATGAGTTAAATATTGCATCAATCTTATTATCCAAATTACATTTCCTTAGAAAATTGGCAGATTACAACACTAATGAAAAAATAACCTATAAGCATGTTTTAAGAGCAAAAAGATATTCCCAATCCATTATTGAAATACTCAACAATTTAGAATACAATGGCATTAAAGGCTTTGAAAATATTTTAAGGCATTTAAAAGAACGTGGAAAAGAAGAAGGAGATGAGTATAAATATTTTCCAAGAGTTTAAGATTTTGATGAAACTATTACCACAAAAATAACCATAGAACTACCCCAAACTTTTATTTCAGGTGAATAAAATGCCAATCCCCGAGATTTATGTCCATAGGAATATAGAAGGAAATTTAAATAAATTGGGTTGGAAACCATTGGATGAATCATTTTATAATGAAGCATTTAACAACTACATAATAAAACCAATCTTAGAGGAGCAATTAAAAATTATAAATGACCATATAGAAGAATACAAAGAGGAATTTATTGAAAAAGCAATAAATAAGCTAATAAATGAGCAGAAACCAG
>Ga0256838_1001651_pt1 | contig 10182 bp, 11 predicted proteins | sample 4571419metaG_FD_185978 | JGI IMG/M metagenome (GOLD analysis project Ga0256838, IMG submission 185978) | Hydrothermal vent microbial communities from Guaymas Basin, Mexico - 4571-419 | ecosystem: Environmental > Aquatic > Marine > Hydrothermal vents | place: Mexico: Guaymas Basin | collected... | reverse complement strand
AGGGTCCCTGCGGGCTTACCCCTACGGGGCTTTCACCCTCTACGGCGGCCGACTTCCACGGCACTTCGGGTTCACCCGCGAGGGACCCCGGCTTACGCCCGGGACGGTCCTACAACCCCACATCTCCCGTACCTCTTCGGTACGGGATTCGGTTTGGGCTGTTCCGGTTTCGGTCGCCCCTACTCCCGGAATCGCTAGTGCTTTCTTTTCCTGCGGGTACTGAGATGTTTCACTTCCCCGCGTTCCCGCCCCTTACGGGGCGCTCGGTCTTACGACCGAGCGGGGTCTCCATTCGGCGATCCCCGGATCAACGGGCGCCTGCCCCTCCCCGGGGCTTATCGCAGCTTGCCACGGCCTTCATCGGCGGGCGAGCCGAGGCATCCACCGGGCGGCGTCTTCGGGCCTCCGGAGTTTACCCAGTTCTTCCGGCCCGGCCGGCCCAGCCGTGCCGTCGCCCTCAAGTTTTGGGCTCACGCGTGAACCTGAGATGTAACGAGAAGCTTCGCATATTAAACTTACTATTACTACGGGTCGTACTTTTTCGATAATACCTTACGATATCCATCTTTTCTTATTCGTAAATACCTCGCGGTTTATAGTTCTATTAAGAGCCGGGCGTGACCCGAAGTCTTAGTATCGGTAGCTACCTCGACCCTAGATCTCTAAGAATCTCACCGCGCGCCTCTAGTGGGTATCGAGAAGGGGATGATTACCGAACTCCTTCGCCATCCAATAACGCTCAACTAACGAATCTAGAGGGGCCCGTGAATACCCATCTTAAGCCGATTCGTTAGAAGGTTTTTAAAAACATTTATAATCCTAGATCCGTTCGTTTTACGAGCCGGGGTAGCTCAGCCTGGTAGAGCGCGGGACTGCAGATCCCGCGGTCCCGGGTTCGAATCCCGGCCCCGGCTCCATCGATCTCCTCTAAGAACTTCCTAAGTGCCTCCTCCGGGCTCACGGATCTTATTACCTCCTTAGGCCTACTCTTCATCTTAAACGTGACCATCGCTATGTCGCGAAGCGTAATGTATATCACGTCCCTCAAGCTCCTCGCCCCTTCGTATCCTAAGTAATAGTAGAATATCACCCCGATCGTGAACACGACGAAGATCGTAGCCGCGACGACGTCGATGCGTACCATGACGCTCGAGAATAGTATAAGGAAGAGGATCGCTAGGATTGGGGTTACCGGATATAGGGGGACCTTAAAAGGCCTGCGGACGTTCGGATAAACGCGCCTATGAACGATTAGGGATACGTTCACGAGGGAGAAAGCGGCCATGAAGATGAGGCTCGAGAGGTATCCCATCGTGGATATCGCTTTATCACCGAGGAAGTACATGAGCATCGCTAACGAAATCGCGGTGGCGGTAGAGAACGTGAGGCTTATGTGAGGCACGCGGGTCTTAGGGTGTATACGGCCGAAGGAGGGCGGAAGTATCCCGTCGCGTCCCATCGCGTACCCTACGCGAGAAGCCGCGAATATAGCCGCGTTATAAGCGGAAATCGCTGAGACCACGGCCCCGGTGATCATGATGATCTCCATAGCCCTCCCCCGCTTCGTATACGCGGCTTGTACCACTATCGTCTCTAGCTCCTCGGGGCTCATGTGCATAATAACGTCCAAGGGCACGGCTGAGAGGATCCCTAAAAGGACGAGCTCGTATATCGTCGTAACTATTATGATCGATATCACCATAGCCCTAGGGATCGTCCTAGTCGCGTCACGTAGTTCCTCTCCCATCGTGGAGATCATATCGAAGCCTTGGAAGGCTATGAACACGAGGCTAGAGGCCCCGACGATCTTTATGACGTCGATCGTGAGCCCCCCTAAAGCTTCGGGAGTAAAGTTCCGGAGACTCAACGCGATGAATAAGCTAAGCGCGAATAATTTTGTGAGCACTACTACGGTCTCGGCTTTCGAGGAACTCTCGGCTCCGAAGAAGTTTATGATATAGAATAGTATTATTAGAGCAACGGCTACCACGATGACGTTAGCCCTATAAATAAGCCGGAAGTGCCTCGCGAAGCTCAGCGAGTATAACACGGCTGATGCGGTATAACCGAACCGAAACCGCCGACCGGCTAAGAACCCGAAGATGCCGTGCATGGTATCATTTATGATCGAATAACCCCCTCCGGCTTTCGCAGTAATAGAGTTTAACTCGGCATAACTCAAACCCGTAAACATAGCCGCGGTGCTCGTAAGTAAGAAGGAGAGCAACGCCCCAGTACCGGCCATGCGTAGTGTTAACCCCGAGAGGGCGAAGATGCCCGCTCCGATCATGTTACCGATGGCGAAGATTACCGCATCGAAGAGTCCAAGCTTAGACTTCATTCTCTCTTCCATCTTAACCCTAAGGCTAGGGAAGAAAAAACTCGAAGTACTTTATAGTGTTTCAGATAATGACCCACGATACCTTCGAGACTCGGGTCCTCCCAAAGTATGCGCTTCCCCGCTTCCTCATTTATGGGCTCGCTCGACGCGAACATAGCTTCGCTCACGTGCCCGAAGAACTCCTTAGGAGGGAGGAAAGCGATGGGTCTCACTTCACCGCGCTTCACCGAGAGTATGTTCGTTACTACGTCGTACGTCTCTATTCCATCCCCAGCGCGCACGAGAAGGAGCTTATCCGTGATCTTATGTACGGCTATAGCGGACGCTGTGACGATGTCCACGGCTTCCACCATGCTCTTTCCGGGCCGGTTGAGTAGCCTATCAGGGAAGCTCCGGAAGGTGCGACCGACGTACATTAAACGCGCTAGATATATATGAGGACCCTCCTTAGCCCTAACGCTCAGAGCCTTATCCCGTAATTCCTTACCGATGTTTACTAGACGCTTCGTTTCATCGAGTTCTACGATATCCTGAGGCTCCATGTAAGACCGCTTTATTACGTTGATGAGGCGCTCTATTTCCTGTAGGAGGCTCTTCTCTTCCTTCTTAGCGATCACGTAGAACGGTTTTTTACTCCTAAACGCTTCGTCTAGGACTTTCCGAGCCATCTCTAAGCCCAGGATCCTCGGGTCCTTTGAGGTATCCATAAGATTCTCTCATCGCTCGTTTATCCGTTCAGCGGGTGCTCACCTCATCATCTAATCAGCAGAGCTGCGTGTCATCATCCTTAGAAGGAGTACAAATTATAGTTAATAAACGATCAGAACCGTCGTCAGATCATCATCGAAACCTCAGCGGTGTCCACCTCATCATCTCTTTAAAAACTCACTTCGAGGACTTTTTACGGATCATCTTAAGCTTCCTATACTCCTCCGTCCGTTTCACCTTTCTGGGCACACGCTTAAGTATTATAGCGTTCTTGTAGCACTTCGAGGAGCAGAACCGGAGTATCTCCCCATTAGTCTTCACGTACATGATTCCGGTTCCGGCCGGTATGGGCTTGCCGCAGAAACTACACTTACGCATTCGCGATCACCTCTTCTTCGGCTTTAGAGGCCTAGCCTCACGTTCTACTTCACGAAGTATTAGTATATCGCCTACGCGCACCGGCCCCATCACGTTACGGAGCATATAGCGGCCCTTAAACGGCCCCTCTAGGATCCTCACGCGTACTAGCGTCACTTCACCGTGAGCGCCGTGCCTATCGAGCACTTCTACTACCTCAGCGGGTATGTTAGCGTCCTCCTCAAATAGGCTCATTCGGAGCTCACCCCCTTAAGGAACCCTTTAATGCTCTCTACGATCTCCTGTAGAAGTCTTTCGCCTTCCTCTTTACCCGGATCCACCACGGCTACCGCGGATGCGGGCCTCTTGATTCCCGCGTAACGCCCTAGCTCCGCCTTACTAGGCACGAATAGATAAGGTATCCCCTTCTCGCGAGCGAGCGCTATTACGGGTATCACGATGGACTCAGGGTCCACGTCCGAGGCGATTATGACGAGCTTCGCTTGGTTGCGCTCTATGGCCTTTATCGTCTCGTTAGCTCCGCGCCTCACGCGTCCATACTTATTCGCGTGCTCGAGTAGATCCCGAACCTTCTTAAGAACCTCTTCAGAGACCGTAAACTCTACGTAGCTCATGAAACCCGAGCGTCAAAAAGCGGATAAAAATACTAGCTCATACGCTTAAACGTCCGTTTATAGATTTGAGCTTACGATACGTATGGGTAAGCGCGCTCGCGTAATCGCTACGCTTTTTGTGATACGGATACTCTTCATCTCTTATGGTTATAATAAGGAGTATCTCCCGGCCGGCGGATCGACGGCTATGATGCCCGTGATGAGTTATCGGACATCTAATTTCTCTTATCACGGGTATCGCCTTACGTACGAAGGGGTGGGATCGGGAACGGGGATATCGCGTTTGATAGATGGCGTATACGCGCTAGCGGCTTCGGATGAGTACGTTCCTTACGACGTCGCGCGTGAATATGGGCTCATAAATTTACCCATACTAGTTCAGGCGTTCGTATTTGTCGCTAACGTGCCGTTCGATATACGCTTGAACGCGACGGTGATAGCGGATATATACCTAGGTAAGATCACGTACCGGGACGATCCCTCCATAAAGGCGTTAAACCCTAACGTAAACTTACCTCACGAGCCTATATACGCGGTACATCGTAAGGACTCCTCGGGAACCACGGCCGTGATCACCACGCGGCTAAGCAAGAACTCGGAGGAACGGAGGGAAAAGGTTGGGGCGAGCGATACTGTACATCGGCCCGTGGACGATATCGGTCATGGGATACCCGCAATAGGGAACAGCGGGGTCGCGGAGACGGTAAAGAAGACGCCTTATTCGATAGGATACGTAGGATACGCGCGGGCCGTAGAGTTAAAGTTACGCGTAGTGAGCCTTCCGAACGGATCAGGAGAATTCGTAAGGCCTTCGATAGACGCTTTCTCTAGAGCCGTAGAGAGTTACGATAAAACGTACGGGATACCGGGAAACTTTAGCGTGTACATACTAGACGCCCCATCCGGTCGGCCTATAGTGTCCTTCGGGTACGTCGTGATATACAGAGGCCTCTCTAATCTCTCGGGAGAAGCGAAGGAAGCCGTGAAGGAGTTCTTAAGGTACGCGCTTACGATGGGGCAAGGTATACTTAAATCCGCACACTTCGCCCCCCTTCCCGAGGATATCGTGGAGCGCGTGCTTGATATTTTGAACTCGTTTTGAGTGCCTTTTATGATCGATAAACGGTTCGAGCTATTGAAGGAACCCCGCGAGGAGCATCGGGAGAAGTACGACGTAACGTATTGCAAATATTGTGGTAGGGTAAAGCGGGGGGACCGTCGGGGATACTTTAATCCTATAAAGCTCATAGCCGAGAAGTACGTAAATCGCGTATCGAAGCGTCTCCCTCCCGGTTATTCCGTAAAGAATTACAAGGTGTTCAAGGCGGGGCGTGAGAAGGATGGGTATAAGCTCTATGAGATAGTAATTTCGGTAACGGGTCCGAAGAGTCGTCGCATATTGAGACACTTCCGGTACCGCGATAATCTGGGCGTGTGTCCCAGATGCTCCCGCAAGCTATCCGGGTATTACGAGGCGCTAGTACAGATACGCGGGCCTAAGGATAAGGTAGAAAGGGCGTTCGAGGAGGTTCGTCACAAAGTGGAGGTGCTCGATTCGTTCGTTCGCTATGAGCGCGTGAAGGAAGGCATAAACGTATACTTCTTAGACCATCCACCCGCCCGTCGGTTAGCTAAGGAGATCGTGAACCGTCGGGGGGCTAAGCACATCGTCACGAGGAGTCTATTAAAGATCGAGGACGGTAAGCGTAAAGGGATAGAGACTCACTCCGTCCGTATACCGGAGTTCGATAAGTATGATCTCGTCGACATATCAGGGCGCCGTTACGTGTTCTTGGGCGTAAACAAGGGGCGGTTTGAGGTACTTAGGGTGCCGGACATGAAGCGCATGGCGTTTCCTTCGAAGCACGAGGTGCGCCTCATAGCGAAGCCGGAAGAGGGGTTCGTAATGGACTCCGACGAGTACGTAGCGTCCGTGTTCGTGAACGAGGATCTCGTATATGCGAAGGTTCCCGAGCTATTAAGGCCTGGGGAAGAGGTAAAAGTATATAGGATGGGTGACGAAGTCCTCGCTTTACCTAAAAAGAAATTAGAAGAGGAGGCGAAGTAGATCCATAATATATGTTCTTTTAAAGGTCCATGAAGGACCTAGTGCTTCCCGATCCCTCGAAAGGGGAGGCCGTGATGGAGATATTAGAGCCTCTAGGGGCCGGTCGGTTCTTAGCTAGAGGATATGTAGAAATTAACGGAAAGGAGGAGGAGATAATCGCGAAGGTATTCGTGCCGGGAAAGATGAAGAGGAGACGCAGGTCACGGATCAACCCCGGTGATTACGTGCTCGTCTCCTTGCGGTATTCCGAATCCGAGAAGGAGTGGCGCGGTGAAATAAGGATGAAGTACACGAAGGATCAAGTAAAGAAGCTCATCAAAATGGGTATTATAAAGGAAGAGGAAGAGGGCGGCATCGAGTTCTAATAAACGTTTTTTAGCATTTTATAAACCGCCTCTATGGAGCCGCAAGCGCGTACTAAAGCGCGTATTTTATCGGCCTTAGTCCTAGCCCTCTTCTCTATTTCCTCCCTTAATAACGCGACGCGATCCTTCAAGCGAGGGTCTTCGCTCTTTAATATCTCCTCATACATCTTCTGGAGGCGTTTAATGTAAGACATCAAGCGATCGTAGTATAAGGCGTGTATCCTCGGCACCTCCCGCACGCTTTCGTCCGCGATTTTTCCCGTCCTAAGCGTTTCGAAGAACGCCTTTAACGGCCTTTCATCTATCGTTTTTCCTTCCCAAAAGGAGCATCCGGACGGTATTATGAGAAGGAGCTCGTTCACTAATATGGGATTAAGCTGGTTCTGAGCGAAGATCTGTGATACAACCTTCATCTCCTCAATGGTCGAGCACTTCCTCATGAACTTAAGTCCGAGTACCCCTTGAGCGTATAGTATGGGGTCCTTTAGTACCTTCCCCCTTTCTAACCTTGTAGCGAGCTTAAACGTATACGTGAGCGCCTCCACGGGTATATCTTTAGGAATAAGATCTAGATAATCCCGAGGGCGAACGTACTTAGTTCCGATCTTTACGAGCTTGAAGTTCCTTAGCGTCCCCAACGCCTCCCCGATCTCTTGCTTAAACACCCTCCCTTTCCTCAATATTTCCATTAGAGCGTTTATAGAATCCATCATGTGTATGAGCCTTTTCCGTTAAATTTCTCGGACTAGTACTTCTTGAATGTGCGGCATCGCGGGGTACATAGGGAACAGAAAGGCGGCACCGATACTCATCGAGATGCTTAGACTATTGGAGTACAGAGGCTACGATAGCGTCGGGATAGCTACTATGGACTCCAGGGGTCGCATCCGGATATCTAAAGGGGTGGGTTCCATAGACAAAGTACTTAAGGAAAAGAAGCTCGACTCTCTCCCGGGTAATATCGGAATAGGACACACGAGATGGAGCACGCACGGCATCGTATCGGAAGAAAATGCGCATCCGCACACGGACTGTACCGGTAAGATCGCGATCGTTCATAACGGTGTAATACAGAACTACTTCGAGATAAAAAGGGAGCTCTTAGCTAAAGGACATAGGTTCTATTCGGAGACGGATACCGAAGTGGTAGCTCATCTCATAGAAGAGCTTCTAAAGGAAGGTAAAACGATATTAGAGGCCCTAAGAGAGAGCATAAAGAGGCTTCAGGGGGACTTTTCTATAGTTCTTCTAGCGTCCCCGGAGAGGCGTCTATACTTCATGAAGAAGGGACTCCTCCCACTCATTATAGGTAAAGGCAAGGGAGAGGCGTTCGTGGCTAGCGATGTAATCGCGTTAGCGCCTTATACTAAGCGCGTTCTGTACTTGGAGGACGGCTCTTACGGGTACGTGTCGAGGGACGAAATAAAGGTGGAAAACGTATACGGTAAGCCCCTTCCGAAACGGAAGAACATATCCATAGACGCGTCTCGGATAGATAAAGGAGGGTTCGCCCATCGGATGCATAAGGAAATATATGATATTCCACACTTCGCGTCGTTATTCGTAAGCTATGCCGAGCATCACATAAAAGGGGCTATAGAGCTCTTAGAAACGTACGACAAAATACGGATAATAGGGGCCGGAAGCTCTTATCACGCGTCCCTTTATGGCGAGATGGTCCTATCTAGGATATATAAAAATAAGCACATAAAGGCGATCGTAGCTTCCGAGTTCCCTAATCGGATAGACCTAGTAGAGGACGACCTAGTGATCGCGGTGAGCCAATCCGGGGAGACTTACGATGTATTAGAACCGGTAAGGAGGCTTAAGGAAAACGGTGTACCCGTGCTAGCGATCGTGAACCGTCGTAACTCGGAGCTCGATAGGATAGCGACCGAACGCGTATACATAGAGGCGGGCGTGGAACGCGCTGTAGCGGCCACGAAGACGTTCGTGAATCAAGTGTTAGCGTTCGCCGCTTTGGGGGGCTTAGAAAGTTTAAACGAAGTACCTAAGGCGTTCGATAAGATACTCAAAGAGAGGCGTAACCGGTCCGGATTAGGGAGCGAGAAGCTTGACGAAGCTGCCTTAAGGATCGCGAAGAGCTTGTACGATAAACCGAGCGCCTTCTATTTGGGTCGCTATTTAGGATACGTAGCCGCTAAGGAGGGCGCGCTTAAGATTAAGGAGGTGTCTTACATACACGCTGAGTCCTATCCTTCGGGCGAGCTTAAGCACGGTCCTTTAGCTTTAATCTCCAAGGACTTCCCCGTGATCCTCATAAGCTACTCGGAGAAGCACGTGAGGAAGGATAGAAGTACGTATGAGGAGGTCATTAGCAGAGGAGCGAACGCGTACGTGATCACGTTCGACTCGCTCGTGGAGAACTTCGAGGGAGCCTCTTATATATCGCTCCCGGACGTTGATGAGAACGTTTCGACGGCTATCTTAGTGGTCCCCCTGTTCCTCATCGCTTATCATGCCGCGGTGTTACGCGGATACGATCCGGATAAGCCTAGAAATCTCGCGAAATCCGTAACGGTAGAATGATGGGGCTAATATACACGCTAGGAAGGATGAAATCGATGGGCCCTTTTTCTTCGGAACCTATAGGGGCCCGCACGATAATGGGTTCCACGATCTTCGAGACCCTTGCCTCATTATTACTTAAAGCGGGTGTAGAGGGTGTATTAATAGTATGTAAAGAGCCTTATTCTTACGAGGTTCCGGGAGCCACGATAATTAAAGAGGATGAACTCTCGGAATATCTAGACGAGGGCGATCTAATATTATCGGTGCCCGAAAACCTAGTCGCTTCGGAGGGTATACTCAAGGAATTACAGGAGCTAGTAGAGGAAGGAGATGAAGCGTTCTTGGGCTCCCTAAGCATAAAGACGCCCCGGATCGTGAAGACCTCTCTGGGGCCCACGTATTTCTTAGGAGTCTCCGTGTGCTCGTTCTCTTCTAAGGAGAAGGCTTACGGTAAGCCTTGTGGGAATCTTAAGCTCGTATCGAACGTGAGCTTGGTGCACGTAATGGAACCTAAAGACCTCTTGAAGGCACTAGACGTGCGCCTTATGGACATAAAAGAGACGCGCATATCACCAAGGGCTAAGGTGCATTCGGACGTCATCATAGAGGGGCCCGTAGTGATCGAAGATGGTGCTGTGATATACGAGCGGACGAAGATCGTAGGGCCCGCTTACATAGGAAAAAACGCGCTCGTGGGTAATTCCTCTCTCATCAGACGTTCTTCCTTAAACGCCCGCTCTACGGTAGGATTTTCCACGGAAGTGAAGCACTCCGTGATCGAAGAGGATGCTTCTACGGGGAGGCTCTCTTACATAGGGGACTCCTTTATAGGCCGCTACACGACGATCGTCGGTGGCATCATGACGATCAACTATAAGCCCGGTTTCCCGAAGCTCGGGGCGTTCATAAGCCCAAGAAATAAGATATCGGGATTCAAGGTCTTCGAATATTATACGGTAATACGAGCACGATAGCGATCACTAAGAGTATAGCCGCCAGCTTCGCGATCTCCCTCTTATCGGTACACGCGAGCGAGGCGTATATGATTTTATTTAATGCCCCTACGGCCATTGCGATGAGGAGATACGTGGAAGCTTTTTCTAGCGATATCATACCGGCGCACACGAGGGCTACTATGGAGAACGTCACCGCGGTGACGCTCACGAGGCTCGATAG
>Ga0256838_1001650_pt1 | contig 10183 bp, 19 predicted proteins | sample 4571419metaG_FD_185978 | JGI IMG/M metagenome (GOLD analysis project Ga0256838, IMG submission 185978) | Hydrothermal vent microbial communities from Guaymas Basin, Mexico - 4571-419 | ecosystem: Environmental > Aquatic > Marine > Hydrothermal vents | place: Mexico: Guaymas Basin | collected... | reverse complement strand
TTCTCAACGACGCGCGGGTCCCTGCGGAAGCCAGGAACGGTAAATCCGGAACGGACGAGCTGCTCTGCAATCTGTCTCGGGCCCATACCAGAGAGCTCAAGCCAGAGCTTGCCGAAGAGCACTGCCGTCAAGGTAAGCAGCACCATGTAAACAATGGCGTGGAGTATATCCATGCCAAGACCGGGGTATGGTGTACCCGTGGCAAGCGTCGTTACAAGCTTCTCGAGCAGTCCCTGGGGTGGCCGAAGGAAGTACGCTAGACCACCAACGAGCTGATACCTGTACCCTCCATCACCCGTGGGAATCTGCTCGTACTGGCCGAGAACCGTGCTAAGGTAAGGAACGTCCTTAGCAAGGTACGCAAGGAGCTGAACATTGGCAAATACTGCTGCGGCAAGAATAACGGGGATGTTAGAGAGGTAAAGGAGTTTAACGGGATAGCGACCACCGGCACCCCTGGCACGGGCCCAGGTAATGGGTATCTCTACGTGAATCCCCTCCGCGTAGACCACGATGAGAAAGACTATGATGGTAGACACAATGAGCCAGAGAGGAACGAGTGCCTGAACGAGATTGCCCATGCTCACCGCTGCCCAAAGCTCTGCAAGGACAGAACCCTCAGGACCTGCAAGGCGGACAAAGATGCGCTTTGCAACGCCGCCAGCAATGAAGAGGGAAATTCCCGAGCCAATGCCCCATTTCATGACCAGCTCGTCCAGATACATCAAAGCGATGGAACCGAGGGCAACCTGCAGGACAACGAGCCATTCATACCCGGGAACGGCTATGAGATAGCTTCTTGAATACACATACGCCTCAAAGAACGCCAGAAGAACAGCGAGGAGCTTCTGGGTACCGGTGAAGAAAGCTCTATCGTCTGGATTCGAAAGGTCCAGCTCTATAATACCCGAACCAACGAAGAGCTGGAGTATAATGGATGCGAGCACGATGGGACCGATACCCGCAGATATGATGGAACCGAGCTGAGACGCGAGAACAAGGTTAAAGAAACTTAGCTGCTCATTCGCGGCGGCACTCAGACCCCATGGACGAATGTAACCCATGATGAAGAACAGTAGAAGGGCCGCACCCGTCCACATGAGCTTCTGCTTAAGCGTGAGGGGAGTGGAAGGGGGGGCAACCTCCGGAAAGGATGAGTAAATCTTCTCAATCGTTTGCCTCAGACTCAACCTGCTCCACCTCTCCACCTGCTTCCTCAATCTTCATGGCTGCGCGCTCCGTAACGACTGCGTTCTTGACAACCACCGGCACGGTGATGTAGCCGCGCCCGAGTACCTTGTCGACACCAAAGGAGCGCGCATCAAACACGTACTTGTCCCCTTCCTTTGGGAGGATACCTGAAAGGGCAAGGTCGTCGAGCTCAGACACGTTAATAACGACAATATCTTTGCGGCGGACGGGCGTGAAGCCCTTCTCCTTCTTTATCTCAAGGATTGCCCTTATGAGCTTCTGACCCCAGCGGCCAGACCAGCCCTTACCGCCCTTCGTACCGTGACCGCGGCGGTTCTTGGTGTTGCCATGGTAAGTGCGACCACCAAGCTTCTTCCTATATTTCTTCCGACGGCGGACCACCATTTTAGCTCATCCTCCTGAGAAGCTCATTGATTGCCTCGCCACGGTATCCGAGAGCGCCGCCCGCCTTGTAGGACCGCTTAACACCGCCACGCTCGTAGCCCTTTCGCGGCGGGTGGAGGCGGAACGGCTTGATGCCAATATCCGAGAGCTTTATCTTGTTGCTGAGGACAGCGTCAAGGAATTCATCCCAGGACATGCCCGTCCTTGCCTCTATCTCCTTCTTCGTGACGGGGACGTCCCCCTCGAAGCGCCCCCACTTGAGAAGGAGGTGCTCGAGGGTCTCCTTGTCTATCTCGCCCCAGGTAACGTAGCCCTGAGCGTAGTTGAGCATTCCTTTGATTTCGGGTGTCTCGGGGACGACCACCGCGTGGTTCACGCGCGTCAGACGAAGGCGACGGATGGTGTCCCTAATCTCCTGACGCACGTTCACGAGACCCCTAACGAGAACCACTGCGTATGCCATTACCAATCCACCCCTAACTTCTTCATATCCTCCTCACGTATCTTCGTGCGGGCGAGGTTTTTCAGCGCGTCAATCACCGCGTAGGCGAAGTTGATGGTGTTCCTCGTGTTACCGCGTGCCTTTGTCCATATATCCTTGATGCCCGCCAGCTGGAATATGGGCTTAATAGAGTCTGGTGCCACTATGCCGAGACCCTTTGGAGCGGGCATAAGCGTGATTCTTACTGAACCTGCCTTGCCAGTCACCTTGAATGGAATGGAGTGTGCAGTACCACAACCACACTCCCAAGAACCACAACCACGGCGAACACGAATGATGTTAACCTTCGCATCTGCTATGGCCTTCTGAAGCGCTGTCTTGAACTCCTTTGCCTTGCCGAAGCCTACACCGACGTACCCGTTCCCGTTACCGACCGCCACGAGCACACCAATGGAGCGCCTCTTTCCAGAGTCGGTCACACGAACGGTCGCCCGGCTATCAAGTATAACAAACTGTATACCGGGAAGGAGCTTGTCCACAATCTCTGGCTCCATTATGGGAAGCCCTGTGGCAAGGGCGTCCTCCATTGTAGTTATATCGCCGTTGGCAACCATACGCCCGAGTTTTGTCTTCGGGGTCCACTCGCCCTTCATTCTGCCTTCACCTTCGCGAGTATTTCCTCAAAATGCTTGGGAATATCCTCGGGGTTGAGCCCCCTCTTCAGGTAGGCGCCGAACTGGCGCTTGTAGCGTTCGGGGTGGCTCTTCTTCAGCGCATCCGCATAGGAAGCGATGTGCTCTCCGCGAATGCGATCCTCGGAGGGCAATGCCTCTTCCCCCGCGGGAACGTTCAGACCCGCGTCGATGGCGCCCTTGAGCGCTGCGAAGGGCACGGAGCCGTGAACCGGCGTTGCGAATCCAATGTCGAGGATTGCCTCCTTAACGCCCTTGGCAATAGCCCTCTTTGCAGCGAGGTAGCCGATAAGATATGCTGCAGGGGTGTTACCACCGTGTCCCTTCCAGCCGAGGCGCTTGAGGTCCGCTGCAGAAGCGGACGCAACAACGTGGTCACCCTCGGGACGGAACTCCACCACCTGAACAATCACGTTGTTGGCAGTCCTGCGGACCACCAGCCTCGGCTTCCCTGACTTGACGAGCTTGAGGCGCTTCGAATAGCGTGTTCTGCCCTCACGAATGCGACGGAACTTCACGCGATAGTTCGGACCGTGTGCCATAATCACCGCCTCATTTCCTCTATTATTTCAACCACGTGGCGCTTGCTACGCACGTGTCCGCCCTTCGCCAGACGGTAAATCCTGCGGTACTCCTTGGAGGATATCTTACCCTCTGCACGGAGCACCTTGAGGAAGCGACGGATTGCACGAATCTTAAGCATCCACGCAAGCTTCGGGCGCAGGCGGGCACCGGGAGTTCCCTTCCTGGAACCGTAGCCCCTGCGACGCCCCTTCCTCTTCTGCCTGTGAAGGTAGCGAGCACGATGCCTGGAAGGGGAGCGCTTCGGAAGAATCTCTATGATGCCGCGCTCCACGAGTCCGCGGAGGTCGTCCTTGGTCATGGCATCCTCCACTTCGGAGAGACCCTCCGGACGGATGCGGACCCGGGAGACACCGACGTCGTAAATCTCCGCAACGAGCTCCTTAGCACGATTTGCCTTCATGGGTTAATCACCTTGAGTCCCAGTTCCTTTGCCTTCTCGATTATGGCCATGCGCTTGCGCTTACCAACGGTGCGCGCAATCCTGACAGCGACGCCCTCAAGTCCGTCAAGCTCACCGGGGTTGTACACGAGGACTTCCGGAAGCCCGGACGGGTGGAGGCCACGAACTGCACGCGGCTGCCTCCAGCCGGAGCCGGGGTGCTCCCCCTTGCCCCACCACTTCTTACGCTGCTTGGAGTTCTCTCCACGGGGGCGCCTCCACGTATCCCTGAGCCTCTTAGACCAAGGACCGTGCTGCCTGCGAAAACGGGGCTTCCTGCGCTTGAGTGCGACTATGCTCATTCTTCTTCACCCCATACGGCCTTCTCAACGATGTATATACCGTCCTGGAACTTGCGCGGGTCAAAGTCAGGGCCGAGCTTCGTAGCAGTCTCTAGGTTAGCGGCCGTCTGACCCGCTGCCTCCTTGTTGATGGAGCGGACGATTATATCCTGACCGTTTATCTCAACCTTTGCGCCGGGCATGATTCGTGCATACCTAGGCGTCTTGGCACCGAGGAAGTTGACGATTTCCACAACGTCCCCCTTGACGGTCACCTTGATTGGGAAGTGCGAGTAGACGACGCGGAGTTTGTATATCCACTCCTTCTGGACGCCCTTTATCATGTTGCGGATGTGTGCCTCAACAGTTCCCGCATTGGCCTTTGCCTTACGCTTGTGGGAGAGTGCACGGACAATTACCTTGTTATCCGCCTTCTCTATGGCGATGCCCGTGTTGTTGAAGGTCCTCTTAAGCGTGCCCAGTGGCCCGGTGACCGTAACGGTCATACCGTCCACGTCGACGCTCACGCCCTCGGGTATCTCTATCTCCCTTACCAGTCTCTGCATGGGTCACACCTCAGTATACGTAGGCAATCAGACGACCGCCTAGGCCCTTCTGTTTTGCCTCCTCGTGGGTCATCAATCCTTCGGGTGTGGAAACGATGAGGATGCCTATACCCCTCGCGGGGAGGAACTGCTTCTCCCAGTCCACCCACTCATCCTTCTTTACTGCATAGCGTGGGCGGATTGCACCGCACTTCGTCACGGTACCGGCAAGGACGACGCGCACCATGCCCTCGCGCCCGTCGTCGATGAACTCGAACTCCTTTATGTACCCATGTTTCTGCATTATCTCCAGGACCCTGAGCAGGAGCTTGGACGCAGGGTAGATGGTGATTTCCCCCTTGCCTGCCATCTCGGCGTTCTTGATGGCATTGAGCGCATCTGCCAGAGGATCTACTCTTGTCATGACTATCACCTTACGAATACTTCTCGAATCCCAGCTCGCGGGCCACCTCGCGGAAACACTGGCGGCAGAGCATGAGGCCATACTTCCTTATGACCGCCTCGGGGCGCCCGCAGCGCTGGCACTTAACGTTCTTACCGTGACGAGCGCGTGGCCTTCTCTTTCCCATCTTAGATTACCTCCACACCAAACTTATCCTTGACAAAGGCGATTGCCTCATCCTTCGTTATGAGGTGGGTCTTGCCCACCTTGGCGCGGCGGACCTTGCGCCGCTTGACACGGTATCCCGGACGTTCAAGTGACACGCAAACATCCATACCGAATATACCAATCCTGGGGTCGTACTTGATACCGGGCAGGTCGATGTACTCGTGTATACCGAAGGAAAAGTTACCCTGCTGGTCGAAGGAGCGCTCGGATATCTTGTTCTCCACCGCCTCGAAAGCGGCGCGGAGGAACTTCTCAGCGTCCTGGCCGCGGAGGGTGAGCTTGACACCTATCTGAAGGCCCGGACGGATTCCCCACTTTGGAATCTTCTTCTTGGCAACGGTCCGGACAGGCTTGTACTCCTTACCAGTGATTGTCTTGACGATGCGAGTGAGCATGGTCTCCGCCTTCTCCAGGCGCTCACCCGGCTCGCCAACACCAATGTTGATGACAACCTTCTCGATGCGTATCGCCCTCATGGGGTTCTCACTCATCATCCCTCACCTTACAGGCTTATGGCTGGGGAGTCCTTGCCCACGACAAAGACGTTCCTCGCAGCAGTCTGTATCTTAACATCCTGGACGGAGAGGTCAACGGAGCGCTCACGTATGAGGTCTCCCCTGTTGACACCCTCTATCTTTCCGATGGTGCCGGCGTGTCTACCTGAAAGGACGTAGACAAGGTTGCCTGCCTTCAGGTGGTAGACCTCCTCTATCCTCTGCTCAGGAACAGAAATCTTGAGCACATCGCCGGGACGGATATCCTTCCCATCATCGAGCAGGAAGTTCCTGCCGTCATGGGTTGTTATTTGCGTTTTTCCACCCTTGACTATCATTTTACGCTCGACACGGGCGAGCTTAACACCCTTTTCATCCGCGGGAATCTCCTTCGGGACAAGACGGCCGTGCTCGTCGAGAACGATGCGGAAGACCTTCTCTATCTCTGGTATCTCAACGACATCGAAAAGGCCCACGGGGAAACGCGGGTCCTTTCTGGCAACGCCGTCAACGAGTACCTTACCGGAGCGGATAATGAAGTCTGCCTCACGGGCGTTGTCCGCAAGGCCAAGGAGATCACGGATGAGAACGCGGAGAGGAATGGCGCGCTCCTTTGGGTGAGGACCTGGAATTACGTTGGTCACCCACGTACCGAAGCGCTTCTTTCTCTTAATCTTCCAGGCCTTTGGCGCGGCCAAACGCTTGAGATGCCTCGAACCTCCACCTACGAGCGCCATTATGCGAACCTCCTTTCATCGCTTCTGTCTACCTCAATAATCATAAGGTTTGACGGATCCAGCGGGAAGAGCACTTCTGTGCCATCTGCCTTCTTCTGGGTAATGCCCTCCACGAAGACTTTCAGGCGGCGGAGGTCCACGCGCGCAACAACGCCCTCCTTGCCCCTGAACTTACCGCGCATAATGCGAACCTTGTCCCCCTTCCTCACGGGAAGGGAGCGGCGCTTGAGCTCCTCGCGGAGCTCTCTGGAGAGGTGCGCGGACACCATTTTCTGGCGGATATGGAGCGGTGCGCGGAATCGGAACCTCCTCTGCTTCCTCGGCTGATAACCAATCTTGATTGTCATGGCTCACACCACTATGGACGCAATTCTCACAACCTTGGGGAAGCGCTCACCAACCTCCTTCGCAACGGGCCCCTTTATCTCGGAACCCTTCGGCTCCCCCTTCTCGTTGACGATGACCGCTGCATTATCCTCGAACGCAATCCTCGTTCCGTTCGCACGCCTGTAAGGCATGCGCTGGCGGATGACCACTGCGCGGACAACCTTCTTCTTCATGTCAGGCGTACCCTTCCGGACAGAGGCGATGACGATATCGCCGACACCCGCCTTTGGATACCGCCGCTTAACGCCCTTGTAGCCAACAACACCGATGACCTTGAGGACGCGGGCGCCGGTGTTGTCCGCGCATGTGAGGAGCGTGCCAACGGTGATACCCTTCGTAACGGAAGCGCTAATGGCCTTCACTGCTCTCCCTCCTTTGCCCTCTTAATAACCTTCAGAACAACGAAATTAACGGTCTTTGCGAGCTTGCGTGTCTCACCAAGGAGAACGATATCACCCACATGTGCGTTGACACAGGGCGGGTTGTGAGCGTGAATCTTATAAGTCACGCGCATGTAACGCTTATACTTCTTAACGTAACGAGCACCCTCTCTGGCAACAACAACGGTCCTCTGCATCTTATCAGACACGACACGGCCCACTATCAGCTGACCACGAACCGTCACGTCCCCATGGAACGGGCACTTCTTGTCGCCACAGTCCTCCTTCTGGGGTGGCTCAATGACCTCATTTCCTATGACTACTGCGCGCATGGACCTTCCTCCACAGCTTTTTTGTCCGCTCTTCCGGACGGACGGTTATCTCAGCACCGTCCACACAAATTAGCTCCCCGTTTGGGAGCCGAAACTCTACCACAATATCTGGCTTGGGAAGTTTTTTAATTCCTGCTGGCGTCTCCACCACTAATAAGTTTTTCGTCTCGTCCACCACTGTCCCCTCTATCCCCACGTACCCTGGATGTGTTGCGTTGACCACACGGACATGAAGACCGATAATCTCGCCGAGGACTTCGGGTGGAAGCGCCACGGGAGGAATGGAAGGGAAGTTCTTAAAGATTTGAGACAGGTATTCATGTGTGAACGCAGAGGATTACCTGAAACGCATCTTCGTGGCGGGCACGCTTTTGGCTGCATGGCTCGCATATACTGATTTCAATCACCAAGTTCTCCACCCCCGAAACTGGACAGATACTTTGCTCAAGCTCCCCTGGACCGAGTGGTCGCTATACAGAAACACTTACTCCACAATCCACAGCGTTCCCGCCCTTGAATGGGTGCTGAAGAAGTGGTACACGCTGGGATTTACATCCGCGCTGATAGGGAGTGTTGCCGTGTTCTTCGCGGCAGGGAGACCGAAGGATGTAGACGCGGAACTCCTAGGGCTTGCGGTCATGCACACAATAGTGATGCTCATATACGCATTCGCCTTCGTCTACCCGCCGCACATCGTTTACGGCTTTAATCCCGTCAAATCACCCCTCATGAACCTCGCGAACCATCGCTTCGTCTTCCCGTCGTTGCACACTGCGCTGGCAGTCTTCCTCGCAATGTACTTCATATGGAAGGAAATACACCCTGTCGTAAAGGCAATATTCACAGTAAACGGCTTCGTAATACCCTTCGTAACAATACTGCTCGTCCAACATTGGATATACGATGCAATCTCAGGCATACTCCTCGCCAGCTTCTCCTTCTGGGTAGCCAAAAAATACGGGAAACAGTTTAGCCAAGCGCTGGACCGGTGGCAGCCTGACAAAAAACTGCTTATAGCATCCACAATAGCACTATACGTTATCGATATCGGCTACACACTGCTTAAGGTATTCCGCGTCGTCCCCTAGGAAGAGAAACGAAGAGAAATAAAAGATGATGAGTTATACGACGTCAATGTTCTCCTCGGGGAAGCCCTCCTTAATGAGCAGCTCACGCACTTTGCGGGCGTGGTCTCCCTGCAGTTCAATGGTCCTGCTCTCTGGGTCGTAGGTGCCGCCGCAACCGAGCGTTCTCTTCAGCTTCTTCGCAAGGGATTTGACATCAACCGTGTCGTCAAAGCCCGATATGATTGTCATAATCTTGCCCCACTTACGCTTGTCGCGGCGAATCTTTATGCGCATCAATTCGCGGGTGAGGCTCTCGGGCTCAATAAGGTCCTCGGGGAGACCGATAACGTCCGCGAGATCTTTCTTCGCCACTTTCCCTTTTCACCCCTTCTTCTCCTTTAGTATCGTTAGTATTCTGGCAATTGTCCTTTTTAATTCCCTCACCCTCCCTGGGTTCTCTGGACGGACCCCTGCCGAGGTCTGTGCCTTGAGGCGGCGCAGTTCTGCCCTGTACTCGGACAGCATCTGTTTGAGTTCCTCATCACTCTTCTGCCTTAGCTCCTTCGCTCTCGCTATCGCCATTCTTAACCGCCTCCTCCTTCTTTTCCTCTACAAGTCCAAGTTTGGCGAGGATTTGCTCCTTCGGAACGTCAGGGACGGTGACCTGGTCGGGGAACACTGTTTCGGGGTGGACTATGTACACGTGGACACCGATTGTACCCCACTTCGTCTTTGCTACCGCGTGCCCCTGGTCCACAAGCTTCACAGGGTCGCCACACTTCTTCATGTAGCCAGCGTAGACGCGCTCGACACGCTTCTTGGCACCACGAGCACCTAGCTTACCCTTGATGACAATTTCACAACCCTTTGCCCCCGCTGCCATTATGCGCGCAAGCGTCCTTCTGAGCAGCGGGCGCCAGGCCTTGCCATGCTCGAGGTCCATGGCGATGCGGATTGCCTGCACCTGTGCGTCGAGCGTGGGATTTGGAACGGGAACAACCTCGATCTGTGGATTGTCTAGGCGGAAGCGCCTCTTGAGGTCCTCTGTGAGCTTCTTTATCCTTGAGCCCTTGCGCCCGATAACGAGGGCGGGGCGCGCAACCTTGAGAATAACTCTTGTAACGAGCGGGGTGCGAAGCACCTGAATATCAGAGGGGAGCGCCTGGCGCACCTCCTCCATAAGGTACTCCTTTATTGCAAGACCGCTCGTTGCGTCCTTGATGAACTCACGCTCGATCATTCACTCACCACCATCTCAACGTGCGTGGACTTCTTGCGAACCGGCCGGCGAAGCATGGGCTGAATCCTCCAGCGGCGGAATCCCTTGGATGCAGAAACATGGACGATTCTCAGTTTGGAGACATCTAGACCCTTCTGCTGGGCGTTGTTCTTGACGTTTTCAATGAGTTTCAGGTAATAGCGAACGGTTTTGTCCATATACCTGCCGCTCTTCACGCAGTTGCGAACGCCCTTGCGGTGGGGGACGTCCCTCTTGTACCTGCGAATGGGAATCCAGTCCTCGTGGCGAAGCACACGCTTGAGGTATTCCTCCGCCTTGAGGAGTGGCATGCCCCT
>Ga0256838_1001649_pt1 | contig 10195 bp, 10 predicted proteins | sample 4571419metaG_FD_185978 | JGI IMG/M metagenome (GOLD analysis project Ga0256838, IMG submission 185978) | Hydrothermal vent microbial communities from Guaymas Basin, Mexico - 4571-419 | ecosystem: Environmental > Aquatic > Marine > Hydrothermal vents | place: Mexico: Guaymas Basin | collected... | reverse complement strand
TATGTGAGGTGTAAACTTAATCTGATTCATATCATCATACAAATGAAAGTCAGGTATTATTGCAGATACTACACCTTTGTTACCATAAGGATTAGCAAACTTATCACCTTTCCCAGGTTTAGCAACCATAAGTCCTTCAATAACAAGATAAGCATCACCATCAAACGAGAATGATTTCTTTAAAGCTTTCTTTATGAGAGGATGAAGATTAGTTTCAGATTTACCAAAGTACTGGAATAGTTTCCTTGTAGGTTCTGGTTGATATTTCAGAAATTCATCTTTATAGAATGCACTGATTTGTGTAATCATAAAAGAATAAGGAGAGTATTCTTTGATAGTTTCTGGTGTTACAAGGCTGTTTAACGAGCTTGTATACTTCTTCTTAATAAGAATCACATCTCCTTGTTTTAGCTCGATACCAGGTTTAAGATTCTTTTCAATACTAATAAGAATGTTGTTGTAGAATTCATATACAAGCTTTACAGGATAGATATACTTGAAAGCTTCACTTCCAGATTCTGTAAGTACTACAGCATCCTCATAAGTTTTGGAAGATTCAGTTCCAAACATTACATTTGCATTTAATCCTGTACGTGGAAGCTCAAGTATAGGATCAAAACCTTTATGATGAACTAGGATATCATGTGCATTAAATCTTTGTCCTATGTTAAAGCTTGTTGTTAGCATATCATTTAGGAGGAAAACATCTTCCTCACCATCATCATATTGTACGAGCATTACATTCTGATATTTATCTACAACAATACCTGGTTTAGGTGCTCTTTGATAACTTAATGCAGAACCTTTGAGAAAAGCATGTTCTGGTACAATGAGAGGGGGTTCACCCCTCTCCAATAATTGAGATTGTCTGATCATAGAAGATGCCATTTGTACTCTGTTACCATCTGTAGTATTAACGAAAGGAATTAAGGATGTAACAGAGGAGAAAACAGACTTGCTCTGCATGTCTATCTCCTTTTTGTTTTTAGAAGTTGAGTAAGTTCTTTATCATACTTTTTAATGATTGGATCTTCCAGCGTTACAGAACCTTGAATAAGGTTTCTTAAGTATTCCGATATCTTACCAGAATTATAATGCTTTCTAACAACTTCAAAGTTTCTAAGCTTCTTCATAAGTCTCAAGAAGGATTTCTTTTTGTAGTCTATCATGTACATACGTCCATGACACTCACCACCTAAAGAAAACTCTAATTCATACTTGATTTTGTTTCTATAATGAAGATACTTGAGAGCAAATATAGCTTCTCCAGGATAGACTGGTATTGTATCGTATCTTCCTACAATCATTGCTTGATACTTATTTGTTTTGTATCCACGACTATTGTAAGTTGGAATGCTACAAAGTATGAGTTTCATTTCTACCTCCCTTCAATTTCTACAAATCTTCCAAATTCATCAAGCTTAACAGTTTTAGATAATCTTTGAACCATACCAAGTTTTTGGTTATCTGGTGTGTTGATTGGATCTACATTATACAAGTAGGTCATATCTACAGTCCTATAGGATGGTAGAGGATTTTCTATCTGTGTAATAATGGTCTCTTTGAGATTAATCTCTCTATATGGATTCTCAAATGACGTAATACATTGAAATCTTGGATTTCCTGCAACTAACCATTTAAGAATTGCATTTGCATCAACTCTGATACTTTGCTGATATTTAGGTCTTTGTAATGGTTTATCAACCAATTGTTTGATGATATAGTCTACTATTGCATCATAGTGCACAACATGTTTTTGTCTAAGATCTGGGAAAATCATTCCAGATTTGTATGTTTGATTATACAAAGATATAGTGACTCTTTCTATGATTTCCTTAAGGAATGTTTTTGGATCATAGCTACTGAATTTGAAATCATAGAATTTTTCAATAAAGTAAATCATAAATGTAGGTGGTTTAAAGTTTTTGAAGAATCCATTCATTACATTACCAGATAGTTGCTCTAAGGATCTTACTTTGTTAAGTGACTTAAGGATTAAATCATCAAATGGAGTACCAGAATACTTTTTGAATCTGATATAACCTCTTCCTTTCCATTCAACATCTTGTGGTAATTCTTTGCTTTCTACTACTTCAAAATCATCCTTGGATAGTATATCAAGAGATACTAGTACAGATGCCAATGGATGCCTTTCTCTTACACCTTTTGTTGAAATGAATGAAAATGTTCCATCAGGATCAATTCTGAAAAATCTGATTCTGATAATATCATCATATGTTGTGACTGGATAGTCCACAAATTCATTCATAAGCACATAGTAACTTGCATTAACCTCATAGATGTCTCTTATAGTTGGTACTGGTATATGTAACTTAGTTGTATAAGGTTCTTTTTGTGTAGGATGTCTGGTTGTAAGCTTTAGAACTTTGATATTCAATGGACAGAATCCATGATAGGTTGCATTAGGATTAGAATCTTCAATTTCAATATCATGCAATTCAATGTTAGTATCATTTACTTGAAATCCAAATTCAATTAATTCTGGTATCTTTGAGAACCAATACTTGAAATTCTCCATTCTCCATTCTAGTACAGCATTGGTAGTCTTGTCAAACTCTTGTTTCATTAGTAGAAACATACTACCTCCCTTTAACAGACAACTATTTCAAAATCAAGTTTATCATTCCCATTAATTATAGTGAATCTACATGGACTTTCAAGTAGAAACTCATGTTTGGATAGAACGCTATAAACTACCAATTCTACATCTTCTTTTAGCAAGTCTGAAATGTTTACAATAACTTGATAACCATAAGGAGTATTACTTATCATAGGGTGTAAGTTTGACATAGTATAGAAGGTTTGCAAAGCTTGTTTCATTTCCTCGACGTGTTCCGGAAAGATTTCAAGTTTCATGTATCCTCCCTTTTTGTAAATCTAACCCCAGGACCAAGGAGATCCTGGGGATAAACAAGGCTCTAAAACTTTGAAACAAAGATTCTTTCAAGTATAGTTAGATCATGAATATCAATTTCAATTCTGTTTGCTAACTCACTTAAGCTTTTACCAATATTTTGAAATGCAATGGCTAGTAATGGTCTAAAGAATGGAATTTGTCTTATAGTATGAAGTTTTGGCTCATGTTGGTCTCTATCAGGCATCAATCTCCATAATTTGGTTGGATCTGTTGGATCTCTCATAATCTGGGAAACAAGAATTTCATACCAAACAGAGAGTACATTCAGATCACCAAAGATATTTAGCAAATCCATATAGATATCTTTCCAATGTTTATCTCGCATTTCTGAGCCTGATTCTAGAATTGTTTCAACATAGCTAATGGCACCAACAATGTTAGATGATGTATCAGGTAGTTTAGCAAATAAAGTACCTTCTGAAATTTTAACGTTACCACCAGACTCAACATAGATTTCTGTATAAGATGGTAGTATCATTGTATACTCTGTCTCTCCATCTGTAAAACTTAAACTAAGAGGTGTTGATGTAGTTCCATATGATACTTCATCCAACAATATAATATCAGATTTAGCATAGATTTGTCCATCAATTTCTTTAAAGATTTCTGTTGGTATTTCAACTTTTCCAGTCTCAGCAGATCCACCGGTATGGAAAGTCCTCATTATCAACTGGGTGGCTCTTTCTCCTAAAGCTTGTGATGCAATCATACCAACATAAGGAGATCTGAGATATCTTCCATATTCTCCAAAACACTTAGGACATAATCTTTCATATTTGCAGAATATAGGAGAGTAAAGTTCTACTGTAGTATTGACAAACTTATCTATGTTATCAGGAGTAAGTAATATATCTCCATCTTTCGTTTTGATATATCTGTAAATGAATAGATTTTTGTTGTCTTCTGTAAGAGTAATTGTAAGTGTATCTTCTGTATCACATGGTTGACCATAGATATCAGCTTCAACAGGATTAAGCACAAATATAAGCTTTCTTGTAAGATAACCTGGTTCAGAAGTCCTTACAGATCTATCAACAGAACCTTTTCTTGATGCTTTGCACATAATCAAGAATTGCTTTGGTGTAAGTCCTTCTTGAAGAGATGTAAGGATAGGCTCTCTTACAATCTTGTTATCAATATCTGTAATATAACCTTTGGCAACAAACATTTGCCTTATTTGAGATTTAGAACCTTTAGCACCAGATTCTATCATCATTTTAAGATTTTGTCCTAACACTTCAAATACTTTGTCTGTCAAGTCTTTAAGTAATGCATTGATGTAACTAGCATTTGTTGTTGCTCTTGGATTTTGCTTGAGCCTTTCAATCATCTGTTTCTTGACTTCTTTGAGAAGAATCTTCATTTCTTGTGGTACAATAAAATCTTCAAGAGTCAATGTAAGATCTTTAGATACAGCTGATCCAAGTAGGAATAAGGTGTAGATTCTGTTTATGTCATAATCGTAACCTTCAATATACATCTTTTGCAATGTCTTAGTAAGATAACTATGAAGTTTCTTTTTATTCATTGATTCGTTAATAGGTTTATCATATCCAAGAGCATATGAAACAATAGCTCTTGCGACTGTGGTGATTTCATTGTTAACTTTTATAGTATCTGTTAAACGCGATAGACTATCAGGATCATCATAAACTTCTTGTAAAGTACTATACTCTTTCTTAATTTGATTTGCATCAGGTTCAACACTTGTGATTTTGTAGATACCATAAATCACATTCTGAGAAATTCCATCAAATGCTAAAGAGCCAGGTACCAGTAGATTCTTTGTATATGCCATTTTCTCTCTGGTATCTTCAAGAGCTTCTTCTGTAAGAGGCATATACATAGCAAATGTGTCTTGTACAAAAATTCCATTCTCTGTTGCAAACGTATAGTAATCTTCCACAGTAAAGTCATAACCAACAGTTATGGATGGATTATATTCTATTTTACATATGCTTACAGGAATGAATTCACAACCATTAACCATTACATTACCAGCCAATGTGTTATGCTTTGATGGTTGTTTAATAGGTCTTTTATCAGGTGTAGATGTCATTCTAATGAAAGCATACTTATCATGAGATTTGTTTTTGTATTCCTCAATGTAAGGTATCAAATCTTTTGGTGATATCTTGATAATTTTGTCATTTTCGATATCTAAAACAATAAGACTATGATCTTCTGATGCCCAAAAGATTTCTTTATCTCCATTAGGAAGAGGAATCTCAATTTTGTACATTTTCAGATTTTCATGTTTGCTGAATTCTACAACCCTTTTCCACTCTACCTTTCCAGTTTTAGGATCAATAGCAGGTACTTCAATATCAACATTAGGTTTGAATTTTGTAACTTTTATACCGTTTTCCTTAGTGTAAGTTTCAACAGGACTAAATGCTTTCATTAGACCTCCTTTTTTTACTCACAAACTTCGTTAAAAGCGTTACAAACGGTCTCCTTGCATCCATGAAGTTTGAAAAGGATCATACTCTCAACGAACGCATCAGGTAACCCTAAACACTCCTGTGTTACAACATCATATATTGCTCCCCAACAATTGAGTACTATGCATTCAAGATACTTCTTAAGTTTCTTTGGTAAACTATTGAAATCTCCTTCATACATAAGTTGATAATCATCATACCAAACAGTGCAAATATGCTGACCCCTTTTGTAAACTTTGATTCTGAAAGAATGTTTAAGTTTACCAACAGGAATAATGTTAAGTTTGTAATCTCTTAGTATTTTATCAAGTCCTTTACAAGAGATAGCAAATTTTTCAGGATGCTTTGCAAATGATTCATACAACATATCAGCAGCTGCACAGTCATCACCTGTTTCCCATAAAGCTTGGAAGAAATTAATAGGCTCTTCAACCATAGCTATATCCTCCTTATGATTTGTTTTCACAGTTGCATGGATCTCCAATACAATCATCCAACTCTTCTGTGTAACCCATGAAAGTGTTGCATCTTAACATGGTGGTTTTACCACACTTGCTACATTTATAGATTTCAACTCTGGTATATCCATCAGGACAATGGATCGTCCTAGTATATTTCATTTCTTCTCCACAACAACTTGGCATGATACACCTCTTAAAAACAGTTTTACAAATCGAATAAATGTGATGGGGCAGGAAAAGCCCCCTAAGAGCGTTCCCATCCCATCCATAGGATAGGACCTACAGTAACTAGCACAAACAGAATCAGTCCCAATGCGTATTCTAGAGCGCTTCCTTGTGATAACATGATATCAACCATATCTGCCTCCACAAGCGTTTTCTGGACCCAGAACCAAACTAGGCCCTGGGTCCTTTGATGTATATAAATGAAAAGTAAACGAAAAACCTATACGTCAAGCTGCTCTAGTTCTGATATATGAAGTGTTTGTACTTTTCCATTAATTCTGCAAACTATTCTGCCATAAACGCTATCTCCATCGAAATCTGCATTGTAAGGAGGACAGATTACAGGATTAATCTCTATCACGTCTCCATCACTTATAGCTAATTTAAATCCCATTAAAGATCCACGATGTAATGTTGGTTGTCTATTGAAAGCAGCATACAAGTTATGTTGCTCAATAACCTGCTCTAATATACTATCAAGAATGGAGTTTGACTCTTTTGAATGTATAGCTTTATCAATCATTTCGTTTGCATATGTTGGGAGAATATCAAGCGAGAAAAGATGATGTATCAATAGAGGTTTAAGCACATCAAGAAGAATCCACTTAGATACAGCTATGGTATCTATTGGTAATGTTGGATTAGGAACTATTACAGTTCTTGCAGAAAAATCAGTTTCTTTTCCAAGTAAAGCTTGTCTAATTAAACCTTCTTTCTTTGGAACTCTTTCAAATACAAAGTTATAGAGATCCCAGAATCTCCTTGTTAGAATGTACTGTAAATGCTCATTTGTATAAGTAAGCATATGTCTGTTGATAGCTTCAAGTATGTTGACATAATGACTATTAATATCATCTGCTTTAAACTTATTGATTAGTGGTCTTAGTTCTGGTGGAATTACAGGAATCTTCTTAGTGTATATCAGATTGTGATTTCTAAGATTTGCTATCTTTGGATCATCAGTTGTGTTAAGTTCTTGTATGATTGTCTCCATAACGTTAAAGATATCATTTCTAGCACTCAGGAACGTATTTTGCAATGTCCTATTCTTCTTGAATAGAAAGAATAAGGCTAAAGGATGTGGTATCTCAAATGGAAGATCTATCCATGAGTATGTAATTCTTCTTACAAAGGATGATGTAATCTTAACTCCACAATGAGGACAAATTTCACCTTCATGTTGCTTACCATGGAGAAATCCACATTGACATTCATAGTTTTTCACGGGACCAAAAATCTGCTCACTGAATATACCATCTCTATGATAGAGACCTGTTTTCTGATCATAGATTTCTGGAGATGTTACAGGTCTTGATGCTTTAATTGCTGTGATGTGTGGTTCCTGCGTGTTAACTCTTAGTTTCATAAACTTACCTCCTTTTTAAACATTTAGCTGATCCAAAAATGAACCTATCGTGAGACAACGAATTTTGTAAAGGTTTACATATCCTACCTTCTTGACATATACTTTCTGTCCTTTCTGGACAAACCATACATGAGTATCATTCATTGCAAAAACTTCTTTCTTATCTGGAGGTAGATCATCAAAGCTTACTAAGTCGTACAATTTTGCTTTGAGAGTCGCATGAATCAACGATTCAAAAGCAGCGAGTGTTCCTTGGCATGGTGGGACTTGATCATGAATCAGTGCATAAACCGCATTGATGAATTTGAGCTTCTTGTCATGTATTACATCTATCTGGGGTTTGTCTAAAACGTAAGCAATCAGTTTGTGTACATCATTTTTCTTAAATGTCAGATTTGCAACAATTCGATACTTTATTTCATGATTATCGTTAGTAATTAAATCAGGTTGGAAGTATTCTAATGTGAAAAAAGGAATGTGTGCTGGATCATAGAGCTTCTTCACAAGAACGCTCATTAATACTTCTTCATCTAGAAATGCATCCACATTGATTGATTTGGAATTGGAAGGATTTGACAGATCTAAGCTTATAACTACATCAGAGAAGATACCAACTACATTTTCTTTCGCATGCTCTGTAAACTCCTCTAAATCATTGATTCTGTTCTTGCTACCAGATTCGAATGCATTCCATGTAGCTTGTAGAAGTTTCATTACCTTGCTTCTTACTTTTTCATTGATAACCATACCACCTCCTTTCTTTACTTGAAGAATATTACACAAGCTGTATGAAAACTACCATTAATGATACATTGTCCTAACCATGCATTATAGCTCTCAAACCATTGCTCTTCAATATCCTTAGGATCTTTAAATATTGCTTCACCAACTGAGGTTAGTAAATAAAAGGTTGTTTCTCCTTCAAAAGAATCAAATCTAACTTGTGGTAAGTGAATTGTGCTTGGTATTCTGGATTTAATTTTATTTTCAAATCTGTTTGTTAATGGTTGAATCTCCATGTTTCCAAACTTAAACTTAATCATTGTAACCCTCTTGAAGTTTTGCATATATGATTTTGGCTCTTCTCTTAACTTGTGGCATGTAGATATGCTTTGCAAATCTGGATATTCCATAATATCTGATTAAAGCTTCAGGCCATGAACCTGTCTGATCATAATAGTAACGTAAAACTCGTGCTCCAGCATCAATGTTAGTTTCTATATCAAACAATTCTTTTCTTGTAATACCAAGTTTAGATCCCCAAACTTGTATGTTAACTTGCATAATTCCATAACAATGTGTATCATATCGTTTAGCTTTTGGATTAAATCTTGATTCTTGATAAGCAACTGAGAGCAATATATTAAGAGGTACATCATATTTTACTGAAGCTCTAAGAAAAGCTTTAGCCATTCTATCAACTTGCTCATCAGGTAGTGATGGGTTTACGTTTTTAATGTAAGCTTTAGTTGCATTGTATCTTGTATTTAGTAAGTTTACAAGAGAGTTTAATTCCTGGTCAATCTTACTGAGTTTCTGCTTTATCTGATTCATCGTTTGAGATACTTGAGACATATACGAAGAAACTTCTTGTTGATACTGAATAAGATACTTCAACTGTTCTCTTAAAGCTTGATTTTGAATTTCAAGATATTCATTTGTTTTATGATTTACGAAGATGTAGATGAAAATGGCTCCTGTAAGCATAGTATGCAAGATCCATTGTAGATATTTCATCATAGTCTTACCTCATCCATGAAGAAAATGGGGCAAACACCCCCGTTTAATAGTAGAGGAGCTTACCCCAAGGAAGTTCGAGATTTCTTGTATAACTGTTATATTCGGTTACAAAAAATACAGATTTAACAGTTGGTGGCTTAGAACCTGGAATATCTACATACATATCTGAGAAGTGAAACCATGCATCATAACGTTTTCTCTTAGATGTAACCCAATCAATAACAGGTTGTATGGATGTACCACCAAATCCTTTTCTTTTCTTAACCACAGAATGTAATTGGGAAAAATCAAAATCTGGATCAATATTTTCAACAACAGTTTGAATATCAGCATCTACTTCTATGAAATCTAAATGGAAAAATCTAGCATTCTGCAAAAGAATTGAAATGTAATCCCTGTATTCTTCCATAGAAACAGAGCCAGATGTATCTACACTTACAAGCACTCTTGCTTTACGAGAAATCCAACTTGGAAGTTTTACATTAGTTAAACCAAGCAAATCTTTCTGACTATATCTTAAGAAACTTACATCATCAAATCCTTTAGCATAACCTTTCGCAAGATGTTTGAGGTGACGTCTAAGATCAAGTTTAGCACCATCAATTATGTCAAGTTCTTCTGCCAAAGATCCTGGTATCTTACCCTTTGATTTAAGATGTTTCTTTAACTCTGCTCTATCTGCAAAGAATTCATGCACTGCAAGCTCATCAAAGATATTGCCTGGTCCAACTTCAGGATTTTGGCATGGTTTTAGATCTAACTCACCAGATGTAAGCAATTTCTTAAGTTGTTTCCAAACTTGATCCCTTCTTTTTTCATAATGCTTCTTGAGTTCCCTATAAAGAGTCTCTGTACCCATACTCCTGATTTCATCAACTTCTTTGTTAAGAATATCAGCTACCTTTGAATCCATTGTGGCATGTTGCTGAATCTTATCTATCCATTTAGGTACTAGATCCTTTGGTAAACTGTTAACAATGGAATCTATTACTGCATCAGCAGCTATATTGTAAATGATTCT
>Ga0256838_1001647_pt1 | contig 10210 bp, 21 predicted proteins | sample 4571419metaG_FD_185978 | JGI IMG/M metagenome (GOLD analysis project Ga0256838, IMG submission 185978) | Hydrothermal vent microbial communities from Guaymas Basin, Mexico - 4571-419 | ecosystem: Environmental > Aquatic > Marine > Hydrothermal vents | place: Mexico: Guaymas Basin | collected... | reverse complement strand
AAGGAGGCTTTTATGGCAAAGGAAAAATATGTCCGCTCAAAACCACATGTTAACATCGGAACAATCGGCCACATCGACCACGGTAAGACAACTCTAACAGCAGCTATCACAAAGGTTTTGGCAGAGAGAGGAAAAGCAGAGTTTAAGGATTACAACGACATCGATAATGCACCAGAGGAGAAAGAGAGAGGAATCACAATCAACACAGCACATGTTGAGTATGAGACAGACAAAAGACACTATGCACATGTTGACTGCCCAGGGCATGCTGACTACATCAAGAACATGATCACTGGTGCTGCTCAGATGGACGGTGCTATTCTTGTTGTCTCTGCAGCAGATGGTCCAATGCCACAGACAAGAGAGCACATCCTTCTTGCAAGACAGGTTAATGTTCCATACATCGTTGTATTCCTAAACAAGATTGACATGGTTGATGACGAAGAGCTTGTTGACCTTGTTGAGATGGAAGTAAGAGAGCTTCTCTCTAAATACGGTTATCCAGGTGATGATGTACCAGTAATCAGAGGCTCAGCTTTGAAAGCTCTTGAGACACCACCAGGTCAGTCCAACGAGTGGACAAAGGCAATAGAAGAGTTAATGGATGCAGTTGATGAATACATCCCAACACCACAGAGAGAAGCAGACAAACCATTCCTAATGCCAATTGAAGACATCTTCTCCATCCCAGGAAGAGGAACAGTCGTAACAGGAAGAGTAGAAAGAGGCGTTCTCAAGCCAGGTGAAGAAGTAGAAATCGTAGGCTTCAGAGAGACAAGAAAGACTGTTGCAACATCCCTTGAGATGTTCAGAAAGATACTTGACGAAGCAATGGCAGGAGACAATGTTGGTGTTCTCCTAAGAGGTATCAAGAAAGAAGATGTTGAAAGAGGAATGGTTCTTGCAAAACCAGGTTCCATTACACCACATAAGAAATTCAAAGCTCAGGTCTATGTTCTAACCAAGGACGAAGGTGGAAGACATACACCATTCTTCGAAGGCTACAGACCACAGTTCTACATCAGAACCACAGATGTTACAGGAACCGTTCATCTGCCAGAAGGCGTTGAGATGGTTATGCCAGGAGACAATGTTGAATTGACTGTTGAACTCATTGCACCTGTTGCTTTAGAGAAAGAGACACGCTTCGCTATCAGGGAAGGTGGTAGAACAGTTGGTGCTGGTGTTATAACGGAGATATTGGAGTAAGAGGGTGATAACCATGGGGCAGAAGATAAGACTCAAGCTTAAGTCATTTGAGAGCGACCTCCTTGATAGCTCGGTTAAAGATATAATAGAGACTGTGAAAAAGACTGGTGCAAGGGTAAAGGGTCCTATACCTTTACCCACCAAGATTTCAAGATATACTGTTTTAAGGTCTCCGCATGTAAACAAGAAGTCAAGAGAGCAATTTGAAATCAGGACACACAAAAGGCTGCTGGATATTGTCGATGCAAGCCAGCAGACTGTTGATGCATTGATGAAAATAGATTTGCCAGCGGGAGTTGATATAGAAGTTAAACTGCAGTAGGATTGTATCCAATGGAAATAAGAACCCCCTTTTTTCAAGGGTGGGGTTCCTCTGTTTCTTTATGAATAAATTTGAAGGATGGGAGTGATAGATGTTGGGTTTGATTGCTAAAAAGTTAGGGATGACTCAGCTTTATGTTGATGGTAAAGCAGTTCCCGTTACCGTTCTTGAAGCTCAAGACGGCGTTATAACCCAGATAAAGACAAAGGAGAAAGACGGTTATAACGCTATTGTTGTTGGTTTTATAGACACAAAAGAGACAAGGTTAAACAAACCTATGTTGGGTGTATTTAAGAAGGTTGGTGTGCCACCTAAGAAGATGCTTAAGGAATTCAGGGTTGAGAATCCAACCGACTATGAAGTAAAAGCCCAGATTAAGGTTGACATCTTCCAGAAGGGTGATGTTGTTGATGTTATCGGTAAAACAAAAGGTAGAGGATTTAGCGGCGTAATGAAGAGACACAACTTTGCCGGTGGTCCTGATGGCCACGGTTCTATGTTTAATAGAAGACCTGGTTCTATCGGTAATTGTGAGCTTCCCGGAAGGGTTGTTAAAGGTAAAAAGATGCCAGGGCATTATGGAGATGAAAGGGTAACGATTAAGAACCTTGAGATTATGTATGTCGATCCTGAAAAGAACTTGATAGCAGTTAAGGGTGCAGTTCCTGGTTCTAAAGGCAGCTATGTCAATATTATAAAGAAGGGGAACTAAGAGATGAAAGTAAAGATTTTAAACAGAGAAAATCAGGTTGTTGGCGATATTGAAATTAATGTTGAACCTAAGGATGTAAAGGATAAAGGTGTCCTGTTTAATAGGATTGTCAGGGCAATGTTGATGAATGCAAGGCAGGGCACTGTAAGCACCAAGACAAGAGGAGAAGTATCAGGCGGCGGTAAAAAGCCGTGGAGACAGAAGGGTACAGGTAGAGCAAGGGCAGGCTCAATTAGGTCGCCACTGTGGGTTGGTGGTGGAGTTATATTTGGGCCTAAGCCAAGGGACTATGAACTTAAAATGAATAAGAAAGAAAAGAAAGTAGCATTCAAAGAAGCATTAGCCCAAAGGATTCAAAACGACCAGGTTATTGTTTTGGATGAGCTCAATTTTGAGAAGCCAAAAACAAAAGATGCCTATGAGCTTGTTAAGAAGCTGAATTTAAGAAAGGCTCTGTTTGTGCTTGAGAAGGGTATGGAGAATGCTTATCTCTCTTTGCGTAACATAGAAGGTGTGGAAGTAAGGAATATAGATGCATTGAACACTTATGATGTTTTGCGTTTTCAAAATATTGTTATGCCCAAATCGGTGGTTGAAAAATTGAACAGGAGAATCGCCAATGGATAAGTGGAGTATTTTGAAAGAAAGGGTGATTTCAGAGAAGGCTTTTATAGCCCAAGAAGACGGTAAATATGTGTTTGTTGTGGATAAGAAGGCAAATAAACCAGAGATAAAAAAGGCTATAGAAGAGCTATTTGATGTTGAAGTTGAGAAGGTAAATATCATAAATGTAAAGGGAAAGACAAAAGTATTCAGAGGGATAAAGGGCAAAAGGCCTTCCTATAAGAAGGCTATTGTTACACTTAAAGAAGGTCAGACATTGAAGGAACTTTAAGAAAGAGGTTTAAGCTATGGGTATCAAGGTTTACAAGCCAGTAACAAATGGTTTGAGATTTGCAAGCGTTTCTGACTTTAGTGAAATAACCAAGAAGAAACCCGAGAAGTCTTTGATAAAGGTTTTGAAGTATCATGCAGGCAGGGATAATTCAGGACATGTAAGCGTAAGAGGCAGAGGCGGCAGGGTTAAAAGATTTTACAGAATTATAGATTTCAAAAGGGATAAAAGAGGAATACCAGCTGTTGTAAAGGCAATAGAATACGATCCAAACAGGAGCGCAAGAATAGCACTTCTTGCTTACAGAGATGGAGAAAAGAGATATATCATCGCACCTGTTGGATTGAAGGTTGGTGATGTTGTTGAAGCAGGAGATAATGTTGAGATAAAGGTTGGTAACGCCTTGCCTATTAAAAATATACCTGTCGGAACCGTTGTTCATAATATAGAGTTAAAACCTAAGGGTGGTGCTCAGCTTGCAAGAAGTGCAGGTGCTATGGCTCAAATCATGGCAAAAGAAGGCAAGTATGCTCACATAAGATTGCCAAGTGGTGAGATGAGACTGATTCATGTTGAGTGTTATGCAACAATTGGTCAGGTTGGCAACACTGACCATAACAATATCAACTGGGGTAAAGCAGGTAGAATGAGACACAGAGGCTTCAGGCCACAGGTTAGAGGTGTTGCCATGAACCCAATCGACCACCCACATGGTGGTGGTGAAGGTAAGACAGGAACAGGTGGTACACCTGTTACACCATGGGGTGTTCCAACGAAAGGTTATAAGACAAGAAAGAACAAGAGAACAGATAAGTTTATCGTAACCAGAAGAAAGAAGAAATAGGAGGCACTGATTTATGCCGAGAAGTTTAAAAAAAGGGCCATTTGTTGACGAGAAGCTCTTAAAAAAAGTCGAGAAGATGAGAGCTTCCGGTAAAAAAACTATGATAAAGACATGGTCAAGAAGAAGTACGATTATACCTGAGTTTGTTGGATTTACATTTGCCGTTCACAACGGTAAGAAGTTTATACCTGTGTATGTTACAGAGAATATGGTTGGATACAAGTTGGGCGAGTTTGCACCAACAAGGACATTCAAGGGACACAAAGGCGTAGTTCAAAAGAAAATAGGTAAGTAAGGGTTGGTGAGATATGGAAGCAAGAGCATTTTTAAGGAGCGCAAAGATATCTCCTATAAAGGTTAGAGAAGTTATAGGATTGATTAAGGGTAAAAGCGTTGATGAAGCACTTGTTTTGCTTAAGTATTCAAAGAGAAAAGCAGCCTTTATATTGAAAAAATTGCTTGAGTCGGCTGTTGCCAACGCTTTGGAGCAGGGTATGGATATAGATGGTTTTAGGGTGATAAATGTAACGGCTGATGACGGCATCAGAATGAAGAGATACAGAGCAAGGGCTATGGGTAGGGCTGGAAGAATCATTAAACGCACAAGCAATATTACCGTGATTATCGGCAAATAGGAGGTGGGTTTTGGGTCAAAAGGTAAACCCTATTGGTTTAAGGCTTGGTATAACAAAAACTTGGACTTCAAGATGGTATGCTGAAAGGGATTTTAAAGATAAGTTTTTGGAAGACCAGAAGATTAAAAGGGCTATAAAGAAGAAGGTATATTACGCTGGTATCTCAAAGATTGAGATAGAGAGAAAAAGAAACAAGATGACGGTTAATATATATGCAGCTATGCCGGGTATCATTATCGGAAGAAAAGGTGCAGAAGTTGAAAAGCTTAAAGAGTTCGTCAAAAGCATGACTGATGCTCAGGTTACGATAAATGTTAAAGATGTACCTGCTCCAGAGAAGGATGCTCAGCTTATCGCTGAGAATATAGCCCTTCAGATAGAAAAAAGGATGCCTTACAGAAGAGTAATGAAAAGGGCTGCTTATTTGGCACTGAAAAAGGGTGCTAAAGGTATAAAGATACAGCTTGCAGGAAAACTTGGTGGAGCCGAAATGGCAAGAACCGAGTGGATTAAGGAAGGCAGAATTCCTTTGAGTACTTTAAGAGCCGACATCGATTATGGATTTGCAGAAGCTTTAACTCAGGCTGGCGTTATAGGTGTAAAAGTCTGGGTGTTTAATGGAATGGTATCACCATAAGTAAGGAAAGGTGGAGTTGAGCTATGTTAATGCCAAAGAGAACAAAGTATAGAAAATATCAGAGAAACAGAAACGGCGTAAGGGGAATGGCCAAAAGAGGAACCAAACTTGCTTTTGGTGATTTTGGTCTAAAAGCCGTTGGTAGGGGAGAAGTAACCAACAGACAGATTGAAGCTGCAAGGATTGCCATAAACAGGGTTTTGAAGCATCAGGGCAAGATTTGGATTAGGATTTTCCCTGATTTTCCTTTAACAAAAAAGCCTGCTGAAACAAGAATGGGTAAAGGTAAAGGTTCCATAGAGAAGTGGGTTGCCATTGTAAAACCGGGAAGAATTCTTTACGAGATCGGTGGTGTATCCGAAGAGTTAGCCGTAAAGGCTTTTAAGCTTGCAGCGCAGAAGTTTAACATAGAAATGAAAATCGTCAAACGGAGTGAGTGGCAATGAGAGCATCTGAACTAAGAGAGAAGAGTTTGAAAGAGCTAATTGAAGAAGAGAGAAAACTTAGAGAAGAGATTTTTAAGCTCAACATGAGAAAAGGGCTTGAACAGATGGATAATCCGCATAAAATTAGAAACCTGCGTAAGGACTTGGCACGGGTTCTTACTGTTAAAAACGAGAAACTCAAGAAGGGTGAGCAGGTATGAGTAAGTTAGTAAAGGAAGGTATCGTTGTCAGCGATAAAATGGATAAAACCATTGTTGTTGAAGTCGAGACACTTGTGGAGCATCCCAAGTTTCACAAGTATATAAAAAGAAAGAAGAAGTTTAAGGTTCACGACGAGAGAAATGAGGCTAAAAAGGGCGATAGGGTCAAGTTTATAGAGTGCAGACCTATCTCCAAAGATAAACACTTTAGGTTACTGGAAATCACCGAGAAATATGTAGGTTTGGGAGATGAGCGATGATACAGCCATACAGTATGCTTAAGGTTGCTGATAACTCTGGCGCAAAAAGGATAATGTGCATAAAGGTGCTTGGTGGCACAAGAAAGAGATACGCCAGAGTGGGCGATATAATTGTTGCTTCTGTTAAGGAAGCAGACCCAAACGGAAGGGTCAAAAAAGGCGATGTTGTAAAAGCCGTTGTTGTTAGGACAAAGAAGGAGTTTAGGCGTCCTGACGGTACATATATCAAATTTGATGAGAATGCTGCTGTGCTTATAAACAACCAGAAGGAGCCTATAGGCACAAGAATCTTTGGCCCTGTTGTAAGAGAGTTAAGGGCTAAAGAGTTTATGAAAATCATTTCTCTTGCTCCAGAGGTGCTATAATGAAAAGAATAAGGACAAAATTAAAGAAAAACGATAAAGTCAGGGTGATTACCGGTAAGGATAAGGGTAAGGAAGGGACAATTATCTCTTTTGTCCCTAAGAAGGACCGTGTTATTGTTGAAGGTGTCAATATTATAAAGAAGCATGTGAAGGCATCTGCTACAACAAAGGGTGGTATTATAGAGAAAGAGGCACCAATACACATATCAAATGTTATGCTTGTTTGTCCGCATTGCAATAAACCGACTCGCATAGGTATTAAGTTTTTGGATAATGGTGAGAAGGTTAGATATTGCAAAAAATGCGGTGAGACAATCTAAGGGAGGAGAAGTTTAATGTCTGAAGAGAAGTATATTCCGAGACTTAAATCCCTTTACAGGGAAGAGATAATCCCACGCTTGATGAAGGAGTTCTCATATAAGAATGTAATGCAGGTGCCTAAGATAGAAAAGATTGTTCTTAATGTTGGTTTAGCAGAAGGTATGCACGATATAAAACTGCTTGAGTCGGTTCTTGATGAGCTTGCCATAATTACTGGTCAGCGTGGTGTTATAACAAGGGCAAGAAAGTCCATAGCAAACTTTAAGCTTAGAAAGGGTATGCCTATTGGATGCAAGGTTACCCTGCGTGGTGATAGAGCGTATGAGTTTCTCGATAGGTTTATCTCTTTTGCTATTCCAAGAATCAGAGACTTCAGAGGTGTTCCGCTAAAAGGGTTTGATGGAAGAGGGAATTACACGCTTGGTATCACAGAGCAGCTAATATTCCCAGAAATCAATTACGACAAAATCGTCAAGATTCACGGTATGAGCGTTACGATTGTTACAACTGCTGAGACAGACGAAGAAGCAAAGGCTTTACTTGAAGCCTTTGGAATGCCGTTTAGAAAAACAAACTAAGTGTGAAAGAGGAGAGTCTATGGCAAGAAAAGCTTTGATAGAGAAATCAAAAAGACCGCCAAAGTTCAAGGTTAGACAGAGAAACAGGTGCCAGTTGTGTGGAAGGCCAAGGGGATACATAAGAAAATTCGGTATCTGCAGGGTCTGTTTTAGGATGCTTGCAGGTAAAGGTGAAATTCCAGGCGTAAAAAAGGCAAGTTGGTAGGTGGCGTATGAGTAAGAAGGTAGCAGATTGCTTGTCTAAGATAAAGAATGGTCTAAAGGCAAAGCACGATTATGTTGATGTTCACAGCAACAATCTTGTTGAGAATGTTGTTAGAATTTTAAAAGAAGAAGGCTATATATCCGATTATAAAAAGCTTGATAATGTCGGCAATAGGAATATGGTTAGAGTGTTTCTAAAATATGCCGACGAGAACAAGAGAAAACCTGTTATTATGATGATGAAGATGGTCAGCAAACCATCAAGAAGGGTTTATATTTCTGCCGATGAGATAAAGCCAGTTATGAATGGTCTTGGAATCGGCATTATCTCCACTTCAAAGGGTGTTATGACAACCCAGCAGGCTAAGAAGCTGGGTATAGGTGGAGAATACATCTGTGAGGTATTTTAATTAGGAGGTTAAAATGTCAAGGATAGGAAAGACACCTATCCCTATACCTAACGGGGTAGAGATTACAATAAAGCAGGACGAAGTTGTAGCTAAAGGCCCAAAGGGTCAGTTTAGTCAATATTTTAATCCTGAATATGTTAGTGTCGAAAAAGACGATAAATTTATATATGTTAAAAAGGTAAGTAATGCAAAAAATGCCGATGCTATGCACGGTCTCTATAGAAGTCTTATAAATAACGCTGTTATTGGAGTATCTCAAGGCTTCAGCAAGGTTTTGCAGATAGAAGGTATCGGATATAAAGCTTCTGTCTCTGGCAAGAATCTTGTGTTAAGTGTTGGTTATTCTCATGATGTTAATTACGAGATTCCAGAAGGGATTAAGATAGAAGTTGATAAGAAGGGTGTAGAGATAACTGTATCAGGCATAGATAAGCAACTGGTTGGCCTTGTTGCAAGCCAGATCAGGGCTGTAAGACCGCCAGAGCCTTATAAGGGTAAAGGAATTAGATATAAAGGTGAGCACATTATTAGAAAAATGGGCAAGGCTGCAAGCAAATAGTGGGGGTTAATAAATGGCGACTGTAGACAGGAAGAAGGAAAGATTAAGAAGAAAACTAAGAATTAAATACAAGATAAGAGGAACAGCTGAAAGGCCAAGATTATGCGTCTATAAAAGTTTAAAACATATTTATGCTCAGATTATAGACGATGAGAATGAAAGAACACTTGTTTCTGCATCAACACTCGATATAGATTTGAGGGATAAGGTTAAAGGTTGCAATATAGCTTCAGCTAAGGTTGTTGGTGAGGCTATAGCCAAGAAAGCTTTAGAAAAAGGCATAAAGAAGGTTGTGTTTGACAGGAATGGTTATATCTATCACGGTAAGGTTAAAGCACTTGCAGATAGTGCAAGAGAAGCAGGACTTAAATTTTAGGAGTGGTGCGTATGGTGCAGATGGAGAAAGAGTTTGAAGAGCAGGTTATAACGATAAAAAGGGTTACCAAGGTTGTAAAAGGTGGTAGAAGGTTTAGATTCTCTGCTTTAGTTGCAGTTGGCGATAAAAATGGTAGGGTTGGTTTGGGATTGGGTAAATCCCACGAAGTCCCAGAAGCTATTAAGAAGGCAATAGAAAAAGCCAAGAAGAATATGATTAAAGTGCCGATAACGGAAGATGGTACTATTCCGCATCAGATGGAAGTTAAGAAAGGCGCAGGTAGGGTATTGATAAAACCTGCAAAGCCAGGTACAGGAATTATAGCTGGCAATACTGCACGAGCTATCCTTGAAGTCTGCGGTATCAAAAATATTGTTACGAAATCCATAGGTTCCAATAATGTTCACAATCTATCGCACGCTTTGATTAAAGCTTTGAGTATGTTGAGAAGCAGAGAAGAAATAATGAAAACAAGAGGACTTTAAACGAGGTGGTTGCAATGGCAGATTTGAAGATAACCCTAAAAAGAAGCCTTATAGGTCAAAAACCATCAATAAGGAAAACAGCTATAGCTTTGGGACTAAAAAGGCCGAATAAGTATGTAATTAGAAAGGATTCACCATACATCAGGGGTATGATAAGAAAAATCTCATTTATGGTTGAAGTAGAAGAACTTTAAGAGAGGTGCGAATCATGGAACTTTACGAGCTTCCAAGAATTGTTAAAAACAGAAAAAGAGTCGGAAGAGGCGATTCAAGCGGTTGGGGCACAACAGCAGGTCGAGGAAACAAAGGTGAAAAACAGAGATCTGGTGGTGCAAAGCCTGCATATTTTGAAGGTGGTCAAACACCGCTATATAGAAGACTTCCAAAAAGAGGATTTAAAAATCCTTTTAGGGTAGAATATCAGGTTGTTAATGTTGGAAGACTTAACGAAGTATGCAATGATGGTGATTTGGTAGATATAAATTATATGATAAAGGCTAATTTGATAAAGGGTAATAAGCCTGTTAAGGTGCTTGGCGAAGGTGAATTGACAAAGAAAATTACAGTTATTGCAGATGCGTTTTCAAAAAGCGCTATTGAGAAAATAGAAAAAGCCGGTGGAAGCGTAGAGGTATTACAGTGAGGGAAGATTACGCGAATATTTTTAATATTCCCGAACTTAACAGAAGGCTCTTTTTTACGCTTATAATGTTGCTTGTTTTTAGAATTGCTGCACATGTGCCAACACCCGG
>Ga0256838_1001646_pt1 | contig 10215 bp, 8 predicted proteins | sample 4571419metaG_FD_185978 | JGI IMG/M metagenome (GOLD analysis project Ga0256838, IMG submission 185978) | Hydrothermal vent microbial communities from Guaymas Basin, Mexico - 4571-419 | ecosystem: Environmental > Aquatic > Marine > Hydrothermal vents | place: Mexico: Guaymas Basin | collected... | reverse complement strand
GCCGAAAATGACTACAATCTTTCAGTAAGTTCTTATGTAGAAGTAGAAGACACTAGAGAAAAAGTAGATATAAAAGAGCTAAACTCTGAGATAAAAACAACCGTCCAAAAGATAGATAAGTTAAGAAGTGCGATTGATGAGATTGTTTTGGAGATAGAGGGATGAGGGAGATTATAGAAAATCAAACTGTGGAAAATAAAATTTTTACACTAAGAGGTAAGCAAGTGATGCTTGATAGTGATTTAGCAAAGTTATATCAAGTTGAAACAAAGAGAATTAATGAAGCAGTTAGAAGAAATCCAGAAAAATTTCCAAATGATTTAATGTTTGATATGACAAAAGAAGAGACAGAGAGCTTAAAGTCGCAAAATGCGACCTTTAAAGAAAGCTTAAATAATAGAAAATATTTACCAAAAGTTTTTACAGAACAAGGTGTATATATGTTAGCAACTGTGCTAAAAAGTAAAGTTGCAACAGATGTTACATTGTCAATTATGAGAACTTTTACTAAAATGAAGCACTTTTTATCTCAAAATGCCAACCTCTTTGCAAAAATTGATGCTATTGAAAAAAGACAAATAACTTATGAACTTACAACAGATGAAAAATTAAAAAAAATTTTCAATACTTTAGAAGATAAATCTATAAAACCAACTCAAGGGATATTTTTCGATGGGCAAATATTTGATGCTTATGAGTTTGTATCAAACCTTATAAAGAGTGCAAAAAAAGATATAGTTTTAGTGGATAACTACATAGATGAAACTGTTTTAACACTATTTAGTAAAAATCAAGATATTCAAATTACAATTTATACTAAAACTATTTCTAAACAATTAAAACTTGATTTAGATAGATACAATGCCCAATATAAACCAATAACCATAAAAAAATTTAACTTATCTCATGACAGATTTTTGATAATAGATAAAGAGGAAGTTTATCATATAGGAGCAAGTTTGAAAGATTTGGGAAAAAAATGGTTTGCTTTTAATAAGATGGATAAAGAGAGCATAGCAATTTTAGAGAAGTTAAAATGATGAATTATGTAGAGTTTGATAATTGGAATATAGTTCAAAAAGGTTATTGAATAAAGTTGGAAAAATCGATAATGATAATTTTCAACAATTAAAAAAGAAGTTAATAAAATTGTTGGATTGAGTTTATTTTACCCAACCTAAAAAAGGTTGGTCGCCCTTATCGGGTAATTGTAAGAGCATTATAATACAAAAAGTTTAAAAAGTCAAATGAAAAAATGGTAAATGGTGAGTTATAAATGATGAATAAAAAACAAAATATAAAAGAGTTGCTTGATGGGGTTAGTGTTGAGTGGAAGAGTTTGGGGGAAGTGGCAAAATTAACTCGTGGTAGAGTAATGTCAAAAATGTATTTAGTTGAAAATATTGGTAATTATCCTGTTTATAGTTCACAAACAGCTAATAATGGTGAGATAGGAAAAATCAATACTTTTGATTTTGATGGAGAATATGTTAGTTGGACAACTGATGGGGCAAATGCTGGTACAGTTTTTTATAGAAAAGGTAAATTTTCTATTACAAATGTTTGTGGACTGATAAAAATTCAAGATAATTTAAAATTAAATTATAAATATTTATTTTATTGGCTTTCAATATCAGCAAAAAAATATGTTTACTCTGGAATGGGAAACCCTAAGCTTATGAGTAATCAAGTAGAAAAGATACAAATCCCAATCCCACCCCTAAAAGTCCAAAGTGAAATTGTCAAGATACTTGACAATTTCACAGAGCTTACAGCAGAGCTTACAGCAGAGCTTACAGCAGAGCTTACAGCTCGTAAAAAGCAGTATAGTTACTATCGTGATACACTTTTAAGTTTTAAAGATGATGAAGTTGAGTGGAAGAAGTTGGGGGATATTTGTGTAATAGGAGATGGTTTACACGGTACTCCAAAATATGATGCAAAAGGATCTTATTACTTTATAAATGGTAATAATTTAAATAATGGAAAAATTATTTTTAATAATAAGACAAAAAAGGTAAATGATTCAATATTTGAAAAACATGGAATTTTATTTTCAACTGGAAATACTATTTTTCTATCTATCAATGGTACAATAGGTAGTGTTTCTTTTTATAACAATGAAAAAATTGTACTTGGTAAATCTGTTGCTTTTTTTAACATAACCTCAAAAAAACTTGATTTAAGATATTTATTTTATTTTTTACAGACTAGTTATTCTAAAAAATATTATGAAGATAAGAAAACAGGTTCTACTATAAAAAATTTAGGATTAAAAGCTTTAAGACAATTTACAATCCCTATCCCACCCCTAAAAAAACAAAAACAAATAGTAACCATCTTAGATAAGTTCAATACCCTTACAAACTCTATAAGTGAGGGCTTACCTTATGAGATAGAGTTAAGAAAAAAACAATATGAGTATTATAGAGATATGCTTTTAACATTTCCAAAGGATAGTGATGAATCAAACTAAACCCATAGTAGAATCAAAAAACTTTATCATACTTGATAAATACACAAAGATAGAACAAGAGACTGCTAGCTATCAAAGCGAAGCAGACTTAGAAAAAGAGCTTATCCAAGATTTGCAAAATCAAGGTTATGAATATGTAGATGTAAATACACCCCAGAAGATGTTAGCTAATGTAAGAGTTCAGTTAGAAACTTTAAATGATATAGAGTTTTTGGATGATGAGTGGGTAAGATTTGTAGAGGAGTATCTGGACAAGCCTAGTGAAAACAGCATAGATAAAACTCGTAAAATTCACGATGATTATATCTACGACTTTGTTTTTAATGATGGGCAGATTCAAAATATTTACTTATTTGATAAAAAAAATATTACACGAAATAAGCTACAAGTTATAAAACAGTTTACACAATCTGGCTCATCAGCAAATCGTTACGATGTAACTATACTTGTAAATGGTTTGCCACTTGTGCAAATAGAGCTAAAAAAAAGGGGTGTAGCTATAAGAGAAGCTTTTAATCAGATACACCGTTATTCTAAAGAGAGTTTTAACACAGATAAATCACTCTATAAGTATCTACAACTTTTTGTTATCTCAAACGGTACAGATACTCGCTACTTTGCTAACACTACTAAAAGAGATAAAAATAGTTTTGATTTTACGATGAACTGGGCTAAATCTGATAACTCTCTTATAAAAGATTTAAAAGATTTTACGGCTACATTTTTTCAAAAAAACACTTTACTTAATGTGCTTTTACACTACTGTGTATTTGATGTAAGCAACACTTTGCTTGTGATGAGACCTTATCAAATAGCTGCAACTGAGCGAATACTTTGGAAGATAAAAAGCTCTTATGAAGCTAAAAATTATAGCACTCTTGAGAGTGGTGGCTTTATATGGCATACTACTGGAAGTGGTAAGACTCTGACAAGTTTTAAAGCAGCAAGGTTGGCTACTGAGCTTGATTTTGTTCAAAAAGTATTTTTTGTTGTAGATAGAAAAGATTTAGATTATCAAACAATCAAAGAGTATCAGCGATTTTCTCCAGATAGTGTAAATGGTAGTGAGAGTACAGCAGGATTAAAAAGCAACATTCAAAAAGATGACAATAAAATCATAGTTACAACCATACAAAAACTAAATAACTTAATGAAAAGTGATGAAGACTTACCCATCTACTCTAAACAAGTAGTTTTTATATTTGATGAGGCACACCGTAGTCAGTTTGGTAAAGCACAAGAAAATCTTAAAAAGAAGTTTAAAAAGTATTATCAGTTTGGTTTTACTGGTACTCCAATTTTCCCTGAAAATGCTTTAGGAAGTGAGACAACGGCTAGTGTTTTTGGAAAAGAGTTGCACTCTTATGTTATAACTGATGCCATAAGAGATGAGAAAGTACTAAAATTTAAAGTAGATTATAACGATGTGCGACCACAGTTTAAAGATATGGAGAGTGAAAACGATGAGAAAAAACTCTCAACACTTGAAAATAAAAAAGCACTATTACATCCACATAGAATAGATGAAATATCGAAGTATATTTTAAATAACTTCAAACAAAAAACACATAGACTACAAACTGGAGGTAAAGGTTTTAATGCTATGTTTGCAGTTAGTAGTGTAGATGCTGCTAAGTTGTACTATGAGACTATAAATAAGCTACAAGAAAAAAGTGAAAAACCTTTAAAAGTGGCTACTATATTTTCATTTGCTGTTAATGAGGAACAAAATGCAAAAGGTGAGATAGAAGATGAAAGCTTTGAGCCAACTGCTATGGATAGTAGTGCCAAAGAGTTTTTAGCTAATGCGATAAATGATTACAATACAATGTTTAAAACCAATTATAGTGTGGAGAGTAAATCTTTTCAAAACTATTACCGTGATTTGGCTAAGAGAGTAAAAAATCAAGAGGTTGATTTACTTATAGTAGTAGGTATGTTTTTAACAGGATTTGATGCACCTACTTTAAATACTCTTTTTGTAGATAAAAACTTACGATACCACGGGCTTATACAAGCTTATTCAAGAACTAACCGTATATATGATGCTACTAAAACATTTGGAAATATTGTAACTTTTAGAGATTTAGAAAAAGCAACTATCGATGCAATAACACTTTTTGGAGATAAAAATACTAAAAATGTAGTTTTAGAAAAAAGCTATAAAGAGTATATGCAAGGTTTTAGTGATGTTGCAACAGGAGAAGCAAGAAGAGGATATATAGATGTTGTTAAAGAGTTAGAACAAAAATTTCCTAATCCTGATGAGATAGTAAAAGAGAGTGATAAAAAAGAGTTTACTAAACTTTTTGGAGAGTATCTAAAAGTTGAAAATCTTTTACAAAATTATGATGAGTTTGCAAGTTTAAAAGAGTTTCAAAATATAGATACAGATGATGAAAAAGCTTTAGAAGAGTTTAAAACTAAACATTATCTAAATGATGAAGATTTACAAACTCTCAAAGATATAAAAATACCAAATGAGAGAACTATACAAGACTATCGCTCAACTTATAATGATATTCGTGATTGGATTCGTCAGCAAAAAAATGGCGAAGAGTCTGAGAGTTCTAAGATTGATTGGGATGATGTTGTTTTTGAGGTGGATTTACTAAAATCACAAGAGATTAACTTAGACTATATTTTAGAACTTATCTTTGAACACAATAAAAAGACAAAAGATAAAGCAACATTAGTTGAAGAGGCTCGTCGTTTACTTCGTGCAAGTTTAGGTAATCGTGCTAAAGAGAGTTTAGTAGTAGATTTTATAAATCAAACAAATTTAGATGATATACTTGATAAACCAAGTATATTGGATGCTTTTTATAGCTTTGCACAAGTTGAGCAACAAAAAGAGGTTAATGAGTTGATAAAAGATGAAAATCTAAATGATGAACCAGCTAAAAGATATATTTTGACATCATTAAAAAAAGAATATGCTAGTCAAAATGGTACAGCTCTTAATGAGATTTTACCAAAGATGAGTCCACTAAATCCACAATACTTAACTAAAAAACAGAGTGTTTTTCAAAAAATAGCTATGTTAGTTGAAAAGTTTAAAGGTGTTGGAATAGCTAAAAGTCCATAAAATAAAACTTTTAGCTATGAAAGAAAAAATGACTATATGTTATCTCTAACACCTAAGTCAGCAAGAAGTTTAGTATAAGCTTCTTTGTCTTTTCTTTTGAAATATTTCATTAATCTTTTTCTTTGACCAACTAATTTAAGTAGTCCAAGTCTTGAAGCATGATCTTTTTTGAAAACTTTTAAGTGTTCTGTTAATTCTGCAATTCTAGTTGTTAAAAGTGCAATTTGAACTTCACTTGAACCTGTGTCGTTTTCATTACGACCGTATTTTGAAATAATCTCTTGTTTTTTCGCCTGATCTAAAGCCATAAAAGCCTCCTGATGGGTATAATAATCTAACTTAGTAACTACACTAGCTAAAAAGTTGAAGTGCAATTATATCTAAATTTTGCTATAATATCTATAATTTAAACAAAAGAATTATGATGTTAATAACAAAAGCTAGTGAATATGCAATTTTGACTCTTATAATCTTATCTAAAAAACAAGAACCTGTAGGTAGTGAAAAGCTATCTTTGGAGTTAAACATTCCTAAAAGTTTTTTAGCAAAGATTTTACAAGCTCTTGCAAAAGATAATATTTTAAAATCATACAAAGGTGCCAATGGTGGTTTTGTACTTGCAAAAGATAGTAAGGATATTAGTATGTTAGATGTTATAACTTCTGTAGAGGGTAAAGCCCCTGCTGTGTTTGAATGTTCTCCATCTATAAATGAATGTCCATCAAACAGAGCAGATATATGTTCAATATGGCCATTTTTAAATAAACTACAAATTAAGATTGATGTTTTTTTAGAACAATTATCCTTAGCTGACCTTATAGAAGAGTAAAATATTGGCAAGAAAAATGACTACTAGACAACAGGTAGGAACTGGACTTAATTTCCTTCTAGGTCAAAGAGATTTAAGTGTAGTTATATTTGTGATGATGATTTTAGCCATCATCATCGTTCCATTACCATCAGCTATATTGGATCTGTTTTTAACCATATCTATGGCTTTGGCTGTTTTAATACTACTTATATCACTTTATATACCAAAACCAACAGATTTAACAACTTTTCCAACCATCATACTTATACTTACCCTTTTTAGGTTATCGTTAAATATCGCTACAACAAGGATGATTTTAAGTCATGGTCATGAGGGTCCAGATGCCGTAAGTGATATCATTACAAGTTTTGGTAACTTTGTTGTTGGTGGTAACTTTGTACTAGGGATTATTGTATTTGCTATATTGGTACTTATCAACTTTATGGTTATCACAAAAGGTTCAGGAAGAGTTGCAGAGGTTGCTGCAAGATTTACACTTGACTCGATGCCAGGTAAACAGATGGCCGTGGATGCCGACTTAAATGCTGGTCTTATAGATGATGCCGAAGCAAAACAACGCCGTGCTGCTATCTTACAAGATGCAAACTTCTATGGGGCAATGGATGGTTCGTCTAAGTTTGTAAAAGGTGATGCTATAGCTGGTATCATCATCACACTTATAAATATCATAGGTGGGTTTCTTATCGGTGTTTTTCAATATGATATGGATGTAAGTTCTAGTGCTTCTACATTTACACTTTTAACTATTGGTGATGGTCTAGTTGGACAAATCCCTGCACTTATCATATCTACTGCAACTGGTATTATGATAACTCGTTCATCTAGTGATGGGGATAACTTTGCTGAGGGAACTATCAACCAACTAATGGGTAATGCAAAAGTTATGATGATAGTTGGAGCTATTATGCTTATGTTTGCTATGGTTCCAGGGCTACCTACTGCTTCTATGGGGCTTGTTGGATTGCTTTTTACACTTCTTGGATGGTCTATGTATAAGTTTGAAAAAGGTGAACTAACTATACTAAATGTTGAAAAAATCTTATCTCCAAAAGAACAAAAAGAACAAGATATACAAGATGCAAAAGATGGTAAAGTAACTAAAAAACCAACAAAATCACCAGAAGAGATAGCAAAAGAGGAGGAAAAAGCACTAGAAGATATCCTAAAAGTTGAGATGCTAGAGTTAACTCTAGGTTATCAACTTATAAGACTAGCTGATGCTTCTCAAGGTGGAGATTTACTAGAGAGAATCCGTTCTATGAGAAGAAAGATAGCTAGTGATTTTGGTTTCTTAATGCCACAAGTTCGTATAAGGGATAACTTACACCTAAAACCTGAACAATACCAAATTCTTCTAAAAGGTATATCTATCGGTGAAGGTTCTATTATGCCAGATAAATTTTTAGCTATGGATAGTGGTATGGCAACTGGTGAAGTTGATGGTATCCCTACAAAAGAACCTGCATTTGGTCTTGATGCCATCTGGATAACACCAGAACAAAAAGAAGATGCCATTATCAATGGTTATACAGTTGTTGATCCTGCTACTGTTATATCTACACATATGAGTGAACTTGTTAAGAAAAATGCTGAAGATATGTTAACAAGACAAGAGGTTCAAGCACTTATAGATAAGATAAAAGCAGATTTCCCTGTTATTATCGCTGATGTTGAAAAAGTTGCTTCTATTGGTCTTATTCAAAGGATACTTAAAGCATTACTACATGAAAAGATACCTCTTAAAGATATGCTTACTATACTAGAGACTATAGCAGATATAGCAGAATATACTAAAAATGTAGAGATTATAACAGAACAAGTTCGCTCAAAATTATCTCGCATCATTACACAAATGTATGCAGGGGAAGATGGAGTCATCAGACTTCTAACATTTGATACAGCTTCAGAACAACTACTACTTGAAAAATCAAAAGAGCAAGATGGTGTTAGAAACTTGATGCTAAATGTTGGTGAGATAAACAAACTTATACAAGCAGCTAGTGAAAAAGCAACTGCCCTACTTCAAAAAGGTATATCACCAGTTGTTATCATCGTTGACCCTGCACTAAGAAGAAGTGTTGCTGAGATATTTGAGAGATTTTCTCTTGATATAGTTGTACTCTCACATGCTGAGATAGACTCAAATGCTACATTTGAAGTTATGGGTTCAGTATCTATAACAGCACCATCAAACTAAAATAAAGGAATTTAAAAAATGCAAAACAAAACAATACACCATCTCTCTCATATAGATTTAGATGGTTATAGTTGTCAACTTATTATGAAATTTACACCGTACAAGATATACAACTATAATGCAAACTATGGAGCAGAAGTAAAAGCAAAACTAGAAGAGATACTACAAAACATTAACTCTCTTGATGAAGATGCAACTATACTTATAACTGATTTGAACCTAACAGCTGATGAATCAAAATGGCTAAACCATGAAGTTAAAAAAATCAATATGACAAATAAACATATAACTTTAACTCTACTTGACCACCACGGAAGTGGAGAAGAAAGTGCTAAAAAATACGAATGGTACTTTTTAGATACTTCAAGATGTGCAACAAAGATAATCTACGACTATGCAAAAGAGTATTTTGAGTTTAATGAACCTGATTGGATGGAAAAATTTGTAGATATTGTAAATGCTGTTGATTTATGGAAACAAGATGAGGTTGATAACTTTGAGTATGGTAAAGTTTGTATGAGACTTATAAATGAAACTAGAGAGTTAAACCGTGTAATGTTTGCTGATGAAGACTCAAAATACAAACTAACTCTTTTAGAAGAATCTGCAAAATACATAGATCAAAAAGATGCAAATATCATCTTAGATGAAAAAATTCATCTACTTAAAAAAGAGTTTTTTACACTAGATAAAAATGATACTTTAGATAATCTTGCAACAAAATACATAGTAAAACTACTAGGTGCATTAAGAGCTACAAATACTATATATTACAAAGGATATAAAGGATTTTTAAGTTATGGTGTTGGAAATACATCTATCATAGGAAATGGTTTTTTAACAACCTATCCAGAATATGACTTTATAGTTGATGTAAGTTATAGAGGTACTATGAGTCTTCGTGCAAATGACAAAGTAAGTGTATCTCAAATCTCTAAAGAGTGGTCAAACGGTGGTGGACACCCAAATGCAGCAGGTGGAAGGATACAAGGCTTCAAAGAACAATACAAATTTGATAAAGTAAAACTACAGATAGAAAAAATCATAAATGAAAAAGAAGCTGTTGCTGGTGATTTGGACTATAAACAAGAGTAGATTATGAAAAAGATTTTATTTTTAGTATTTTTATTTCTAAATATCTTAGAAGCAAAACTAATTATACTCGATACTTATGAGTACAAATCAGATACTATAAGTGAACTATCAGGATTAGCATACGATGGTAAAACATTATATGCTATAAGTGATTATGGTGTTTTACACCATTTCAATATAGATTTAAAAAACGATAAAATAAACTCTATAAAACTTATAAAAAGTTACCCTCTAAAAAACAAAAGAGCTAAAAGACTAAAAAAGAAAAAAAGAGACTCTGAGAGTGTGGTATATAAAAATCATAACTTATATATCTCATTTGAGATAGAACCAAGAGTTGAAAAATACTCCCTAGATGGCATCAAAATAAAAAAAATCAAAATACCAAAAGTTTTAAGAGATATAAGTAAGAGAGCATAAATAACTTCATAGCCAACAACATTTAAAAGGTTTAGATTTGAGGCAAACTTTGCTTGGCGATACTAGTATCGTTAAGCAAAGTTTAACAAAGAAGATAATCCTTTTAA
>Ga0256838_1001645_pt1 | contig 10218 bp, 11 predicted proteins | sample 4571419metaG_FD_185978 | JGI IMG/M metagenome (GOLD analysis project Ga0256838, IMG submission 185978) | Hydrothermal vent microbial communities from Guaymas Basin, Mexico - 4571-419 | ecosystem: Environmental > Aquatic > Marine > Hydrothermal vents | place: Mexico: Guaymas Basin | collected... | reverse complement strand
TAAAAATGCAGCCGGGTTCAAAACAAATAGAAAGAAGGAAGGCCGAAGGCCTTCACTGGACGTTCTGCCTGAGCCAATACGCTTCGGGAACAAGCTTTATCCAGTCCACCCTTTCGAAATCTGAATCAAAGGTAGCGAGAGTGTTCAACCCGGCAGCCCGCATAGACGCGACAATTGCAGCATCATTTGGCAACAGACCGTAGCTCTTGACTGTTTCCACAATCACCCTAGCTGGAGGAATTGGAATCTCTATCACATTCTCCAATAACGTCTCAACAGGGGTAAAATCCAAATCGACGCTGGGAAATCTTCTCTTCAACGCAAAGGGCGAAAGCCCAGTTCTCGCTCGTATGTAACCATAGATGACCTCTGACACTACAGTACTGTTCACGTAGAATGTATTATCGCTCTCTACAACCTCCGCTGCGAGTGGGTCGTCCGCCAGGTATCGCAGCAACACGTTGGAATCAAGGAACAATTCCACCCTCTATCTCCTCGATAACCTTCTCCACTGCCTTTAGTGAAAGAACTCCTCTAACGGATCTGAGCCGCTCTATCCGGGCCATTTCCTTCTTAACAGCCCTTTCTACCACGTCCCTTGGCACCCCTTCGGGCACCTCAATTACCACGTCTGACTCGCCCATGATACAATTAGAATGTTACTTCCATAAAAATGCAGCCGGGTTCAAAACAAATAGAAAGAAGGAAGGCCGAAGGCCTTCACTGGACGTTCTGCCTGAGCCAGTCGATGAACTGCGCTGCTGCGTTGCGGGTGTCCGGTGCCTCCCAACCGGCGACGAGGACCATCTCCTGGCCGTCGACCGTGTACTTGTTGATGAGCACCTTGTCGCTGGAGAGCTCCTGCTCAATCTCTGGGTACTGCTCCTTTATCTTCTTTGCAACCTCGTTGGCGTTCCAACCACCGACAACGATGAGGTTGTCGGAGCTCGTAACCTCGTTGTCAAGTACGCCGAAGCCCACTGGGTTGAAGTCAACGACCTTCTCGTAGTAGGTGCCCTCGATCTTGGAGACGCCTGTGATGTCAACAATCTTGTACTTCGTGCCAGGTATTTCCTCACCAACACCGAGCTCCATCACGCTGGAGGACTCCTCTGTCTGCGCTGGTATGCCGAAGAAGACATCCACCTTCCTGACGTCCTCAGGCACGCTGATCTCCACGGTGTCGGAGGACTTCACGTAGACCTCCGTACCGTCCTGGAGGATTGCGCTGTCAGGGGCGCTGTCGGAGTCGGAGTCCGCGTCGAGATTCATGGTACCTGCAACCGTCACATCATCGCCGTCGTCACCGAGCTTGAGCTCCTTGTAGGTGTACTTATCCTCGTCGAGGCGCACAGGTATGACAACATCGTTGCCAGTACCCTTCAGCGTGTCGATGTTTATGTCAACTATGTTATAGTCGTCGCCGCCAGGCAAAATGTGGCTCCAGTCAACGACGACCTTATACGGGGAGTCCTTAGTCAAGCTGGAGTTGTTGCTCGCGAAGGCCAAGTATATCCTATCGTTCTGCGTGAGGCCAGCGCTACCATCGCTGTCATCAACGTAGACTGCAAGGTCTACGTCGTCCTGGTCAGTCACGTCAACAGGAATTGTTATCCAGTTTTTGAGACCTACCTTTCCCGTTGTCTCGCCGTCAGCACTGAACTCATCCTCGTCGCCGGAGTAGTCGTAGTCAATTGCCACCTTGAAAGTGTCGTCGGCGGCATTATAGTCGAATATCCTCACGGCGACGTCCTTGCCGTTCAGGAAGTCGCTGAACGTGTATATCTTGGAAGCGCCATCAGTGAAGTCCTTTCCAGCTACCTTGTCCTCCACGAGCTTCACGGTGACGGGATCGCCGTCTTTGTCAAGCGTCATGATGTCCTTGCCGTCAATCTTGAAGCTGTGCATCGTCTCGCTGGTCAAACCGGCAAACACAATGCCGTAGCCCGCGTCGCCGGGGAACATGAGCTTGCCGCCCACGTCAATGCCGTCCTCGGCGTCATCGTACTGGCTGTCGTCATAGACGACGTCGAAGGTGATGCCTGTAATTTTGTTGTTGTCAATGTTCACGGTGACGTTGAGTGCCCAGTCATCCACCGGGAAGTCGCTCTTGGAGCCACTACCACTAGTCAGGTCTATCGTCGTGTGGTCCGACTTGAGCTCCAGTTTAGCATAACCATTGTCGCCAGGCACTGCCTCCTCGAGCTTCACATCAACCTCGTCAAAGTCCGCAGTCTCACCCTCCTTAACTTTGTCCTTGCTGATGAGGTTGCCCTGAGAGTCGTAGAGCTCAAGAACCGCGTAGGGTTCGTCCTCACCGTAGACGCCGGCAACCTTGACTGTGTAGCCACCGAGCTGGACGGAGTCGCCGACGTTAACACTCTTCTCCTCAGAGTAGGTCGCGATTTCTATGCTCCCGCTACCGCTGCTGTCCACGTTGAGCTTCGTAACCTTGTACTTCTGGCCGAGGATGTCAATCTCAAATTTATCGAGAGTCTTCCCAGACTCGGAATAGGGCTTGCCAACAGGGATGTCAAGGGACTTGACCTCTGTCTTGAAGTGGATCTTGTCGTCGGGTATGACCATCTTCAGGGAGAACTTGCTGTCGTCCACATACTTCTTAATATCAATACCGTTCTTGTCAACGACAATCTTCTGTGTGTACGTTGCGTCGTCCTCATCCCAGGAGTCGTCCTTGCTTGCCCTGTACTTGACAGTAATGTCCTCGTTCTCCTTGAGCGTGGGGATCTTTGCCTTGCCGAGCTCCAGACCGCTGGGGAACTCGGAAGCAGAGTAGTCCAGCTTTTCGTCGTCATAGTGGTAGCCCTGACCGCCGATGACGATCTGGCCAGGCGTCTCAATCTTGACCTTTGCATCCTCAACGCTGCCGCCGGAGATCTCTGCCTTCTTGTAGGCGAGAGACGCAACCGCGGCTGCAATGTCTGCTGCTGCAATGACATCGCTTGTCGCTGCGTGTGCACCAACGACAATCTTGGACTGGAGGTACCAGTCGCGGTTTGTGGGCAGGTTCTCGCTGTGCACGGCGGCAAATGCTACTGGCATGGCAGCCATGGCAGCAGCCACACCAAGGGCCGCCAACTTCCTAATCTTCATACTCTTCATATTCCATCACCTTTTGCCCAATCTATATTGGGGGCTAAACCCCTCAGTTGCTAAGAGTGATTTGCAGTTTAAATAGGTTACCGCTCGGAGAAGAAACCGAATGGAAAGAGGGTAAGAGAAGTTCAACCCACGGGAAAGGCATTTCCGACGATCGCCGGAGAAATGCAACTATTTTACGGAAATGAACTCCCTGCAGAGGGGAGCTTTCAGGCAAACAGGAAATGGATACTGCCAAAATATGGAAAATAAGACATAGAAAGGATTTCAGACGGGTGTGCCAAAAGAATAGAAGAAAGGCACCCTACCACGCTACCGTTAAATCTTAAAGTATCGTAAAGCGGTTAACAGTAGTTAACGATTTTAAGGTACAGGACACACTATATAAAATATGCTATCGGAGGCGGAAATACTCAGGCTGATAGGGGAAGGAGAGAACCAGATAGTCGAGTTCAAAAGGGAACCTACCGACAGGATAGGGGAAGAGATATGCGCGATGGCAAACGCAGAAGGGGGCTACATATTCGTAGGGATAGACGACGACAAGACGCCGGTGGGCACGGACATAGAAAGGGCAAAGCGCGTTATAACAAGCCAGGCAGTAGCGATATCCCCTCCCGTGAAGATAAACTTCCAACCGACGGAGATACTCGACAAACCAATACTCATCATCATCGTCCCGAAGTCCGATAAGATACACACGATCGGCGGAAGGGCGTTCATACGCATCGGGACGTCGAAACGACCCCTGGACATAACGGAGATTATTGACAGGGGGAGCGAGCTGGCAATCATCCCCGCAGACACGGCGCTCACAGAGCTCAGCACAGAAGATATGTGGAAAGAGGCCGTAGAGCGGTTCAAAGATGCTACTAGGAGAAGGGGCTCACCTGTAGAGAACGTCATAGACTACTTGAAGAAGATTGGAGCTATCAGAAAGGGCAGGCTCACCCTTGCCGCAGCGCTCATGTTCACAAAACGCCCCCAGGAACGGTGGCCCCACACATACGTGAGAGTGATCTCTGGGAAGGAGTGGAAAAGGATAGACGGACCGCTATGGGAGATTGTGGAAGAAGCGTACGGAGAAATAATGGAGCGCGTACCGAAGAGGGAGGTATACACAGGAGCAAGGAGAGAAGATATACCCGCCGTTCCCCCCGAAGCTATAAGGGAGGCTCTTGTTAACGCGGTAACACATAGAAACTACACACACTTCTCAGAGGTATTCATAGAAATAAACGGAACAAGGATCACAATAAAGAATCCTGGCAGCTTTCCCCCCGGCATCACACCCGAAAAACCCCAACCGAAACCAAGAAACCCCCTCATATACGAGCTCATGTACCAGATGGGATATGTGGAGCGCAGGGGAAGGGGAATAGAGCTCATAAAAAATGTGTGCAAGAGCCGCGGCGTGGACGTAAAGATAGAAACGGAAGGGGAGTTCACGACGATCACGTTCAGCTTTGCTACAGGGGTAGACGAAAGGTTAAACAGGGTGCTAGAGATTCTACGGACGGGCCCGAAGTCGGCGAAAGAAATAGCAGAGCGGTTAGAGGTAAGCAGAGTAACGGCACTCAAAATAGTGAAACAGGGGGAACAAATGGGCATCATTAAAAAAATAGGAAGCGGTCCGAGAACAAAGTATGCACTGCGGGACTAGGGCAATATCGTTAAATCTTAAAGTATCGTAAAGCGGTTAACAGTAGTTAACGATTTTAAGATAGAAAAACAAAAAAATCAGGCCTTTGCGGCCTGCTTTTTGAGAACACGGGTGATTCTGCCGGCAATTACATTGCGCACGTACTTGGACGGCTTTATACCGAGCTCGTTTAGCACCTTCTTGTTGTGCTCAAAATCCGGTTTGAAGAGGTCAGGGTACTTTTCAAGGAGCTCGTCAACCACCCTGCGAATTCTGCGTGAAACTGCCTTACCCATTGATCACACCCCTATTCTTTCAACATGTCCATCCGGATACTCGACCAGCACGACGAAGGGCAGGACACCCTTTTCAAGCTCAATGCGTGCCAGCTCGTATGGATCCTTCACGCCCTGCGGTACCTCCACCAGCGGGGGAGCTCCAAGGGCAAGCTGGAGAGCGCGAGCAGAAAGTACTCTAGCGCGTTCGAAACGTGTGAGCATATTGGACTATCTGCATACAAACGTTTATATGTATTCGGCTCGCGGCGGTAGAGCTCCCAGCCGGTCAGGTAGTTAATTCTGCCGAGGGGAGTGAGGGCGTTGGTGGACGCAAGGAATGAGGACAAAGGAAGAAGTATGCGGGAGAGAGCTTCCATGTAGGAGTAGGCAGAGACCACCTCTAACGATGTTGAGCGTGCTGCTATCTCGTCTATCCTGTCGGAACGGGGGTGCACCTTGCCGTAAAAACGGGTGAAAAGATTGAGGAGGTTCGACAGAGCCCTCTGGAGGACACCCGGAGAACGGGATGAGTACACGGGGCGAAGGATTTTGTAAGGGACACCGAGCACCTCGGCGTCGGAAAGGGGGATGACAGAGTTCGAGGATACGGGGACGGAACCGCCGTAGCGCCTGCGGAGGAGGGGGTCGGTGGAAGGGTATGCAAAGGGCATATCGACGGAGGGACGTACCCGGGAGGCGGGAAGGAGGATGCCGCTGTCGGATGTGAGCGTGGTGGGGTCGATATTGAGCTCTAGAACTATTCGAAGGGCTTCAGGGGGGAGACGGGTACGCTCAACAGCTGTGAGATCCACTGCTACCCGCGCGGAAAAATATATGTTTTCGAGGAAGACGCGGGGGGGATAACCGTGGTCCGTGCAGAGGAGATAGGCGAGTGCCTCCCTCCAGCTGCCGAAGTGGGGAAAACGAAGGGACGGCATGCCATCAACCATTTCAGAGCCGAGCGATATGCCCTTCTCGAGGAGGAACTGGCGCTCCGGCTCTATGAGAAGAACGGCACCTGTCAGCGCAGACGCCTCGCGGTGGATATCAATCAGGTAGTCTATATCGCCACGCACCTCGAAGGAGCGGGGATGCACCACACCGCTGGGCCGCTCCGAAAGGAATGGGAGTATCCTCTTGTCTATCAGGAGGGATGGAACGAAGGGATACTCCAGAGTGCCTGATTCTGTATGAAGGAATATCCTGCCGCTGTCGTACTCGACGGACTCGACCCGCACGTTGCTGAAAGGAGAGCATCATTTAAAAAGAAGGGGAAACAGGTCCGTTCCCCTGATTCCCATAAGAAGCCATAACTGATAATTATTACCATGCGAGCATACGTCCTTGTACGGCTACACCGCGGGGAGGAAGACCTTGTAAACTACATGAAGGGCAAGGAGCACGTGGAGCGCGCGGAGATTGTGTACGGGGAATACGACGTCATCATCATCGTAAACGTGAAGAACATACACGAGCTGTCCCGCCTCGTGCTGGAGGATATAAGAAAGAGGTTTGACGTGGACAGGACGTCCACGCTCATCGTTACAGATTAGAGGAGCTCGAGGTCCTCCTCTACCCTCTTCTTCCGCTGCTCGAACTCCTTCGCCATCTCTATGAGGTCCTTCTCGTACTTGGACTCCACGGAGCGGCGCTCGCGGACCCTGACGAAGACGGGGAAGTTCACCGCCGCGCCCACTATGATGGCCTCGCCCGGGCGAAGGTTCGTTATCATACGCTCCGAGCGGGAATCGATGCCTTCCGACGACTCCGCAACGTGCTTCAGGTCGTATGGATTCGTTATGCGGAGAATTATATGTGTGTTGCACTGAGAAAGGGCTGTAGACGACAATTTAACGGGGCGCTGGGATATGAGACAGAGGCCGACACCGAATTTCCTCCCTTCCCTCGCTATGGTTTCTATGACACCCCGTGCAGGCACGTCCTCCCTGGAACGCTCGGAGGGGACGAAGTTGTGCGCCTCCTCGACGATGAGGAGGGTAGGCGGTATGCGACCCATGCGCCGGAGGTCAAATATACGCTTTGCAAAGTAAGTGACGACGAACTGGCGCTTTTTGGCGTCAATCGTCTGGGAAAGGTCAAAGACCAAAAGCTTTCCCGGCTCAAGAAGCGCTTCCACCGCCGGACGCTCAATGGCATCGAAGAGTTTCGTCGATTCGAGGGAGCGGAGCCAGGAAACGAGGGATATTTTCGTATTCTCCTTTATGCGCGAGTCTGACTCAACGCGGGCGATGATGTCTTCCAGACCGTAGGGGCCGTTGCCTGCATCCATATCAGCCCTGAGCTGGTGGATAATGCGTTCCAGCTCCCTGAGCTGGGCGGATGAGAGATTTGGCAGGAAATAGAGGAAGTCGTGGGCATTGAGGGAAGGAACGGGGATGCGCATGTCCTCTATGGAGACGACCGTTGTCCTGTCCGAGTAGTCCCTGTGCTTCCCGTCGCTGACCGGCTCCTTGAAGCCAACGTACTCGCCGTGGACGTCGAAGACGACTACTGCTATCCTCCCCTGCTCAGGGGTACGGTCAAGGAGCTCTTCGATTATGACGCTCGTCGTGTAGGACTTGCCCGCACCGGACATGGCAAGTATGGCGAAGTGCTTCTGGACGAGGCGGGAAACGTCGAGGGAAACGGGGACGTCGTGGAACTGGAGGGTGCCTATGTGCAGTCCGTCCTCCTTGAATCCTAAGAAGCGCTTCAGGCGCTCGGGGTCGGGGGAATAAACGGAAGCACCGGGGGATGGTGGAACCGTTGGTCGTTCTGTCCTCTCACCCGTCCAGACGACCATTGGGCGTGCCACACCTACCAAAAACTCCCACTCGCTCACAGGGAAGTTCTGAGACATGGTGGAGCGCATCTCATACTCCCGGACCACCTCTGGCTGGCCGAAGTAGCGGTTCGTCTTTATAACGTCCTCGACAAGGGCGAGCATCCTTCCCTGCGGCGAGTCAATCTCCACGTACTGTCCCTGATGGACAATGCCCTCTGTGACGACGAAATCAACCCGTGTGGGGGACGGCGAGTCCTCAGTTGACACAACAACGCCTATTTTCATCTATACCACCTAAAACGGCTTGTTAGCACCCCTCATTCTGAATAGGTTGTACTCGATCCCGAGGCGTTTCTCGAGATACTCACGAACATAAGCGAGGGACTTCTTGCCGAGGCGAGCACGTATATCCGCCTCGAGGAGGAAGGGCGGGATGGTAAAGGTCCTGTTAACGGAGGAAAGGGGGAGGAGGACAGAAGCAAGGTGCTTCCCGAGGGAAGGGTCGTCCGAGTAGAACTCAACGCGGAAGGGGCGGTCGTAGTCAGATGCCTTGAGGTAAAAAATCCAGACGTTCTTGGCAATCTCCTCGCCGAGGTCCTGAAGCGTTGCCTGGTCCTCGGGCCGGTCCGCGTAGGGAATGGGGACTGTCATCTCCCCCACGTTCATGGCATACTTTAACCAGACGGAATCGCGGAGATGCGGACCGTTAAGATATGAGGCGACACGGTTTCCCTTCGAGTCCTTGACTATGCCCGCAAGGACGACGTTCCGTTTCCTGCACTCGGCATACAGCCTCCTGTATCTGTCAAGAACCTCTTCATACAGCCCCTTAACACCGTTGGCATTTCCCCTTGGCTTGTCGACAAGTTGCGGAAGTATGGAGCCGTCAAGGAAGACGTAGTCAAGCTCTGTGTTCTTGACAAAGTCCAGGGCAGTTCCTATCTCGACGAGGAGGCGCGTCAGGGACCGAAGGGGCCCCACGTTCTCCTCCTCCACGGGCATGTCGTAGGTGAAAAGTCTGGGGTCGGGGATGGGGGAGGGAAAGTAGTCAACACCCACGAGCTTCCCGTCCGAATAGGTGTAACGGACACCGACAGCACGGACGACAATGAGCTCAAACCCCTGATACTCCTCCGATAAAAGACCGCCGTCAACAGCTCCAAAGCGGCCAGAAACGACGGCAGGAGTTACTTTCAAAAAGAAGTCAGGGTGCTGCTCCCGGAGGGTGAGCGCCTTCGAGCGTCTGTCCTCTTCACGTGAAAGGATTCTGCTGGCAAGACGCTCAAGGTCATCAATCACATGATAAAAAGGGGGACTTACCTTATAAATCCGTGGAAGGGTCCTTTCCCGTAAAGCTCATTAAGGGGGAACCGGCAACCATCATCGGAAAGACGCTCGTCATTGCAGACCTGCACATTGGCATAGAGCGTGAGTACTGGCGGGCAGGGGTGCGGGCCTCTGGACTTTCGAGGAAGGTGGGGGAGGCGGTAGAACGCATACTGGAGAGAACAAAGCCGAAACGCATTATTGTTGCCGGGGACTTCAAGCACAACATACCGGACTTCACGCTCCGGGAGGCGGAGGAGGTTAGACGCATCGCCGAAGTACTTTCATCACAGGGGGAGCTCCTTGTAATAAAGGGAAACCATGACGGTGATATAGAGAAGATTATACCATGGGTGACGGTCTACCCGGGAAGCGGAACAGCCATAGACGGCGTTTACATCCTTCACGGACACGCACGACCTGCAGACGACGTATTCGATGCAAAGGTAGCTGTAATGGGCCATATTCACCCGGCAATACAGCTGAGGCACAAGTTCGGAGGGCAGATGGTAAAGGTCTTCCTGCTCGCCCGCTGGAAGGGAGTGCCCGTAGTCATCCTCCCTGCATTCTCCCCGCTGATAACGGGAATGGATGTTTCAAGAGCAGAGAACCTCATCGGACCGGTTGCGAAGGATTTTGAGACGGTCGACGCATTCCTTCTGGACGGGACGTATGTGAGAAGGGTTTTATAAAGGGAATTCATTCTTGTTAACGGGAAAGCTCCGATTCCTCGCAAGGGTAGCAAAGACCCTTGAAGATGCAGAAAAGGGGGAATGAAGCCGCAGGAAATACTTGAAAGGAAGATTCGCCTGAGAATCGAATCGAAGGATGGATACTCCGCTCTCATCGAGGCGTTAAATAGAAGGGATGTAAGGCGCGCATTCATTAACTACTTACAGCGCCACGTAAGGAGGAAAACGCCTTGAAAATGGTATTCCTTGTCCGGACAGACCTTGGGATGGGAAAAGGAAAGATAGCGGCGCAGGTAGCACATGCGGCGGTTGAGCTCTACAAGAAGGCGTCTTACAGGTGCCCTGAGAAACTGCGCATATGGGAGAGCGAAGGAG
>Ga0256838_1001642_pt1 | contig 10234 bp, 5 predicted proteins | sample 4571419metaG_FD_185978 | JGI IMG/M metagenome (GOLD analysis project Ga0256838, IMG submission 185978) | Hydrothermal vent microbial communities from Guaymas Basin, Mexico - 4571-419 | ecosystem: Environmental > Aquatic > Marine > Hydrothermal vents | place: Mexico: Guaymas Basin | collected... | reverse complement strand
TAATGTCCAACGACATAAACGAATGGTACATCCAAAATATGAATTTATGCTGCAACCGAACAATTGGGGCACTTTATCCGACAAGGATGCCAGAATCGTTATTATGAAACGAGTCAATCATAAACTGGACCGTGACATGGCAACTATGGTTCAAACTAACGATTTCACATCTGTAGATGATCTGCAGAAAGCTGAGTACTTGGCCCAAATTGGTATTGCCTTGGATCCAAAAACTGCAAGCGCCATCGCCAGTCTGGAAAAGATGAACAGCGAAGAAATCAAAATGCTGGGTAAAAGAATGGATGATGTCGAAGCCGATATCGCAAACATTAAAAACAGATTGGATCACGCAGAAGAATGGCAAGGAGCTGCATCCGAAACAATCTACCACAACACGACTCTGGGTTATACTTTGGCCCCAATGATTTCAGTTAATGGTCAACCAGTCATGGACAAAACTGCTGCTAATCTACTGACCTTAAACAATGTTCCAGACCCAAGTGAGCATACATTATGCATCGGTAGAATGGCTGCTCTAAACCAGATGCGCAGAGGTGGTGTTCCAGTTCGTCATATTCCTTTGGAGAAGAATCTGGATCATAAACTGCAAAAAGCAAAAACGGAGACAAGATCAACGTTGCGAGCCATGGTCAAGCTGGATAAAGATGAGCCATTAAAAGCTGAAAGACTCCAAAGAGAGAATGAACGTGTCAAAACTGGAAACAAAACTGCGAAATTGATGCGAGACCAAACGGATGCTGGTGCTGGATTGAATCAAAAAGAATTCACAACAACTGGAGCTGGAATCTCATCAGAAGCAACTCGTCAACGTAAGGAATGTGGTTTAACAGTTTCAAATTCGGACCAGGACCCAGACTGGCTTGCCGATAGTTTAGCTGCTCTAAAACTTTTTATGGAAAAACGAAAACAGGTGGGATTAGAGGTTGTGAGATCCGAAACAATTTCGAACTCGGATATATCTTTTGAAATAGTTCCGGACGCCGGACTGATTGATTTTGAATTGAGCCCTAATCCTTCACAGTCAATCTCATCTCGTTCCGATACGGCTTCAATCCAACAATCAATTTCGTCTCGAGCAAGTTCAAACTCTTGTGAGATACAGTCAATATCCTCGATTAACTCTGAATATGATTTTCCCAATCTATTAGATGTTCAAAATGAAACATTATATAAATGGAAAAACTATTTTGATGGGCAAGTGACTAACTGCCATTTGATTAATAATGCCTCCCTCTTGAGAATTCCAGTCTACCAATGGGATGAAGCAGTCCCAGATGGGCTTGTCGCTTCGGAGAAGAAAGTTATAACTTTTAGAGCGCGAGGTAACGATCGAAGTAAGGCTTTCTATAGAATTTCAACAAATAGAGACAAAAGTAGGTGGTGTACTATGGTCATAGTATATACATCACATACTTTGGCCCTACTCCGTGCGTTAGTCGAAATCAAAAAGGTTGACACTGATAATTTGTATGTCTCCGAAGCAATCCATCTCATATTTTGCATTGCTAGAATGGAAGTTCGTATCTATTCGAAATCTTTTATAGACGACTTTATCTCAGGATACGTAAAAAAGTTCCCTCTTCATATCGTTCCCCATATCAGTGACACTCTCTTTACTGTATTAGATAAATATCTGGAAATCTTTATGAAGTCAGAAGGTTGTGAATACAACATTTCGATTTCACATGAAGAATTTTTTCTGACTCATATCCGAAATCGTTTCGAATTGTTAGGAAAATCCATCCCGACTGTTGAAAGACAGCAATCTCTAGCAAAACCAGCTTCTATACATCTGAAAAACCACTTATCAGCGTCAGAAGATGCGGGTCTAGAGATGGCCTTCTATCGATCTATAACAACTTCACTTCCTGCACAAGGTGAGAATATACATTTTGAAGGATTTGATTTTGAAGAAAGATATGAAAACCTATTATATAATGAATTTCAGCCAAAACTCCATTCACTTCACGACTCAAAGCCAAACTGTACAAATACTCATCTCCTCGACACACGTCACCTGCAAGCACTCCAAAAAGAGTCAACCGAACGAAAACAAAGAAACAGACATTGTTTAAAGGATCAGATTCAAATAAAGTGGACACTATCTAAGGAAGAGTTTAAAGACAAAATTCATATTGGAAAAGATATCTTATCTGAGGTACCGTTCTTTAAAGATTTTAAACTCGATACAGATGTCCTAAAAATAACCGGTCAAAGAGCTATCCCATTCATGCCTCTTCAAAATTCGATTATTAGAAATGCATGGCAGCCCAGCGCTAAATGTAAGCCATTTTTATCAAAATTAACAGTTTCCAATCTACATATGTTCAGTCTTAATTTCAATGGAATTACGAAGCCTCTCAAAAGATTTGACAAAAAGACATGGTTCAGGAAAGAAAAGAATCAGGACAAGATCCCACTTCAGGTCACCTACACTAATCTGAATAAAGTTGATACTATAAGCTTAGACAGACTAGTAACTCGTAATCCAAGTACAGCTTTTTTCATGTTAGTGGAACTAAACCTAAATGTAGATCGAATCAAAGATAATGCTATGACGCCAATTGGATACGAATGGCTGTTTCACGATCCGGTTGACACTTCTTGTGGTCCTTTTGTATTCTCCGCAATATTATTTAAATCCGTGTATAGAGATAGTATCACCCTTGTATATAAAAACGCCCCCATAACATCTGCTGTATTCAAAAATAATTTATTTGTAAATAAAACAGCGATTTATTTATCTTGTTTTTACTTCCCGCATTCGCAAAGCAATAAATGGAAAGACATGCAAATCAACGAGTCAGTATTGTTTGAACGGCTTTATGAAAACGTTAAAAGATCTAAGGGGATGCCTGCTATGATTGCAGCTGACTTAAATCATAGGTTACGGCGCCCGAGGGCTGGAGAAAGAGATAATGTTAGGGAACTTCGATGTGTTTTTAATAATTTCGAAAATGTACTTGAAGGACCGACTTTCTTGCGTGATACTGAGAAAGTTACTCTGTCTTCAGAAATCGATGTGTTTATGACAAGAGGGGTCACAGGAAAGGGGATCAAAAAATTCGGCAAGGAAGAAGCCGATAATGATGGACATGTAATTTTTCAGTTTACCACATCCTCCATGGTTAAAAATGTTATAGGGTACCAAACAATAGTCTGCAGACCTAAACTGAATGAAGGATTATTCCGAAATGCTGCCCTGATGATTCTCCCTTCACTCAAAGAAAAACTAATTGATTGTTACCGAGAAGACAATCGGTTTTTGACTGACGATTTAGATCAAGAAACATATCCCAATGCGGTAAACGGAAATGCCATCACTTTCAAAGAAGTCAAATTCAGCAATTTATTATTTAAAGCACTGGATGAATTAGCAAGGGCTTTTCTGCCTGAACAAAAGAAAACTGTTGCAATTTACGCCACACGCCAAACAGAATCCCCGAATACAAGAGAAATTCACCATATCAAGAACAACGTCAGAATGATGTTAAAAGATGAGAAGGATCTGATGACTAGGGATGGATTAATAATGGTTCTTAAAGATTTAAAATCAGCTTGGAAAGAGAGTACTAAGGTAGACAAAGCACTCCAGTACTCCGACTCTTATAATGGCCCATTAAATAAAGACACGCTGTTCGATCTGAATAAAAGAATCAACCCAAAGAACAGATTATTAGCAGGGAGAGGATCAAACTTGGAAATAGAAGCTTTACAAAAAGAGTATTTAAGAGTTTATAATAAAATTGGAAATGCTCACAGAATTTTCAATTTTGATCTCGATATTACAGCCTTTGTGAAATACATAGAACCAAAATTCCGATTTTCCTTTGAAGAGTTCATGCCACCTTGGAAATCCCTGAATAAATCTTTCAAGTCGGTCCATGATTGTCTGATTAGTCTTAAACCAACCACTAGAGGGCTCAATTCTGCGCTGAACCGAAATATTCTACTCAGCCTTCCAAATGAGTATCAACCACTATTATATAAAGCAGTAAAATTCCTATTGTTGAAAGGGGTTTTCCCAGATGAGTGGCTAACCACGAAAGGAAAAACTATTCCAAAAAAGGGCGACCCGAATATTCCCGAAAACAATCGATTCTTGAATATTGGACGAGCAGAACAACAGATGGTTATGAAAGTGGCGGCAGCGTGCTGCTTAAACTTTCTAGAACTCAGGGACATTTTATCCTTGGAACAGCATGGTTTCAGACCTGGCCATGGTTGTGATTTAGCGGTGGCGAGTATGCGATTAAGAGCAGCATTAATCCCAAAATCCTGTACAGTTTATGGCTTAGCAATTGATTTATCAGCGGCTTTTTTCAGTCCTAAGTTTGAAATGTTGTTGGGAATTTTGAAAAAACTGTGCAAACCAAACGCAATAAAGTTCTTTGAATCCGTGTTAAGACCGAGAAAAACTGTTTTAGTTGAAAAGGGTATTGATTCCGAGGTCTACGATGTGCCCCCTTGGGGAATGCCCCAAGGGGAGCCAACAAGTCCGCTGTTTTTCAACTTATGTTTCAATGGAATTTTTTCTTATTACAAGGACAACTACAGAAGAGACGAAGGTTGGAATAAACCGGTGCACAGAGGATGTCATTTGCAAGGCTATGCTGATGACGGTTTTTTGCTAATATGGGGACCAGATACTCCAACAGCGGTTAAAGGCGTTCAAGAAGCGGTTATGAAATGCGAACATTTCCTGAGGAATGCTGGTTTCTTAGTCAACGAAAAGAAAACCGAACTGATTAGAATCGATTGTAAAGAACGCAAATGGCAAGACTTTCAATTAGAAACGTCAATTGGTACTTTGAAAATCCAAGATCAAATTCGGTTGCTGGGTCTAAGGATGGAAGACAATCTTAGTTTTCAACCCCAAATAAATCACATCTGTGGACAGCTTGTGGGAGCATATAGAGCGGCCAGAAACTTAATGATGTATGGAACGCCTCAAGGAACTCTCGAAGTGGCCATGTCAAATCAACTGGGTGTTGCTCAATTCGGTTTAAATGTGATGCCAGAATTAGAAAAAAGCCAAGCCAATGCGATTCAAGTTGAAATCAACAAAACAATCAGAACTATTCTAAAAATCAAACCAAAAGAAGACGGCACGCTAATTTCAAACAGAGAATTACTGAAAACAGCAAATATTATGCCGATACATATTCTTCAAAAGAAGTTGGCACTCTGTAGACTCAACAATATATTAATAAATCAAAAACCTGCTTTTCTCAACCACATAGCAAAAAAGCTCATTATTTATTCAGATGGCTCATTCTATGATCGTAAAAAGGGACAAATAGGCTATTCATATGAAGAACTTCTTAAATGGGGAAGAAGAGATATAAGCCTCCATCTTCCTGATGAGTTCAGATTGAACAATGATCTAGAAATGGAGAAATTAGAACATACATTTCCTTTTACATGTATTAAATGGTTCAACGAACTACCGATCCATATTCGAAATGTCTTCATTACTCCTCGTTTTGATATCCTAGTAACTGCTTATTTAAAAACGACTTGTTACCACAGACTTGGCTCTGGAGAATACGATGATTGCTCACATTGCAAAAACACGGCACATAAAACTCAATTTGATGCAGATAAAGTGGTTTATTTGATGAAAAAATATTTCGAACACGAAGGTGAGTTTTCCAAAATCACAATGGATTATGAAGGTTTGGATGCTTTTCTAGCAGTGGCAGATTTAAAACTATTTTATGGTGACTGGAAATGGGAAGAAATTATTAAAGGTAAGAGAGGTGAGAATAGCTAAAGAGGGGGGTTCGGAGTGGGTTTGTATTCTTTGTTTGATGTGAAAGCAGAATTAAGATCATCTTGGAGTTCGATAAGCCGAGACGCAGTATAAGATTGAAGATAGTTAAGTTCGTCGTCTTTTTCTTTAATTTTATCATCCAGCTGCCTAATGATCAAAAATTGTTCTGATAAAGCATTACAGATTTGCTCAGTCAAGTGAAATGAATGCTTCAGCTGTGATTCCAGATAAGATGCACGTAAGTGAAGTTCCTCGACGTTTCGAATGGAACCAGTTGGTCTTCTTATCAATTCAGATCGAGTGGAACAACGAATATCCGACTCTGTTTTCAATAATAATTTCATTTGCTAAAACAAATAAATTATGATTTGATCGTCTAGTCTGAAAATCTGCCTCCCCACCATATGAAAATACTTACTTTTTGAGAATCCCATAAAGGACGTGATAGCTTCTGTGAAGTTCCAGTTTGGTCGGAAAACTGGGGCGAATCAGAAGCCGATTTGGAAACACCAGATTGAGACATAATCAATGCAAAACTAAAACTCATCTAATTAGGTTTAAAATTAAAATTGGAGCGAATCATAGTCACATGACAAGTACAACGGACTGGATAAAAATTCTTGCTGAAAAAATAGAAACTTAGAGAAAATAAGAGAGTATTTTAAAATGTCTAAAGAACCCGTCGTTTTGCACGGAATTTTTTCTGTCTAACCTGGTATCTTACAGCTTGTAACAGAATGCTCTGTCTTAGAATGAATCGGTTGACTAATCCAGAAGTCCGCTTCTCGTGGCCAAGAACCCGCAACAAAGTCCTAAAAACTACTTTAGTTAATTCAACTGTAACTGAACACATGTGCTCAGAGGTCATTTTTGTTGACAAAGTCACTGAAAATTATGACATCAAGGCTATCACCCAACTTGGAAAACAATGGGGAACGTTGGCGAAAACAGCACAGAAAGCAATCCCAATTTTTGTGGATATCTGCAGAAATATGTCTCAAGAAGGGTTAGACGCAACTGAAACAAACAGATTCAGAAGCTTCTACAAGATCTTGGACAGATTCTGTGAGAAACATTCAAATGCATACATGGAATTGAATATCGGAAGGGTCCATTTCAAACTAAATCATTTGATCGCGGTGGTCAAGCAGATCATGAGTCACGAAAAACGAAATTCACTAGATTTGGGAATCAAAGATTTCGCGATTTTTCAAAAGAACATCACCTTCCTATTTGATCTAGCAATTGGGGAACGTTTCAATATCATTTATGCAGAATATAAAGAAGCCTCTTACCCTAGTACCAGCTTGATCGACGAATTGTTGATTGCAATTGTGAATGACAAAACCACCCTTGAACCAATTCTGGAGCTGAATAAAGAAATTTATCCGGTGACAATCGGGGGCGGTACGATCGCAATCGATGAAGGACACTGGGTTATAATTACCACGATCGGACAATACCCAGGATTATTTGGACAAGCTGGATTAGGGCCCAGCCATCAATCAGCGCTTTTTGGAGTCTCAATTGTGCCAAAATATCGGACTTTTCGACTTGTAAGTTTCTTTTCGAGAACATGGGGCCCAGGTATCCCAAATTTTTGGTCGCTAAAAGGAGTTATTACCTTTGATTTTGGGAATGACTCAGCGTCTGCCTTGGAAATGAGCCGCACAGCGTCCGATGACAAATGGAGAAAAGTTCTCGACAGCTCCCTGAGAAAATCAGAACTACTTCCGGAACCGTTGCTATCGACCCCAGCTTTCAAGATTCTCGGTTCAATGGCTGAACACTAAAACAATTAATTTTAATTGTAAAATACCTATTTAAAATTTAGTGTGTGAATCGAAATAAACTATTAAATAAAAATATGTGTTTCTGTTGTTCGTTTTGTTTTTGGCTGCAGGCAGGATTTGGTAGTAAATTGTGTTTATCAATAAGCATGACTTATGACTCATAAATTGCGAGCAGGGGGATTTGGAGTATGAGTGGAACTGAGGAAAGTTCGAGCGTGGATCATGTGGTCGGTGTGGGTAGTATAACAGTTTTCGCAGACTTTGTCCCCGGCATGTGGACAATATTGATAAGTATGATAGTAAAAGGTGACGTCACCAGAAAGTACGAAAGAAAAATTTCGTTCAGAAATTTTCTCAGTTTTGAAACCGAGTTCTTTTGGTCGGACTGACCGCATACGCTCCTCCACACTAAGAGCATCAGACACGTTCAGATGCTCAAAATTAGCAAGAATAAGCGAAAATGCGTTAATGATTAGATCCATAGCAGCCTGACGGTTGGAATGTGGACCACGACGTATCAAAAACATGGTGTTGTTCGTATATACAAAATGTATAATACGGACAAGACTAGTTGACAACATCAAAAGTTTGGAGCTAGTTTTTTGGTCTGAGTCGGAAAATTCATCCAAAAACCGAACCAAAAATGACCACTCAACATAACAAGGCATACCACGCTGACCTGCTGGTGAATTAGGCACATTTTGGTTAAACTCGAGAGTAACCCACCGAAATGGGAAATTCAATCGTCTCCGATAAATGGCATAATGATAATAAAAGATCACGCGAGCAGCAATATTAGTAAATTTTGCACAAGGACGATAGAAATTAGAGTTGGGGTCCAAGACAAAGTTACTTCTCCAGATTAATCCGCCAAATAAACTCCCTGGACAACTTGCATTCCGGGTAGGGGTATAAAGGATTTTTGACTGAGCCATACCGGGAGAATTCTATGTAAACGACGCACCACCACCAAAATTTTAATGAGCCTTTGGAGTCACTCTAAATTTAGCTATAATGAAAATTAAGCATACGGTGAAAAGTTTTTTCTTTTACTCGGCATTTTTATTTCATTTAAAATTCAAAACTCGCAGATGAGAAGCATAAAAGAACGGAAATACAGTAGAAATAGGGCTTGAATCATAGTAAATCAAACGAACAGTTCCCTTGATCTATGTTGATTCTGATTTTTTGAGGTAGATTTGCAGGGTAATGATTGACAGGCTACATGTTTTTTGGGATAAAAGTGGAATATACAATGTCTTTGGATTGGAAAATGGGCATGGATTTGATTGTTAAATTGTTTGACTGTCCAGATCTGGACTTATGAATAGCAGTTGTTTTTTGAGGTTGTTTTATGGAGGATTGACAGGATACCAGTCGGACAAAATCACAAAATCGGTTGGTTCTCCCCAGTATTGATCGATCAGAACGTCCCGGATGAGATACAAATAGCAGAGACATCGACCAAAATTCACGCAATCGCATATATCCTGTAAAGAAATGTTGGCATAACCATGGGGAAAACGAACATTATCACATATTTCATAATGAATTACGGTTTTTTCCTGAGCGGTCATATTTGGTAACAAAGACGCAGGAATTTTTGCTAAAGCTAATTGTGCAAGAGGTAATACGGACATCTTTTTTCGAAAAATAGAATATAAAACTGATTCTTTACAATTTTTTCCTTGTCAGTGTCTTTACTGTTTTAATATCTCGAAGTTGTGGGAATAGGCTAGAATTTCTTACCTTATATATGGAGTGAAGTACGATTGGTGTTGGCAGCAGAGAGACGATCGCAAGATGAAGCTCTAAAAAGGGGTTTTACTAAGAGGGCGCTAAAAATACTCACATGAATGAAAATGCAATTTTGCATATACTTACCGTGTCCTTCGAAGACGGCACAGTATGAATACCATCACAATATTCGTGACTAAAGAAACCAACAGCCCAGCAGAAGTGAAGTAAAGAAAAGGAGTGACTTTGGGACACATAGGATCGATAACTCGCTTCTCCAAATTCTCCATCAATTTGAAATAACCTCGGCGGATCTCATGCATCATATTGAAAAAATGATTATCTATTTGTTCAGTCCCATTCTGAGATTGAATCAGGCCCTCAACCATTTCGGTTTGATGTTTCAACACAGCATCTTGATTTTTGAGATAAGTATCCATCATAGTATCAATTGACTGAGCAAGAAATTGCACTTCAGACGAGCTTCTTCGAGTACGGCTAGGGAAATCTTCTTCTGCGTCAGACATACTGAAAATTCTTGTTAATTTAATCAGATAGAATCGAAACTTAGGAAATTGTAAAATCTCCACTTACGCAAACATTAGGTCATCAACTTCGTCTAGGTAATTCTGAGTATAAGTCTGTTCGTCTTCAAATAGACTAAATAACTCGGTAAAACGCCCCAACAATTGAGTGAGCTTCTCACGAACAATGCGAATTCGAGTACGATCATCAGCATATAATAAACCGGTGGAGTTGATGGAGGTGCCAGCAGCTGTTGTAGAATCTTGGGGAAGGGTTTCAGGATCTGTTTTTTCGGTATCTGTCGATCGACGCCATCGAATGTATCGAGAATGACGTCCAAGACTGTAAATAAGATTAAATAAAACTGTCGCGCCTTTAAATC
>Ga0256838_1001641_pt1 | contig 10234 bp, 9 predicted proteins | sample 4571419metaG_FD_185978 | JGI IMG/M metagenome (GOLD analysis project Ga0256838, IMG submission 185978) | Hydrothermal vent microbial communities from Guaymas Basin, Mexico - 4571-419 | ecosystem: Environmental > Aquatic > Marine > Hydrothermal vents | place: Mexico: Guaymas Basin | collected... | reverse complement strand
ACTGCACCATCATGAAAACTGGGATGGAACTGGTTATCCTCATGGAATTTCAGGTAAAGAAATACCTATACATGCTCGCATAGTAGCACTTGTAGATGTTTTTGATGCGCTTATGAATAAAAGAGTATATAAAGATGCTTGGGAACTAGATGATGCACTTTCATTTATAGAACAAAATAGTGGAGTGAAGTTTGAGCCAAAGCTTGTTAAGTTACTATTACTCAATGTTGATTGTTTTTTAAATATTTTAGCAAAATATTCAAATGAAGAAGATGTTGGACACTGCAAAATACTAAAAACTTAAGATTACTTCGCTTATATTAACTACTTATTAGTTAGTGTTTGTTAAAATAAATTTATGAAAAAAATATTAATGATTGAAGATGACTTAGAACTAGCAGAGATACTAACAGAGTATCTTGAACAGTTTGAGTTTGAGGTTATCACTGAAGATGACCCTTTTAAAGCAGTAAGCATATTAAAACTAGAACCATTTGACTTAGTTATCTTGGACTTAACTCTTCCTGGTATGGATGGTTTAGAAGTTTGTGAAGCAATTCGTGAGAGACAAGATATTCCTATCATTATCTCTTCAGCAAGAAGCGATGTTACAGATAAGGTAAAAGCACTTGAACTTGGTGCTGATGACTATATGCCAAAACCTTACGACCCGAGAGAACTTGAAGCTAGAATACACTCAGTTTTAAGACGTTATGAAGCAAAATCTCAAGAAAAAGAAGAATCAAAATCAGATTTTAAATGTGATGTATCTTCAATGTTGATTACATATAAAAGTAGAAATATAGACTTAACAAATGCAGAGTTTGGAATACTATCATATATGATTTCTAAGCAAGGTTTAGTTGTCAGTCGTGAAGATTTAATCCACAATGTAAATGCTATTAATGAAGACTCTTCTAATAAAAGTATAGATGTAATGGTTGGTAGAATTAGAAATAAACTTGGAGATAAATCTCTTATTGAATCAGTTCGTGGTGTTGGCTACAAACTATTAAAATAGTATAAAAAATTGAAAAAACGCGCTGTTTTACTCACTGTACTTTTTGCACTAGTTGTAACACTAGTAAGTGTAAGTGCGGTTTTTTGGGAATTTTATAAACTAAACAAACAACGCTACATTAGTCACATATTTGCTAAACATTTAACAATCACACAAATTTATAGACAACATAAAGAGGATTTAACTTCTCAGATTATGCTTGAAGCAAACCTAGCAGTTTATAAATTTGTTTTAGAAAAAGATTCATCTAGGCAAAAAACCATCATTAAAAATGCTAAAGTTCTTAAAATCAGAGATTTTCAACATGTAGATGCTTCTGTGAAAATGACTAATAAGGGCTTTATAACCCAAAAAGTAACAACAGATTTAACAGTTAAAATGCTACAGTTTAACAAGAAAATTTATTTTTATTTCACATCTCCTACAAGACATGTAATGATTTTAGATGAAGAGCTAAAGCCTTATAAATACTACTCTTTAGCTTATTCTTACTTAACTATTATTATTATTATTATTATCTCTTTTGTGCTGATTTTAGTAAGACTTCGCCCACTTATAAGGCTTAGAAAAAAAATAGCCCTTTATGGTGATGGAAATATGAATATTTCATTTGCTACAAATGGAAGTGATGAAATAGCTTTAATTTCTAATGAATTAGAGTCCACAAGAAGAAAAATTAATAATATTTTAGAATCACGTACACTGTTTTTACGAAATATTATGCATGAGCTTAAAACTCCAATTGCAAAAGGTACTATTGCAACTCAGATGCTAGACTCTCAAAAGCAACGTGATAGATTTACTTCTATTTTTGGAAGATTAGAATCTTTAGTTACAGAGTTCGCACTTATTGAAGAAGTTACATGTATTAATGATAGGGCTGATTTTAAAGAGTATAGACTTGTTGATATTATTGATGGTGCTATAGATATGGCGATGATTGAGCGTACTGATATTTGTATAGAGGTTGATGCTTCTTATAAAATAGAAGCTAATTATAGACTGTATACTACAGCTGTTAAAAATATGATTGATAACGGAATGAAATACTCAACTGACTCCAAAGTGAAGATTGTAATGTTAAATGATGAACTTTGTTTTGATACTTTAGGTGAGTGTATAAAACATCCTCTTCAGTACTATATAGAACCATTCACAAAGGAAAATCCATCTAAAAATAGTTTTGGTTTAGGGCTTTACCTTGTTGACTCAATATTAAAAGCACATAATCAAGTTTTAGCTCATGAGTATAAAGATGGAGTAAATCGTTTTATTTTTGCATAAGTTTTAAAGTGTAAACTAGTGTTATGGATAAAAATATAAAGCTTATACTAGCTATATTCTTTGCAGTGTCTTTTTTTATATTTGGATGGTTAAGCCATACCGCATACAAACCTGTGCATCGAATAGAGTTACCTTCAGTTCTAGATAAAATCAAAAAAAACAAAGTATTAAAGGTAGTTTTATTAAATTCACCCTCTACGTACTATATTGGTTCAGATGGACCAAAGGGTTTTGAATATGATTTACTTAAATCATATGCAGATTCTCTACATGTAGAGCTTCAAATAACAACCGCAAATACTACAAAAGAAGCTATAGAGTTAAGTAAAGACCCAAGTTTTCATATTATTTCTGCATCTTTGGCAAAGACAAAACAAAGAGAGAAGATTTTCAATTTTGGACCATCATACTTTGAAGTACAAGAACAAGTAGTATGTTCAAGAAAAATGCTTTGGGATGGAGTTTTTCCAAAAGATGTTGAAGATTTAGCTGGTCTGAAAATTATAGTAGGTGAGGGTACTAGCTACGGTGATACAATAGAGAAACTTCAAGAGGATGGTTTTGATATAAATGCTACTTACACTTCTGAATATTCAACAGAAGAGTTGCTTGCAAAGGTTGCATCAAATGAGATAGATTGTACTATTGCTGATTCAAATATATATGCATTAAATAGACGCTACTTTCCAAATATGGCATTAGCATTTGCTATAAGTTCTAGAGAGCAGCTAGCATGGGTTTTACCACAAAATTCAAAAGAGCTTGAAGCTGATATGTACTCATGGTTAAATTCTTATAACCAAAGTGGAGCAATGGCTCAGTTAAAAGATCACTATTATAGTTTTGTACTATTTTTTGATTATTACAACACTAAAATGTTCTATAAAAGAATGAAAACAAGACTTCCAAAATATAAAAAGTATTTTAAAGAGTTTGGTAAAAAATATAATATTCCTTGTAGTATTTTAGCTGCGCAATCTTATCAAGAATCGCATTGGAATCCAAAGGCAAGAAGTTATACTGGTGTAAGAGGCTTGATGATGCTCACACGAGTAACCGCTAAAGCACTTGGTGTTAAAAATAGACTTGATCCACAGCAGAGTATTAAAGGTGGAGCTAGACATCTTAACCAGATGAGAAAATACGTTTCAGATGGAGTTAACGGTGAAGATAGAATGAAATTTGCATTAGCGGCTTACAATATTGGTCTTGGGCATATTCAAGATGCTCAAAAACTAGCAAAAAGAATGGGCTTAAATCCAAATGTTTGGACAGATTTAAAACAAGCACTTCCACTACTTTCTCAAAAAAAACACTATAAAATGTTGAAGCATGGATACGCAAGAGGGAGTGAACCAGTTAAGTATGTTGATTCTATATATGATTATAGAAATATTTTAGAAAATACAAGTGAAAATTTGTATCCAAATAAATAAATCTTAAGAGATATAAATATATAATAAATAATATTACTACAAGAAGGTTTATTGGTGAATAATTTGTTTTTAAAATATTTTTTATTTTTATTAATACCTTCATTTATTTTAGCACAAGACAAACAAGAAGATATTAGATCAAGTATAAAAACAAATGGTACTATTGTTTATTATGAAAAGCAAAATGTAGTTGATGATTTTAGTGAGATGTTTAGTGAGTCAAATATTTTTGGACGCATTAGAAGTAATAACTTTTATTTTGAATGGAATCATGAAAGTGCTTTAAAATCAGATGAACTTGTAACTTCTATTGGAGCTTCAATAGTTATGCAAAGTGCCAAGTACAATGATTTTGATTTTATAGCAGCTTTTTATGGTTCTTTTTCTAATTTTGATTCTAGCGATAGCTTGAGTTATTTTAAATCTTCTAAAGATACATTTTCAAGATATAACTATGCCAAAGATGGCGACAGATATATGGCTGTAATTGGTCAAGCAAATATTAACTATACAGGATTTAAAGATACAGGTATTAGAGTTGGTCGTCAACTTGTAGAGACTTTTTATACAAAATCAAATGATACAAAAATGATTCCAAATGCTTTTGATGGTGGAGTAATAACAACTAACCTTATACTAGATACTACGCTTCAACTAGCTTACTTAGCAAGAGGTAAAAATCGTGATCATACAAGAAATCATTCAGTTTTAATGTATGATGATAGGGATAGTTCAAATTTCACAAACTGGAATGGTAATGATGATTCAGCTATGCACAAAGGTATATCTTACACTAAGTTAAAAGCTGCTGGCAAGCCAACTGATTCTCCATTAATTATAGTTGATTTTAAAAATAAATCTGTAGAAAATTTAAAAATAGATGGCTCGTATTATAATGTACCAGAGCTACTTTCTCAAGTTATGTTAGAGGCAAACTATAAGTTTAAATTTGATGACTTTTCTATCACCTCAGGTATTCGCTATATACGACAGTTTGATGATGGAGCTGGATCTTTTGCTGGAGCTTCTTTGTCTGGAAAAGCTATATCAAATGATGAAGGATATAAAAATCCAAATTCATTAAATTCACAAATGATCGCAGCAAGACTTGTGACAAAAATAGATGACTATAAAATAAATTTAGGATATTCTAATATTTTAGATGAGGCAGACCTCGTTACCCCTTGGCGTGGTTTTCCAACTGCTGGATATACTCGTTCTATGGGTGTTTATAATTGGCGTGCAAATACTAAAAGTTATAGAATAGAGTTAATAAGAAATCCAAATAAAGGTGCTATATATAGAGATATTTTTGTTCAAGCTTCAGTTCTTTATGTTGATTCTGATGAAGATAAAATTATCTTAGCTGATGCAAGTAGAAGTGATTACTTTTATTATTATTTAGGCTTTGTTCAAAATATTCCAAGTCTGCCAGAATTACAATGGCGACTTAGACTTGGATTTGCGGAGTTTAAAGACTCACCGGGTAGCGAGCTTAATTATTTAGACGCTAGATTTGAATTAAACTATATGTTCTAAAGTTGAAGATGTCTTAAAGAGCATCCCCATCTTGTCCTTGAACTAACTCAGATAAAAATGTTTCCATATCATACTTAACTCTGTACTCTGGAGTCATGATGTGGATAAGTATATCGCCTAAGTCAGCAACAATCCAATCGCCACTTTCATCAACATTGTTAAAAGTTTCTTCTGGTTTTAGATTGTCTTTTAAGTGGTTTAGTAAAGCAAGTGTGTGTCTAGAACTTAATGATGAAGCTATTATTGCATAATCAACGAAGTAATTTTTCTCTTTTAAATCAAAAACTTCAATCGATTCGGCTTTGTTGTCATCTAGTACTTTTGTTATTTTTTCTATTCTATTTTGCATTTGCAAGTTATTCCTTATTTTTGTTGAAGATATATCTACCTCTACATGTAGAGATATATATTCTTTAGGTATTGTAATGTTGTCTCTTTGAACAACTATGAAAGTTACTAAGCTTTTTAACTCTTCATAGTCTTGCCATTTTGTTAGTGAAGCTAAATTATCAGCTCCAATTACAAGATAAATCTTTTTATATTTTTTAAGAAAATATTTCACACTTTCTATAGATGCAACTTTTGTTTTTTGCTTGATTTCATAGTCTGAAATCTCAACATTTTTAAACTCTTTAAAATGCTTTTTTAAAACTTCAAATCTATCTTCAGCACTTGCATGTGAGGATGATTTGAAAGGGTTTAAAAATGTTGGCATCACAATAGTTAAGTCAATATCCATGAAGCCATTTAAAGATTTTACAATAGTCTCATGGCCTACATGTAGCGGGTCAAATGAACCACCAAAAAGTGCGATTGTTTTCATAATTAAAGCGAATTATAGCTAAGTTTAGATAAAATAACTCAATTTTAACTTTTAATAACTAGGAAATTTTATGGCACTAAAAATAGCAATTAATGGATTTGGTAGAATCGGTCGTTGTGTAGCTCGTATAGCAGCTAGCAGAGATGATGTAGAAATAGTAGCAATCAACGATATGGCAAGCATGGATATGATGTTATATCTTCTTAAAAATGATTCTGTTCATGGAACTTTTAACTCAAATATAGAGCAAATAGATGATGAAAATATTAGTATTGATGGACAAAATATCAGAGTGTTTTCTGACCGTAATCCAAAAAATCTTAAGTTTGCTGATTGTGGCGCTGATATGGTTTTAGAATGTACTGGTGTATTCTTAACTCAAGAATCTGCTCAAGTTCATATTGACAATGGCGTAGAGAAAGTTTTATTTTCAGCTCCTTCAAAAGATACTGAGACCGATACTTTTGTTATGGGTGTAAATGAAGATTTATATGCTGGTCAAAAGATAGTATCTAATGCTTCATGTACTACAAACTGTCTTGGTCCTGTTGCAAAAGTTTTAGATGATGCTTTTGGAATTGAAAAAGGTCTTATGACAACTATTCACTCATATACAAATGATCAAAATATCTTAGATGTTAAACACTCAAAAGATAAACGTCGTGCTAGAGCTGGAGCTATCAATATGATTCCTACAACTACTGGTGCAGCGAAAGCTATTAGTCTTGTAATGCCTCAACTTAAAGGTCGTTTACATGGTCAGTCTGTTCGTGTGCCAACACCAGATGTATCTATGGTTGATTTAAATGTTGTTGTTAAAAAAGAAACTACAAAAGAAGAAGTTACTCGCGTATTTAATGAAGCAGCTGATGGAAGACTTAAAGGTCTTTTACTTATGGATAAAGAGATGCGTGTATCTCAAGATTTCGTTGGAAGTCAATACAGCTCAATTGTTGCTGAAGATTTAACTCAAGTTATCGGTGGAGATATGGTTAAAATTATGGCTTGGTATGATAATGAGTGGGGTTATTCAATGCGTCTTGTTGATATGGCACTTCACATTTCGAAATAGGATAAAAATTTGGAATTATTACACTTAAAAAACTTAGACTTACAAGACAAAAAAGTATTCATTCGTTGTGATTTTAATGTACCTATGGATGAGTTTGGAAATATCTCTGATGATAGAAGAATTCGTTCAGCTGTAGCTACTATAAACTATTGTCTTGATCAGGATTGTGCTGTTATTTTAGCTTCTCACTTAGGTCGTCCAAAGGGTGAAGTAGTTGAAAAATATTCTCTTTCTCCAGTTGCTCGTAGACTTCAACAATTACTTAAACGTAACGTAGAACTAGCAGCAGATGTTGTGGGTGAAGATGCAATGACTAAAGCAAAAAACTTACCTCGTCATGAAGTTCTTTTACTTGAAAACCTTCGTTATGAAATTGGTGAAACTGAAAATGATGAAGAACTTTCTAAAAAATTAGCATCAATGGCAGATTTTTATATAAATGATGCTTTTGGAGTTTCGCATCGTGCTCACTCTTCTGTTGAAGGAATCACAAAGTTTTTTGATGATGAACATAAGGCTGCAGGATTTTTACTAGAACGTGAGATTCAATTTTTTGCTAAACTTATAAATGAACCTGTTCGTCCTTTTGCAGCAATTGTTGGTGGAAGCAAGGTTTCTGGAAAACTTGAAGCACTTGTAAACTTACTACCAAAGGTTGATAAAGTTTTTATTGGTGGCGGTATGGCTTTTACATTTTTAAAACAAATGGGTTACAACATTGGAGCTTCACTTGTTGAAGATGATTTACTTGAAGATGCTCAACGTATTATGGATGAAGCTAAAAAACTAGGTGTTAAGTTTTACTTACCAGTTGATGTTGTTGCAGCTGAAAAGTTTTCAGCAGATGCAGTAAGTAAAATAGTTACAGCTCAAGAGATTCCAGATAATTGGATGGGACTTGATATCGGGCCTGCAACTGTTAGACTTTATCGTGAGGGTTTAGCTGATGTTCAAACTGTTTTATGGAATGGACCAATGGGTGTTTATGAGATGGATAAGTTTGCTCGTGGATCATCAAAAATAGCTCATTTTGTTGCAGATTCTTATGCAACTACTGTTGTTGGTGGTGGTGATACTGCTGATTTAGTTCAAAGAATTGGTGTTGATGAAGAGATTAGCTTTATCTCTACTGGTGGCGGAGCTTCTCTTGAACTTCTTGAGGGTAAAATACTTCCAGGTGTAGCATCACTAATAATTAAAGAGGCATAAATATGATTATTGCAGCAAATTTAAAAACAAATTTTACGAGAGTAAAAACGGCAGAGTATTTAACAGAATTAGAAAATTATCTAAGTAAAAATAATATAAACCAAGAAGTTTTAGTTTTTCCTGCAATGAGCTCTTTAGATTCTTATAATGGAAAAATTATTGTTGGTGCTCAAAATGCATATGGAGTTTCTACTGGTGCGTTTACTGGTGAGATTGGAAGCGAGCATCTAGATGAGTTTGGTATAAAAACTATACTTATAGGTCATTCCGAACGTCGCCATATAATAGGCGAAGAACAAGATTTAATAGTTGAGAAATTTAACTACTACAAAGACTTAGGTTATAAAATAGTTTATTGCATTGGTGAATCTTTACAAATTAGAGAAGCTGGTAAAAAAGTTATGATGGATTATTTACATTCTCAGTTTGATGGGATTGATTTAGAGTATGAAAACCTTATAGTAGCTTATGAGCCTGTTTGGGCGATTGGTACTGGTTTAACTCCAACTTTAGAAGATATAGAATCTCTACATGTAGAGCTTAAGTCTACATGTAGCGCACCATTACTTTATGGTGGAAGTGTAAAAGTTACAAATGCACAAGAAGTCTTAGCGCTTAATGGTGTTGATGGTGTTTTAGTTGGAAGTGCTGCTTTATATGCTGAACACTTTTGTAGCATGATTGGGTTTGCACAAAATTTAGAAAAATAACTAAGTGTTTCTCATGAGCGAAACTTAGCGTTATCGTAACTCAAGGAATTACTTCCTTGTGCCTATAACTGGTAAAGAATTTATCTTTTTTGTATGTGAATCACCTTTGTCGATATGTGAAGAATTATAAACCGCTGCTTTATCTACATACTCTTGAAGAGTAAATGCTCTGTCTTTATCTTGATATTTAGCTTTAACTTCTTTTTGACGAATAACTTCTTCTTTACTTATCTCTTTTAAAGTCTCTCCACTTTTTATTTCAATAAGTTTAGCTGAACCATCTTTATTTTCAACTACTTTTACTTTTGTATTCGCAGTTGGTTTATCTGAGTTAGAAGTGGATGGATTCCATTCGTTATTTAACCAATTATCAAGTGCATTTTGCATAGCACCGGGCTTTTTAGTTTTTGTACCTGCAACTTTATTTACAGCTTCATTTTGAGAAGGATTTGCTCCGTCAACTTTAGAACACGCGTTAAACATAAGAACCATAGGTATTGTTAATAATAATTTTTTCATGATGGAAGTATACTAAAAATAGTAAACAAATTGTAATAGAGTGACACAAAAGTGACATTTTTCTTAAGTTGTACAAAAATTAATCATAAATTTAAATTAATTTTATAATAAGTATGCGATAATATCAGCATATTAATATTTGGGAGAATATAAATGAAATTAACTAAATTAAGCTTAGTAGCTGCGCTACTAATCGGTTCAAGTGCATTCGCAATTGAGAATACAAAAATTTCTGGTGATGCTAGACTTTACTATGGTACTCAAGACTCTGATGAAAAAAATGCTCCAAATATGTTTGATGAAGCAGCAAGTTATACTAACTTTGCAGCTCGTTTAGATCTTACAACTGACCTTACAACAGGTGTTTCAGCTGGTGTTGGTATGCAAGTTGTAACTACTCTTGGTGTTGAACATAATATGGTAGATAGTGTTTGGTCTGGTGCTCATACAATAGAACCTTCAACAGGTGCATCATTTCCTGATGGAGTTGGTGGACAACAAGTTGATTCAGCTATGTGGATTGATGAAGCATGGTTAGCGGGTACTGCTTTTGACACTACTTTAAAAATTGGTCGTCAAGCTTTAGATACTCCTTTAGCATTTACTGAAACTTGGGGTGTT
>Ga0256838_1001639_pt1 | contig 10244 bp, 8 predicted proteins | sample 4571419metaG_FD_185978 | JGI IMG/M metagenome (GOLD analysis project Ga0256838, IMG submission 185978) | Hydrothermal vent microbial communities from Guaymas Basin, Mexico - 4571-419 | ecosystem: Environmental > Aquatic > Marine > Hydrothermal vents | place: Mexico: Guaymas Basin | collected... | reverse complement strand
CTTGAGCCTATCAAAACGCTTGCAGGAAATACCCTATCTTTGCCAAACAGCTTTTCTGCAACTTCTTCTGTATAAACGCCGTTTTGAATAGTTATAACATCAACACTATCCCATCTTGATTTAATTATCTTTAAAGCTTCTTCAGAATCGTAACTCTTCGTAGCAAGCAGAACAAAATCAGGTTTTTCGATGTTATTTATATCCGTTTCTATATTTAACCTTTTACTTTTAAACTCATCGCCCTTTTTAAGGACTAAAGCGTTGCCCTCCAAAGCATTTTTTATCCTTTCCCTTGAAATACAAACAACATCTGCAACGCTATCCAACTTAAAACCAAACCACAAACCCAAAGCACCAGCACCAAAAATAACAATTCTCATAAGCCTTCTCCTTTTTTTCTTTAATTATAACAAGATATGCACGCTTTACAACAGATTAACAATTTATTAAAATTTAAAAAATTCAAGGGAGGTATTAAAATGTATGAGAGTATAAAAACAAAAAAGGAGAATTTTATAGGGACAATAACATTAAACAAACCAAAAAATCTCAATGTCTTTACAAGCCAGCTTGCAGAAGAACTAAACAATGCACTTGTTGAATTTGACAACGACAAAGAAGTAAGGGTTATTGTCATAAACGCCGAAGGTAAAGGATTTTCAGCTGGTATAGATGTAAACGAATTAAAAAACAAAACGCCATTTGAATTGCTTCAGACAACAAAATTAATGGAAAAGATGAATCTAACTATAACAAGCATGAAAAAGCCAACTATAGCTTCAATTCATGGTTTTGCCGTTGCAAATGGCTTTGGTTTGGTTGCGCTTTGTGATTTAGCAATAGCAGCTGAAGGCACAAAATTGGGTGCAACGGCGATAAATGTCGGACTCTCTTGCATAGGACCTGCTGTTGCTTTAAGTAAGCTTATAGGAAGAAAAAGAACCTTAGAACTACTTCTAACAGGAAGAATAATAACGGCAGAAGAAGCATATCAATGGGGTATAATCAACAAAGTCGTGCCAAAGGATAAGCTAAACGAAGAGACTTACAAGTTAGCTGAAGAGCTTGCAAGCAAAAGCCCACTTGCACTGCAGATAACAAGAAAGGCGTTTTATGAAATGGCTGATATACCACTTGAAAAAGCGATTGAGCTTGCCAACTATGCATTTGGTCAGATATGCACTTTAGAAGATGCAGAAGAAGGTATAAATGCGTTTTTAGAGAAGAGAAAACCGAATTGGAAAGAAAGGTAAAAACAGGAAATTACTTGAATTTTAGACAGACGCAATTATAATGAGCCCTGACGGGGCGTAGCGCAGTCTGGTAGCGCACCAGTTTCGGGTACTGGGGGTCGGCGGTTCGAGCCCGCCCGCCCCGACCAGTTTTACATTATCTCCATAAAAGGCGTAAATGCTATAACTTCAGTATCCATATCATGGACTAAAATCATATGCTCAAGCCTTATTCCAAGCTTGTTTGGTATGTAAATACCAGGTTCTATGGTAAATACCATATCCTTCTGCAAAACTATATCGCTATCTGGACTTATGAAGGGAAATTCGTGCACATCAAGTCCAACACCGTGTCCTGTTGAATGGATAAAATACTTGTCAAGTCCATACTTTGCAAGCTCTTTTCTAACCCTTGCATCCACTTCGCTTGCCTTTGTTCTGCCTGGTGCTATCATCTCTGTAGCATACAATTGAGCATAGAAAACAGCATTAAATAGCTCTCTTTTCTCATCATCCTTCTCACCCATCAAGAATGTGTATGTCGTATCCGAATTATAACCGTCAACCGTCGCTCCAAAATCAATTACGACGAACTCACCATCTTCAATTCTCTTATCCGTCGGAATGTGGTGTGGATGCGCAGCATTTGGCCCACTTGCAACAATAATATCAAACGATTCCTTTTGAGCACCTGCCTTTCTTATCTGATAGGCAAGCTCATCGGCAAACTCCTTCTCTGTGATGCCAGGTTTTAGCGTTGGATAAACCTTCAAAAATGCGTTTCTTGCCGCAAATGCTGCACGCTTTATCTGGTTTATCTCATCCCTTTCCTTAATCATCCTTATAATTAGCGTCTGATTGGTAAAATCAACAACATCAAACTCTTCGAATGCCTTTGCCTGCTTGTGTGTTGTCCTTATAAAATCAAGACCAATCCTTTTTAGTTTCTGGGATTTCAAAAATTCAACAACATCATCGAGACTTTTACTCTGTTTTGCCTTATCAGACAAACCTTCCTTTGCCTTCTGAAAATACAAAGGACTAACAAATAAAACCGTATCATCATAAACAACCAAAACGCCACTAACATCAACACCAGTAAAATACCTTACATCCGAGTCAGAAAACAGAACAACCGCATCAACATTAAACTCTCTTGCCTTCTCCTTTAGCTTGTTTATCCTTCTTTCTATCATAATTGCGACTCCTTAACAGTCATATTTCTTTTCTCTTTTGCCTTGTAAAGGGCTTTATCTGCCCTTTTAATAAGAGATTCTATTGTATCTTGCTCTTTAAATGAAGCAACGCCAAAGCTCGATGTGATAGAGAAAATCTCACTTTTATATTTAAATTTCAGCTTCTCAACTGCCTTTCTTAGCTTCTCTGCCACTTCAAATGCAGCATCTTCGTCTGTATTCGGAAGCAGGATAATAAACTCCTCGCCGCCGTATCGTGCAAATATATCGCCTGCTCTTATTATAGACTTGACTGTTTTACAAAAACCTTTAAGAACCATATCGCCAGCTAAATGGCCGTATGTGTTGTTCACATTACTAAAATGGTCAAGGTCAGCCATAATAATAGAAAGCGGCTGTTTGTATCTTTGAGCCCTGTTTATCTCTATTTTAAAGAAGTGCAGAAGCCCTCTTCTATTGTAAATACCCGTTAGCGGGTCTATTATCAGATTCTCTTGAGCCTTTTTAAGCTTCTCCTTTAAATCCCTTATGATTTCTTCGGCTTCTTTCATCTTTTTAGAATACTCTTCAATCTCGTTTTTCATCGTAACGGTCGTATCTTTTATCTTTATCGCTATACCTATAAGCCTTCTGCTTAACTCGTCAACATCTATGTCTTTGCTTGATATGGCACTATTTATCTCATCAATATGACCCTGAAATGTATCAACATAATTGGAAGATGAAGATGTAAATGTTGTTATCGTATAAATAAGTGCTTTCAATGCCTTATCCAACTTCTTCTGCAGTGTCTCGATGTATTCTTCTTCAAGTTCTTCCTTCTCTTTAACTAAAGCCTTTATCTCTTCCCTTACCTGCTTATCATCAAGTTTATATGGATACGATGATAGTTTAGTTTGCAGATCTTTTACCTTTTTTAAATAATCCTTTGCCTTATCATCGTCGCTTTCAACATCCAAAAGCAGAAACAGAATCTCAAGTATATCCCTATAAACAACATCCTTAGAATCCTTCGTTGAAGTCCCAAGCCTAAATAAAATCTCCTTAGACGCAACAAGACTCTCTTCATCTATCTTCTGCTTTAAAATCTCTTTAACCTTATCAAGATTATCTCTCCATCTTTTGTCGGCTTCGGCAGATTTTGCAAGTGTTATAAGTATAGATAGATTACTCAAAAGAAGACTGTTGAACCTATTTTTCTTTTTTTGCAAAAACTCATCGTATTTTATGACAAACTCGGCTATCTCATTTCTGAAGGCGATAAGTTTTGATGTGTCTTCTTCGTACCTAATCTTTTTTACCTTCTCTTTGTATTCTTCTATCTTCTCATCTATCTCTTTATCTCCAACCTTCAATGAGATTAACAGATAAACAATAGCAGCAGATAAGTTTTCAATGTAAGTTGAGCAAGAAACCTTAGCTTTGCTCTTTGTCCTTCTTATCAAGGATACCTCCCTTTTACTAATACGACCAAAAAGAGTTTTTAGTTTGACAAAAAGCCAATTAACCACTAACCTATAGTATAGCAAAATGTTAATGTCTGTCCAATTTTTGGGTGCCGTTTAATGATAAAAGCTCAACATTTTATTGACACATCAAAAACAAATATACTTATCTTAGCTGTACGCCTTATCTCTGTCTCTGGTGCTGTTATATGGGCAACATACCCAGACCTATACCTTGCAAATGTAAACAAGCTTCTACTTATATATCTGTATAACATCTTGATATACATCTACACCGCATTTTTTATAATAAGATTTCTTTTTAGCCCAGATTCAGGAAAATGCAAGTACTTTTGCCTTGCAACATTCATATTCGACCAGGCAGTAATATCGTTTTTTACCTATGCAACCGGCGGATTCTCAAGTCCATTCTATTCAGGATACTTTGTCGTGATAAGTATATCCGCATTTGTACTTGGAACAAAATCATCTTTCATTGTGGCTTTAGCAGGAGCAATATTTTACATCCTGTTTAATTTGGGCTACGGAGTAGGCATCTATAACCTGGTTGAGCTGTTCTACAGAATAGTTCCGTTCTTTATAATATTCGTCCCAACGGGAGTACTAAGCGATGCAATGGAGAATCACCTAAAGGAGATAGACAAGCTAAACCTTGAATTATCAAGGAAAAACAAAAAACTTGAAGAATCCTTAAAAAAGATAGAAGCTATACAGCAGCAGCTTATAAAAAGAGAGAAAGAAAAAGCGATGCTTGATTTGGCAGAGAGCGTGGCGCATAGATTGAGAAACCCATTGATGAGCATAGGCGGTATAGCATCTATCATAGATAAAAAACTAAAAAAGGGCGCAAAACCAGAAGAGTTAGAAAAATATGTAGAATACATAAAAACCGAAAGCAAGAATATGAGCATGTTACTTGACAACCTTCTAACAATGAGCGATACAGAAGTGGAGATGAAATTTTCCGTTTTACAAAACATAGTTAAAGAAGTGATAGAAGAATACAAAAATGCTATATCTTCAAACAAGATAAAACTAACGCTTAAAATCGAAGAGAAATTACCACCAGTAAGAACAGACCCTAAAAAGCTAAAGATGGCTTTAAAGAATATTATCGATAACTGTATAAAGGTTATGCCAAATGGCGGAGAGCTGTTTATCGGTGTAGCTAAATCAGAAGAGATAAAAAACTCCATAGAGATAACAATAAAAGATACAGGGCCTGGCATACCAAAGGATATACTTCAAAGCATATTCAAACCATTTGAATCAGGCGGCAAAGTAAAAAAGGGTTTAGGCTTGCCACTTGCAAAACATACAATAGAAATTTTAGGCGGTGAGCTTTACATAGAAAGCAAAATAGCCGAAGGCACAACATTTAAAATTATTCTTCCAATGTGAGAGGGGTAAAAGATGAAAAAAACAGTTTTAAGCGGAATGAGACCAACAGGCGATCTACACTTAGGCAACCTTTACGGTGCATTGCAGAATTGGATAAACCTACAAAATGAAGATTACGAAAGATTCTACTTTGTGGCAGACTGGCATGCTTTAACAACGGGCTTTGACTCATCAAAAGAGATACCCAAAAACACAATAAACATGGTGGCAGACTGGTTGGCTTTTGGTCTTGACCCTTCAAAAAGCACAATCTTTGTTCAATCACTCGTAAAGGAGCATGCCGAACTATTCCTGCTTCTTTCAATGATAACACCTGTTGGCTGGCTTGAGAGAGTCCCATCATACAAAGACCAGATAGCTCAACTTGGCAAATCTAAAACATCAAACTACGGCTTTTTGGGTTATCCTGTCTTGATGGCTGCAGATATTATCATCTATAAAGCGCATTATGTTCCAGTTGGACTTGACCAGGTTGCACATCTTGAATTCACAAGGGAACTTGTCAGACACTTTAATCACACAACCCAAAGCAAGGTCTTTATAGAGCCACAGCCACTTCTAACTGAAGTTCCAAAAATCTTGGGACTTGACGGCAGAAAAATGAGTAAATCCTACGACAATGCCATATACCTGTCTGATTCAGAAGAAGATACAGCAAAAAAGATACGCGTTATGTTTACAGATCCAAGAAGAAAAAGAAGAACAGATCCAGGTGTGGCAGAAGAGTGTGGCGTATTCATGCTGCATAAGATATTCTCAACAAAAGAAAAACAAAAAGAGATAAAAGAAGCATGCTCAAAGGCAGAGATAGGTTGCGTTGAGTGCAAGAAAATGTTAATTAAAAATATGAACGAGACATTAAAACCGTTCAGGGAAAAACGCAAAGAGTTATTAAACAAAGAAGATACAATAAGGGAAATATTAGCCGAAGGTTCAAGGAAAGCAAAACAAAAAGCAAAGGAAACTTTAGAAGAGGTGAGAGATGCAATTTTTTCAACAGGAAGAGTTAGATAAATTAGAAGAAACGCTTAAAGATAAAACAACAGGCCTTTACAACAAACAGACACTTTATCTACTGATGGACAATCTATTAAAGCAACACGAAAGATACGAAGAGAACTGGAGCTTTATATTAATGGACTGTTCTTTGGAAAGGGTTAGCTCAAGCTGCAAAGACCTAATGCAGGATCAACTTGACAAAGCAATAGGCAAAAAGTTAACTGCAATCTGCAGAAAAAGCGATATGCTGTTTTATTGCGATAAAGGTCTATTCTGTATCCTAACAAGGGTATTTGAAGGCGACGATACGGTAAAATTCTGCGAAAAACTATCAAGGAATTTAAAAGAATTGAATGTTAACGGCTGCGTTGTCGATGTTATGCCAAAATTTGGTATAACATTTTCAAAGCTTAGCGATTCAGCAGAATCCTTCTCTCAAAGAAGTTACGATGCATTAAAGAAGGCACTTTCAGCAAAGGAGGATATCCTGGTGCAGGTCTAAGACCTGCCCAGAAACTCCTTATCTATAAAGTTCGTATCATAATTATTATTTATAAACTTATCAGTCGTGAGTATTTTCTTAAAAAACGGAATACTTGTTTTTATACCTTCTACAACAAACTCATCAAGGCATCTAAGCATTCTTCTGCGCGCTTCTTCCCTATCTGAGCCCCTAACTATAAGCTTTGCTATCATTGAATCGTAATAAGGTGATATTACACTATTACATGCTACGGCAGTATCAACCCTTACACCAGGACCACCTGGAAGGTATAGATTCTTTATCTTTCCGGGAGATGGATAAAACTTCTCTGGGTCTTCTGCATTGATTCTGCATTCTATAACATGAAATTTAGGCACAACAGCAGACTGCATAATGCTTAACTCTTCACCTGATGCTATAGCTATCTGCTCTTTTATCAAGTCAACACCATAAACCATCTCGCTTACGGGATGCTCAACCTGAATACGCGTATTTATCTCAATAAAATAGAAATTATCGCCATCAAAGAGAAACTCAACTGTTCCAGCATTCTTATATCCCAAAACCCTGCATGCTTCAGTTGCAGCTTCATGCAATCTCTTTCTTGTCTCTTCCTTTAGAACGGGTGATGGTGCTTCTTCAAGCAATTTCTGATGTCTCCTTTGAAGTGTGCAGTCCCTTTCTCCTACATGGATAACATTGCCATAATCGTCTGCAAGCACCTGCACTTCTATATGTCTTGGATGCTCAATAAACTTCTCAAGGTATATATCTTCTCTTCCAAATGATGCCCTTGCTTCCATCTTTGCAGAGTTATATGCAGATATAAGCTCGTCTTTATTCCTTACGACTCTCATTCCCTTACCACCGCCGCCCCATGCTGCCTTAAGCAAAACGGGATAACCTATCCTTTCGGCTGTCTCAATAAGCGTATTCTCATCCTTTATAGATCCTTTACTTCCCGGAACAGTTGGTATGCCGTTGTCTGCAAGTATCTGTTTAACAACGGATTTATCCGCCAATCTCTCCATCGTCTCAGCATCAGGACCTATAAACTTAACACCCAGATCATCGCACACCCTAACAAATGTTGGATTTTCGCTTAGAAATCCATATCCCGGATGCACCGCATCGCATTTTGAGTTAACTATGGCCTGAGCAAGGTTGAACAGGTTAAGATAGCTTTTCTGCGCCTCTGCAGGGCCTATACAAATTGATTCATCTGCCAACTTTACATGCATTGAATCTTTATCTTCTGTTGAATATACGGCAACAGTTTTAATATTTAGCTCTTTTGCCGCTCTTATTATTCTGACTGCTATCTCTCCCCTGTTTGCGATTAGGATTTTTTTAAACATTCTAATCTAACCTCTTCACCAAAAATAGTGGTTGGTCATATTCAACCTTCTGGCCATTTTCAACCAAGATTTTCTCTATTCTGCATGGGAATTCTGCTTCAAGCTCATTCATTATCTTCATAGCTTCAAGAATGCAGAGAACATCACCCTTCTTTACTTCATCACCCACTTCCACATAAGGTGGAGAAGTTGGCGAAGGCGCCCTATAGAATGTTGCAACCATAGGTGATTTTATCTCGACAAGGTCTTTGTCTGTCGTCTTATCTTCTTTAACTTCTTCCTTTTTCTCTTCTTTTACCTGCTGCGGCAATGCAGCCTGTGTCTCAACAACCAACGGTTGAGCTTGAGCAACTATATTTTCTCCCACAAACGCTTCTTTCTTTTTCAAAACCAGGTGCAACTCATCGTCTTTGTATTCAAACTCGGCAAAGCTGCTCTTCTCAACAAAACGCATCAGCTCTTTCAGCTGCTTTAAATCCATTTCTTACCCTCCTTTTCAATATCGTGAACAATATAACAGAAGGCTGTTTATTTTTCAAACTTTATTAAGAAGTTAAATGTGAATTTACTAAACCTATTTACACAAGACACAGCCAATCCCATTCTAAAAAATCATAAACCGCATCGAATTATCTCAACATCTTTACAAAACTCTCTTTATCTGTGGGCTTACAGAAGAGATAACCTTGAGCATAATCGCAACCCATACCCTTTAAAATCTCAAATTGTTCTTCTGTTTCAACACCTTCTGCCGTTGTCTTTAGACCAAACTCTTTGGCTATATTTATAATCAACTTAACAAGACTCAAATCCTTCTTGTTTTTAAGCATGCTTCTTATGAAGGCAATATCTATTTTTAATATATCAATAGGAAGCTCTTTTATATAGGTCAGTGATGAATAGCCCGTTCCAAAATCGTCAACGGCTATCCTAACACCCATATCTTTAAGTTCATACAGAACCTTCTTCGTATAGTCTATATCGTCCACAAACACCCTCTCTATTATCTCAACAGTCAAACATTCACCTTCAATATTAAAATCCCTTAATGTCTGCTTAATAAGTTGAATGAGATAATCTCTTTTGAAGCTCTTTGGCGAGATGTTTATAGAAATAGGCACCTTTTTATTTAAAGATGCAACCGTTTTAGCAGCTTCGTAGATGATTCTCTCTTCAACATCAAACATAAGATTTGAATCTTCAAGCACTTCTATAAACTCAGATGGCGGAACCACCTTCCCTTTATGAATCCACCTAAGAAGTGCTTCTGCACCTGCAATCTCTCTTGTTTCAATAGAATAGTAAGGTTGATAAAATAAAACAAATTCGTTATTCTCAAAAGCTTCTTTTAGCTTGTCCTTCAGTTGTATAACCTTAAACACCTTCTGCTGCGTATTCTTCTTGAAAAAGCCTATCTCGTTCTCACCCTGAGATTTAGAAGAGATAAGGGCAAGTTCAGCTTTAGACAAAAGATCGTCGGGATCTTCACCATCAACAGGATAGAAGCTAACACCTACATGATAAGAAGGTGTAATACTATGACTATTAATCTTAACGGGCTCATTTAGTCTTTTTAGGATATCCATAAGTCTTACAAGTGCATCTTCTTCACTCTCAACGGCATACATAAATAAGCCAAACTTATCAGCCGTAAGCCTACAGACAACATCATTGCTTTTAATCTCAGCCGTCAATCTCTTTGCCGTCTGTCTTATCAGTTCATCACCTGCAGCATATCCATAAATCTGGTTTATATAAGAACAACCGTTAATATCCACAATAACAAACGCAGAAATCTTGTTACTCTTTCTTTTTAGAGTTAACCCAACCTTTCTTAAGAACTCATCCTTATTGGGCAATTTAGTTAATAAATCGTGTTTCGATAAGAATATCAGCTTCTTTTGAAGCTCTTTCTCTTTTGTTATATCCTTGCCAACAGCTATGTAATATTTTATCTTACCATTCTCTTTATATGGCACAATCGTCGTATAACCTTCAATAAGCCTGCCACCTTTTGCCCTATAGACAAACAGATCACTAAATGCTTTACCTTCTCTTAAGGTTTTAGCTACTCTCTTTATAAATTCCCTATTGTGCTGTTCGGAAGA
>Ga0256838_1001638_pt1 | contig 10254 bp, 12 predicted proteins | sample 4571419metaG_FD_185978 | JGI IMG/M metagenome (GOLD analysis project Ga0256838, IMG submission 185978) | Hydrothermal vent microbial communities from Guaymas Basin, Mexico - 4571-419 | ecosystem: Environmental > Aquatic > Marine > Hydrothermal vents | place: Mexico: Guaymas Basin | collected... | reverse complement strand
AGATACACTGGAAAAAAATGGGAAGAAGAGGATAGAATAAAGAGAATTGAAAAATCTGAGAATGAGGATAACAATGAGTTATTAGCTAAAAAAATTAAAGAGATGAGAAAATTAAAATCTAAAAAAATAAAAATTTTAATAAATTGCTAATGTAATTCTGATTTACTACACTTTTTAACTACTTTTAAGTGTTCAACTCCAGTTTGATGTTGTTAGACTTTTGCTTTTTAAACATAAGTTAATAACACTTTGGGAAAATGGACTAAATTTCATTAATTAGATAGAGGGTGAAATATCTTGTAATTTAGTGATGATTTTAATTTGATACACTAATCATCCTGATTTATCACTAACTATGATGTTCATAAAATATGAATTTTAGTTCAAAATAGAAAACTTTATATACCAGATATTGAATTCTAATCTATTGTAACTAACTTTTAGTAAGAGACCTAATGCTGAATATTACATTTTATGAAGTTAGATCCCAAAGAAAATATTGTTAAAATTAGATTTAGGTTCTGTAAATAACAATAAAGGTGTGAAAATGAAAGTTTCACCAAAACTTCTGGCAATATTCGCCATCATGGTAGGAATTATACTCGCTGGAAGCTGGTTTGCCATAACTTGGAAACAGAAGGAGGATAAAAAAGTTATAAGAATTGCAGTCATACCAACAGAAGATCAGCTGGAAATGCTCGAAAAAATGAAACCGATGTTCTCTTACATAGAGAATAAAACTGGTTATAAGGTAAAACCTTGTGTAGTTGGTGATTACACGGCAGTTATAGAAGCGCTTATAAATAAGAAAGTAGATGTCGCCTTGCTCGGTCCATTCTCTTATGTTTCAGCTCATGCAAGAGACCCGAACATTGTCCCATTTGCAGTAGGAGTAAGGGCAGATACTGGCAAAACTACATATCACAGTATAATTGTTGTAAGCAGAAAAACATATGAAAAAGGGGTACATGATCTCGAATCTCTGAAGGAGCATGCGAATGAAATAACGTTCGCTTTTGTAGATCCTAAGTCAACTTCAGGATACCTCATCCCAAAAGCAGCTTTACTAAAGGTAGGAATAGATCCTGATAAAGACTTCAAGAAGGTTATATTTGCCGGTGGACACGATGCAGTTGAGTTTGCGATAAAGAACAATCAGGTCGATGCTGGAGCTGATGCAGATGTTACCTACAATAGGTTACTAAGAGAGGGTAAAATATCAAATAAAGAAAACATAATCATATGGAAATCTCAGCCTTTACCGGGTTCTCCTTGGGTTTATAGAAATGATCTTCCAGAAGACCTCAAAAGGAAGATAAGAGAGGCTTTCTATACTATGCCGCCCAAATACGCTCTAAGCTATGGAAAAGCCACAAAATTCGTTCCAGCAACACATGAAGATTATAAGGAAATTGAAGAAGCCGCTAAGAGATTAGGACTTCTTTAATTTTTTTAATTTTAAATTCTCTCTGCTAAAGATTTTCTACAAGGTGATTCTTTTGTCAGTCATAAAGGTTGAAAATCTAAAAAAAAATTATAATACACACGTGATTTTAGATGATATTACTTTTGAAATTGAAAAGGGAGAAATCGTAGCTATAATAGGTCCAAGTGGAGCTGGGAAGACAACATTAATGAGATGCATAGCCTCCCTTGAAAAACCGAACGATGGAAGAATCTACTTCAAAGGAAGAGATATAACAGAAAATAAAAAACATGTTAGGGGAAAAATTGGAATGATTTTTCAGGAATTCAACTTGATCCCTCGCCTTACAGTTTTAATGAATGTTCTTACTGGTAGACTTGGTTATTCAAATAAAATAGCCTCACTATTTGGAATATTTTCAAAAGATGACATCGAAATAGCTGTTAGCAACATAAAAAGAGTGGGATTATATAGTAAGATCAATGAGAAAGTTTCAAAGCTATCCGGTGGACAGCGGCAAAGAGTGGGAATTGCAAGGGCTCTAACTCAAGAACCAGATATTATTCTTGCGGATGAACCTGTTTCTAACCTTGACCCTAAGACTAGTGAAAAAATCTTAAGTGATCTCGTTAAAATATCTAAAGAAGATGAATTAGCTGTTATAATGACTTTACACCAGATAAATTATGCTAAGAAGTTTGCGGACAGGATTATTGGTCTGAATAAGGGTAGAATTGTTTTTGAAGGGTCGCCATCTGAACTGACATACAATGTAGTTAAAAGAATATATGCGTGATCATAATGACTCAGGAAAATAAAAACCTAAATGAAGTGAATATATTTAGAAAAAAAGAAATTGGCATAATTGTTTCAAGTTTTTTGATATTTTTACTTTGTTCAATATTTTTAGGTTTATCACCTTATAACTTTCTTGAATTACCTAAAATGATTAAACTTCTTGAATTTCCTAACTTATCTTTGTTGCCAAAGCTCTTCTGGGAAAGTTTAGAAACTCTTGCTATAGCCTATACAAGTACGTTCATAGCGGTGATATTGTCCTTGATTTTCGGGATACTCGCTGCAAGAAATATTACACCACATATAATTCTGTATTATCTTGCAAGAACAACTATACTCGTCGCAAGAACAATACCCGATATAATTTGGGCTTTACTTTTGATTGCTGCTGTTGGACTTGGAGCTATTCAAGGGGTATTTGCTATAGCAATACACTCCATAGGAATGCTTGGTAGATTTTTTGCAGAAGCAATTGAGGAAATCGATCCAAAGCCCCTTGATGCTCTCGAAGTTGCGGGAGCATCGTATCTTCAGAAGATAGTGTATGGGATAATTCCCCAAGTTCTACCGTCTTACATTAATTACATACTTTATACATTTGATCATAACGTAAGAGTCTCTATAATTCTTGGTATGTTTGGAATAGGAGGTTTAGGGTTTGAATTCCTTGTAAAATTAAGGTTATTCAAATATGATGACGTGTTTGCAATCTTACTAACAATTTTCATTCTGCTCTTTGGAGTTGAAAGATTGTCTACTTACATAAGGAGTAAAATAATGGGGTGATATCAATGATTAAACTAAATAGAGAAAAATGGTTTGAGATTATAGCTGTTGCAGATAGGGATGATATTATTAGACTTGGAAAAGTTATAGAAAAGGACAACGAAATAAAAGTTTTAACTCTCGAAAATGTATTGCTACCAATTAAAGCCATTGATAGTGCTAAAGGAGTTGAATTTTGTTTAGGCGATGTTTTTGCAACAGAATGTAAAGTTCTTGTTAATGGACATGAAGGTTACATGCTCGTTTTAGGTGATGACAAAGAAAAAGCGTATTATGGAGCGATACTTGATGGGTACTTCGAAACTTCAAATAACAAGCAATGGCTAATAGAAGAGTTAAAGAAAATGGAAAACAAGTGGAAGAAAACGGTTGCTGAAGAAATGACAAAAGTCTACGAGACAAAAGTAGAGTTTGAAATTATAGATTGAGGTGATTATTATGGATCCTTACCTTTCAGCAGAGGAATTCAGAAGAATGCTCTATGCAATGAGTTATCCAGGAGAAGTTGTTAAACTTAGAACTTCACATCCATACTTATCCATACTTGGTAGGGAAGTCAAATTTTATACCGATAGTGAAAATGAAAGGATTTTCATAGAAAGACATTGTGGGTCTGTATTTTCCAATATGGAAGAGGCAGATTATTTAATTTTTCATAAAGAACCAGATAGAAAGACCCTAATGAGTATAAAGAGAGGTAATATAGAGTTTCCAGAGGATGGAGCTACTATTTATTTAAAGATCGATAAGATTGGAGAAGGTACGAAGATACTAATGCGAGGCCCAGGTATAAAAGACTACAGATCTATAAGTCTAACAATTTCAAAGAGATTTTTTAAAACTTTGCAGGAAATTAATGATTTTCCTTTGGGATTAGATGTCTTTTTCATAGACAAGTCGAAAAGGATTATTGCAATTCCAAGAAGTGTAAAGGTGAGTGTATGGGATTTATAGCCGTTAGAGTCGACCCTGAAAAGATAGAAAAAGCCGAAAAACTCCTAAAAAGAAAAATACAAGGAATTCCTACTGAGTATATTAAGCGATTAACTTTTGCTATTGATAAAGTAATGGGTGAAGCCGGGCTTTATTCAGAAGATCTCGCAGCTTTAGCGATTAGACAGAGCTTAGGAGATCTCATTGAAGCAAGTTTTATGCTTAGATCATTTAAAAATACGATTAGAAGAATAGGATATAGTGAACCGTCCGATTGTAGAGAAATGAGAGTTATTAGAAGAATATCTAGTGCATTTAAAGATATTCCGGGTGGGCAGATACTTGGAGCTACAAGAGATTATTCTCTTAGATTACTTGATGATTCATGTGATATTGAAAATGAAGAGGGTGAAAAGGAAGTTATAAGTGAGGAACATAAGGTTACATTTGATGGAAAGTTGCCGAAGGTTAAAGATTATTTAAAAGATTATTTAGAAACAATTGATGAAGAGAATACAAAAGAAAGTTTGTACGATATAACTAAAGAACCACTGATATTCCCAAATCCACCAAGAAGTGCAGTACTGCAAAGTTTAACAATGGGGGAAGAAGGGGCTTTATTAATGCTTGCATATTCATCCCTAAGAGGATATGGTCCAGTTCATCCAACCATACTTGAACTTAGACAAGGATATTTACCAATAAAGATAAAGCATCCTGTAACAGGAAAAGTCGTTAGAGTAGGGGAAATTAGAGCTACAGAGTGTGAAGTAATTTCCCAAGAAAAAGAAAAATTAAAGATAGGATATGGATTAGTTTTTGGATTTAACGAGAGAAAAGCGATATCTATGGCTATTCTTGATAGATGCTTGCAGGTAAAAGATGGCACACCAGCATCAGATGAAGAGTTCGTTCTATATCACATAGATGGAGTAGATGCGATGGGTTTTGTAGAACATCTTAAGCTTCCACACTATATATTCTTTGCATCTATTATTGACAGAATTAAAAAAGTTAATAAATAAATATCTAAAAGGGATAAAAATGAAGTATAACTTTGCATATCTTGATGAAGATACCAAGAAAGAGATTCGTAGGAAGATTTTAAAGGCTGTGGCAATTCCAGGACATCAGGTACCTTTTGCTTCAAGAGTTATGCCTCTAGCTAAGGGATTTGGAACTGGTGCATTACAGATTACCTTATCCATACTTACAAAAGAGGACGTTGTAAAGGTAATAGATCAAGGTAGAGACGATAGTATGAATGCCCTAAACCTAAAAAGGCTGATAAAAAAGACTTCAGGGGTAGAAACTACTACCGATACTGCAAAAGCGACAATAATACAAACCAGGCATAGAATTCCAGAAGAAAAACTTAGAAAAGGTCAGATTCTCGTTTTACAATGCCCCTTCCCAGAACCTCTTAGGTGGGTTGAAAAAAGTGAGGCAAAAACAAGAAAGATGCATGCAGAAATGGATTATTCTAAGGCATATCTCTACCTCTATGAAAATATTTTAAGATATGGTGAAGTTCTCATAGGTACAAGGTACCCTGTAATAGTTAATGATAGGTATTTAATGGATACCACTCCAATACCACGATGGGACATTCCTAAGCTGAACTATGCTGATTGTCTGTTCTTGTTCGGAGCTGGTAGAGAAAAAAGAATCTACGCAGTTCCTCCATATACAAAAGTCGAGCCACTTGAATTCGAGGATCATAAGTTCAGAGTAGAGGATATGAGCGGCAAAAGGTGTGCTTTATGCGGTTCTGAGGATGTTTACCTTGATGAGGTTATAAAGGATGATGGTCAGAAGTACTATGTTTGCTCAGATTCCAATTTTTGTGAAAAGGTTAGAAGAGGTATTAAAGTTGAAAGGTGGGATAATGTTATTAGAAGTTAAAGAAGTAACAAAAATCTTTGGTGGTGATAACCATTGTAAGCATGAATTTGAAGGTAATCGCTGTATAAAATGTGGAGCTATCTTAGCTATGGATAATATTTCTTTCGATTTAGATTACGGAGAAACTCTTGGAATAGTAGGCGAGAGTGGTTCCGGTAAGAGTACATTACTTAGAACGATTTATATGGATGTAGAACCAGATGCTGGTGAAGTAAAGTTTGATGGTATAGACATCTTTAAACTCGATTCGAAGCGGAGGAGGGATATAAGAGTAAGACGCATGGGTATGGTCTATCAAACTCCTAGAGAAGGTTTATACTATAATGTAAGTGTTAGTGGAAATGTTGCGGAAAGACTAATTGACATTGGATGGAGGAACTTTAAACAAATAAAAGAAAGGACAGTAGATCTCCTAAACAAAGTCAGAATTAATAATAACAGAATAAAAGATTACCCCAATTCTTTCAGTATAGGAATGCAACAAAGAGTCCAAATAGCAAAAGCAATAGCAAACAACCCAGATCTTCTACTACTCGATGAACCAACAGCAAGTTTAGATGCAACAGTACAAGCTGAAATACTTGACTTAATAAAGCAGATTCAGAGAGAAATGGATTTAGCAATAATTATTGTTTCTCACGATCTTAGAGTAATAAGATTACTTGCTGAAAGAGTAATTGTAGTAAAAAATGGTAAGATTGTTGAATCAGGTTTAACAGATCAAATTCTTGAAGATCCTCAGCACGAATACACTCAGAAGCTCGTGAGTTCAATATTGTAATAAGGGTGATAATTATGCTTAAAGTGGAAAATTTATCTAAATCATTCTTCTTGCATTTACTTAACAAGAAAATAGATGTTCTAAAAGATGTAAGTTTTGAAGTCTCAGAAGGTGAATTTTTAGCAATTCTTGGAAAGAGTGGTTCAGGAAAGAGTTCAACCATAAAGTGTATTTATGGGACATATAGGCCTTCTTCAGGCAACATAATTTACGATGGGATAAATATTTCAAAGGCGAGAGATAGGGAGATCTTGCGGGCAAGAGATAGTATTGGTTACGTTTCACAGTACTTTCTTATAAATCCAAGAGTTAAAGTCATTGATGCTGCAGTGGAGCCCGTGATAAAGAAGGATGAGGAAGCCTACAGTAAGGCGTATAAGCTTTTAAAGATGTTCAATTTAAAAGAGGAATTATATGATGTATTTGTATCTACACTAAGCGGAGGAGAGAAACAGAGGTTAAACATAATAAGAGCAATGATAAAAGAGCCAAAACTATTACTTCTCGATGAACCAACCACGTATTTGGATGTAACCTCCAAAGAAACCCTTAAGCGATATCTAAAAAAGGCAAAAAGAAATGGCATGGCAATAGTGGGGATATTTCATGAGTTTGATATCTTAGATGGACTTGCAGATAAGATGGCAATTTTAAAAAATGGACAGATAGTATATTACGGAGATTACAACCTGAATCTTTATCTAAATCTTGTAAAAGAGGTGTCTTAAGTGTTTATAATCACCAATGCGAGGATTGTTACTCCAAAAAAGATAGTGGAAGGAAGTTTAGTTATAAAAAATGGAAAAATAGTGGAAATTACTGAAGAAAATAAAAAAAGTGAGAATGTCATTGACGCGGGAGGCAAATATCTATTACCAGGTTTAGTAGATATTCATGGAGATGACCTTGAAAGAAAGATAAGTCCAAGGCCACATACAAACTTTCCAATAGATTTTGCTTTAATTAATCTCGATCGAAAGACTGCAGCATGCGGAATTACTACAAAATTGCATGCAATTGCATATTTTGAAGATGAATTGAAAGGGAGACATCCAATCAAATCAAGAGAAATTTTGAATATATTAAACAAGCTAAAAGATAAATTACTGGTAAACAACTATATTCATGCGAGATGCGAAATAAGTAGTGACATTTCTAGTATCCTTCAAATAATAGGTGACCCCCTAGTTAAACTTGTATCAGTTATGGATCACACTCCGGGACAAGGTCAGTTCAAGAATATTGAAGATTACAAAACATATCACAAGAGAATTTATGGATTAGAAGATTATGAAATCGAAGAGATCCTAGATAAAAAGAAAAACCACAACAAAATGACCAATCTAAGGAGGGTATTGGATAGAGCACACAGATTCAATTTACCTGTCGCATCGCATGATGATGACACAGTTGAAAAGGTTGAATTTTTCTACTCTTTGGGTGTTAATATCTCAGAATTCCCTGTAACACTTGAGGCAGCAAAAAGAGCAAAAAACCTTGGGATGTTTGTCTCGATGGGTGCTCCAAATGTTGTTAGAGGGAAATCCTCTCTCGGTAATCTAAGTGCGATAGAAGCAATAAAGCATGGACTGGTTGATATATTATGTTCAGACTACTATCCAGAATGTATGCTTTATGCTCCATTCATTCTTGAAAGGAAAGGGTTGATGAGCTTGAATGAGGCTGTGAATCTTGTGTCACTAAATCCAGCAAAGGCGATAGGAATTGACAAAGAGGTAGGATCTATTGATATTGGAAAGCGAGCAGATCTTATAATAGTGGATTTAATAGATGGGATACCTGTTGTGGAGAAAACAATTGTTAATGGGAATATTGTTTACAATTCGGAGGTAAAAACATGAAAAATTATAAAATTGGAACATCACTTGAAATTCACTTTAAAAAAAGTACTCCTGAATTTATAAAATGGGCATATGAATTAGGTTTAGAACATGTAGAGGTGAAAAGGGATCATGACTTTATCTACCCCTTGGATATTGACGAAGTTCGTAAAGTGTTAAAAGAGTACGGAATAACTATAGGTTACCATGCCCCTTATCGTGACTTCAACTTATCAACTATAAATCCACATACAAGAACTAATTGTGTTAGGCAAATTAAAGAAATTATTAAGATTACACATAATATTGGAGGAGATTATGTAAACATACACCTTGGCTATATACCAGAATACTATCCAGAAAATATAAAAGTTAAAGCATGGGAGAGTTGTATAAAATCACTCAAAGATATTGTAGATTTTGCTAATGATTTAGGAGTGAAGCTGTGTATTGAAAATGATCCACACAAACCTAATACGTTACAATTTGGTGAACGGATTGATACTTTACTTAAGATTGTAAATGAGTTTGACGAATATATTAAAGTAACATTAGATGTTGGGCATGCACATACATCCAAGTTACAAATATCCGAATTTATAAAGGTGTTCGGAGATAAACTTTTAGTTGTACATCTTCACGATAATGACGGTACCGTTGACAGTCACTTGCCTCTCGGTAAAGGAAATATTAATTTTGGAAAGGTATTTAAGGCATTAAGTCATTATAGTAAAAACTTAGTATTTTTACTAGAAATGAAAAAATTAGAAGATATTATCAACTCTAAGAAGGTTTTGAAAGAATTATTAAAACAAATTTAAAGTAAATTAACTTTCGCTCATCTTCAAGTATCATTACCTAACATAATTACCAATAATTTAGAGAACCAATTCGATTTATAGTTGTAGATAAATGTATAGAAGCTTATATACAAGTGGAGATTTCTCCGACTAACTCCTCGATGTTTTCTTAAATAGGGTTTAATTATCGAATGGAAACACTCACAGTTATTAACGTGGGAAATGCCGTTAGAATATTCTCCCAATGTGTAATTAACTGTTAAATGCTTAAATACCTTCGGATGCGAATATAGATTTTCATAAATGGTGTATTCATCAGTATTAACGATTAAATCGTGTGAATTAACCTCGTTAATCATTTTCCAAATTTTAGCTTTGCTTAAATTCGTTTCAACGGATGTAAAAACTCTTCCATTTATTCGATTGTATAGGGTTATTATTGGAGGTCTTTTGGTTTGGTAAGTCCCTCTACCTTTCTTTTTCAGTCCCCTTCTTCGTTTTTTTATCTTTTTTAACTCCTTTATCTCCAGCGTTAATATAAATTCATCCATCTGTGATAAGTTAGGAAACGGGAACCAGATGTAGAAAATTCGATTACTTTAAGGAAAGGGGTTTTCAATGAAACTCGTTATTGTTGAAGAGGCTAATTAAACAAGAAAGATAAGTAAAAATTTATCATACATTCTTAATTAATCTCAATTACAAAAAACGTTAAACTATATAAAAGAGGTGAAATATGTATTAAGTTGTCCCTTTCAGAGGCAATTAATGTCTCTTATCTATGTGCATAACAGCAAACTATCTCATCATCCTTTTTATCTATCCTAACAAACCCAAACCTCTCAAATTGAATAATATCATCAACCTCTACCTTAGCAAAGTCCTTTTCAGCAAAGCCCTCCTTTACTTCTCCATCTGGCATTAAAACTTTAACTTTTACACTATCTTTTACAGGAATCCAGTGTATAATCTTAGCTTTATTTT
>Ga0256838_1001637_pt1 | contig 10257 bp, 9 predicted proteins | sample 4571419metaG_FD_185978 | JGI IMG/M metagenome (GOLD analysis project Ga0256838, IMG submission 185978) | Hydrothermal vent microbial communities from Guaymas Basin, Mexico - 4571-419 | ecosystem: Environmental > Aquatic > Marine > Hydrothermal vents | place: Mexico: Guaymas Basin | collected... | reverse complement strand
TTCCTAATTTAATGGTAAAATATCTTGGCATTCCAAACGAATATTTCTCATACGCTATCGGTTTTTCAATTTGGATTGTAATTTATCTCTGGCAAAAAGCTCAAAAAAATTAATTTTCTTCCTTTGTTTTCAAAATTAAAAAATAAATAATATAATAAAACTCCTTTTTTCTTTTTGTGTGTAAAAAATAAACACTCATTCATTAATTTTTTTTATGACTTGTTTTTTTCTTACAAATAGTTATTTTTCATTTTAAAATATGAATGATTAATTATTTAAAGGAGTGAGAGTGGAAGCTGTCGTTTTTTTATTTTTACTCACTGTTCTCGCACTCAAAGTATTTGCTTTAATAAACTTAAATGACGTTAAAAAGTCGTTTATTGTTGCAAGTGCTGCTGAAGTGTTGTATTTGGGTATAGCTTTTTTAGGTTTTGAGGCGCTCAGTGCAGCCGTGTTGCATCTTGAATACCAAACGGTTTTCAGGATATTGGCATTTTTGATGCTGTATGAATTTTTTAGTTTTAAAAATTCCACAAATTTAGAAAATTTAAAAGGTGTGGGATTTAACAAATGGGGTGTAATTTTCGGGTTTGCAATATTCGGAAGTTTGGGTGTTTCTTTAATTACATCGAAACAGTTGATTTTAAATTCATTTACTTCTAACGGAATGTTTGAACTTGGGTATATGATTGTTGCTATCAATATAATTCAGGCTGTTTATCTTATTACTCTTTTTGAAAAAATTGTATTTGCAAAAGGAGACGAAAGTCTTAAAAACGTTAAAAACGTTTTACCTGTAGGAATTTTTACATTAGCCGGGATTGCAGTGTTTGTATTGCCTCAGCTTTATTTAATTATTCCTAGACTTTTCAGTGATATTAATACATTTCATTTAAGTTTTGCTTTTGATTATACGGGGATTAGAGGTATATTTGCACTGCTGTTTGCATTTATTATGCTTATGGTTTATCTGTATTCTTTTGATTATATAAAAGAGCATAAAACATTTTATTATTCCGCTCTAAGTGTTTTAACCGTAGCTTTAATTGAAATTGTTATGAGTGACGGGTTTGAAAATTTTTATCTTTTCTGGGAGCTTATGACCATTTCTTCATATCTTTTGATTATGCATTCAAGAAGCGAAGCCTCTATCAATGCCGCTAAAATTTATTTTGTTATGTGTATTGCGGGTGCGTATTTGTTGCAACTTGGATTTTCCGAATTTTATTCCGGAGGTATGGATAATTTCAGTGAAATAAAAAATATATCTTTAAACGTTTCAATACTTTTAATGTTAGGTTTTGGTGTTAAAGCAGGTTTGGTTCCTTTACACAAATGGCTGCCGGTAGCGCACCCTGAAGCGCCAAGCAGTATATCCGCTCCTCTTTCCGGTATTTTAACCAAAGCAGGTATTTTTGGAATTATTGTTTTAATCTATTTGTTTAATGTGAATTCTTTAATTTTTTCTTATCTTCTTGTCGGAACAGGGTTAGTAACACTGTTTTACGGTGAAATAAAAACACTTTTTGAAAAAGATATAAAAAGATTGTTTGCTTATTCAACAATCGGACAGATAGGTGAGATTATTACAGTACTTGGAATTATGAGTACAGCGGCGCTTAGCAGTGCGCTTTATCATATAATAAACCACGCAGTTGTGAAAGACCTTTTATTTTTAAGTGCCGGACTTTTGATAATGAGTGCCGGAAGCAGAAATCTTGAAGATTTAAAAGGTATAGGTAAAAAACTGCCGTTATTGGCTTTTCCTTTGGGAGTGGGTATTTTTGCAATAAGTGCATTTCCTCCTTTTGGGAATTTCAATTCTAAGTTTTTAATGATATATTCAACAACAGATGCAAATAATTATCTTGCGGCGTTCGGTCTGATAATAGGTGCTCTTATCGGATTTATAGGTATGCTGAGGGTATTTAAATTTATTTTCTTATATAATAGTGAGAGGGAGTTTAAAAAAGTATCGGGCTTAAAAGTAGCGGTTGTATATACTTTGGCGTTTGTATCGTTTTTACTCGGTGTATTTCCTAATCAGGTGCTAGGGTTTATCAATCAGGCTATAAATTCTAGCCTGCATGTAAATGTTGCTCAGCCGGAATTTATTTTACATATACCGTTAAGTGCTGCAATTATGAGTATTGGTGCCTTGATTGTGTTTTTCTTTGGAAAAACAAGTAAAAACGCCGGTATTCTTGCCGCAAGTTTTTCATTTTTGGCACTTCTTGAAATATTTATCCACAAATTCAGCTTTGGTATATTCTTTGCCGGTCTTGTTTTATTCATGGCAGTATTAAATTTTGTTTATGCAATTCAGTATATGGACCACTCGCATAAACCTAACAGGTTTTTTGCGAATTTTATGATAATGATAGTAGGTATAGTCGGTGTTAGCTTATGCGATAATATCTATTCAATGTTTTTTTACTGGGAAATAATGGGCGGATGGGCGCTTTATATCGCGCTTGTGCATGAAGAGGATTCTTATTCAATCAGTGAAGCGAGTAAATACCTTATATATAATTTTGCGGGTGCCGGTTTGTTGATGATAGGTTTAAGTATCGTAATGCGTTACGGAAGCTATTTTGACGTATTTGAAATTATGCCGCTTACAAACTATACGCTTTTTGCGGTTGCGCTTTTAACGATAGGTTTTCTTGCAAAAGCGGCGCAGCTACCTGTTAGAATCGATTATCAGATGCATCCTAAACCCGCTCCGACTCCTATTAGCGGTTACATTTCATCAGTAATGTTAAAAACAGGACCTTTTATGCTTGTTATGATGTTTTATTTGATAGCGGCGGGTATGAGTCTTACTAAAATGCTTGCAATTGAATCAATTGCCCATTTTGCTGCAATTGTAGGCGTGGTAACTATTATAATGGGTGCAAGTTTCGGTCTTCTTACAAATTCAATGAAAAGACTTCTCATTTTCTTAACCGTAGCGGAGATCGGTTTTATAATAGCCGGTATTTCATTGGTTACAAGCGAAGGGCTTGCCGGCGGAATGCTTCATTTAATAAACCATATGTTTTTTAAAGATTTGCTTTTTTTAAGTGCCGGGGCTATTTTTTACAAAACGGGCATAGACAGTTTAGATAAACTAGGAGGAATTGCAAGAAGAATGCCTATTACTTTCGCCGTATTTGTGATTGCGGTGTTTTCAACCGCCGGTGTGCCGATGTTTAGCGGGTTTGTTTCTAAATGGATGATTTATCATGCACTTATGGCAAAAGGATATGTTTTCTTGGCAATACTTACACTTCTCGGAAGTGTAATGATTATGCTTGTGTTTGTTAAATTTATGCACAGTGCGTATTTCGGAAAAATGGATAAAAGTTTTGAAAAAATAGAAAAAGTGGATATTTTTATGTCGGTGCCTATGATGATTCTGGCCGCTTTAAACGTTGTTTTAGGAATATTTCCGTATCTTGCACTTAAACCTATTAATAAAATTTTAGAAACATTCGGGTTTGATACTGTCTGTATTTCTCCTGCGTCAGTTTGTATGGGAGGGGACACCCTTAATCTGTTTACGCTTGCACTCTATCTTATTGCCGCTTTGATTTTAGCTTATCTGATGTTTTTATACAACAAAAAAACAAGAAAAACGCATATATTCCTTTCGGGCGTAAGGGATTTAAGCGAAAAAGAACTTCACATCAAATCTCATAATTTCTATGAAAGCGTAATTGAATTGATAGATAAAGCAATCCGCATTACAAAAAGAGTGTTCGGATTAAAAGGAGGATACGTTGAGCGCTAATATAATTCATTTCCTGATTTTCCCGGGAGGGCTTTTCGCCCTGGTTTTAGGTGTGTTTATGCTCTCACTCGAAAGAATTGTTGTTGCAAAGCTACAAGGGCGTGTGGGGCCTCCGATTTATCAGAATTTTATCGATGTAATTAAACTTTTTAACAAGGAGATATTAATTCCTAAAGATGCAAAAGAATGTGTTTTCAAATACGCTCCGTTAATTGGATTTGCCGGAATGCTTGCAATGCTGTATTTTTTGCCTGTTCCGGGCGTTTATGAAGGAAACGGGGTAAATGGTGATTTGATACTGCTTATATATGTAATGGCTCTTCCTGCGATTGCCCATATTTTAGGAGGAGGGGCTTCAAGCTCGCCTTATGCTGCGATTGCTGTAAACAGGGAGCTTAAACTTATGCTTGTTTATGAAATGGTGTTTGTGGTTATATCTTTTTCCGTAGCTTTGTATGTCGGTAAGGGGGATGCCGTTTTTTCGCTTAAAAAAATTATGGAGTATCAGCAAATTCACGGTAGTTTTCTGCTTGACTGGAAGTTTTGGCCGGCGATTATCGCATTTGTCATTTTCGTTCTTGCAACGCTTGAGCTTCCTCCGTTTCAAATAGCACATCATAACGACGCAGACGTAATGGACGGGTTTTTGATTGAACACGGATCAATTCCGCTTGCGATTTACGAAATGACGGACGCTTTAAAAATCGTGCTTTTAAGTGCGGTATTTCAGATTTTCTTTTTTCCGGTGGCAATTGCGGATGATGTGGTGTTGAATCTGTTATGGTTTATTGTTAAAACGACTCTGTTTGTTATGTTCTTTTCGTTGCTTCATGCGATACTGCCAAGCTACAGAATAGACCAGGCGTTTAAGTTTTTATTAATTGTACCCACAACACTTAGTCTGATTACGCTTGTTTTGGTGATTTTATCAGTTAAAGGATTGATATGAGCATTATTACAAGAAGCCCGTTTTTATTCAGAATCAACACAGGCAGTTGTAACGGGTGTGACGTGGAGCTTGCAACGACTGCCATGATACCGAGATATGATGTGGAAAGGCTTGGGTGTAGATACACAGGAAGCCCTAAACATGCGGATATTTTACTTGTAACAGGTCCGATTACGGTTAGGAGTAAACCTTATTTACTTGAAGTTTTAGACGAACTTCCAAATCCGTTTGTTGTCGTAGCGGTTGGAACCTGTCCTACAAGCTGCGGTATTTTTAGGGATTCGTATGCTATTGAGGGACCATTGGACAAATATGTAAAGGTTGATGTAAACGTACCCGGATGTCCGCCAAGACCTCAGGCGATAATAGACGGTGTGGCAAAAGCACTTGAAATATGGAAACAAAAGATAAGGATTCAAAAATGAGCGGGTTTTTAAAAATTGCAATAAGGAATTTATTAAAAGGGCCTACAACCGATCCGTATCCGTTCGGTCCTACGTTTATACCTGATAAATTAAGGGGTAAATTAAAGGTAAATCCTAAAGCCTGTACGGCGTGCGGGACTTGTGAGGAAGTGTGTCCTTCAGGTGCGATACATATAACAAAAAACGAAAACGTTTACGTCCATACCACATGGTATAACACATGCTGTTATTGCGGAAACTGCGAATTTTTCTGTCCGACGGGTGCAATAAAGCTTACGAATGATTTTCATACGGCAAACACCGAAGCTGAAAAATTTAAATTTGTAACCGTAGCTACAATACCTGAAGTTAAATGTGAAAAATGCGGGGAGTATTTTATGGCGCCAAGCCTTGAACTGCTAAAGAGGGCATATCCTAATGTAAATGAAAGTATTGAAAGATTTTTAACACTTTGTCCGAAATGCAGACAAAAAGAAGCGTTTGAAAGGTTGCATAAATGAAAGAAACGTTAAAAAGAAAAGTAAAAGCCGAAATAAAAGAAAGATTAGAACCAGATAATTACGAATTAAGGGAAGAAATTGACGAAAAAGGAAATATCCAGCTTTGGCTGAAGCTCTATAATAGAAAAGATATATTACACGTGGCTCAGCTTGTAAAGGATTTCGGCGGAAGGTGCGTGATTATCAGTGCATATAAAAAAGACGACCACCATGTACTTGTTTATCATCTCGATATAGACGGAATGCTTTTAAACGTGGAAGTGGAGCTGTTTGATAATAAAGTTGATTCCATAACGCCTATTTTAAATTCCGCAAACTGGACTGAGCGGGAATTTAAGGAAATGTTCGGCATTGAACTTATAGGACATCCTAACCCGGCAAGACTGTTTCTTGATGAAAGTATCGCTGAAGGGATACTCGGGGAATATATGCCGCTATCTCAGGCGATGAACGGAGCGGCTACATGCTGTATGTGGGAAAAAATCGAAAGTGAAAAGGAAAAGCATGAGTACTAAAATACCTATAGGTCCGTTTCATATAGGACTTGAAGAGCCTATATATTTTAAAATAGATTTAAACGGGGAAACCGTTACGGATGTTGATATGATAAACGGTTTTGTTCACAGGGGGATTGAATACCTTGCAATGCAGAAAAACTTTTTTCAAAATCTGATTTTAACCGAGAGGGTCTGTTCACTTTGTTCAAACAACCATCCTTTTACTTATGTTATGGCTGTGGAAAAAATAGCGGGTATTGAGGTTAGTAAAAGGGCTAATTATTTAAGGGTTGTTGCTGATGAAGTTAAAAGAATAGCATCTCATATGTTTAACCTCTCAATGCTGGCCCATCTTGTCGGATTTCATTCCCTAATGACACAGACGATGGAAGCAAGAGAAATTATGCAGGATATTAAAGAATCAATCTGGGGTAACAGAATGGATATGAGTGCAAATACCTTAAGCGGTGTGAAATATGACCTTGACGAAGGACAGATTGAATGTATTTTAAAAAGATTAGATGAGCTTGAGCCTCAGGTTGACGAGCTTATGGATATTTATTTTAACAATAAAATCGTTAAAGCCAGAACTGTGGGTGTAGGGGTGCTTCCAAAAGAGGACGCATTAAGGCTTGGTGTAACCGGACCTACCGCAAGAGGAAGCGGTGTAAACAACGATGTGAGGGATAAAGCGCCTTATGCAGCATATGACGAGCTTAAACCCAATGTATGTATAGAAGAAGCCGGGGACGTTCAGGCAAGAACGAGAGTTAGATGGAGAGAGGTAAAAGATTCCATAAGACTTGTCCGTAAAGCTTTGAAAAATCTTCCCGAAGGCCCTGTGGTAACTCAGAAAAGACCTCATATTCCCGCCGGCGAAGCGGTAACAAGAAGTGAAGCGCCAAGAGGGGAGCTTATATATTATTTAAAAACAAACGGTAGTCAAAAACCCGAGAGAATGAGATGGAGGGTTCCTACATATATGAACTGGGAAGCTTTAAGGGTTATGATTCCGGGTAATAAACTCAGTGATGTGGCGGTAATATTTAACAGTATTGACCCTTGTATTTCATGTACGGAAAGATAATAAAGTGAAGCTTTGCTTCACGCATAAAGCTAAAAGCACAAAGCAAAAAGCTTTTATAAGGTTAAATTTAATTGATATTAACTTATTAAGCTTTCAGCTTTAAGCATTTAGCGTTTCGAAGAAACTAACATTAAAGGAGAATAAATGGCTAATAAGTTTATATTTGCAGATGCAACTAAATGTATAGGATGTTTAAACTGTGAGCTTGCATGCGCTGCAAGTCATATGGGCGTAAGTTTGGACGAAGCATATGATATGGGACTTAAAGGAATGGATTTAATACACAGAAACAATGTAATAAAACACGCCGAGCTAACCGCTCCGATGCAGTGTATGCAGTGTGAAGACGCACCATGTGTAAATGCGTGTCCTATTGATATTATCAAATACGAAAACAATTACGTAAAAATATACGAAGAGGACTGCATAGGATGTAGAAGCTGTGCGATGGTGTGTCCGTTCGGAGCAATAACAATGGCTCCTAGTCAGTCAACTAATGTGACCGGACTTGTCGCATTAAAATGTGATTTGTGCGGCGGTGAGGAAGGAAAGCAGGCTTGTGTTAACGTATGTCCTACGGATGCATTGAGTTTAATTGACTATGCGGAATATAAAGCAAAAAAACAAAACGAGGCGTTTGAGAGACTGAATCAAAATGCATGAGTTATCAATAGTCCAGTCAATGATGAAAATCGTTGAAAAAGCAAGTCAGGGTAAAGAAGTTACAAGACTTGTTGTAAAAATCGGCAAAATGAGCGGGATTGAGCCGCATTTTTTAAAAGAGAGTTTTGATTTTTTTAAAGAAGGCACTGTGTGTGAAAACGCCGAAATGGAAATTATTGAAGTTGATGTAAAAGTTAAATGTTTCGAATGCTTTAAAGAGAGTGAAATTAAAGGTTTTGATTTTCACTGTCCCGTTTGCGGCAGCGAAAAAACCAAAATAACAGCCGGGGAAGAAATGCATATAGAATATATAGAAGTGAAGGAGTGAAAATGAAAAAAGATTTTACGAGAATTCCTAAAAAAATCCAAAAGAAAAGAGACGCAAATGAAAGAAAAAAAGATTTTGAGCCAATTTATATAGAATTTAACGAAGAAGAGGCAAAAGAGCAGGCAAAAAGATGTATAACCTGTCCCGTTGATATAATGAGGGGGCTTGAGAGTGAATTTAGTTTTTGCAGAACGGGTTGCCCTTTAAACAATAAAATTCCTCAGTGGATCAGGGAAGTTAAAAAGGGAAATCTAAAAAAAGCGTTTGAGCTTAGCAATGAAACATCACCGTTTCCTGAAGTTATGGGAAGGGTTTGTCCTCACGACAGTCTGTGTCAGGGTGCATGCACAATAGCCAAAACAGAGCATGGTAGTGTTGCAATAGGTGCAATTGAGGTATTTATAAGTGAAGAAGGGTTTAAACAGGGGCTTAAACCTTACTACGGAGAAGATAAAAAGAGAAAAAAAAGAGTTGCCATAATCGGAAGCGGACCTGCGGGGGCAAGTTGTGCAACGTTTCTTTTAAGAGGCGGTGCTAATGTTGAGATTTTTGAAAAAGCAGACAGACCCGGAGGTCTTTTAACATACGGAATTCCTAATTTTAAGCTTCACAAAGACGTAATTTTAAGAAGATTCAAATGGATGGAAGAGGCCGGTGCCAAGATACGTTTAAATCATCCGATTTTAACCGAAGAGGATTTTGAAAAAATCGTGGATGAATTTGATGCGGTGTTTATCGGTGTAGGTGCACCAAGCGGCAGGGGGGCTAGAATGGAAAACGAAGACGCAAACGGTGTATACCATGTAATGGATGTATTGACTCACGCACAAAAAAGAGTATTTAAAGATTTTGATGAATGTATTTTAAAAAATAAAAAAGTTGTTGTTTTAGGCGGCGGTGACAGTGCGATGGATGCGGTAAGGACTGCTGTTAGAAGCGGGGCTAAAAAAGTTACGTGTGTTTACAGAAGGGATGAAGCTAATATGCCGGGAAGTAAAAAAGAAGTAATTAATGCAAAAGAAGAAGGTGTTAATTTTATGTTCTATACCGCTCCAAAAGCCGTAAAAGTAGATGAAAATAATAACGTGGTTGGTATAATTTGCCAAAAAACGGAACTTCGCGAGCCTGATTCAAGCGGTAGAAGAAGGGTTCAGGTGGTTGAAGGCAGCGATTTTGAAATTCCTTGTGATATAATTATATTAGCCCTCGGTTTTGATAATGTAAAATTCCCATGGTATGAGCATGCTGGAATCGAAACTGATAAATGGGGATGTCCGAAAGTAAACGAAAAATATCAAACAACAAATCCTAAAGTGTATGCCGGAGGTGATGCCGTAAGAGGTGCGGACCTTGTTGTAACGGCTGCAAGGGACGGAAGAGAGGCGGCTTACGCTATTTTAAAAGATTTGGGATTAAAGGATTAGTATGGTAGCGGTATATAAAAGTGACGTGGTAATTGTTGGAGCGGGACTTGCGGGTCTTGCTGCGGCAAGGGAACTTGTAAAAGGCGGAAAAAGCGTAACGGTTTTAACGAAACTTCATCCTCTGCGCTCCCACTCAGGTGCTGCGCAGGGAGGAATTAACGCGGCGCTTGCCGATGATGACGATGTGGAACTTCATAAATTCGATACGGTAAAAGGCAGTGATTATTTGGCCGATCAGGATGCGGTTGAGCTTATGTGTGAAAAAGCGCCTGAAACAATCAGATGGATTGAAAGAATGGGGGCGGTATTTAGTAGAAGGGAAGACGGAAGAATCGCTCAAAGACCTTTTGGAGGACAGAGTAGACCCAGGGCGTGTTTTGCAAAAGACAGAACGGGTCTTACTCTTTTGCAAACTATGTACGAACAGTGTGTAAGGGAAAACGTATTAATGCTTGATGAATGGTATGTAGCCGACGTACTTTATGAAGACGGCAAGGCATACGGAATTGTTGCGTATAATTTAAGGGATTTAACTCCCGCAATATTTAACGCAAAAGCCGTAATGTTCGCTACAGGCGGATATGCAAGGGCGTTTAAAATAAATTCAAA
>Ga0256838_1001636_pt1 | contig 10263 bp, 4 predicted proteins | sample 4571419metaG_FD_185978 | JGI IMG/M metagenome (GOLD analysis project Ga0256838, IMG submission 185978) | Hydrothermal vent microbial communities from Guaymas Basin, Mexico - 4571-419 | ecosystem: Environmental > Aquatic > Marine > Hydrothermal vents | place: Mexico: Guaymas Basin | collected... | reverse complement strand
ATATCCTCAGGCAATCACGATACGGCAATTGATGATGGTAACTGGCTGTATGATTTGGAAGGTGACAATATATTCGTCCATAAAAAGCTTGAAATTAACAGGATTAAAATCGATTCAAAACCTTTTTTAAGTGATGAGTTTGATTATGACTGCGATATTTTAGTTTATCACGTCCCTCCAAACAAAACTTTTACTTCAATGGATAGAAAATTCAGGGATTTCGGGGATGAATATTTAAGGGCTTTGCTTGAAAACGATTTTAACCCGAAATTTGTTTTATGCGGACATATTCATAATCCAATGAGGCTCAAAGATAAAGTAAACAAAAGCGTAATTGTGAATAGTTGTTATAAAAAAATGAATTGTTATATAATTGAGATTTGAAATAAAACAGGAGGAGAAAGAGTGGATTCAAAATTAGAATTAAAATCAATAAATGAAATTTTAAACTATAATTTTTTTATACCTTCATATCAAAGAGGTTACAGATGGGGAAAAGAACAAGTTTTAAAATTATTAGAAGATATTTTGGAATTTTCAAAAGTAAAAAACAAAGAAGAATTTTATCCTCTTCAACCTATTGTCGTTTTTAAAGATAATAATAGATATGAACTTATTGACGGGCAACAAAGAATAACAACAATATATATAATATTTGTTTATTTAAAAAACATGTTAGAAACATTGAAAAAAAAGCAAGATAAATTAAAAGATTTTCAAGACATTATAGGAGTTTGTTTTGGAAAAATTGATAGAATAAAAGATAAAATGCCCTCATTAAAAAATTTAATTTATGAAAGAGATAAAAACAAAAATATACTTGATATTAATTTTGAAAAATTATGTATTGAAAATCCAGACTGCTACTATATGAGTGGAGCTTACTTGAGTATAAAAGCTTGGTTTCAAGCTAATAATATAAATATTGAAAATTTTATAACTACTATTTTAAATCACACAAGGGTAATATGGTATGAAATTTCAAATGTAAATGAAGAAGAAAAAAGAGATATTTTTACTAGATTAAATATAGGTAAAATAGAACTTACAAATGCTGAACTAATAAGAGCTTTGCTTTTAAACGATATTAAAGAGTATAAACAAAAAATAGAGATAGGTTATGAACTTGATAAAATTGAATATAGCTTACAAAATGAACTTTTTTGGTATTTTATAGCAGATAAGGATAAAGATACAAAAATAGATATTGTTTATGAACTTTTAGCAGATACTTACTATAAACAAATAGATAAAAACATTCAAAAAAGATTTGATAAAAAGCTTGATAAAAAATATTCGTTTTATGTTTTTGAATATATGTTAAATAACGATAAAAAATCAAAAGAAGAGATAATATCAGATATTGAAAAATATTTCAGATATTTAGAAGAATGGTTTTTAGATAAGGATTTTTTTCATAAAATCGGATATTTATTAACTATTAATATAAAAATAAAACTTTTAGATTTTATTGAAAAATATGACAATTCCAATAAAGATGAATTTAAAAAATATTTGGATAATTTGATAAAAAAAGGGATAAAAGATATCAATATAGATGATATTAAATATGGCAAAGATAGTGCAAAAATTAGAAAAATTCTTTTACTTTTTAATATTCAGACAATTTTAGAAAATAATAATATCACATATAAATTTGATTTTAGAAAATTTAAAAATAGAAAAAGCAGTGATGATATTGAACATATCCGCTCACAAACTACCCCAAATATAACAGGTAAGAAAAGAGAAGAATGGATAGAAACAATTTTAAAATATTATTATGGTTACAAAAAAGCAAACAATAGTAAAAATATCAAAAAATTAGCAAAAGATGAAATTTTTGAAAAATTTTATAAAAAAATATCTGAAAAATTAGATAAAAAAGATTTGAATGAAAATTTAAAAGATGATATAGGAAATTTAACTTTGCTTGACAGCAAAATAAACAGAAGTTATGGAAATGCTTTTTTCCCTATTAAAAGAGCTATTATATTAGAAGAAGATAGAAAAGGAACTTTTTTACCGCCATGCACAAAAAACGTGTTTTTAAAAACATATAGCAATAAACTTAACGATATGATGGAATGGAATGAAAATGATATAAAAAATCATAAAGAAGCTATAAAAGAGATGTTAAAAAATTATATGGAGTAAAAAATGACTAAAAAAATGGAAAAAACATATACATTTTGGAGTTTAATTGAAAATTATAGTATAGAAATTCCAATTATACAAAGAGATTATGTCCAAGGTAGAAAAAAAGAAAAAAGAGTCAGAACAACATTTTTAAAAGCAATATATGATTGTTTAATAAAAGATAAGAATTTACATCTTGATTTTATTTACGGGGTATTAAAAAATGATAAATTTATCCCACTTGACGGACAACAAAGACTTACAACTTTATTTTTAGTTCACTATTTTTTATCTTTAAAAGACAATAAATTTAATAGATTTCAAAAGCATTTAACTCAAGGTGATAATATAAAGTTTAGCTATGAAACAAGAAAAAGTTCAATGGAGTTTTGTAATCAACTAATTCATAATAAAATAGACTATCAATCAGATATAAAAATAAGTGAGCTAATTAAAAATAAAAATTGGTTTTTCAGCAAATGGATACAAGACCCCACAATATCGTCTATGCTTACAATGCTTGATGAGATACAAAATATATTTAAAGACGATGGATTATTTGAAAAACTAATCTCTAATGAATTAGTAACATTTTCATTTTTAAAACCAGAACAATTAAAAATAAAAAATGAAAATGAACTCTATATAAAAATGAATTCAAGAGGAAAACCACTTAATGAGTTTGAAAATTTTAAGTCTTACTTTATGGATTTTTTAGATGAAAATCAAAAATTAAAGTTTGATAATGAATGGTTTGAAATTTTTTGGAGCCAACATAATGAAAAATTAAAAAAAAATGATATTAAAGAAAATGAAAAAATAATTGAAGAAAACATTTTTGGGGCATATTTAAACTTTTTTGAAAACATTACACCATTTTTTAGTAAAACAAAAGAAAAACAAGACATTTTGAAATTTGATTATTCTAAAAATATCAAAGATATAGAAATAGTTTTAGATTGTTTAATAGATTATAAAGATAGTGAAATTTATGAAATAAGAGATTTTGAAACTTTTAAAATAAATATTTTTCAAGATTTTTTATTAAATGACCAAGATTTAACTTATGAAAAAAGAGCAAGATTTTATGTTTTGATGTTGTTTTTTAAAAAAATTGGAAAAGCAAATAAAAATAAAAAATTATTTAAAAGTTGGATGAGAATATCTTTGAATATAATACATAATACTATTTTTAATAAATTAGATGATTTTATAAAAATATTAAATTTATTGGATGAATTATCTGAATATTTAGGAAAAAATTTTTATCAAAAATTAGCTAATTCTGATTTGCAGGATACAGAACAATTCAAAGAAGAAAAACAAAAAGCAAAGCTTATTTTATCTAATTTAAATAAATGGGAAGAAGAGTTTTTAAAAGCAGAAAAGCATTGGTATCTCGATGGAAAAATTAGATTTTTGTTGAATTATGCTAATAATGATTTTGATAAATTTGTTGAATATAAAGATAAATTTATTAAATTGTGGGATTTTATAAAAAAGAATAAAGATAATCAAATTTTACTTTATCAAACCTTACTTACAAAAGGAGATTATCTACCTAAAATTGGACGTAATTATACTTTTTGTAATTTTGAAACTGCCATAAGAGCAAAATCAGACACTTGGCATAAAGTATTTAATGATAAAATAAAAAGTATTTATTTAAAAGAGTTATTGGATGATTTTAATGAAAACGATATTCAAAAATCTTTGGAAAATATAAAACAACATTGGATTGAAAAATATGATTGTAATAATTCTGATACAAAAACAAAATATCTTTATACTTTAATCAGTAATTCTGAAAATATAAAATATTGTAACAAACATCAAATTAGATTTGTCTCATATAATGAAGTTTATTTACTTAAAAAGACTCAAATGAACGGAACACATGCCGAGTTGTATAGTTATCATTTATTTACAAAATTTTTTAAAAATAATAAATTTCCAGCTTTTACAAAAACTTGGTATTTTGAAACAAGTAGTTATGAACAACCTTGTGCCGTGATTAATATTCATAAAAATTATGCTATTGATATATATTTTAATAATGGTTTTGAAATATATTTTTATAAGAAAAAAAATGAAGATTTAATTAAAATTTCAAATCCCCGTATTCTAAATATTTTTAGGAAATTTAAGTTTGAGGAAACTGATGAATATTCGTTTAAAAATATTAACATATTTAGTCTATGTGAAATGAAAAAGTTAATCAAATTTATTGGAACTTTTTTAAAAGAAATTGTAAATCATACATAGACTAGTCACAATAGAACAATAAAAGCCGTATATAATGTCCCCAGAAAAAAAGACCAAAAAGATATGATAAGATATATATCCAAAAAAGACTAAGACACAAAAGAAAAATTTTAGTGCGGAATTTAAGAAAAAAGTAATATTAAAAATGTTTGAAGAAAATTTGACAATAAATGAAGTTGCCAGTGAATTTGAATTACATCCAAAGACAGTTCAACTGTGGAAAAAACAGTTTTTAGAAAATGCGGTATTGGCATTTGATAAAAGCAGTGTAGTGAAAGAATACAAAGAAGAGATTGAGAAACTTCAAAAAGAAAAAGACAAACAGATGGCAAAAAAATGGTGCGGAGATTTTGACAAAATTGCAGAAAATCTCAAAAAACAAGGGATTAATCTAAATAAAGAAATGGTTAAAGAACCTAATGAAATTGAAATAAGATATGAAGTTGTAGAAAGTAAAATTAGTAATCAAAATTATAAATTAGAACATTATAACACCAATATAAAAGAAAATAAGCAATAAGCAATGATTAAGTATTGTAAATTTATAAGTTTTTGATTGGAGTGCAAAAATTTTTTTATCAGTTCCCAAAATAAATCAAACATTTATTTTGGGGGAGAAGAAAAGGACAAGATGAGGGAGAGGAGGAAAAGATTTTGAAATTGTTAAATATTGGAAAAACTGATTATATACAAATAAAGAATTTAATCGCCAATTTTTATTTCGTTTATAAAAAAGACTGGGAATTTATTGATTACGATGATATGGACAATTACAACCTGCCCTCTCAAAAATACTGGCTTGAAGAAGACATAAACAACACCAAAAACACTTCAAAAAAACACCTTGTAATTAAATGTAAAAACTTTAAAAAATTCGGTCTAAGTGAAAAAGAATTAATTCAATATATTCAAAAAATCATGGACTTTGAATTGATTTTTATAGATATCGATACGATAAACGATGAAAAAAGAGTAGCAGTCCAACCGGGAGGTAACTTATTTACAATAAACGAATTTCAGGAATTTATTTTAAATAACGAAAATATCAATTTTATAGGGGGACATAATATTATAAATTATGATATTCCCATTTTACTGAGTAATTCTTTTTATTATAAAACTGTTGATTTTACAAAAAAATTTCAAAGTGAATTTAATAAAAAATATTTTATTGATACACTGTATTTATCTGTTTTGCTTAATCAAAAGTCATCTCTTGCATTAGAAAAAGAATATAAACACAACCAAAAACAAAACAACCCTTTAAAAGACTCCAAAGAATCACTTCAATTGTTTGCAGAATTATGCGAAATATTCAAAACATTGCCCACCGAATTAAAAAACACTCTTTTTTATCTTCTCAAAAACAATGAATATTATAAAGGATTTTTCAAATATACCGGAGCGGATTGGGTAAAAACTGATGAAGAAGCGGTTTTTGAGATAATTAATAATTATTTTAAAAACATAGATAAACAGTACATAGAAAAAAATTCTTTTCAAATCGCCATTATTTTGACGGCGAAATATTTCAAAAAACCTATACCTCTTTTTGCTTATAAAAATGTTAAGAATTTAAAAGAGGTTGAAAATTTTCTGATAAGTAAAAAAATAAAATCCTTGAAACATTACGTCCAAAAACTGCTTGAAAAAGACAAATTTGAATTTAGAAAATTCAAACCTCTTGAAAAAAATATTTTTAAAAACAGGGAAATTTCCCAAGAAGATATTATAAAAACGGCATTAAACAATAAAAATATTCTCGCAATTTTGCCCACAGGAGGAGGAAAAAGCCTTTGTTATCAGATACCTGCTGTTTTTGAAGCCGAAAATTTTCAAAGACTTACACTAGTAATCTCTCCGTTAAGGTCATTAATGAAAGACCAGATTGAAGGGTTTAATCAAAAATATAACACTTCAGTAAAAGCCGGGGCATTAAGCGGATTTTTGTCTCCGAGTGAGAGAAAAAAACTTATCGAGGATGTGGAAAACGGAATTGTAAATTTGTTGTATATTGCGCCTGAAGCGTTGCGTTTTAAAACAATAAGAGGTATTTTAAAAAAAAGGGATTTAGCAAGGGTTGTAATAGACGAGGCACACTGTATATCGATGTGGGGACACGATTTCAGACCAGATTATAGATACATAGCCGATTTTTTAAAAGAAATGTATGACGATGAAATTCCACCTGTTTCTTTATTTAGCGCTACTGCTTCCAAAGAGGTTATTAAAGATATTAAAGATTATTTTTATGATAAATTAAACATCAGATTTGAAGAATTTATAGCCGACAACAAAAGAAATAATTTAACTTATAAAGTTATAAAAATCAACACTGAAAATAAAAAAGATATTTTTGAGGAAAAATATAAAGAACTTTTAAAGTTGGTAAAACCTAAACAAATCATATACATCCCAAACAGTATTAAGGATTGCGATGAAGTGGCACAGAGATTAAATACTGAAAGCGGTTTAAGAGTTGAGAGTTTTCATTCAAAAAAAGAAAACAGAGAAGAAATTTTGCAAAATTTTCTCGACAATCATATAGATATTATAGTTTCAACCACGGCTTTTGGTATGGGGGTTGATAAACCTGATATTGAAAGTGTCATTCATTTTACCCCGTCACAAAACATAGAAGATTATATGCAGGAATCCGGAAGGGCAGGAAGGGATGAAAAACTTGTACCTCAAGCCGAATGTATCAGTTTGTATTATGAGGGAGATATCGACAAATACTTGCACAGATTAAAAAGCTCCATTATTACAAGAGAAGAAATTCAAGCTGTTTATCAAGCAATAAAAAATTATAAAAAAGACAAATTATACATAACTCCCGTAGAACTAGCCTTAAAATCAAAATTAAACATAGATATAGATTCCGAAGAATATAAACAAAGACTGAACGATATTATTACAGAATTGAGTGAAGAAGGTTTAATTGAAAGAGAAAGCAACAACTACAATATTTATGCAACAGCAATAGAAATAACCGATTTTGTAAAGGTAAGAGAATTATTGGATGTTAATAACGAAGAAATCAATCTTGCTTTTCAAATTTATAACCTAATAAAGAAAAAATCAAGAAAAACGCTTGATATAGCTGAAGCCGCATTTTTGTTAGGCAGAAATGAAAAAGAAATTATTGAAGCCGTAAAAGAGTTAAAAGAAAAAGGAATAATCAGTGAAGAAGTGGATATTCGTTTTAAAATCAACAAACCTGTTCAGTGGCTCTATTTTGCATTGGAGAGATTTTTAATAGAAAATATAACAAACGGTAAAGAAATTTTAAAACTGCGGGAAATTGCTGAAAATTTTAAACAAAGCGAAGATAGAAGATTTCAAAAATATAATAAACAAAACAATAAAAAAATCATACAAATATTAGAGAGGATTTTAAACAACTGGAAAGAATACACCGAAGTTAAAAGACTTGATAAAAAACTCAGTTTATGGGAATTAAAAACACAAAACATTGATGAATTTAAAGAAAAAATCAACAACAGGCTTAATTATTCGTATAGAATTTACAAAAAAATATTAGAAAACAAAACAACCGTCAAATTTTCCGACATAAAAAAAGAATTTTCAAATTTGAAAGAAAAAGAAATTAATGATTATCTTGTTTTTTTACATTATGCAAAAGCCATAACATTGATAGACGGTGTTTTTATTTATTATCCTCAGTATATTTTAAAAGTAAAAAAACACGTAAATCAATATACAAATGAAATGTATGAAAAAAGAAAAAAACCATATTATGAAAACAAAAGAAAAAAAATACATATAATGAACGAATTTTTAATAAAACAGACAAATTCAAGCACTTCCGAATTTTTAAAAAATTATTTTTTAATGCCGATAGATAATTTTATAAAAAAACACATTAAATTTGTAAAACAATATATTGAATATTTCATTACCGAAACAAAGCATAAACAGCTCTTTGAAAATTTAACCGATGAACAAAAAGAAATCGTAAATAGTAAAAAAAGACAAATACTTGTATTAGCAGGTCCCGGAAGCGGAAAAACAAAAACGCTAGTAAATAAAATTGCCAATCTTATTTTAAACAACGAAAAAATAAATCCGGAATTGTTTTTAATGCTGACTTATACCAGAACTGCCATGATTGAGTTTAAAGACAGGTTATATGATTTGATAGGAAATGATGTATATAAACTGGATATTCATACGTTTCATTCATATTTATATTATATTCTCGGAGAAAACAGTAAAAATATAAGCACTAAAGATAACAACTATATATTTGATAAGTTTTTGAATTTGGAACCAGAAATAAAAAAAGAAATAATCCCTGTAAAATCGGTGTTGTATTTAGATGAATACCAGGATATTACCCCTAAAACGTTTGAAATTGTCAAAGAGATAATTAAATATTCTGGAATAAGAGAAGTAGTTGCTGTAGGTGATGACGACCAGATGATAATGGATTTCACAGGTTCATCAGCTAAGTTTTTTGATGATTTTTGGACTCTTTTAGATACAAAAGAAAAGGTAAGTTTCAGTTTAAGTAAAAATTTTAGAAGCGCAAAAAATATAGTTGAATATTCAAATGAATTTGTAAAGCAGATAAAATCCAGAAAAAAAAGAATGGATATAATGCCTGTAAAAAAAGAAAAAGGAATTATAGAGATAATCAAATTTTCTTCACCATATCTTTATGAACCGGTAGTTTCAAAAATAATAGACATAGGAATTGAACAAGAAATTGCAATATTAACACACAGTAACGATACTGCCCTGACACTAAAGTCTCTTTTAAACAAACACAACATTAAATCAAAACTTATACTTGATAAACAAAAATTCAAATGGGGTGATTTATTTGAAATCAAAGAATTTGACAATGCAATAATAGAAAATCTTCAAGAAGAAAAAATCCTTACAGAAGAAGTATTAAACAAAGCATTTGCGACAATTTCACACCTTTCCTTTTCAAAAAATTTCCATTATGTTTATGAACTGATGTCATATATAAAAAGTAAAGAAAATTTTACATATGAGGCTTGGAAAGCTCTCCTTGATGATTTGGACGACGACTTCTTTGAGTCTTCAACTTCAAAAATTATAATCAGTACAATTCATAAATCTAAAGGAAAAGAATTCGATAATGTAATTATTATGGATGAAAGTAATAAATATAATGAAACATTAAATTATAAATTGATTAGAAAATATTATGTAGCAATGACAAGAGCAAAAAAAGGATTATTTATTTATACCAATCACGACTATTTTTATAATAAATTCATTGAAAAAAATTTCGATTTTTATCAATATGACAATAATTTTTATTCGGAACCCGAAGAAATTATTATCGAACTAGGATTAAAAGATATTCATTTAGGGGAATCTTTTTTTTATCAAGAAGAATTAAAAAAGGCATATTTGTCAAATCAGCCATTGAGTCTTAAAAACGATATATTTGTTTACAAATCGCCTGTTACCAAACTCTCAAAAGAAGGAATTAAAAAAATAGGAAACAGACTGAATCAAGGCTATAGAATAAAAAACATAGGACTGGCCAATTTAGTATATTATAATACGGAAAATTACAAAACAAATGAAAAAAAAGAAATTTTACAAGGAATTTTTAATATAATATTTAGTAAAAAGTAAAACCCAGGACTGTTTCACGCTGAAAAAATTTAAATAACGAAAAAGTAAAAATACGACAGCGTTGCGGATTTTAACGAAAATTTTACGTTAAAAAAAGTGCGTCTACCCGTTAGGGCGCTTGCCGTTCGCACTTTTTAGCAAAATTTGAGTGTTGCGTAAGCAAAAAGGAGCACGAAGCTGTCATATTTTTATCTTTGGAGTTTAGCATGAAACAAC
>Ga0256838_1001635_pt1 | contig 10274 bp, 7 predicted proteins | sample 4571419metaG_FD_185978 | JGI IMG/M metagenome (GOLD analysis project Ga0256838, IMG submission 185978) | Hydrothermal vent microbial communities from Guaymas Basin, Mexico - 4571-419 | ecosystem: Environmental > Aquatic > Marine > Hydrothermal vents | place: Mexico: Guaymas Basin | collected... | reverse complement strand
GTGATAGAGAATAAATAGCGTAGGAGATCACGGAGATAATTCTTAACAGGAAAATGACCTTAGAGCTTTAGGAGCGCGGAACCATAATACCCTTGATCTCGAATTCCCTCTAGTTTGTGTTTTTTTAAAAAAATCAAGCTTTCTTCCTAGAGGAGTACCGGTAGGCGATGATGGCGATGATGATGATAATGATGATGACGACGATGGCGATCTCGGCGGTCTTGCTTAGCGCTAGCACGTAGTGAGCGTAGGAGTGAGATACGGCAGGATTCATAAACGAGGCTAGGAGCATAATGAAGGCGGCTAATATAGGTAGGCTCATAGCTACGGGTATCATACTACGAGAGGCTCGTATGAATATTTATTGATTTCTATTCTTGATCTTCGACGTGTACTCTTATAGTGTAGAATCTGAGCGTTCTAAGGCATAAGCGCATAATAAATCAAGCGTTGTATCCTAAGCGAAAAAGCGTTCGTGTTCTTAAAGCATAGCGAAAAAATAGCGTGAGAGTTCACAGAAAATGTTCTCACCGAAAGACGAGGAGCGCATCTTAGAATTCCGGAGGAACGAAAACGTGTTCGAAAAGGAGCGCGAGGAGAGGCGCGATAAGCCGATGTTTATATTCTTAGAGGGGCCGCCCACGGCAAACGGCCTACCTCATATGGGACACGTGAGGACCCGCGCGATCAAGGACGTGGTCCTACGTTATCGCTCCATGCGCGGTTATTATGTATTCCCTCGCATAGGAGGTCGGGATTGTCACGGCCTCCCGGTAGAGGTAGAGGTGGAAAAGAGGTACGGGATAAAGAACAAACGCGAGATCCTAGAGCGCGGCTTAGAGCGGTTCATTAATGAATGTAAGCAGAGCGTGTTCCGCTATAAGAGGGAGCGGGAGAAGATGACGGAGCGTCTAGGGTTCCGGTTAGACCTTAAAAACGCTTACGTAACGATGACCGACGAGTATATCGAGAGCGTCCGGTGGGCCTTGAAGAAGCTCCGGGAGAAGGGACTCCTTTACAAAGATTATAAGGTCGTTCGGTATTGCCCGCGCTGCGGCACGCCTTTGAGCTCTCACGAGGTAGATCTCGGGTATAAGGAAGTGGTCGATCCATCGATCTACGTGCTCTTCAAGCGCGTCGACAAGGATGAGTACTTCTTAGCCCGGACCACTACACCTCGGACACTTCCGTCTAACGTCGCCTTAGCGGTACATCCGGACGAGGAATATGTACTTATAGAATACGATCGGGACGGTAAGAGGATACGCTTCCGGGTAGCCGATAAGCTCTCTGAGGAATGGAAGAAAAAGGGAAAGGTGATAGAAAGGAGGCTCGGGAAGGAGCTCGAGGGAATAAGATACGTTCCCCTCTTCGAAGAATATAAGATAGACGACGAAAGGGCCTATCGCGTCGTCACCGCGGACTTCGTCACGATGGATCAGGGTACGGGAATCGTTCACATAGCTCCGGCTCATGGAGAAGAGGACTTTAACGTATCGAAGGAGAAGGATCTCCCGATACACATCGTGATAGACGAGGAGGGGAAGTTTAAGTACGGCCCGTACGAGGGGCTCTTCTTCAAGGACGCGAACAGGAGGATCATAAGGGACCTAAAGAGGGCGGGTAAGCTCCTCAAGGAGGCCACGATCAAGCACAACTATCCGCATTGCCGGCGCTGTGATACTCCTCTGATGGCGTATCCTAGGGAGACGCGGTACATTAGGGTATCCGAGTTCCGCGATAAGCTCGTAGAGCATAATGAGAAGATCAACCGGTATCCAGAGCACATCAAGCACGGACGCTTCGGGAACTTCATCGCGAACGCCCGCGATCGGGCGCTATCGCGTGAGCGCTTCCGGGGTACTCCGCTCCCCATACGGAAGTGCGAGAACGGCCATTACATAGCCGTGGGATCGAAGAAGGAACTCGAGGAGCTCGCGGGCAGAAAGTTAGACGACATAGAGTTACATAGGCCTTACATCGATAACGTGGAGATAAAGTGTCCCGTATGCGGCAAGCCGATGAAGCGCGAGCCGTTCGTGATAGACGTTCGGTTCGATTCCGGAGCGGCCCCGTTCGCTCAGTTCCACTACCCTCACGAGAACAAGGAAATAGCCGAGAAATCGATGCCCGTGGACTTCATATCCGAAGGCGTGGACCAGACGCGCGGCCGGTTCTATTCGCTTCACACGATCTCGACGCTATTGTTCGACCGCGAGGCGTACAGGAACGTAGTAGTAATAGGCCTCGTGTTGGACGAGAAGGGAAGGAAGATGAGCAAGCGCTTAGGTAACGTAGTATACGCTCTCGACGCTTTAGAGAAGCACGGGGCGGACGCGTTGAGGCGGTATATGTATTACGTGACCCAGCCCCGGAAGGAGCTAAAGTATTCGGATCGCGACGTGGAAACGATAAAGAGGCGCTTCTTAGATACCCTACGGAACGTCTTTACGTTCTTCGACTCATACGCTAAGCTCGACGGGCGGACGCCCGATAAGACCACGGACTATAGGACGAAACTCGATAGGCGGATCCTCTCTAGGCTCAACTCGGTGATCAAGGAAGTGATCGAGAACATGGACGCTTATCGCATCACGGAAGCCGCTAGGATACTCGATAACTTCGTGGTGGAGGAACTAAGTAACCGGTACGTAAGGCGCTCTAGGAGGCGCTTCCGGAAGACGGAGCGGGACGAGGACAAGCTAGCCGCTTACAATACGCTATATGAAGTGCTCGAGAAAACGATAAGGCTCTTGGCCCCGTTCGTCCCGTTCATCACGGAGGCGATATATCAGAGGCTCGTGAGACCTTACGGAGGTAAGTTAAGCGTGCACCTAGAGGACTATCCGGAGCCCGACGAGGCGCTCATAGATAAGGACTTGGAGGAGAGGATGGCGCGCGTGATAGATCTCGTGGAGAGCGTGAGGAGGATTAGGAACGCGATCAAGCGCGGTGTGAGGCGGCCCATAAAGAGGATCGTGGTGGAGGCGGACGAGTATACGCGTAAGGCTATTGAGGAGTTCCGGGACGACATAAAGGACGAGGTGAACGTGAAGGCGGTGAGCTTCGAGGACGTGATACCGAGGCTTAAGGTGAACGCGAGGCCTAGGCCTAATAGGATCGGACAACGTTATAAGCGCCTCACGCCCAAGATCCTCAAGTACATACAGGAACACCGGGACGAGATACTAGAGGCGATGATGCATAGGAAGACGTTCTCGTTCGAGGTGGATGGCGAAAAGGTAGAGCTCACGCGCGACGACTTCATCATCGAGGCCGAGGCTCCGGAGGGATACGCGTACGACTCCGGAGAATACGTCCACGTCCTCGCTGAGCTCGAGATGACGCCCGAAATGATACGCGAAGGCCTCGCTCGCGAGATACTTAGGCGCATACAGGCGATGAGGAAGGAGATGAACCTAGAATATACGGATAGGATCATAGTGGGAATAGAGGGGGACGAAGAGGTTAAGAAGGCTATAGAGGAGCGGAGGGATCGGATCTCTTCCGAGGCCCTAGCGGACGATATACGCTTCGAGCCCATCGAGGGATACTCGAAGGATCGGGAGATAGCCGGGCATAAGGTAAGGATATACGTGAAAAAGGTCACAGGAAGATAGGAAGGTCCTCGGGCCCGAACTCTTTTTTCTCGATCTTATCGAGGGACCGGAACTTCAGCTTGGGCTCGAACCCGCTCTCCTTTAACTTATCGTATATGTACATCGTCGCCCTTAAGACCCCGAAGAACTCCTCCTCGAAGCTATCGTAGCTCAAGTAATCCTTTAGGAGGTCGTTGTGTACTATTAAGACGTACTTACCGTCGTACTTCTTCAACGCATAATCGGCATCGTACACGTCGTAAGAGCTCTCCAATACTATCTTCATGAACTCCTTTCCCCTCGGCCCTTCGATCACGGAGGTCACCCGATCGGGATCGAACGGTATAGCCACTATCCTAGCCCGTTCGTCCTTCACCTCGATGGTCATGAGGCCGTTCCGAACGTCCTCGGCCGTGATCTTTAACGCCACGCCCAAGACGATCGTATATTCGTCCTTATCGTGAACGACTACCGGATCGTACGGTAGGACGATGCTAATCAAGGGTAAGGACTCCTCCTTCCCCGATAGCGCGACTCCGCTATTTACGGACGCTTGAAAGATCACGAGGTACTTTCTAAGCTTAACGAGAAAATCCGCCATTGCTCGTGTAAATTTAGAATCGGAAAAATTTCACTCCACGCTCTCCTGCTCCTTAGAGAGGGCCTCGCTCTTCCTTATACGCTCCTCTATCGCCTCGAGCATCTGGAGAAGAGCTTTTCCTTTGTCCGTAATTCCGGTCTTACCCCGATAACCAGCGCGCTTTATGACGATTATCGCCTTCTTTATCGTCTCCTCCGGCAAACGCGTGAGCTTCATGATCGTAGCTATGTCCTCTATTCCATCCTCAGCCTCTAAAGCGGCCTGAAGCACGCGTACGACTATCGGATTGATGGGGAACGCGAGCTCGGCTATGGGTACCTCTAGGAGAGCTATCTGAGCGAGCCTTCCTAGGTCCGTAAGGGTCACGTAATCGTTCGGAAGTATGTCCACGAAGCCCTTCGACTCGAGCTTATCGAGGGCTATCTTAAGCCGCTCCTCCCTTCCTTCGAACCCCTCTATCTCATTTATGAAGGCCCCTTTTGAAGGTATCGCCCTAATTATCTCCGCCTCCCGACGAGTCACTAACGGCTTACGGTGTATGCGACCGGTGAGCTTCATATATTCTAGACCGACGTTCGTCACGGCCATCTTCGATATGAGCTTAGCGTCCACCGCGGCTTTGTACCGATGATATATAGGAGACCGCTTCGAGAACGCGTACATCACGGCCTTCACCGCATAAGCCCTAATGTCGCGAGGCCCGTTACGTCTAGCGTCCTCTAGTATCTTATATCCGTGTTCGGTGAAGTAATATACGAGCTCGCCCGGCTTCCTAGGGTGCTCCTCAGAGACTATAAAGTCCATCGCCTCTAGGGTGTAAAGTATGTACGATAACTCCTCCGCGGTGATGTTGTGACCGTTTTCGTTCAGCCGCTTGAGTATGCGCTCGTCATTCGGATATACTTCTGGGTTCGTCTCGTACTTCTTCCGTATCTCGTCTATAGCTATGAGCGTGATCATCTCCTCCTTACTCACACCTATCGGAGGGTTCTCGCGGCGCTTCTGATAGCGTAATAACTCATAAGCCCTAGCGATGCGTCTTCCGGCTCTAGTGAGCTCTCCCTTGTAGAAGAGCCCGAGGTTCTCGAGCTTAGCCGCTAGTACCGTAGGGATCCTCCGACCGCGAGAAAGCGCATAAGCGGACCGCATGATCTCGTCGTCGAGCACTACTTCCGAACTTATGAACATCTCGCGCAGGGCTAAGCGTATTAGGCGTCCTATGGCCGTAAACCCGACGACCGTGGATCCTTTAGAGATCGGGGGAGGAGAAATAGCGAACATCTTCATGGCCTCTAGGGCATATACTAGACCGGGAGGGACTCCCTTAGTGTCGCGAGCCTTCACGAACTCTCCCCGCTCCGCGGGCCCGGTAGGTAACGATAATATATACCCCACGTCGCCCGCGTATATCTCGATCCTCGGTATCGCCTGCTCGTACGCGTGGTAAATCTTCAAAGCGGCCTCCGTGAGTTCTCCGTCCTTCGCTAACCCCTTAGACTCTAGATCCTTTCTCCGCGGCTCTATGACCTTATTAGCGATACGAGAAGCGTATATCATCTGTATCTCAGCGCTCCCCACCCGTCTTTCGACGTCCCGAGAGGAGGCTTCTCCTAGTATCTCCTCAGCCGATTTAATCGCCTCGAGGGCGAGTTTTCCGGCCGGAGTGATGGCGGAGCCCTCTATTAGGCCCATGAGCTCGAGTTGTTTACGTACCTTCTTCTCGATCTGCTCGCCCCTTTCTAAAGCCTTTAGGGCTAAGACGTGGTTCTTTAGTAGGAGCATGGCGTAACCGTTAGTAGAATAATATGAGTTCAACTCAAAAATAGTAACCGCGCGGGTAACACGAGTATTCCGGCGAACGTTACGTATACCACGATCTTCGCCATAAGCTCGTCGTCGAAGCCGAAGAGTGCAGCATATAACACGGCCGATACGCTCGTGGGCGATCCTATCTCCCGGGCTATTACGACGTTAACTGGGAACTCCTTAGTATAATATAAAGGAAATAAGGCTAGCGGGGTGATTAGGAGCCTTATTATAGCCACGCGCATGATTATCGAAAGGTCCGGGCGCGACGGTATAGGGGCCTTCGAGAGAACTAATCCTACATATATTAAAGAGAGGTAACTCGTTCCGATCTTTACCTCGTGAAATGCGGGTAAGTGGAAGTTAAACCCCAGAGATCCGAGGAGAAAACCTAATATCGCGGCCCGGAGAGGCGGGAAGGTTATCCCCTTAACGAGCACGTCTTGAGCGTATGTCCCGTGCATCCTCATCGCTAAGGCCATAGTTAGGAACGGTTGAAACAGATGGTAGCACATAGTAAACGATATCACACCGACGATCGCGTCCTCAGGGAGACCGAAGGCTATCACTAAAGAGATCGGTATGAAGAAGGCGTTCCGAAGCGTGCTCGCTAATACGGAAGTGCAACGCTTACGCTTATCTATGTTCCTAAACAATAACAACGCAACGAGGAAAGAAAGGCCCGCGCCGGAGAAATAAAACGAAGCGTACATGGCGAACGTCTCTTGAAACACGTGTATCTCGTCCAGTAACGATTTAAACACGATAAGCGGAAGGAGGAGATATAAGAGGACGTACATGAGAGTCTCCGAAATAACGCTCACGCGCTCCTTTAGTATTAGGCCTATGAAGAACCCTCCCAATACGGCAGCGTAGAAAGATATGAGGGAAGATACGGGGATCATCTAGATACGTAGTCCCTAAATTAATCGATTATGACGTACGCGGTCATGGATAGGATACGTCGCATGATCGCGGAAATAGAGAGTTCCCTAAACGTCGTGGTATCACGCGTAACCCTTAAGGAGGCTCTAGAGGGTAAGCTCCCGAAGATCATGCCGCGCGGAGAACCTATGTACATATCTTATATGGATGTGCTAGAGCTTTCGAAGGTAGTTCCGGAGGAGGATCGGGAGAGGGTACTCCTGCCCATTACCCTTGTGAGGCGCGTGGACATGGGCTCCGGAGTGTTCGTGGTTCCGGAGGAGGACAAGAGGGCGATTAGTATAATACTTGGGGAAAATAGGGAGTACTTGAGTAAGCCGGAGGTACAAGAGATAGCTTCCCGCTTTCCTTCGTTGATCCATATAATCATCCTCGGTTCCGATGTTGAATGAAGGGAATCGAGCGTAGGGAATATCAAGTAAACTTATTTAAAATAGCGCGCGATGAGGACGCCTTGATAGTCCTACCGACCGGGTTAGGTAAGACCGTGATCATGGGGTACCTTATTGAGGAGTTTGTCGATAAGGGCAAGATCATCGTGGTCGCTCCCACGAGGCCCCTCGTTCATCAGCTCTACAAGTTCTTCATATCTCATTTGGAGAAGCCCGATACGGCTAAGATCGTAGAGCTAACGGGGGAGATCCCGCCCGATAAGAGAGCCTTGGTATATCGCTACGCGAAGCTCATCGTCGCCACGCCCCAAGTGATCTACAACGACGTGATAAAGGGCCTCTTAGACCTCTCGGAGGTCTCCTTATTGATCTTCGACGAGGCGCACCACGCTACGGGATCACATCACTACGTGAGGATCGCGGAATTGTATCGCATGAAGAATCCTAACGGCCGCATCGTAGGCTTCACAGCGTCACCGGGATCGAGTTACGAGGACGTGTTAGAGGTGGCGAGGAACCTAGGGGTCACGAGGATCGTGGCGCGCGACGAGACGCATCCGGAGGTGAGGCCTTATGTGCACGAGCGTAAGCTAAAGATCATAAGGCTCGAGATGGACGAGACCACAAAGAAGCTCCTAAAGCTCGTGGACGAGGAAATAGAGAACCTAAAGAGGAAGCTAGAGGAGGAATACGGAATCACCATAGATAGCGTCACGTTCAAGAACGTTAAGGCCGTGATAGACGGCATAAAACGCGGTGAGATCGTCGCTGATACAAAGGCGTTAGGGATATGTTATAACCTCATAAGGCTCTCGAAGCTACGCGAGCTCATAGAGACTCAAGGCCCTCCGGCCGTGAAGGCGTTCTTCAAGAACCTCGAGGAGAAGGCGAGAACGAGCTCGGTCGTGAGGGAGCTACTAAATAGTCCGAGGATAAGATACGTACGCCTCTTATTGGGAGAGCGGAAGTTCCCGAAGCTCGAGAAGACCGTGGAGGTTGTGGAGGAGTTCCTTAAGAGGAACCCAAACTCGCGCGTGATCGTGTTCGCTAATTATAAGGAGACCACTAAGGCGATCGCGCAGATGTTAAAGAACAGGGGCATCAAAGCCGATCGGTTCACCGGACGCTCCGATCTCTCACAAAGCCTTCAGATCGCTAAGGTAAACGCGTTCAAGATGGGCCTCATAGACGTACTCGTAGCTACGTCCGTAGGGGAAGAGGGGATCGACGTGGGCGAAGTGGACCTCGTCGTGTTCTACGACGCTGTGCCTTCGGCTATAAGGAAGATACAGAGGATGGGACGTACGGGAAGGAGGCGCGAGGGAACTGTGGTCGTGCTCCTTATTAAAGGGACTAGGGACGAATACTACTTCTGGCTCTCGCGGAAGCGCGAGAATTCTATGAGGAGCTTATTGAAGGAGCTCGAGGACGTGAGGCTCCCAAGGGTCACGTCGGTGGAGGCTATAGTGAACATCGAGGGGCCCGTCGTGCTCGTGGACGATCGCGAATCGAGAACCGCCGTAGTGCATGAGCTCATTAAGAGAGGGATACGCGTACAAGTGGAGCACTTAGAGGTAGGGGATTACGTCGTGGGGGACGTGGTGATCGAAAGGAAGAGCTTCGACGACTTCTCCCAGAGCATCATAGACGGTCGCCTCTTTCAGCAAGCGCTCGCGCTTAAGGACGCTCCGAAGCCGCTAATGATAGTTGAGGGCGAAGGATCACCGCGCGTGGGCCGCAGGGCTTTCATAGGTGCCGTGTTGAGCCTCATGCTCGAGTATAGGATACCCATAATATTCACGCGCGACCCCTCTGAAACCGCGGAGATCATAGAGTTAATAGCGAAGAAGGAGAGGAAGAGCCCGCGCATAGTGAAGGCTAAGCCCAAAGGCGAAATAGCGTCTAGGATAGCGTTCCTATCGATGCTCCCCGGGGTTAACGAGACGCTAGCGACGAGGCTATTGAGGAAGTTCGGTACGATAAGGAACGTGATCAACGCCTCCCCCGGTGAGCTCATGACCGTCGAGGGGATAGGGGAAAAGAAGGCGACGAGGATACGGGAGTTCGTAAACAAGCGCGTCGAGCTCGAGGAGCGAGTTTTTGATTTACATATGTTCTTATTAAGAAGTCCATGACTTCTGATCGGCCTAAAGATCCGAGGGAATACGAGGAGAAGCGGGTAAAGCAATGGGAGGAAGAGGACGTCTACCGCTTCGACCCCTCCAAAGGAGGCCCGTATTACGTGATCGATACCCCGCCTCCGTTCACTTCCGGAACGTTACACTTAGGGCACGTGTACGGATATACTCGGATCGACATCGCGGCCAGGTCTCGCAGGATGATGGGGTATAACGTGTACATGCCCCAGGGATTCGATTGTCACGGATTACCTACGGAACTTCGCGTGGAGCGCGTGTATGGAATATCGAAGGAGAACCGCGAGGAGTTCCTTAAGAAGGCTGTGGAGCGGACTCAGCAGGCGATAGCGAAGATGAAGGAGCAATTCAAGAGGATCGGATACTCCACGGACCGGAGATACGAGTATCACACGATGGACGACGAGTATAAGGCTCTGGTACAGCGGACCCTCATAGAGTTCTACAAGCGCGGGCGGTTGTATAGGAAGAAGTTCCCCGTCCACCGGTGTCCCAAGTGCCGCACCGTTCTAGCTAAGCAGGAGCTCGGATACGTGAGGCGCAAGGGCATCCTCGCTTATATTAGGTGTCCCGTGAAGGACGGGGATAAGGAGGTCGGAGAGATTATTATAGCAACGACGCGTCCCGAGCTTCTAGCCGCGGCTCAGGCGATACTAGTGCATCCGGAGGACGAGCGTTATAAGCACCTAGTGGGGAAGAAGGCCGTCATACCGCCTTATATGAAGGAGGTCCCGATCATGGCGGACGAGGAGGTGGATCCGGAGTTCGGTACGGG
>Ga0256838_1001633_pt1 | contig 10292 bp, 12 predicted proteins | sample 4571419metaG_FD_185978 | JGI IMG/M metagenome (GOLD analysis project Ga0256838, IMG submission 185978) | Hydrothermal vent microbial communities from Guaymas Basin, Mexico - 4571-419 | ecosystem: Environmental > Aquatic > Marine > Hydrothermal vents | place: Mexico: Guaymas Basin | collected... | reverse complement strand
CCGGAACAGATCCTGTTATCAAACAATCCGGTAATTTTAAACTTAATAAATCCATCTCTAAACAAGGTAATCCTCATCTTAGAAATTTCCTTTATCAGGCCACTAATGGAGTTATTAAACATAACCCCATATTTAAAAACTATTTCAAAAAGAAAAAATCTCAATTAAAATCCTTTAAAAAAGCCGTTATTGCAACTTTAAATAAACTTATTCGTGTTATATTCGGTATGTTAAAAAACAAATCCAAATTTGATACAAAGTTTCATAAAAACAATTTAAACTTAAATTTAGCTTAATTTAGTTTTTCATAGTTGACTTTTTTTCTAATTATAGCAAAACAAGGATAAGAAATGGTGAAAAAATTAAAACCAAAAAATTCTCATTAAAGTAAAAAAAAATATAAAATATCCGATTCTGTATTAGAAAACAGATAAGGATTTGTTATGGATATAAAATATTTATCCGTATTGATAACAGTCCGCAATTTTGAACGGGATTATGTATTGGCTGTAAATAAAAAGGATGATTTTAAATCATTTATTATGGATAAAGTCGATTTTGGTACGGCTGATAAGAATAATGACGGTTTTTTGAGTTATAATGAATTAAAAAATATAAAACTATCAATAAAATACGACATAAAAAAAGATACATTTAAATTTACAAATGGATTGAATTTATTGTCAGATGATTTAATGTTAAAAATTATTCAAAACAAAGGTTTGTCGTTTAATACGTTAGAAGAGTATTTAAAAAGTTTTGATAAAAATAAAGACGGTAAAATCGAAATTGATGAAATTAACAAGAATATAAAAAAAGAGGTATCAAATGCACAAAGGGAATACAGAGAATATAAATTCAAAAATTTAAAACATAAAGATTATAAATCAAAAAAACTTTCAAATATCAAACAACAGATAGAAGCAATCGATAAACAAATTGAAAATTTAAAAAAAATGTTGAAGAAATTAAAAACTATATGGTTTGACTCTCAATCCTTTTATAAAAAAAATGATATTAAAAAAACTGCCGCGGACTCTTTAGATAGAAATATTTTATTAAAAACTCTGAAAAATAAATACGGAGAGGATGACATTAATAAATTAGTAAATGTTATAAACAGTACAAAGTCGCCGCAAACAAAGATATCACAGATTGTATATCAAAGCGGCACTAATGCAACAGAAAATGAAGTTGCCTCTCTTGTAGAAAATATGCAAAATGTCGTTTTAAATAAAATTGATACGGATAATACACAAAAAGAAAATGCGATAGAACAATTTTCCCCTGCAAATACACTTTTGATATTAGATACAAAAAACATTGATTTTACGATATCCGCAATTGAACAAAAAATTGAAGCGTTAGAAGAGATAAGGGATAAATTGATTCAAATGCTTTATGAGGAAATTCAGCCTACTTGTGCCGACGATTTTTCGAAAAACTGAAAACGGACAACGGGAAATCAAAATTCAAAATCAATTCTCCATTCAAAACATTTGATATAATTACATAATATTTATAAAAAGGATTTATATGGATGCAAATAAGCAAAAAGCACTCGAACTTGCTATGAAACAGATTGACAAGCAGTTCGGAAAAGGCTCTTTGGTTAAACTCAGCGATAAGGAGATAGAACCTATAGCTTCCATCCCCACAGGAAGCTTCGGGCTTGATTTAGCTCTTGGAATAGGCGGTATTCCAAAGGGAAGAATTACCGAAATTTACGGACCGGAAAGCAGCGGTAAAACTACGTTAGCGCTTTCAATAATCGCACAGGCTCAAAAGCAGGGCGGAATTGCGGCGTTTATAGATGCCGAGCACGCACTTGATGTGATTTATGCAAAACATATAGGAGTGGATGTTGATAATCTTCTAGTTTCACAGCCGGATTACGGTGAGCAGGCTTTGGAAATTGTAGAAACTCTTGCAAGAAGCGGTGCGGTTGATATTATTGTAGTAGATTCGGTTGCGGCACTTACACCTAAAGCCGAAATAGAAGGGAATATGGGGGATGCTCAGGTGGGCGTTCAGGCAAGGCTTATGAGCCAGGCTTTAAGAAAACTTACAGCCGCCATCCATAAAATGAACACAACCGTAGTGTTTATCAACCAGATAAGAATGAAAATCGGAATGATGGGCTACGGAAATCCTGAAACGACTACGGGAGGTAACGCACTTAAATTCTATTCATCCGTTAGACTTGATGTCAGAAGAATTGCAACCCTTAAACAGGCAGATAAAGAAGTCGGAAACAGGGTTAAGGTAAAAGTTGTTAAAAACAAAGTGGCGCCTCCGTTTAGAATCGCCGAATTTGACATAATGTTCGGTAAGGGTATTAGTAGAGAAGGAGAGCTTTTAGATTACGGTGTAAAACTCGATATAATTGACAAAAGCGGCTCATGGTTCAGTTACGGTGCTACAAAGCTAGGACAGGGTAAAGAAAACGCAAAAGAATATCTCAAAAACCATCCTGAATTAGCTAAAGAAATTGAAGAAAAAATAAAAGAAGCGTTAGGCGTTGAGCTTTCTCATATGATTGAAACTATAGAAAAAGATACGGACGAATTAAATTTAAAAGGAGAGTAAATGGTATTTATTGAAGATATATTTGCCGATGAGGTATTGGATTCAAGAGGAAACCCTACAGTCAGGGCAACTGTGACATTGAGTGATGGAAGCAGGGCAAGTGCCATTGTTCCAAGCGGTGCGAGTACAGGGGTAAACGAAGCGTTAGAACTCAGAGACGGAGGGGATAGATTTTTAGGAAAAGGCGTTTTAAAAGCTTGTGAAAACGTAAATAGCGTAATAGCGAATGAGTTAATCGGAATGAGTCCTTATGACCAGGCTGAAATAGATAACGCTATGCTTGAGCTTGACGGAACTGAAAATAAATCTAAACTAGGAGCCAATGCAATTTTAGGCGTGTCTATGGCTGTGGCAAGAGTCGCTGCGAATTCTCTTAATATGCCGCTTTTCAGATATTTAGGCGGTGCTAACGCTTTAGTTTTACCGACTCCGATGTTAAATATTATTAACGGCGGTGCACACGCCGATAACGATGTGGATTTACAGGAATATATGATTATGCCGACAGGTTTTGAAGATTTTGCGGAAGCTCTTAGAGCTAGCAGTGAGGTGTATCACACCCTGAAAAAACTATTAGCAGCCGACGGACATAATACCGCACTAGGAGATGAAGGAGGATTTGCTCCTAATTTTAAAAACAATGAAGAACCTATCGAATACATTATAAAAGCCATCGAAAAAGCCGGATATAAGCCGGGTGAGCAAATTACAATCGCACTTGACGCGGCAAGCAGCGAATTTTATAAAGACGGAAAATACGTACTTGCAGGGGAAAACAAAATATTAAGCGCAGAAGAGCTTGTGGATTATTATGCTTATCTTTGCGATAAATATCCTATTGTATCAATTGAAGACGGAGTTGCTGAAGAAGATTGGGACGGATGGAAAATTTTAACAGACAAACTCGGGGATAAAGTTCAGCTTGTAGGGGATGATTTGTTTGTTACAAACAAAAAAATCCTACAAAAAGGAATTGAGCTTGGCGTTGCAAACGCAATTTTAATCAAACCTAACCAAATCGGAACGGTAAGTGAGACAATGCAAACAGTTAGACTTGCCCAAAGAAACGGTTATAACTGTGTAATGAGCCACAGAAGCGGTGAAAGCGAAGATGCGTTTATTGCCGATTTCGCCGTTGCTTTAAATACCGCTCAGATAAAAACGGGTGCACCTGCAAGAGGCGAAAGAAATGCAAAATACAACAGACTTTTGGAAATTGCAAGAAGTATAGCAGGCGGTGAATATATCGGTAAAGAGCTGTTTTAAACGATGAAAGGTTTTTACCTTTTCATCGGAGTTAATCAATGATTGATTTTGACGATTTACAGCAGGATAAAGAAATTGATTATAAAATAATCATAGTCATAATTGTAGCAATACTGTTTGCTTTTTATGTTTATGATTTGCTTTTTGGAAGCAGGTCTTACACAAGGCTTATAGATCTGCAAAACGAATATAAATCGCTCCAAAAGCACGTTCGGAAGCTGAAAAGTAAAAACGAAAAACTCCAAAAAGAGTATTTTGAATTAAAAGAATTACAAGGCGGAGAGTGAAAAAGTTACTTTTATTTATTTGCACTTTTTTATTTGCCAGAATAAATCCTTTCGAGCCTGTAATAAAGCCTCAAAATACGATTGTTGTTTCTCCAAAATATTTTAATCACGCAAAAGTTGAACTGCCAAGCGATGCTCGGGTTTTAAAAAGAATTATTTTTGTGTATCAAAGCGTAAGCGGGGATATAAAACAAAAGGAAGTGCAAATAAATAAACATGTGGATTTTCATAGTCCATTATACATCTCTCACGAACCGCAGAATTTCCCTATGAAAAAACTGAATTTTTTAAATCTTTTTACGATGTATATTAAAAATAAAAAAATTTTTATTCAGACAAAAGATAAACTGATTAGACATTTTTTTCTTGTCAAACCTTTCAGGATTGTGTTGGATTTTAGAAAAGATGCGGATTTTCTTACTATTAAAAAGTATTTAAAAAATTCGTTTGTAAAAAAAGTGATTGTTGGAAATCACAGAGGTTATTACAGGGTTGTTATATATTTTGACGCAAAATATATGTATAAACTTACAAAAACCACCGAAGGCATAAAAATTGAAATCCAATAATATAATATTAACAGGTTTTATGGGAAGCGGAAAATCCACAGTGGGAAGAATTCTAGCAAAGGAGCTTGACACTTATTTCCTCGATACCGATGTTTTAATCGAAAGTTTTGAAAACAGAAAAATAACCGAAATATTTGAAAAAGAGGGAGAGGAAGCTTTTAGAAAAATGGAAAAAAGATGTTTTGAGTGGATTAAACAAAATGTGCAAAACACCATCATATCGGTAGGAGGAGGTTTCCCTGTTTATATCCCGGAAATTAAAGAAGCCGGGAGGGTTATTTATTTGAAAGTCGGGTTTGACGAAATAGTAAAAAGAATGAATAAAGACGAAATAAAAAAAAGACCCCTTTTTCAAGATATCCAAAAGGCGAAAGAACTTTTTGAAAAAAGAGATAAAATTTATTCGTCATTAGCCGATATAGTAATAGAAAACAGAGATGTGCAGACAACCATTAAAATGATAAAGGATGATTATGCAAGTTTCAAACAACACTGATTTAAAAACCGCCATACAGGTTAACGTTCAAAAAAAAGCTCAGGACGTTGTTAAAAACGTATTAGGGAATTTGCTTGAAAAAACGTTTGAAAATACGAAAAAAATAGAGGAAATGGCTGCCCAGGCCACAGGAAAAGGCGTGAATTTCAATATTAAAGCTTGATTCCTTTGTTTTAAAAAATGTAAAAAGTTAATTGTCTTTGATTGTTTAGCGCCAGGCACTGATATTTGTGTTTTGTTATAATCCCAAAACACAAAACAACTCTTATATTTACCTCATCTTTTCCTCCTTTTTTCCTAAAAATAAATGTTTGATTTATTTTAGGGATTGGTATAATTATAAAAATTTTTGGAGAAAGAATGGACTGGAAAAAAGAATTGCTTGATTTTTATAAAACAAGAAAAGCGTATATTCAAAAACATTTAAACGAAAATATCGATTTTACGGATGTTTATGATCCGTATATTTTTGAAAAGAGGGATAATCCCGTAATGATTGTCGGGGAGGCTCCGGGAGCTAATGAAGTGAGGTTAGGAGAGCCTTTTGTGGGAAAAGCGGGGGAGAATCTTTCATATTTGATTGAAAAAAGCAAACTTGATAGGAAAAAAGATTTTTTAATTACAAACGCGTTTCCCTTCAGAACGTTTGAGGAAAATAAAAACAGAACTCCAAAAGCAGATGAATTAAAAATAGGAGCAAAACTTTTGGAAAAAGAGTTGGAAATTGTTAAACCTAAAATTATTTTACTGCTTGGAAATTCTGCAATAAAAGCGTTTTCTTATATTCCCTGGGCAAAAGAGGTTAAAAATTTAAAAAAATGCGGTGTGTATGAAATTGGCGGACATAAAATAGGTGTGTGTTTTCACCCATCACCCCTGGCTTTTAACAGAACGGATATAAGAAAATCTTTAGAAAAGTTTTTTAAAAACCTAAAAACACTTATTTGACACATTTTCCCTTTACATTAGGTTAAGCGTTTAATATAATAAACCAAAAAAAGGACGGATATGGCAAGAGAAATAAATGAACAGATTTTAAGTTTCGGAGAAATTCAAGAAGCGCATGAGAGTTTTACAATAGCGTACGGAAGTGTAAGGGTTGAACAAAACAGACTATATAAAGACGTACTTCCTACCGATGCCGTTAAACAGGTGATTATTATGCTTCAAGAACAAGCCGCGGAAATGGAAGCGGACGGCGTTAAAAATATAACTATAACTGTGACTCCCGCTACAAACGAAAAAGGTGAAGCGGTTATGGATTATTACGGGATGGGGACCCTTATTAAACTTAAATAATCACCCGCAGAGCATCTCAATCACAGCCGGGAGGAATTTATGCTCGGCTTTTTTCAATTCTTTATGATACTCTTCAAATGTATTGAATTTATCAGGGTTTATATGGTATTGAAGTATTATATCTCCGCTGTCAAGCTCGATATCTGCATAATGAATTGTAATTCCGCACGCTTTTTTTGCTTCAAAAGATAGTTTATCCGCATTTAAACCTTTGAAATCGGGGAGTATGCTTGGATGTAAATTGATTATTTTTCCTTTGAATTCGTTGATTATGAAAGCGGGGATAATTCTCATATACCCGGCTAGTACTATTAAATCAGGATTAAGTTCTTTTAATTTTTCATAAATTTCTTTATGGTCTTTGCTTATTAAAACGGGAGGGAGTTTTTTTTCTTTCAGAGCTTCGGAATCCGCTCTGTTGGTAATACCTAAAATCACTTGATAATTTGTCTGATGTTTTAATATATTTAAAAAATTGCTTCCGCCTTTGCCGAAGAAAACTACTATTTTTTTCATTTATCCACCAATTTTAAAATGAATGAATTTATAAGCTATCGCTAAAATAACGCCAATTTGAGATATCCAGAAAATAAACTGCCATTTAAGCATACTGAATTTTGTTTCTTTGATATCTTTAGATAATTTTAATTCAATTTCTTTGATTTCTTTTCGAACATCTTCGATTTCTTTAGATAATTTTAATTCAATTTCTTTGATTTCTTTTCGAACATCTTCGATTTCTTTAGATAATTTTAATTCAATTTCTTTGATTTCTTTTCGAACATCTTCGATTTCTTTTGTAAGCTTAAGCTCGGTTTCTTTAAGATCACTTTTTGTAGCATGATATTTTAATTCAGGGTATTCTTTTTTTATTTCATTAATAAACTCTTCCACTAATAAACTTTTCTCTTCATCACTTAATTGAGGATTAGTTAATATTGCTTGAATTATATCTTTTTTTGAAAGATTAGGTGACATAAATCTTACCTTTTTTATCAAAATTATAGCGAATTTTTACGGTAAGTAATGAAAATTGTGAGCAGAGGAGATAATTTAATGAATTTTATAAAAATCAGTGAAAATATTGATATTTAAAACTTAATGGTGCCCAGGGACGGAATCGAACCGCCGACACAGGGATTTTCAGTCCCTTGCTCTACCGACTGAGCTACCTGGGCAAGGAATGAAATTATACTAAACGATTCTTAAATTACGCTTAAAATAAAAATTTGACTTGTTTTTAAGCAAGTTATACCAAAACACAAAACAACTCTTACATTCACCTTTTCTTTTCCACCTCTCCCCTCATTTTTTCCTAAAAAATGGATTGGTATTATTGTAAAATTTTTGTATCGTTTATACGAATTAATGTTTATTTATTGGAATGTCAATTTATTGACATTTAAAATAAAAAGTGTTAATATTTTTTTAATAATTGTAAATAAAGGGAAACAATGAATATCAGCACATTAACACTGCGTAAACTGATGGCGGTTATTTTTATAAGTATGGTTATTGTAGGTATAAATATTGGAAAGGAAACTTATAATCAGCTTATGTTTATAAACAATAACCATAAGCTCGAAACGCTTATCGATTTAAGTAAAAAATTAAGCGAACTTATTCACGAAACACAGAAAGAAAGGGGGATGAGCGCAGGTTTTTTAGGCTCAAAAGGTAAAAAATTTGCAACTATGCTGCCTAAACAAAGAATGCTTACGGATGAAAAAATAAAATGTTATAAACATTTTATAAAAAAAATAGATTTTTCCGACTTTCCTCCCGAACTTAAAGAAAAAGTGGATGAGCTGAATTCATATCTTGATAATTTAGAGTCTATGAGAAATAAGGTTACAAATCAGGAAATTTCGTTTAAAGAAGAGGTTAAATGGTATACGGCAATGAATAAAGTGGTTCTTGATGCTATTGCAAAAACTGCAAAACTGGCACCTGAAAAAACAATTGCGCTGGATTTGAATTCATATACCAACTTTTTAAAAGCAAAGGAAAGAGCCGGGATTGAAAGGGCTGTGGGAAGTGTTATTTTCGGTAAAGACAAGGTTACGAAACCTCTTTTAATAAAATTTGTAAAACTTATAACCGAACAGAAAACTTATACCGATGCATTCCTTGCAACGGCTAATGAAACAATGACAAAAATGTATTTTGAAACCGTAAAAAAACCTCCTTTTATTAAAGTGGAAAATTACAGAAAGCTTATTCTCTCAAAAGAATCTGGCTATAATGTAAATCCTGAAATATGGTTTAAAATTATAACTGAGAAAATCAACCTTTTAAAACAGATGGACGATAAAATAGCCGATATTACAAAAAAAGATTTAAGCAAACTTTCAAGTGACGCTGTCATATATATTGCGTTGGGTGTTTTGGCTTTCACGTTATTGATAGTAACTTTTGTATCGGCTTATATTCTTTCTAAAAAACTGCATGAAACGGAAGAGTTTATTTATGAATTAACTAAAAGCAGAAATCTTGCAGCAAATATTAATGTTGATGATTTTACAGAGTTTAAAGAAGTAAAAGAAGCGTTAAGGAAATTTTTAGATTTGGTAAGAGAGTTTATTGTTAATTCTAAAAACAGTGCCGAACAAAATAAAAACGCTGTTGAAAGATTAAAAAATTCATTTAAAAATATCATTAATGAAATAGTAAAACAAAATAATATAGTAGATAACACATATTCAAAAGCAAATGATTTAAGCAGTAAAATTGTAGAGGAAAGCGAAAATTTAGAGAAAATCAAACAGTTTATGCATGAGACGTATGAAAGTCTTTCAAAGGCAACGGATACGATTCAAAACACCATTGAAGATATTAGGAAAAATGCAGAAAACGAAAACGAGCTTGCGGCAAAATTAAACACCCTCTCAGATGAAGCTCAAAATGTAAACAATGTTTTGAGTGTTATAAAAGAGATTGCGGACCAGACGAATCTGTTAGCACTCAATGCGGCGATTGAAGCGGCAAGGGCGGGAGAGCATGGAAGAGGATTTGCCGTGGTTGCGGATGAGGTTAGAAAACTTGCCGAAAAAACGCAAAAAAGTCTTGGAGAAATAGGCTCTACTATAAATGTGGTAATTCAGGAAATAATGGATACTAGTGCGCAGATGCAGGAGAGTTCGATGCATATTAATGAACTTTCTTTAAAAACAGGTGATATACAGGAAGATATAAATTTGATTTCACAAAAAATGAATGAGGCTATTGATAATGTAAACCGATTTGCAGAAGAAATAGGTGTTATTGTAAAAACGATGAAAGAATTTATGAATGATATGAAAGAAGTTGAGAGTATTTCTGACTCCAATAAAGAAAAAATATTACAGAATGAAAAAAATATAGAAGAAATTGAAAAAATTGCAAATAAAATTTTAGAAGAAATTAAACAGTTTAGATTTTAATCAGGGTTGTTTTATGCTAAACTCCAAAGATAAAAATATGACAGCTTCGTGCTCCTTTTTGCTTACGCAACACTCAAATTTTGCTAAAAAGTGCGAACGGCAAGCGCCCTAACGGGTAGACGCACTTTTTTTTACGCAAAATTTTCGTTAAAATCCGCAACGCTGTCATATTTTTACTTTTTCGTTGTTTGAATTTTATCAGCGTGAAACAGCCCTGAGATTTTAATAACAAATTTCTTAAAAAATTCCCCTCTTTGTTTATATCCGCTGAACTGATCAAAACTTGCGCATGCAGGGCTTAAAAGTGCTATAGATTTATTATCGTGCAGTTTTGATATTTCATTTACTGCGTTTTTAAGCTCAC
>Ga0256838_1001632_pt1 | contig 10304 bp, 13 predicted proteins | sample 4571419metaG_FD_185978 | JGI IMG/M metagenome (GOLD analysis project Ga0256838, IMG submission 185978) | Hydrothermal vent microbial communities from Guaymas Basin, Mexico - 4571-419 | ecosystem: Environmental > Aquatic > Marine > Hydrothermal vents | place: Mexico: Guaymas Basin | collected... | reverse complement strand
AGGTCTACCGCGAGATTATGGAGGACAAGATGGACGTGGAAAGCGCTGAACTGTTCCTGAGCTGGGTTCGCGAGGGGAAAATAAGGGTGGTCTTCCAGACCCACAGCGTCCCAAGTCCCTTCGCCTTTAATCTCGAAGCGATAGGCTCGAGCGACGTGGTTCTTATGGAGGACAGGAGGGAGCTGATTAAGGCTCTCCACAGAAAAATAATGGCGATGATAGGAGATTAGAGGTCGTAAACGTTTTCTCTCCTTCCTATGCGAACGACGTAGACCGTTTTTGAGTCCTCATCAACGCTGTAGATTATGCGGTAGTCTCCAACCCGTATGCGGTAAAAAGGATAGCCCCTGAGCTTTTTATACTGTGTGAACCATGGGTTCTGGCTGAGTTTAAGAAGAGCCTCCTTTATTCGCTCCCTGTCGGTGGGAGGCAGTTTTTTGAGAAACTTCAGGGCGTTTCTCGAAAGAATTACCTCATAGCTCATGGAGAACCTCCTCGAGCTTCACGCCCTTTTTCTTAGCGTTTTCAAGCTCCGACATCAGCTCCTGAAGCTCGTCCTCATCGGCTTCGAAATAGCCCTCAAAGTTGTCAATCTTTGAATTTAGGGCCCTAAGCTCCTCTTTAATCTCGCGAAGCTCTTGGAGGATGAGCTTCTCAACGCTCTCCATAATCACCACCGCCAGGTTGTTAATACATATCGACAGAATAAAAAGTTAGTGGAATCAGATTAGCTCCCTCTCTGTCCTCGTCAGCCTCTTGGCCCCGTTTTCGGTTATGACTATCGTGTCCTCTATCCTGACTCCGCCGAACTTTGGAATGTAGATGCCCGGCTCGACGGTGACGACCATACCGGGCTTGAGGACGGTCTCGTCGCTCTGGTTCACGCCGGGCCACTCGTGTATCTCAAGGCCGACGCCGTGGCCGGTTGAGTGAATGAAGTAGTCGCCGTAGCCGTACTCCCTGATGACATCCCTAACGATTGTGTCAAGCTCCTTCGCGGTTATCCCGGGCCTCGCCATCTCAACGCCCTTCATCTGGGCTTCGAGAACCGCCTGATAGATGTCCTTCTGCTTCTCGTTCGGGCTCCCGACCACGATGGTTCTCGTCGTGTCGGAGTTGTAGTGCCTGTAGAGCGCGCCCTCGTCTATAACGACGAACTCACCCCGCTCGATTCTCTTGTCGCTCGCGACGCCGTGGGGAAGGGCCGAGCGCCACCCGCTGGCGATTATCGTGTCGAAAGCCGGCTTCTCAGCGCCGTTCATCTTCATAACGTACTCCATCTTGGCAGCTATTTCTCTCTCGCGCTTGCCCTCGCTTATCTCTTCTATGGCAACGAGCATCGCTTGGTCTGCTATCTCGCACGCCCTCGCTATTACCTTGAGCTCCTCCTTCGTCTTTATCATCCTGAGCTCCTTTATGACGTCATCAAAGGTCACGAACTCCTCAACGCCGAGCTTCTCGCGGTAGCTCTGGACGGTTGAGTAGGCGGTTCTCCCCTCGATTCCGAGCTTCCTCAGCTTGAAGGACTTGAGCCTCTCGAAGAGCTCCGGCCCGCGCTTGAAGGCCTCAACGGGAACGCGCGAGGTTTTTTTGGCTTCCTCATACTCAAGCTGGGGAACGAGAAAGAGCGCCTCGTCAGCCGTTACGAGCAGGTAGCCGCCGAGAACGGGGGCAGAGCCCGTGAAGTAGTAGAGGTTCGGCTTATGGGTTATTATCACGCCGTCCAGTTCCTTTTCGGCTATGTATTCCCTGAGCCTTTCGATTCTCATGACCACCACCGGGGGAAGTTAGCCGGGCAGGATAAAACGGTTTCGGAAACGATATAAACTCCCGCGTCGAACCCCGAACAGGTGTTAAGCGTGACGGTTTACCTCTTTGACTTCGACGGAACGCTCGTTGACAGCACCGGCGCGGTAGAGAAGGCGTTGAGGATAGCCATCGAGAAGACGATTCCAGCGGTAATTGAGAGCGACCTCTACGACGAGTACTACAAGGCTCTGTTCCTCTTCATCAAGGGCAAGCTCACCTACCAGCATCTCGGCGTCATTCACGAGCTCGTCGCGCAGGGGACAATCCATGAGTACTACAAGCTCATGCCCAAGTATATAAAGGACTTCCCCTTCGCCCGCCAGGTTGTTAGGGAGCTGAGGAAGAGGGGAAGGAAGGTGATAAGCTTCTCGGGCGAGCATACTTATCCAGGCGGAAAGGTCATCTTCATGAAGAAGACGAACTGGTACGACGAGTTCGACGAGGTCATAACCTTCAAGGGAACGAAGGACATGCTCCAGAAGTTCGAGACGCTCAGGGAGCTCTATCCCGACGAGCCCTTCGTGTGGGTTGACGACAGTCCCGCGCGCTTTACATATATCCTCGACGAGAACACGCTCCTCGTTCAGAAGGCATCTCCTTACAAAAGCGACGTCGCACTGCTCTTCGACAGGCAGAACTTCCTCAAGATAAAATCCATCCGAGAAGTGCTGGAGATAGACGACGGCCTGACCGAGTTCTTGGGCGGTAAAACTTAAAAATCCAGCCCCCAAATCAAGGCCGGGTGAGGGCGATGGCGAGGGTGAAAGCTGTCGTCCTCTCCTACGCGGGTTCTCACGAGCACCAGGACAACCACAGGATGATTCTCAAGCCCATTGGAATCGACAACAGGGGAAGCGCGGCCCAGCTCATCGGCAGGAAGGTCGTCTGGAGGACGCCAACGGGAAGGAAGATGTTCGGCAGGATTATCAAGACCCACGGCAACCGCGGTGAGGTCAAGGCCGTCTTCAAGCCCGGTCTCCCGGGACAGGCCCTTGGAGACATCGTCGAGATTCTCTAAACCTTTAAAGCCCCTCAACCCTTTTCTTTAACGGGTGGGAAAATGGAGCTGATTGAGGTCAGTGAAGGTTCCGCGAGGTTCCTCGTGCCAAAGGCCGAACGGATTTACGACGCACCGGTCTTTTACAACCCCGTGATGTCTCTGAACAGGGATATAAGCGTCCTCGTCGCCAGGGTTTTTAAACCCAAGAGGGTTCTCGACGCGCTCTCGGCGACTGGGATAAGGGGAATCCGCTACGCCCTCGAAAGTCCAGCGGAGGAAGTCTGGCTCAACGACATAAGCGACGAAGCCTACAGCCTGATGAAGCGGAACGTCGCCCTCAACTTCGAGGGGGAGCTTTACGAAGAGGGCGACCGCTCCTACCTCTGGGGCGAAAAGCTAATAGTCATAAACAAGGGCGACGCCAACAGGCTGATGGCGGAGAACTTCCGCTACTTCGACCTAGTTGATTTGGACCCCTTCGGCTCGCCGATGGAGTTCCTTGACACCGCTCTAAGGAGTGTAAAGAGGAAAGGCGTTCTGGCCGTTACCGCAACAGATACGGGAGTTCTCTGCGGGGCCTACGCGAGGGCCTGCGTGAAGAACTACCTCGCGAGGCCGATACGGGGCGAGCTGTGCCACGAGGCAGGTTTGAGAATCCTCATCGGGACGGTGGTTAGGTACTCTGCCAAATACGACCTTGGAGTTGAAGTTCTCCTCGCCTACTACCGCGACCACTACTTCAGGGCGTTTCTCCGCTTTAAGAGCGGGGCGAAGAAGGCAGAGAAGAGCCTTGCCCAGCTCGGCTACCTCTGGCAAGATGAGGACGGAAAGTTCACCTACAAGAAAGCCTTCCTTCCGGAGAGGCCCAAGGCATTCGGCCCGATGTGGCTCGGCCCGCTAAAGGATTCGGAGTTCATGGAAAGGCTTTCGAAGGAGCTTGAGACCTTTGAACCGGCCCATAAGAAAACGAGGCCTTTCGTGGAACTGCTCGCGGGCGAGCTCGACGTCCCGTTCCACTACGACACCCACGCCCTCGCGCGGAGGAACGGACTGGAAGTGAGGAAGGTGAACGACGTCATTGAACGGCTCAGGGAGCTTGGCTACAGGGCGAGCAGGACGCACTTCTCGCCAACCGCGGTAAAAACCGATGCCCCCTTTGAGGTGGTGCTCGATGTCCTCAGAGGCGATTGAGCTTGCAAGGCGCTTCTATCTCGATGAGTGGGCCGATGCAGAGCTGTACGGGAGGCTCGCCGAATGGGAAAAGGACGAGAAGATAAGGGCGGAGTTCAAGCGTCTGGCCGAGCTTGAGCGCTGGCACGCCGAGTTCTGGAAGTCATTCCTCGAGAGGAGGAACGAGAAACCGCCGAAGCCGAAGGTGAACAGACTGACGGTATGGGGCGTCAAGCTCCTCAGAAAGTTCCTCGGACCTGGTTCAGTGGCGTCCCTCCTTGAGATGGGCGAGAACAGCGCGATAGAGAAGTACTTCCGCTTCCTCAACGAATACGCCCGCGAGATGAGCGATGAGGAGCGCGAAACCCTGCGGAGGGTAATCCTCGACGAGATAGAGCACGAGAAGTTCTTCCGCGAGGAGGAGAAGGCCTTCCACGTGGAGAACATCAGGGACCTCGTCCTCGGAATGAACGACGGCCTCGTCGAGATACTCGGAGCGGTTACGGGCCTCTCGGCAGTTTACCCGAACAACCCCCAGCTCGTGGGGATAAGCGGTCTCATCGTTGGCGTAGCAGGAGCGCTCTCGATGGCGATTGGAGCCTTCGTCTCGGTCCGCTCGCAGAGGCAGGTCAAGGAATCAATCCGCTCGAGGACAGAGGTCCTCTTCGAGGTCTCGCCCGAGAAAACGGCCGAAGAACTCAGGGAAAAGCTGATAGAGGGAGGAATGCCCGAAGACATGGCGAAGGAAATAGCGGAGAAGCTCAAGGACAACCCCGATGCCGTTAAAAAGCTCCTTCTTACCGAGGCCGAGGAGAACGAGGTTCGCGCCGCGTTGTATACGGGTCTATCGTACCTTCTCGGCGTTGTCTTCCCGGTTACGCCCTACTTCCTGGCCTCGAACTCGCTCACGGCGCTTGCCTTCTCGATACTCCTCGCGGGTTCGGCGCTTGCGATAGTGGCGACGCTGATTTCGCTCCTCTCGGGAATATCGGTCAAGAAGAAGGTCGCGGAGATGGTCGCGACGGGCCTCGGCGCGGCGTTCCTGAGCTACCTCTTCGGAAGGGTGATGGAGGCAATCTTTCACGTCTCGGCGCTTTAGAGGTAGACGACCTCAACGCCGAGCTTTTCCGCTGTTTTTCCCTGCCTCTCATCGGCCGTCGCGAGTTTTCCGTACTTGAGGGCCTGGGCGATGTAAAGGGCGTCGTAGATTGGTATGCCATTTTCAAGGGCAACCTTCTCGCCCTCAGGAAGGTATTCAAGCGGGTTCTCGTAGATGATAATCTCCCTCGTCGCGTGAAGGTAGTCCAGCAACCTCTGGGCGGTTTCAAAGTTTACGTCCCTGTACAGGCGGTAGCGCTTCCAGATGGCGTTTGCCCCCTCGATTAGAGCAAGCTCCAGAGAGGCTATTTCTCGATTATTCCGTAGGAAAGCGGAAACTCTCCTCCAGCCCTCCTCTTTGAGGAGGTACTTGACGAGGGCCGAGGTGTCAATTACTATCACGGTCATCCCTCACGAGCTTTGTCGCTTTTCCCTTAGGCAACTCGGGCAGGTTCTCAAGGAACGAATCTATCTCGTCCAGCAGTTTTTCCTTGTCAATTTCCCTTACCTTGAGTTCTATGAACCGCCGTATCTCCTCGCTCCAGTTGATGTCGTACTTCTTCATCTTCTCCTTAAGCTCGTCGGGGACGCGGACGCTTATGACTGCCATACAACCACCGTTTACAGAAATGCATTACAAGGATATAAACGTTCCCGTCACACCTTCACGTGCTTCCACTTTCCTCTCTTGAAAATCCACCAGTACATTGCGGCACTCGTGAAGGTCTCGAGGCTCATCGCAATCCACGCGGCTATAACGCCGAGACCCTCGAAAGCGAAGCCCGGAAACGTGAAGCCGAGAACGTGGAAGCTCGGAATCGAGAACCCAAAGCCGAGAAAGTAAGCAGGAATAATCCTGAAGAGGAGCTTGCTTATTGCAGTAACGTACATCGGGCTCTTGGTGTCGCCGGCTCCCCTAAGGGCACCGCTGAGGACGAAGACCCACGCGAGGGGAACCTCGCTGATTCCAACGATTATAAGGTAAATCCGGGCGAGGCGGAGAACCTCTGCGTAGTTCGGGTCGTTCGGGTTGAGGAAGGGCATGACAAGGTAGCGCGGAAAGAGGATTAGCACCGCACCCATGACGCCCATGAAGAGCCCCGCCATCTTCATTGCCTCGTAAACCGTTTTCTCTGCTTCCTCAGGTTTCTTTGCCCCAAGGTTCTGACCGACCAAAGCCGATGTTGCGACGTTGAAGCCGAAGGCCGGCATATAGGCGATGCTCTCAATCCTGAGGCCTATCTGGTGCGCCGCCAGAGCCACGTCGCCGAAGCGGGTGACTATGCTCATGTAGAGGAAGTTGTAGAAGCTGAAGAGGCCCCTCTCAATTAGGGCGGGAATTCCAATGCGGACTATCTTTCCCACTATCTCGGTGTCGAAGCGCCAGCTCGGCTCGAACTTAAGGATGAGCCTGTTCGAGAGGAGGAGAGCCATGAGTACAACGAAAGCAGAACTTATGCCTATTCCAGAGGCCCACGCCGCTCCAACGGCCCCGAGCCTTGGAAAGCCGAGCTTCCCGTAGATTAGGAGGTAGTCAAAGAGCGCGTTGAGGACGTTCATCAGGATTCCTACCTTCATCGGGGTCTTTGTATCTCCCGCGCCCCGGAGGGCCGAGTTTATCGTAAAGACCACGAAGCGGACGGGATAGAACAGGAAAACGACCTTGAGGTAGGCGTAGGCGAGGCTCAAAAGCTCTCCCTTCGCGCCCATAATCCTCAGCACGTTGTCGCCAAAGAACCAGCCGAAGAGCAGGACGGGAATTCCGAGGAGGAAAGAGAGGTAGAGGCTCTGCTCGAGGACGAGCTCGGCCCGTTGGAACTCCCTCGCACCTACCGCACGCGCGACGAGGGCGAGGGTTCCGACGGAGACCGACATCATTATCGGGAACATGAACCAGCTTACCTGTCCACCGAGGCCCACCGCTGCTATTGCCAGGGCGCTCACGTGGCCGACCATCAAAGTGTCCACTAAGTTGAGGAGGGTCTGGGAGACGTTGGCAATAATAGCGGGCCACGCGAGCTGCCATATCCTGCGCTGGGTCTCGTTGCGGAGTATCATTAAGACGCCCCTCTAAACGAACAAAAGGGTATTTTAGTTAATAAGGGTTGCGGTCTCGTGAACGAATGGACAGAATAGAACACAAGGAAACAAAAGAAAAAGGTTCAGAGGAGGTTCCTCTTCTTCTTCCACTTGTGGCTCCAGCGGTACTTCCTCATTCTCCTGCTCCTGCCGAAGCCACAGGCGGCGCAGTAGCCCTTCTTAACGTTGAAGGCCCTCCTACCACAGCGCCTGCACCTGATGTGGGTAGGAGTCCTGTTGCGCTTGCCCTTCGGCGCGGTTCCGGCTCCCATGGTATCACCCCGCCAATCACTCTATCTCGACCGGGGAGATTGCCAGAACGTTGTCTCCCCTGATGACGATTTTACCGTACTTCTTAACCTCCTCGCCGTCCTGCATGAGCGAGGCGTCGGCGAGGACGACGTTCAGGTGGATGTCGTAACCGATAAGCTTGCCTCTGAACTCGCCACCTCTCTTGAGGAGCACGAGGACGTCCTTGTCAAGGGACCTGTGAATAACATCGAGTGGTCTTTCCGCCATTTTCACGCACCTCCAAACAATCAAAGCTCATAGCCTAAACGACGGGAACGGTTTATAACTCTTTCCCCGTTTGGGAATCAAAAATCGAAGAGAAAGGGAAAATCCAGTCGACTACTCGAAAGGTATTGCTTTACTCTAATTAATTTTCGACTAATAAGACGATGGTTTATATTGGGCATGGTCGTAATTCTGACCCAATGTTTATTGTTGTTACCCACTAATTTTGAGAGAGCGAAACGCTTAAATACTGCAAAATAGTTAATCTTACTTAACAACCCTGCTTGGGGGGGTTTGATGCAACAGAAAGTGGTACTGCTTATACTCGGAGTCTTGGTTGGTAGTCTGTTCTTTGCTTCGGCGTATCCAACTGGAAACAACGTTCAGCACTCCGTTCCAGTAGTTCAAAAGATAAACAACACGGTTCCAGTTTACTACATGGGTAGCAACGTCTCAAAGTACTTCAAGGAAGCAATACCGATGAACCCTTCGCTGAGCATTAAGGCTCCGCACATACTTGTTGTTGAGAGTTCCCACGTGAAAAACAATCCCCAGGTAAGAGAAACCGTGAGGAAGGAACTCCTTTCAGGAATTCCAGTGATAGTGATTGGAAATCCAGAAGTTCTGGAAAAAGCCTTTAGGGGACAGTTTTTTGCCAGAATTGTTGCTGGGGAGGGAGAGAAGAAGATTGGAGAAGCTACAGTCTATGGTTACGTTGTTTACACTTCTAATGGCATCTTTATGAGTAGGGAGTTTGCATCGTTTGGTTCGCCTAGTACAGCACTCAGAGATGCATATAAATGGGCATTATCTAATCTGAGGTCTGATGCAGGAGCTCTTAAAATAGAACCTATGTCGTCGGGGGCATATTGGGTATACCACCACCAGCTCGATGTCAGTTCAGAAAACCTTTGGGAGCCGTATGGAAGGCTTAATCTCAGGACAATATATTACAAACTTCTAAACGACAAATCAACCGAATACGACTGGTATAATGCTCATATTCGTCAGCAGTCTGTCCCAGGAAAAGAACTCTGGGACTCAAACTGGAGAACAGCTGACATGTATACCCGGATAAAGGCCAACTACTACAACTCAAACGGTTTTCTCTCGGACTACGCACCGACTACAACATTGGGAACAACAACGGTGGGTGTTTCGATAGGTGTCTCTGCAGGTGAGGATGGAGCCCAAGTCAGTGTTTCCCAGTCTTGGAGTTACACCATCCCAGATGTTCGCGTTTACGATGAGAGTGATTACTCTCAAGAACTCGCAAAGTGGAGGCATGATATAGCCGAAGACAAAGCAGTTGGTTCCAATACTTACCAGATAGAACCAGGGGCAACCCTCAGATTTCCTCAAAATAGTCTGCACAGATGGAAGGAACATTATGGCGTAAAGTATGGGAAACCCAAGTGGTGGGGGCTTAGATGGGACTACACTGATGAGCTCTGGATTGAGGTCTACGTTAAGATGTACAATTGAGATGGAGACCTCATTCTCCAAATTTTTCCACCCCAAAACCTTTTTATGAAATTCGCCCGCTCAACTCTCAGGTGATAGAACATGGGAGAGAAGCCCGACAAGTACGAGATACTCCAGGATTTGATGAGGAGGCGAGGCTTCGCGTGGGGCAGCTTTGAAATCTACGGCGGTTCCCGCGGATTCTACGACTACGGCCCGCTCGGCGCGACGATAAAGAGGAAGATAGAGCAAAAAATTAGGGAAGCATTCCAGAGGGAGGGCTTCTTCGAGCTCGAAACACCTGACATAACGCCCGAGAAGGTCTTCATCGCGAGCGGTCACGTCGAGAAGTTCGTTGACCCTCTCGTCGAGTGTAAGAAGTGCGGTGCCCGCTTCAGAGCCGACCACCTCGTCGAGGAAGCCCTCGGGATGGACGTTGAGGGTTTATCCGCCGAAGAACTCACGAAGCTCATCCGCGAGCACGACATTCGCTGTCCAGAGTGCGGCGGCGAGCTTTCCGATGTGTGGTACTTCAACCTCATGTTCGAGACGAAAATCGGTCCCTACGGCGACCAGAAGGGCTACCTGAGGCCAGAAACTGCCCAGGGCATATTCGTGAACTTCAAAAGACTGAACGCCTTCGCGAGGAACAAACTCCCCTTTGGCGTATTCCAGATTGGGAAAGCTTACAGGAACGAGATTTCGCCGAGGCAGGGTATGCTCCGCCTGAGGGAGTTCACGCAGGCCGAGGCCGAGATATTCTTCAACCCGAAGGAAACCGAGCACCCGCACTTCGACGAGGTCAAGAATGAAAAGCTCAGGCTCTACCCGATTGAGCACCAGCTCAAGAACCTCGGCGAGATTGAGCTCACCGCCGAGGAAGCCGTAAAGCGGGGCTACATAATGAACACCTTCTTCGCCTACTACATGGTCATGGTGAAGCGCGTCCTCCTCGACATCGGCATCCCCGAGGACAAGATACGCTTCCGCCAGCAGCTGCCCGAGGAGCGCGCCCACTACTCGCGCGACACCTGGGACGCAGAAGTCCACAGCGAGCGCTTCGGCTGGGTCGAGTGCGTTGGCATAGCGAACAGGGGAGACTACGACCTGAGCAGGCACATGCGCGAGAGCGGGGCCGACCTTACGGTGCTAATCCACTACGACGAGC
>Ga0256838_1001631_pt1 | contig 10307 bp, 12 predicted proteins | sample 4571419metaG_FD_185978 | JGI IMG/M metagenome (GOLD analysis project Ga0256838, IMG submission 185978) | Hydrothermal vent microbial communities from Guaymas Basin, Mexico - 4571-419 | ecosystem: Environmental > Aquatic > Marine > Hydrothermal vents | place: Mexico: Guaymas Basin | collected... | reverse complement strand
GCTGAGCTCGCGGAGCTTTTCAAGCGGTCTCTGAATTCCGTCGTACATCGAGGTGAGCAGTCCCGGACCGAGCTCGACGCTGAGCGACGAACCGGTTCCCTCGACCGGCTCACCGGGCTTTATGCCCGCTGTCTCCTCGTAGACCTGGATGACTGCCTTATCGCCTTCGAGACGGATGATTTCTCCTATGAGACCCATATCACCGACGCGAACGACCTCGTACATCTTGCTTCCTTTCATGCCGTCCGCAACGACGAGTGGCCCCGTAACACGAATTATCCTTCCCATTTTCCTTCACCTCTTAAGTTCAACACCAATTGCCCTCCTAACTATCTCCCGGAGCTGTGCCTCTCCAAACCTCGAACCTGACTTATCTGGAATCTGAAGGATGATCGGGAAATCTACCTCAGGGAGCTCAACTCTTTGGGCGAGGGTCTCGGTAATCAGTATTATACCCACGTCCTCCCGCCCGACGAGCTCCTTCAGCTTGTTGTTGGCCCTCTGGATCTCAAGGGGAGTGGAGCCGAAGGAGTAAACCTCATGGGCTCCGGCCAGCTTAAAGCCCAGGGCAGTATCGGGATCCCCCACGACCGCTATCTTCATGCCAACTCCTCCCCGAGTATTTCTTTGATTTTCTCAGGCTCGACGCCGTCTGCGATGAGCTTGGCCATCGCCTTCAGCTTCTTTATCTCCCTCTCTTTCTTCAGGATGTAGTTCAGGGGCGTTGCAATACTGAGCGGATAGAACCTCGTGAGATCCCCCACCCTGCGCAGGAGATAGCTCCAGAGCACTGACTCAACGGCCGTGATGTCTTTCTCGATCCTTTCCTTGTTTTCCTTCAGGACTTTGCCATACTTGGTCGAATCGAGCTCCGCCAGAACCATGTTGAGGTCATCGATGTTCAAGACGGTGTCAAGATCCACGCTGCCGCCGGGGATGAGGTGTTCCCTGATGACTTTTCCGGGAAGCCCTGCCCTCTTTGCTCTCAACAGTGTAACGATGTTCCTTATGTCTATCTTCGTCCTGACGAACTCTTCCAAGATTATCCTCTCTTCTTCTTTCCTTGATGTGGCGTAGTCCAGCAGGCGGGAGTAGTAGTCCTTGTAGAGCTCAGTCTCGAACTGGTCTATATTTATCTCGCCGAGGAAGAGCCTCTGGTAGTGTTTCTCGTAGGGCGTGCCCTCAAGGATGACGAGGATCTCTTCCATCGTCTTTGCCTCCGCCATGGCCTCGACCTTTGGAACCATGGTTCCGATCTCCACCACGTAATCAACTGCCGGTTCGTCTCTGACCTTGGCCTTGACGACGCTTGAGATGTTCCTGACGTCCCATTCCTCAAGGAGGAGCCTGAAGAACCCCTTGACCCTCTTGGGGAGTATCTCCTCCATTAGGAGGTACGTTGAGGCCAGCGCCCTTTCGAAGGCCCTCTCGATCTCAACGGGATCCCCCGTCACGCCAGAGAGATGAGCCTTGTAGTCGGTGTCCTCAAGGCTTACGATGAAGTTCTGGAGTGTTCTGCTCTCGGCCAGCTCGTTGAACCTCTGCTCACTCAGCAGTTTAACTTCCATTGCATTGATCCTGGCGTTGGGGTATGAGTATGGAGTGTACTTCCTGATCATCTTAACCGTTTTCCAGCCAACCCATGTGAAGACCACGCCCAAGGTTGTGTCGAGGATGACTGTTACCGCGTTCTCGGCTCCCATGGTCCTCACCCGAAGAGGGCCTTGGCAACGGCAGCCCTCAGCTCACTCTCAAGTCTCTCTATTCTCCCATCGAAAGTATTATCAACCTTAACGGTGCCGTCTGGACTCTCGACAAGTACCCCACCGATGCACTCAATCGGTTCACCGGGGGAAACGTCGGCGCCGACTCGCTCTGAGAATTCACCGATCCTGGACTCAATGAGCCTGAGAGTTTTCTCGTTGGAGCGGACGATGATTTTCTCGATTTCAAGCTCTCCAACGGCTTCCTTTGTAAGACCAACGAGGACCTCAAAGTACTCATCCTCTGGAAGGCCCGCGAGCTTCTCTTTCATGGCAGAGAGGACTTCCCCAATCAACTCCTCCTGAACTGCTAGCTTTTTCTTCCTGACTTCAAGCTTTGCGTTGGCTATTATCCTCTGCTTCTCTATCGCAGCCCTGGTTTTGGCCTTTCTTAGTATCCATTCGGCCTGGGCCTGAGCCCTTTTTCGGGCCTCTTCCTTGAGCTTCTCGGCCTCTTCCTTTGCCTCGCTAAGGATATACTGAATCTTCTGCTCCGCCTCCCTGTTTATCTCCTGAATTATGAGTTCTGCACCATCCATTTTCAGTCCTCCTCAGGCTGTAAAAAAGGAGATGGCTCAGAAGCCAACGCCGGTGGCAATCATGATGAGCGCACCGACGAGACCGAATATTGCCGTGGTCTCCGCCATAGCGGCAAAGACGACGTTCTGGGTGAAGGTCTTCGGGTTCTTGGCAACGGCACCGATACCGGCGCTCGCGATTATACCCTGCGGTATGGCAGAGAGGCCGGTGAGGCCAACGGTGAGACCGGCACCGAGGAGTATGGCGCTCTTAACGATGTTTTCAGGTGTGTTGTCAGTGAACTTGAAGCCGCCGCCTATGACTCCAGCGCTGAGCAGTATGAGGAACAGCGTAATGAGGCCGTAGATGCTCTGGGTCATTGGCAGACCCTCAAGGATCAGCGCGTTCTTGAAGTTCTTCTCGTCCTCTGCCACCGCTCCTGCAGCCGCGGCACCTGCTATACCTATACCAAAGGCCGAAGCGACGCCCGCTATACCAGCGGCGAGCGCCGCGCCCAGAGATACGTAAACTATCGGATCCATTTTTCATGCACCTCCTCATTCGGTTCCACTTTCAAGCTTAAGTTTTGAAAACACCCTCCTTGCCCTGAAGGGCTCGAAGGGCTTTCCATCACCGGAATAAAACGTCCCGAAAAATTCAACATAGTGAAGGCGGAGAGAGTGAACGAAAGCACCGAGGGCGTTTATTGCTATTGAAAACAGCTGCCCTCCAAGGAAGATAACTAAACCTACAACAACCCCAATGGGAACGACGCTTATCTTGATTCCCCAAACCATTTTCGCCAAGAGGTTGATGACCATCGCTATTCCGCTGGTTGCAAGGGCCAAAGCCATCAAACGGGCGTAGCTGAGCCAGTTACCCACGAAGCCGAAGAAGTCCGAGATTATCATCAGCGCCGCGAGTCCGCCGTTGCTGGCTATCTCCCCTATCACGAAGAGTACTAGACCGACTCCGAAGAGGGCCTTGGCGGGCACTGCCAGTGAGGCGTTCCTGGTTGCAAGGAGGACTACGGCGATTATGATTATCATCCATGGAAGCTGCTCAAACACTGCACCCTTGACGTCGCCGTTCTTCCACTTAAGGATAAAGCCCGTGGTGTAACCCATGAAGAGGTGAGCCAAACCTATGGCGAGGGCCATCATCAGCACGATCATCGGCTGTCCGAGCGGGTCAGCTATGCGCGGGAACTGGGCGTTCTGGTTGCCGCTGATGTACTGGAGGAGTATATCCCCTGCGTTGCCGAAGTAGCTGCCGAAGAGGGCTCCCATGAGCATCGTGAAGACCGAGCTCCAGAGGAGTGTGTAGGCGAACTTGTAGGTTCCGTCGTTGAACTTCTTGTGGCCCTTGACGAGCAACGCCGCGATTATGCCGACGATGAGACCATAGAAGAAGTCGGTGAGCATGAAACCGAAGAAGAACGAGTACGTGAAGGCTACAATTGGCGTTGGGTCTATCTCGTCGTGCTTCGGCACACCGTACATCTCGGTGATCATTTCAAACGGCCTGGCCCAGCGGGGGTTCTTGAGCTTTACGGGAGCCTCCTCAAGCTCCTCGGCCCTAGGCTTCCTGATGGAAAGGTAAACCTTGCCTTCAGTTACCTTTTTGATGCCCTCTTCAACCTTTTTTGCGTCTTCTTCTGGAACCCAGCCGGTTAGGGCGAACGTCATGTTGGTTCTGGCAAGGAGGTTAAGGGCACCGGCCTTGTCGCGCTCGTTCTCAACGAGCTCAAGGTAGAAAAGGACATCCCTGTAATACTTCCTAGCTATTTCACTGGCCTCTCTTTTGACGTTCTCAAGCTCGTTGAGCTTTTCGGAGAGCATTGCCTGGTAATCCTTGAGGAGCTGGGAAGGGGTTCCCTCTCCCTCAGGGATCTCAAGTCTCTCGAATGAGTGCTTAGCAAGGATGGGGTTGGCCTTGTCATAGTCTTTGGACAGGAACGCTACCACTAGAACAACGGTGTCTTTAAGCTCCCTGTAAACGAAGGCAACCCTGCCTCCAAGGGCAGAGGACAGCTCTTCTTTGAGAACCGGGAACTTAGTTTTTTCGACCGTGCCGGCAAGAACCGTAACGGCTCCGCTGTGCTTGAGATATGAGACATCAATGTTAAAAGATGACAGCATCTCAAGGGTCTTTATGTCGGTCCTGATCTCCTCTATTTCAGAATTTATTAAGCTCATTTTGCTTTCCACTGCCTTGATACGGGGCTCAACTTCCTCCAAGAACCTTTCCGTATCCCTTATGAGCTCTTCTATGCCCCTGTAGTGGTACTCCCTTTTCTCAGGCTCCTTGGGGAATATGAACTCCTTGAGTCCACCTCCCTTCTCGGGGAAATACGCCCTGAGAAAATCGGCCATCCTCGACATTGTAATCGCATAGGAAGCGGCCTTGCGGTAAAACTCGTTGGGAGCGTCCCTCTGGGCTATCTTGACATCGACTTCCCGGATCTCCACAACTCCAGCCTCGTGGAGATAAGTAAGCAACTTGTCCCTGTACCTCTCCAGAGTTATGAGCTCAAGCTTGAGCATCTCTGCCGGCCGGAACATGCTCAACTCCCTCTCACGAGTTGTACCGCGACAGAAACAGCGTTCTCAAAGTTCTGGGTTGCTTTGACTTTCATCTCTTCAATTTCCTTTTCCCCGCTCTCAAGGATCTTCTTTGCCTCTTCCTCACCCTCACGCTTGGCATTTTCAACGAGTTTCTTTCCCTCTTCATTTGCCTCCTCAATTATCTTTTCTTCAATGAGCTTGGCCTCTAATTTGGCCCCTTCAACTATTTTCTTTGCTTCCACCTCTGCCGCTTCAATCCGGGCCTCTGCTTCCTTTTCAGCATCAACAATGCGCTTGATGACCTCCTCCATGATTGGCCCCCCATGAGATTGAAAACAGGTTAATATTCCGTTTTGGCTAGCCTAATCGTCTTTAAATAATTTTTGGTCTAACCGCAAGTGAAATAAAAAAGCTAGAAAAATTGGATACGGTGGTAAAAGATGAAAGAGCTAGACGTAGTCGGAATCGGCAATCTTAACTACGACATAATAATGCTGGTGGACCGGTTCCCGGAGTTCCACGAAAAGATATCCGCAAAGAAAGCCGTCTTCGGCCTGGGTGGTGCCGCAGGAAACACCATCACATGGCTGGCACATATGGGACTAAAAACCGGCTTCATAGGAGCGGTTGGAAACGACGAGGTAGGGCAAGCCCATATCGAGTACTTCAGGAAAATTGGAGTTGATACAGCAGGAATAAAGGTCGTAGACATCCCTTCAGGGATAGCCGTTGCCATAATCCACGGGGAAGACAAAAGGATCATCAAATACCTTGGAGCAAACGAAAAGAGGGAACTGAACTTCGAATACTTAAAGCAAACAAGGCACATCCACCTTTCCTCAAACCCTGGGAGAATAATAAAGGAAGCCGTTGAGTTTGCAAGCGAGAACGGAATAAGCGTTTCAGTCGACATAGGTGAGGCCCCCCTCCCAGCAGGTATCGAGGAAAAAATAGACTACCTGCTGATGAACGAGGACGAATACAGGAGAAAGTTCGGAGCCGTGGATCCAAACCTATCAACGGCCAAAAACCTCATAATAACACTCAACGGGGGAGGGGCCCTGATTCGGGACAGTGAAGGCAGAATCAAGGAGGTCAGGGGGCTGAGTGCAGAGGTCGTGGACTCCACCGGCGCCGGTGATTCCTTCGCGGCGGGGGTTATTTTTGGAGCCCTCAACGGCTGGTCTCTAGAGGACTCAGCAAAGCTGGGAATGCTCCTCGCCTACCTGACCGTACAGAAGGTAGGGGCCAGGAGTGCAGTCTTACCCCTGGAAGACATCATAAAGAAGAGCAGGGAGCTGAACCTGAACCTGCCGTTTGAGGGCTGGCTCATAGACGGTTAAAAGCGTAACTTTCGCATGCTTTTGCTCCTAAAAACCTTATAAACTCCTTTTCAATATTCTCTAAGTGGTGGTTAGTATGGCTAAAGCAACTTTCGTCATCAGCGAGGAAACCCTCCAAGAGTTCAAAAAACTCGCCAAAAAACGTTACGGGGACAAGAGAGGAGTCCTGAGCATTGCAATTGAAGAAGCCATTAAGGATTGGATCAAGAAAACAAAAAAGGAGCTGGAAAATGCCGAGTGAAACCATCAAACTCACGGCAAAATTCAAGCTCAAAGAAACACCAGAAGGATTAGATGGGCTTTTCTCCACTTATCGTGAAATCGTGAACTTTCTCATCACTCACGCTTTTGAGAACAACATCACCAGTTTTTACCGACTGAAAAAGGAGACCTACAAGAGCCTTCGGAGAGAATATTCAGAACTCCCAAGTCACTACCTTTACACGGCCTGCCAGATGGCGACTGCAATATTCAAAAGCTTCAGGAAGAGGAAAAAGAAGGATAAAGCGAGGGGAAGACCAGTTCTCAAGAAAGAAGTTATTATGCTCGACGACCACCTGTTCAAACTCGACTTGGAGAACAAGACCGTAAAACTCTCTACCCCCAATGGAAGAGTTCAATTAGAGTTTTATCCCGCAAAGTACCATGAGAAGTTCAGGGACTGGAAGGTTGGCCAAGCGTGGCTCGTGAGAACGTCCAAGGGCGTCTTCATTAACGTCGTCTTCTCAAAAGAAGTTGAGGTCAGAGAGCCGGAAGCCTTCGTTGGCGTGGATTTGAACGAGAACAACGTAACGCTTTCCCTCCCCAATGGTGAGTTTCTCCAAATCATCACTCACGAACGGGAGATTAGGACGGGTTACTTCGTGAAGAGGCGGAAAATACAGCAGAAAATCAGGGCTGGAAAGGTGAGGAAGGAACTCCTCGAAAAATACGGAGAGAGGGAGAAGAACAGGCTTAACGACCTTTACCATAAGCTCGCCAACAAAATCGTCGAGTTGGCGGAGAAATACGGTGGGATTGCTTTGGAAGATTTGACTGAAGTCCGGGATTCAATTAGATATTCCGCCGAGATGAATGGTCGTCTTCACAGGTGGGGTTTTCGTAAACTCCAGTCAATCATCGAATACAAGGCCAAACTGAATGGGGTTAGGGTTGTTTTCGTGAATCCGGCTTTTACTTCCTCCCTGTGCCCGATATGTGGGGGTAAGTTAAGCCCAAATGGGGGCAGGGTTTTGAAGTGTTTGAATTGTGGTTTTGAAGCCGACCGTGATGTGGTTGGGAGTTGGAATATTCGCTTGAGGGCCTTGAAGATGTGGGGAGTTTCCGTTCCCCCCGAAAGCCCCACGATGAAGACGGGAGTGGGAAAGGTTAGCCATAACGACGTTTACAAACTTTACACAAGTTACGGCTAACCAGAACGGAATCCTTAAAAATTCACAGCCCCAAAAAGGGTAGAGAACCAAAGGTCATAGAGTGCGGAGGTGATCACGTGGAAATAGTCATTGAGAACTTTAAGCCAAAGGTAACGCGACCTTTTAAGAGAAAGAACGAGTACTGGATCAAGCTCATCCTTCCCGAGGGAGAGGAGTACATAATGAAATTCAAAACACCCCTTGAAGCAGAGGACGCTATCTATGGAATGTTAGATGACCTACAGGTCTACGGCGGGAAGGTAAAGCTCAAACTTAGGGAAGGAAACGTCATAGAGAAAATTGAAGTTCTGGAGCTCTACAAGCCCTCTGCAAAGGAGCTTGTAGAGGAGTATTTTGGAGGGTAAAATCAGGAGAGGCTCCCAACTGCCTCCTCCACCTTCTGGAATATCTTTTCCTCGTCCAGCGTGAGAACCTCGCGGTCGAGCATGAGGATTTTTCCATCCACTATAGTCGTCTCAACGTCGTTGCCGTTTGCCGAATAGACGATGTGGCTCACGACGTCGTTTATTGGCCTCAGGTGGGGCTTGTTGAAGTCGAAGATGACCACGTCCGCTAGATAGTCGGGCTTTATAACGCCGGCGTTGAGGCGGAGCGCCCTCGCGCCGTTCTGAGTGGCCATCTTGAAGACCGTCTTTGCATCGGCCACGGTCGGGTCAAGGTTGTGAACTTTGTGGAGCAGAGCTGCCAGCTTCATCTCCTCGACCATGTCGAGGTTGTTGTTGCTCGCACTCCCGTCTGTCCCGAGGCCAACGTTGACGCCCGCATTTAGAAGCTTCTGCAGGGGCATGACACCACTGGCGAGCTTCATGTTGCTCGCTGGATTGTGGGCAACGGTGACGCCGTGCCTCGCGAGAATCTGTATGTCCCTGCTGTCGAGCCAGACGCCGTGCGCTATGATAACGTCGCTCCCGAAGAAGCCAATTTCTTCGAGCAGAACGACGGGGCTCTTCCCGTAGCGCTCCTGAATCTTTCCAAGCTCGGCCATCGTCTCGGCGACGTGGATCGTTATAAGCTTCCCATGCTCGTTCGCCAGCCTTCTGACTTCCTTAAGCAGGGCTATAGAGCAGGTGTAGGGCGCGTGGGGCCCGAAGACGAAGTGGACCCTCTCGGAATTTAGCTTTTCTATGGCCCTCATCTCCCGCAGTGCCTCTTTAATCTCCTTCTCCGTTCTCTCAGGGTCGCCGAGGTCTATCATTCCGTAGCTGAGGTAGCCCCGCAAGCCTGCATCAAGAATTGCCTCGGCAACTGCATCCATCTGGAAGTACATGTCAAGGAAAGCAGTAGTCCCCGTCTTGATCATCTCAAGCGCACCAAGGTAAGCGCCGATTTTGATGTGCTCGCGCGTCAGCTTCGCCTCCCTCGGCCAGATGTGCTTTTCCAGCCACTCCATCAGCGGTAAGTCATCGGCAAGGCCCCTCAAAAGGCCCATCGGCGAGTGGGTGTGCAGGTTAACGAAGCCAGGGGAGACGACCTTTCCGGTGGCGTCTATAACCGTGTCAGCGGGCTCGTTGATCCCCCTCTTGACCTCGGCGATTCTGTTGCCCTCGATTAGGACGTCCGCTTTGACGACCTCAAGGTTTTCACCGTAAACCACGTACCCGTTCCTGATGAGAACGCTCACTCTGACCACCCCTAACTCCTTTGAAAAGCTATGTTTCCGGGGGGAGTTAAAAAGGTGACGGAGAAAGGAGATCAGACGAACATACTCTTAAGCACATCGGCGCAGCCGCAGTTCCTCTCCTCGGGAATCCTCGGGATTCCCTTCTTGAGAAGCTCCTGGACCTTGTAGTTGTTCTCGGCCATGACCTTGAGGACTTCCTGGGCATCAACGGGCTTCTCGGCCCAGACGTCGTAGTCCGTAACTGTTGCGATGTTCACGTAGCACATTCCAAGCTCCCTGGCCAGGTTTACCTCTGGGACGAGCGTCATTCCGATGATGTGGGCATACTGCCTGAACATGAAGCTCTCGGCCCTCGTCGAGAACCTCGGCCCCTCGATGCAGACGTAGGTGCCCTTCTCGTGGACGGGGAAGCCGAGCTCTTTGGCTGTCTCGTAGAATATCTTCCTCATCTCGGGGCAGAACGGGTCCGCCATCGAGACGTGGGCAACCCTGGGCCCGTTGTAGAAGGTGTAGTCGCGCTTCTTCGTGAAATCGATGAACTGGTCGGTTATGACTATGTCTCCGGGCTTGTACTCCTCGCGGAGCGAGCCAACTGCTGTAACGCCTATGACCCTCTCAACGCCGAGCTCCTTGAGCGCCCAGATGTTGGCCCGGTAGGGCACTTCGTGTGGCGGGAACTCGTGGTGCTTGCCGTGCCTCGGTATGAATGCCACCTCGACGCCCTCTATTTCGCCGATTTCCACCGGGGCCGAGGGTCTGCCGTAGGGCGTGTGGACCTTTACGGTTTCCTTCGGCTCGAAGACGCCGTAAACCCCGGAACCACCTATGATGCCTATCCTCGGCATGGTCATCACCGTGTTAAATGTGCGCCCCTTACATATAAGGGTTGCTTTTCCAGTGGAAACGAAGGGCGGAAACTTTAATAACCTTTGGGAACTAAATATTCCGGGGGTGGTGAGATGGAGGAGAAACCCGTCAAGCTCGTCCTGCCGGAGGTAAAGAACCCGATATTCATCGAGGGTTACCCGGGAATAGGCCTTGTAGGCCACATAGCGGGCAAC
>Ga0256838_1001630_pt1 | contig 10309 bp, 9 predicted proteins | sample 4571419metaG_FD_185978 | JGI IMG/M metagenome (GOLD analysis project Ga0256838, IMG submission 185978) | Hydrothermal vent microbial communities from Guaymas Basin, Mexico - 4571-419 | ecosystem: Environmental > Aquatic > Marine > Hydrothermal vents | place: Mexico: Guaymas Basin | collected... | reverse complement strand
ATTCAGGAAAGCGGCTCGATTCTAAGCGGAATTATCCACTTCCTAGGTATTCTACCCCACGGCATAATAGAGTATGGCGCATACGTAATAGCAGGGTTCACGGGCGCCCTGATATCGCTCGCCATACTCCAAAAGGGATGGAACGGCCACCTGATACGCGACGCGCTCATATTTCTCATAACGGGCATTCTGTTGCTCTACCTGGGGGCCGCTATAGAGTCATCATTTCTTCCCGGAAGCTGACCTCTTCGTTTCAAGCAACTTCCTGTATTCTTCGAGGAGGTATGAGTACTTCCCCTCTAAATCCTTCTCCACCTTCTGCGGACTCACTGCGCCGCCAAGGGCCGCAGATATGCTCTGGGCAAGGGAAGATACCTCGAGGGGGAGGACAATCTTCGTCGCCTTTCCCGACGCGATTTGCTCCAGCGCCTTGAGATAGTAGTACGCGAGGGCCTTTTCATTCAGTTCCCCTGCAGCAGCCTTTACTGCCTCTATCTTTACTTTCTCCGCCTCTGCCTCCTGCATTGCAGCGTATTTCCTCTGCTCCGCCTCCCTGCGCTGGTGCATAGCCTCCATAAGCTCGGAGGGCAGTTCAACACGCTTCAACTCAACAGAAACGATGCTGACGCCCCAGTCCCTCGCGACCCTTTGTAAATCGTCGCGCAGCTGAGAGTTTATCTTGTCCACGTTGGATATTATCTCCTCTGCAGTCATGCGGCCGGCAATCTCACGCAGAGTGGATTCAACATAGAGGACTGCTGCGGTTTTGTAGTCCTGAACTTTGAGAACAGCCTTTGCAGGGTCCGTAACCTTCAAGTAGACCACTGCGTCGACGGTTACCTCGATGTTGTCCTTTGTGATAACCTTCTGGGGTGCCACGTCAAGTGTCTCGGTACGCATATCGACCTTTACGTAGCTCTCCACGAAGGGAATGATAAACGTCCATCCCGGGCCACGAACACTGTGAAAATGACCGAAGCGGAATACGACTGCACGCTCGTATTCATTCAGCTGGAGGAGGACATCGTACTTCATTGAGCCGATAACGAGGAGCAGAATAAGAACCCCTACAACTAAATAGACATACTCCTGCGTTGTGGCAGCATAAACGACGCCAACGATTGCTAGAAGTGTGATTACGAGTATCACACCAAAAATGAGCGCCTTTTTCGCCTGCTGATCCATACTTAAAAAGAGGATAAGGGGATATTTTAATTATCATGGCCGAGAAAATCCTCGTTCTCGCAGTGGACCGGGACGACGATTTGGGCGTGAAAGCAGGGGTAAGGGGCCCAATCTTGGGCGATGACGCCAACATAGATGCAGCCATGAAACTTGCACTTGCAGACCCAGAGGATAGCGACGCGAACACAATATTCGCAGCTGTCAAACTTGCTCGGGAGCTGAGGAAAGAGGGGAAGAATGTAGAGGTCGCCACGGTCACCGGACACAAAAATCTCGGATTCATAGCGGACCAGAACATTAATAATCAACTGAAACACGTGTTCCAGGAGTTCCCCGCGGACGGCGTTGTCTTCGTCACGGACGGCGCGGAGGACGACCAAGTCATCCCCATAATAGTCTCGTACGCGCCAATCATATCGAAAAAGACAGTTGTGGTGAAACAGGCCGTTCAGCTGGAGCGCACGTACTACGTAATAAAGAATGCCATCCGCGACAAGGATATCGCCGCAATCCTCTTTGGCGTCCCGGGCATTGCATTCATCCTCTGGGCATTGCTGGGAGACCTAGCCGTAAAGATAATACTTGGAATCGTTGGCATCTACTTTCTGGCAATTGCAACAGGTGCAGACACGGCCATAGGCGATTGGGCGCGCTCAATCATAAAGGGGATTTCCCTGCGTGGCCCGGGAGCTCCATTCTACATAATCTCCCTTGCGCTCCTCGTCATGGCAGCATACTCTGGATACAGAAACATCATTGCCCTCCCGGGCGAGGCGGGCATATACGAGGCAATACGGTCCATAACGGGATTCGCATCGCTCTCTGCAATTCTGTACCTTTTCGGCCGTGGCATGGATGCCCACACACACAAGAAGGCGTTCCTCATCGGTAAATACGTAAGGTACATGGCAGTCGTCACCATTTTCTGGGTAATTGTGGATGCCACGATGCGAATACTGTCCCAGAGCGCGACTATGACTGAGCTCTACGTTGTGTCGCTAACAAGTATCTTCTTCTACCTCGTGGTGTCCCAGATAGCGTCAATATTTGAGGAAAGCATAAAGCAGTCAAGGAAAATCGTTGGGGTGGAGGCCTACAGCAAGAACGGCGTTCGCCTGGGAAAGGTTAAAGCTTTGGACCCGGAGGGAAGGGCAATAATCATTTCCGCCGGTAAAAAGCAGATTCGCGTCCCCATCGACAAGGTCTCAGTCAACCAGCGTGGCGTAACGGTCGGTGTCTAACGTGCTGGCACTCAAGGGCAGTTTCAGGACAATTGTAGTGCTATACATCGTAGCAATGGCCCTTTCCCTTCTTTTCGCCTGGCCGCCGCCCTCAGAAGTGCCTGCAGAGGGAAGAGAGCCGGAAACTGCTGGAATGTTCTTCATATACGTCATCCTTGCAACCGCATTCTTCCTCATAATCATAAGGCTCTGGCCATGGCTCCTGAAATACATCATAGATGCCCTCGAGCTGTTCTTCCTCTTCGCAACGACTTCCGTAATTACATTGAGCTACAATTTGCCCAGCACGCTGCCATTTCTCGCAGTGGTGTCAAGAATTATATGGTGGCGAAGCACCCTGGTCCAGAACATCTCCACAATCACAATAATCTCCGTGGCCACCGCGGTCGTGGGTACGTCGCTGGAACCCACGGTCGCAGCACTCTTGATTGCCCTCTTCGCAGTTTACGACTACATCTCCGTCTTCATAACAAAACACATGGTCACACTTGCGCGGGCGCTGGGAGCAACAGCGGACAGGGATGGAAGGGTAGCAAAGGAAAGCAGGGTACACATGCTCGGGGCGGGAGATGTTGCGATTCCGGGGATATTTGCCGTATCACTCCTAAGGGTCGGACTTCTACCGGCAATACTAGCAGCGGCAGGGGCAACGCTCGGGCTTGTATGGACAATGCGCCTGGCAAAAAGGTGGAAGCGTGTCCTCCCCGCGATACCTAGCATAGCGCTTCCCGAGCTGCTCTTTGCAGCTACTGGCTTGATATTGTCGTCCCTTTGAAACTCTTTCCCTCAAGGAGACGGTGCAGATTGTGCAGGTCCTTCCCCACAACGTACGTCTTTATCTTGGATCTCTGCAGGATTTTCGCGGCGGCGATGTCCATTGGCGTGTGGGCACCGGGGTCCCTCGTATCAACCGATTCAACGAGCGATACAAACTCCTCATGCGTTAGCCGCTCCAACAGGCGAGCATCCGGGCTCTTGAAAGGGTTTTTGTCGAAGACGCCGTCCACGTTGGTGATGTTGATGAGAGCAGCGTTCGTCGCCTCGGCTATAAGGGCTGCCGCATAGTCTGACGTCACGCCCGGAATGGCCCCGTGCACGACGGGTATCCACCTCCCCATGTATGCCTTGGCGCGCCATATATCCGAGAGCGGCTCGGGATACGCAGATTCAAGGGCAGATATAAGGAGCCAGGCGTTCATCTTCGTGGCGAGTATGCCCGCCTGGTCCTGAAGCGTCTTGGAGCCTCCGAGAAGGCGGACAGCCCATGCGTAGTCCCTCGCAGTCCGACCGCCGCCGGCAACGAGCGCGAAATGCACACCATGGTCAAAGAAGTAGTCGATGACGCGCCCGAACTTCCGTACCCACTGGACGTCTATCCGGTCAGGCACCATAACGGAACCGCCAACGGAGATTACGTAGCGCTCGGGCATGCATAAAAAACGTTCCCCCACTATAAAAAGGAAGGGGAGCCAGCATGGATGACGCGTTTCTAAAGCGCCTCGTAAGGGAGCTAGAGAACATTCGCGGCACCGGAACACAACTAATCTCACTGTACATCCCACCAAAGTACCCGAGAGGCGACATAATGAGCATGCTGACGGACGAGCACAGCAAGGCGGGAAACATAAAGGACAAAACAACCAGAAAAAATGTTCAGGCAGCCCTTGCAAAGATAATGAACTATCTGAAGGCTATCGACTACAAGCTCCCCGAAAATGGCCTCGTCATATTCTGCGGAAACATCTCTCCCAAGCCGGGGGAGCAGGATATCCGTCTATTCTCCGTGGCGCCACCCCAGCCGGTTTCCAAGATTTATCGATGCGATTCGACATTCTACCTCGAGCCCCTGAAGGAGATGATAAAGCCAACGGAGTACTACGGCGTAATCGCAATGGATGGAAAAGAAGCAACGCTCGCGCTCATAAAGGGCAACACTTTTGACATCGTCGCCCGAATAAGGTCCCTCGCGCCGGGAAAGCACCACGCGGGTGGTCAGTCCGCCCGTCGATTTGAGCGACTGCGGGAAATAGCGGACCACGAGTACATGAAGAAGGTGGCTGAAGAGGCGAAGGAAGTCTTTCTCGAGCTGGGGGATAAGCTGAAGGGCATCATACTCGCGGGCCCCGGACCGAAGAAGAACGAGTTCTACAACAAGGACTATCTCGATCCCCGCCTCAAGCAGAAAATTCTCGGTATAATCGACACGGGTTACACAAACGAGTACGGCATACGCGAGGCGATAGACAGCGCAGAGGAAATCCTGAGGGACGCCGAAATCGTACGCCAGAAAAAGGCCGTGGAAAAGTTCATCGGCGAAATCGTCAAGGGAGGCCTCGCGGACTACGGCTTGAACAACGTATACAAGGCCCTGAAGGAGGGGCGAGTGGACACGCTTCTCGTGGTGGAAAACGCGGAGGCCTGGCTGGGGAAGTACGTCTGCCCGAAGTGTGGCCACGAGGAGGAACGCGTTGCAAAGAATGCAGAGGACCTGAAAAAGCCATACAAATGCCCCAACTGCGGTGCAGAAATGGAACTCGACGTCATAGAGGACGCGATTGAGGAAATGATAAAGATGGCAGAGGATACAGGTGCAAAGATTTTCTTCATATCCCCTGACACCGAGGAGGGCCAGAAAATGGCCCGCGGGTTCGGCGGTGTCGGGGCAATACTGAGGTATAAGGTATGAAGATTCGTGCCCGCGACCTGGCAGCGAGGCTCATGGAAGCGGATGGAATCACATATCCGGCATTCTTCCCCTCCGTATACGGCCCACCCGCTCCAGATACAGACGGAATCCTCGTCAACGTCTATCGGATATGGACAGACAGGAATTACCGCCAGATTCTGGGCAAGAACGTGAAGGATTATCTCAAATTCGACGGCTTTGTTCTCCCAGAGAGTGGGTGGAAGCAGATAGATAAGTACGGGGACGAGGACGTGACCAGCGAGGACATCGTGGAAGTTCAGGCAAAAATGGGCTTCCCCGTTATCGCTCCCCTTCCTTCTTCCCGTGTAGAGGATGCAATAGTCAACGCAGAAATAGCACGTGAGATTGTCGATAGGGAACTCTTCCTGGAAATCCCTGCAAGCTGGACAGAGAAGGAAATCGTCGCATTCGTGGAGGCAACAAAGGAATGGGCATGGGGATACGGAACGCACTCCGACCACCCTGAATTCCTCGAGAAAATACTCGCAATTGCCCCCCGCTCGAAACGCATCGCAGTCCTCGGAATACACCACCCCGCCACCATTCCCCTCCTTGCCGCCCTCGGCGTGGACGTCTTCGCGTCGGGGGCGCATGCACGCTACGCGGGCAAGGGATTATACATAACGGAGTCCTCCATCCGTCCCCTCCGCGAGATAGAGGAGCTTCCCTGCGCCTGCAAAATCTGCGCAGACAGGGAGAGGGACGACCTTGAAAGAAATAAAGAGCTTCTCGTTGAACACAATCTCCTCCAGTTTATGGGAGAGATAAGGAGAACGAGAAACGCGATACGGGAGGGCCGTCTCTACGAGTATGCACGGAGGCGAGCGCTAACACATCCCGACATGTTCAAGCGGTTTGAACACATTGTCCACTCAGACCACGTGCTTGAGAGCATGCCTTTCCCGAAGCAGAGCAGCATATACCTCTTTGAAAAAGAGTACAGACCTGAAATCGCGCTGGGGAAAAAGCTGGCAAAGGAGAGGGCAGTCAACATCAAACACCTCGCGTTCACGTACCCCTTTGGCCAAACCTACCCGCCGCTCTTCGAGGAACGGCCGTCTCCAGAGGAGGTCATACGGGCGGTATTCAAGTATCAGTACGGTGTGGATGTGGACGTCTCGGAGCTCCGCTGGGAGGTAAAGAGAGGAATTCCGAGGAAGATATACAGGGGCGAAACGTACATCGGGCTTATTCGCTATGAAGATGGCTTCTTTGTGCCGAGCGTTGACGGGGCAAAGTGGCTTGTAGCTCTAATACCCTCCCCCCGCACACGGATAGTGGTGGACGAGGACGGGAGGGAAGCAATAGAAAAGAAGCGTTCGCCCCTCACAGACCATGTCTTGGACAGCGACCCAGAGATGCGCCCGAACATGGAGATTATAATCGTCGACGAGAACGACAACGTCCTTGCCACGGGGAAGGCGACGCTCACTCCCCGCGAGATTGCTGAGATTCCCCACGTTCCCGCAGCGAAGGTACGTCATCGGGCGGTATAATACCAGAAACTCCGCGGGGGTCCTCCAGTACGACCGTAAAGGGTATTTTCCCTTCCTTTGCATCTGCTATCTCCTTCAGCGCCTTCTCCCTCAGTACGCGCTCCTCCTCCGTGCTCGGGTTCCACTTTTTGGTTGCGTCCTCAAAACGGTCCAGAACTCCCTCTACAGTGGTAATAAACCCGTTAGAAAAGGGCCCGGGGTGCAGTTCCAAATCTAACTCCGGTATGCGAAGAGAAGCCGATGAGGAGCGAACAACAACGTAGTTTAACTTCTCGGGGCTGTCCACCTTTAGCTCAAGAACCTTGTGCCCCTTATCCTCCAGCTCTATGACATCTGTATGTGTATATCCGCACGATGAGCACTTGGACGTCATTATAACCGCCCGTCCAAAATGGGGAAGGCTCTTTTCAACGACAACTGTCCTCAGCGTCTTCTTTCCGCAGGCAGGGCAGAGCCCGCCCTCTATAATCTGTGGCTCCATGGTGAAAAATCGGCAAAATATGTTAATAAGATGTTCCAGACAACTCAATAGAACAGGTGGTAAGTATGCCAAGAAAGAGCTCGCGCAAATCAGCTGCCCCAAAGAAAGAGCACGTGGAAAAAACTGCAAAGAAGAAGAAAGCTGAGGAGATGAAAGCGGACAATGTTGAAAAGACGGCAAAAACAGTTCCAAAGAATTACTGGCCGTTCATAGGGGTTGTGCTAGCCGTGCTGCTCCTTGGAATCGGAGTGGGCTACTTTGTAGCGAACACAAGTGCCGGCGCACCGGAAGGCACCCAGAACACAACCAGAGCAATACTGCTTATGGACGATGGCTGCAACAGCTGCGGCGATACAATGAAGCAGGTTGTCTCCATACTTGACGACCGTTTCCAGTTCGCGAGCATACCGAGGGAAGAGGTTAGCGTGCAGAGCGACGAAGGTAGGAAAATCTACAACGTGCTGTTGGAAAACAACATCAACGTAGTCCCGCTCATCGTTCTCGAGGGAAACATAGAAGATACCGCGTTCTACAAGACGCTTGACAAAATGCTCGCCCAGTACGGCGGCGCACAGAGAGTCCTCCTGAAAGCAGACAAGTACTACATCCTCCTTCCCGACTGGCCAACCAGGAAGTACGACCCCAACAAACCAGAAACCCCCGTTAGGATATGGGCAACGGACACGATTCGCTCAATTATAGCACCATACGTCTACCAGACAGTCGAGAACGCAAAGATTATTGAAGAGGAACCCAGCAAAGACTACGTACTCAAGCTCGAGGGACCGAAGACACTCATAGATTCCATGAAAACAGCGTTCAGCGGGGCAATGGTTGAAGGCAATGCGCTCCTCGTCCCGAAGAAGGAAACGGTAGACGTTGAGCTCTACGTAATGAGCTTCTGCCCATTCGGGAATCAGGCCGAAGGGCTAATACCGCAGCTAAAGGAGACCTTCGGGGACCGCATACACATTGTACCGCACTACATTATATCTGACCTCGGCAACAACCAATTCCGTTCGCTGCACGGAGACCAGGAGCTCCATCAGGACATCAGAGAGGCCTGTGTCTACAAGCTTTTCGGAGAGGATGCGTGGCTGGACTTCGTTCTTGCAATAAACAAGAATTGTAGCGCCAGCAACGCCGACAGCTGCTGGGAGGGCGTGGCGAAGGACATGAACCTTGACGTTAATGCAATAAAGCAGTGCTACGACACGGAGTTCAACAGTATCGCGGCACGGGAGGCTGCCATAAGCGCAGCGAAGGGAGTTACCGGCTCCCCAACGACGCTCATCGATGGCTGGTTCAAGGCAGACGTGAGAAACTCGAAATTCCCTGAACTCGTCTGCGCATTCATGAAGAATCCGCCAGAGGGCGCCTGTGAAACGGAACTCCAGGCGAGCGCCGCATCTGGCAGCTGTGGTTAAGGGCTTTTAACAACAAACGCCCCTCTTTCTTTTTATGTCCAAAAACAAAAACGTCTCAGGAATTGTCTTCGTCGTAATCGGATTCATTTTGGGGTTGGCCTTTGCAGCGTATTTCGGTGGACACGTGCCGAGCGGAGTCGAAAAAAGCTCAAAGACAGTATACGTACTGTCTGATGAAAAATGCGACATCTGCTCGGCTCCCTTTGAGCAGTTTGTCAGCTTCATTGAGAACAACGCCGACACGTCGGGCGTCCGCATCGTAAAGACAAGCGTGTACAGGGGAATCGGCAAGGAGATATACGCGAGGCTCCGCGAGGAGAATGTGAACGTTGTTCCACTTATCCTCATGACAAAAGACGTAAAGGGCACGAAGTTTTTCGAAGACCTGAACAAAGCCCTGAGCCAAAGGGGAGGGATACGCACGAACATCATTGAGCTCAGGAACTACTACGCACTCCGGCCCCTCTGGCCGACGCGCCGCTACGTGCCCGGAAAGGGAGAAACGAAGGTAACGCTCTACGCCGATAAAAATGTGAATGTGGACAGGCTCAAATCCATCCTCTACCTGGCAGCGGACAACGTTATTGTAACCGAGCACGAGACAAACGATTATTACATTCTCGTAGAGGCAACGCCGGAGATTGTGAAGACCGTGGCACAGTACTATCCGCTGTCCAGGATAGCCGACGGTGTTCTGGAAGTGCCAAAGATGCGGGCAACGGTGCTCTCCCGCCCGGACTTTGCAGAAGCAGTGAAGGCACGCCTCGAGAGGGCTGGAATACCCGCAGATGTGAACATAGTTCAATACGGGGAGTATGTGCTTGCAAAAATAGTGACAGACTATCCGGACATAGTCGCAGAGCTCTTCCCGGGCAGCAAATACTACCCAGACGGAGTGGTGCTGACAAGGGATGAAACCGCCACGGTGGATGTATACCTTGCAGAGAACGCTGAACCATTGCTTGAGGAGCTCAACAGAATACTATACGCGGCAGACGGCAGAATAACAGTTAATCCGCACTACATTGTTCGCTTTGACGCATCGGGAAAGCCAATAATCCCGGGGGGCGACACAGGGCTGCGGGAAATGGTCGCGGAGTACTGCGCATACCTGAACGGCGGGCCTATGAAATGGACCAGCTTTGCGCTTTCATTCAGGGAATGCGGAGCCACAGAATCCTGCATCGAAACCGCTGCGGAGGACGCAAACATTAACGTGGACAGGGTGAAGACGTGCTACTCGTCTTCCGCAAACCAGATTGTGTCTTTCTTCGTGCAGGACAGTGCGAGGTCAGGCGTTGGGCAAACGCTTGCAATAATAAACGGGTGGTACGTTCTGGACCCACGGATACAGGACATTGCCAATGTGCTCTGTAAGATGCTGTCGTTCCCGCCCAAGGAAATCTGTGAGGGGGTGAGAGCATGAAGATAAGGTATCTCGGGCATGCCGCTTTCCAGATTATGGGGTCGAAGAATGTCGTCATAGACCCCTTCCTAACCGGTAACCCAATGGCAGCAGAGCTTGAGGGGAAACCTGACATCATCCTCGTGACCCACGCGCACGGTGACCACATGGGGGACGCAGTAGAGCTCTCGAAGCGATTCAACGCCCCCGTTGTATGCATGTACGACATTGCCCAGCACCTGCGCGGCGTCAACGTCTACGGCATGAACTACGGGCCGGCGAGAATTGAGGGAGTGGACATCGTCATGGTACCCGCCTGGCACTCTTCGTCCATGAATGGGCAGGAAATCGGAAATGCAGCAGGATA
>Ga0256838_1001625_pt1 | contig 10332 bp, 11 predicted proteins | sample 4571419metaG_FD_185978 | JGI IMG/M metagenome (GOLD analysis project Ga0256838, IMG submission 185978) | Hydrothermal vent microbial communities from Guaymas Basin, Mexico - 4571-419 | ecosystem: Environmental > Aquatic > Marine > Hydrothermal vents | place: Mexico: Guaymas Basin | collected... | reverse complement strand
CATCATTTGCATTCCTGATTGCCTGACCTAATGAATCGGCCTGATTTTTCAAACTGTCGGCAATTTGAAGCCCTGAAGCATCATCAGCCGCTTTGTTAATTCTAAGCCCTGTACTTAGTTTTTCAAGCGAATTGTTTAAGTTTCTGTTCGTTACCATCATTGCGTTATGCGCATTTAGCGCTGCAACGTTAGTTCTGATTCTAAATCCCATCACTAACTCCTTTTAGTTTTTTGTAGCTTCCTTGCTACTCTCAAAAAGATAATCGGCTTAAAATTTTTTTACTTTATAGTTTATTTAAAAATTTTTACAAATTTTATACATCATTTCAGCTCTTTTAAAATCCTCTATGGTATCAATATCAATCGCTAAATATTTTGGAACGATAATTGGAATTGAATCTCTACCAAAAAAAACATCTTTACTTTTACAACCCGTTTTTCTCCAATAAAACTGCCCTACATCGTGATAGGCTTTTTCCAAATCTTGACTTCTTTTGTAATAATTCTCTTTATTAAACATCTCACATCTGCCATTAACTATTTTAAAAGCCCTCTGAATTGGATACTCAAACTCAACCGCTCCAAATGAATAACAAGCATCGCTATTTTTAAGTTTTTTATACCCTTCTTTTAGATACTTAATATCAAGCAAAGGTGCTGTAGCATAAAGCATACAATAATAATCATAACCTTTGTATTTATCAACAATATAATCAAAGACTTTCATACTCCCTACATAATCATCCGCAAGTTCTTTTGGTCTTATATCAACCTCTGCTCCATAACTTTTTGCAATTTCTGCAATCTCTTTGCTATCAGTTGAGACAATAATTTTCTCAAACAAATTGGAATCTTTTGCTTTTTCAATGCTATAAGCAATAAGAGGCTTACCGCAAAAAGGCTTTATGTTTTTTTTAGGAATCCTTTTACTTCCTCCTCTTGCTGGAATTACGCACAAATTCATTACATTTCCTTTATATAATTTCTGCCTTTTCTTATAATTTCAATATTAAACCCTTCGTTATATAAAAAATCAATTATGCTTAAATGACTTATAAAATTATCCCCCAGCTGATTATAAACGGGATGATTATAACTTTGATAAATTACATCAATGCCGTTATTTTTAAATTCACTCTCAACTTCTTTCATATATCCCATCGCACCAAAAGGGGATACATATGTTTTTGCACCAAAATATTTACAAATTTCTAAAATCAACCCCCCTTTTTTCTTATTAGTCTTAAAATTAGTTTTTGAAAGAGTAATAAACTCAGCTTTTATTCCAAGTTTTTTTGCCGTTCTTTCAATAAAGTGTATATTGTATTCGCTCAAATAATCAGTTTTATAGCTTATTGTATCTTTCAAAAACGAATGCACTTCTTTAAAATAAGAAGCCTTCTTGTAGTATTGATTTAGCATATTTATAAGTTTATCCCTAAAATCTTCAAAAATAACCGCATCTTTTAAAATTAAATCTCTACTTGGCTTTTTTATAGGAATTGAAAACATATATTCTCTATTTTCAATTTTAAATCTATTTCTGTTTTGCCACTCTCTTTTTACATACTGGACTGTATCAAGAAAAATAAATTTATCCACATAATCCATCATTTCAAACTGCCCAATCCAAGGGGCAAAAGTCGGCTGCATTATGGCTATTTTCATTCAATCTCTCCCCAAATAACTATATCCGAATTTAAAATAACTTTATCTTTTGCTAAGTTTTCAAAATCAACGTGAAAAAGGTAGTAATTTTTTAAATTAAGATATTCTCTTAGTAAATCTACCATCTCAACTTCATTATAAAAGCAGTTAATTGCCCCCTTTTCACTTGTTAAATCATCAAGCGTTTTATAACACCCTCTGCCTAAATCTTCTCCTCTTCCATATCTAAAATCCCTGTAACTTCTAAATCTTATAAACAAAAACCCTCTATCATAAAACTTTTTAAGATTTTTTAAAAACTCTTCAAAATCCTTTTTGCAAATATAGTTAATTATATTCGGTAAACTTATTACATTTACTTTAAATTCTCTTTTTCTAACAAACTCCCTCATATCTTCACAAAAAAACTCCCCTTTAATATTAAACTTTGCCTCTTTTATTCTCTCTTCATTTATATCAACTCCTATTACCTCATTTCCATACTCAAAAGGCAACATTAAATTATTTCCGTTTCCGCACCCAAATTCAAGATATTTTAACCTTTTATTTTGTAATCCGTTTTTAAAGAAGAACCTAATAAAATAGCTATCCGGATATTTTAAGCCTTTAATATTTTTTAAATTCACACTATCCTCCTTACACATTTAAACGCCTCTGCGGCTTTTGCTCCAACTTTCATTCCCCATTGTTTTGAATTTAGTTTAATACCCTCTAAACTTCTTGGATGAGGAAACTCTCTAAGCTCTGATTGATACTTGTTCATTGCCTCAACCTTATATTTGAGCGTATCGCTTATATCAAAAAATGTGTCCGGTGAAAAATTTAGCGGATAATTCCACTCAGTAGAAGATAAAATTTCAAAAGAGTATATCTCTTTAACAACACATCCTTCCATTGGACGAGTTGCCGTAATTGTAGCTTTGTAAGTAATTTGATGGTCTATGTTTAAATCTTTTTCATAATGGGTAAAGATAATTTCAGGCTTAACTTCACCAACTATCTTCTCTACAACCTTTACAATATCAAGAAGCCTAACGCTATCAAACGCGTTATCTGGGAAATCAAAACTAAAAACTTCTTTTATCCCAATAACACTATTTGCCTCTTTTATCTCCTTTTTTAATATCTCAAGCTCACTCTCAGCCCCTCTTGATGTTTTACCTTCTCCTAAAATGAGAGTATAACCTTCATACCCTTCATTAATTAGCCTCTTAGCCGTCCCAAAACAGCCCAACACCTCATCATCAGGATGTGCGGCAACTATTAAAAATCTCTTCATAAACCCTCTCCTTCTTTTTAATCTCACTAAAATCCACCCAAATATCTCGAAGCGATTTTAAGTTGCAAATTCCAAGTTTATATTTAGGAAATATTACATCTTTATCATCCACAATATCTATAAACAAATCGACATAATTAACCCCGGCTTTTACGATATTCATATCTTGGGCTGCAATTCTTCCTGCATTTACTTCAAGTAAAAATATACCTTCATCATTCTCAATAACTTCGACATTATTAAATCCGTATTCTAAATCAAGCCTTTTTAAGACATTTAAAGCAAAATCAACAACTCTTTCATTTTCCACTATTACAGATGCCTTGCTTCCGCTTTTAACAACTCTTTTTTCAAATTTCCATCTTGGGATTGCATAGATTAAATTACCCTTTTTATCGTGAAGAGTAGTAATATTATACTCTTTCCCTTTTATTAACTTTTGCACTAAATAAGGAATACTCTTTTTTATAAACCTTTTTGCGTAAAACTCAAACTCTTCAAAATCTTCAGGTATTATTATGCCCCTTCCTCCTCTGCTTAGGGCTGGCTTTAACAAAAGCGGATACAACTTCTCAAAAACCTCTTTTAAATTCAATTCACTACTTAAAATATACCCTTTTGGCATTAAATCTTTTAACTTATTAAAAGTCCTTCTCTTATCCCAGCAATCTAATAGAGGCTCTTTTTTTGGTATTAAATGTTTTACTTTTAAATCTTTATCAGCTAAAAAATTAAGTTCTTCATCAAGAGGCGTCATAATATATTCAATATTTTCCCTTTTTATAATCTCCTCTAACACGCACATATACTCATTTTTGCTCACAAGGGGCATTTTATAGCTTTTAAATCCTTCATAAAGAGCTGGAGCTAATTCGCTTGCGTCCGCTAAAATAAGATTAATTTTATATTTTGAATTTTTAACGCATTCAATTGTAGGATATACTCCGCTGCCTCCTGCGGTTGTTACTAATAAATTTTTAACATCTCCCATTTTATCGCCTCTCCTTCTTTAATATTTTCATTTACAACTTTTCCTATTACCTCTTTATAAAATTTTGGTTTTATTCCATCTTCGGGTCTTGAAATTTTTACATTCTCCCATGTTAACTTTTCACCTTTTTTAATTTCCCTTTTTGCATGAAACGAACGACGGTATTCAAATTTATACTTTTGATTTATCCTAAAATCGCCTTTTAACATCTTCTCAGTGGCTTTTATATTTTTTACCATTTCCTTAAATTCATCCAAACTAATCGCAGCATCATAGTCCATTCCAAGCGAACCTTTTTTTAAATATACGTGTTTTTCAATAATTTCCGCACCAAGAGCTGTGGCAATTGCGGGAGTTAAAGTTGAGAGGGTATGGTCTGAATAACCAATAGTAATTTTAGGAAACATCTCTTTTAAAATATTTATATTTTTAAGGTTTGATTTTTCAATAGGAGTTGGATACTCTACATGGCAGTGAAGCAAAGACAATTTACTTAAATCAAAACATTTTTCTTCAAAATATTCAACTAAATCCGCTATTTCACTAACTTCAAGAAGTCCAAGGGATAAAATTATAGGTTTTCCTATTTCAATAAGTTTATCGATTATAGGGGTGTGCGTTGCATTGCCACTTGCGACTTTATACATTTTAGCCCCAGCTTCTTCCATCCATTGTAAAGACTTAAAACTTGTAGCGGTTGATAAAAATTCAACCCCTGCTTTTTCACACTCTTTGATTAATAAGGGATACCACTCTTTTTTAACTTCAAGTTTTTTCATTCTTTCATAATACGGAGCATTTTTTGGCACCATATCCTCAACCACAAACGCCTGAAACTTAACAATATCAGCTCCTGCCTTTGCAAAAGCGTGTATCATCTCAATGGCTAAATTTAAATCTCCTTCGTGATTTGTTCCTATTTCAGCTATTATTTTCATTACTACTCCTTAAAAAACTCTCAACTGCAATTGCTCTGTATCCGTTTTTGCATTTAAAGCCAAAGCCTCTATATTTTTTAATCTCACTAAGTCTAATCTTATCTAAATCAATAATCTTCTTTTTCTCTCTGATAAATGGCTCAGTATCAAAATTTTCAACACTTCCTAAAATTTTAACCTTATTAAATCCCACTTTTAAAAGCCTCTTTCTAACTTCTTCAAAATTACTATCCTCATACCCGATAATTCCTACTTTTTTGTCAATATCCACAAGATAACCTAAAATAAAAGGTATATTTGCCTTTTGTGGAATATTAATACTACCTTTAATATGAGCTTTTTCAAAATCTTCAATTTCTCTTATATCCACAATATAATCAACTCTTTCAACTTCTCCCAAATCTTTAATCAGCTTAGGATTTTTATTAATTTGAGGAAGTCTAGAAGCAAAGGAAGGCTTATCGTATCTTTTTGAAATAGCTTTTATAAATTCATCTTTATTATCAATTGAAAAAACTCTGTTTTTTTTCTTTTCAATCCCTATGCTTGAAATAAATTCAGCACTTAAACCACCACTGCAAAAGCTCCCTTTTACATGCCCCGCTAACACAACAATATCATCATCAAGACTTTTTATTTTTTTAGCACTCTCATACGCTAACTCTGCACCATTTTTAATAAAATCAACCCTTCCAATATTTCCAACTAACAAAAAATCCCCCGTAAATAAAAACCTCTCATCAACCAAGCAGCTAACACTCTCTTCTGTATGCCCGGGGGTTGAGATTATTTTTAACCTGTATTCTCCCAACTTATACTCAGCTTCTCTAAAAGGCAAAATTTCAGCATTAAAAATTTCTTTTAATTCTCTATGTCCTGCTACAAAATCGGCGTGAAGATGTGTAAGGAGAATATATTTAAGTTTTAAGTTGTTTTTTTTAAGATATTCAACATACTCATCTACAATCCTAAGAGGGTCAATTATTATTGCTTCACTATTTGAATGCACTATATAACTAACACTCCCTATTTCTTTATCTATAAAAGACACTAACAATGAATTACCTTTAATGTATCTCCTCTAAGCCCAAGTCTAAGAGTTTCAAGCGAAATTACGTCTTTAAACGCTATGTTTCCAAAATTTACGTTACTTCCAAAATTTTTAATAAACCATACTTGATGGGCTTTTTGAGGTGCTTCAAAAATTAAGTCGTTTATATCAACTTCATCTAAAAGTTCCTCAATTAATCCCGTGCGTATTTCGCTACTTTCTCTATAAAGTCCTGCTTTTCCAGACTCTCTACCCTCGCATATAACCTTCCAAGCTCCCGCATTTAAAGCCTCTTTTGTCTCTTTTACCCACTTTTTTGGCGCAACTACCGCTTTTGTATCTTTACTTCCAACTTCGCTTAAAACTTTAAAATCTTTTGCAAATTTTTCAATATATTTTAATTTCTCTTCAAGACTCATCTCAATTGTCCCATCTGAAATTTCTACATAGTTAACACCTTTATCTTTTAAAAAAGCAATAAAATCATTCAGCTTATTTTGAATTAAAGCAACTTCAAAAAGTGTCCCACCAAAAGATACGGGAATATCAAATTCCCTGTAAACTTCTAATTTTTCATCTAAATTCTGAGTAACTATGCTTGTCCCCCACCCCAGCTTTACATAATCGACTATTTCACTAACACTTTTTAAATAATCCCTAACCATCTCAGCAGGTAACCCCGTATCAATAACCATTGTTAAGCCAAAATTTCTTGTTTTTTTAGGTCTATGTGGTAAGTTTAACTTCATAATTTAACCTTTTTAATTCATTTTCAAGATAACTAAAATCACCCTTTTTTAAATTAAATTCATTTACCTTATTATTGGCAAAAGATATAATATTCTCAATATCCCCAACCCCTCCTTTACTTTTTTTCTTCTCAATGCTTTTATAAGGATCAATAATTTCCTCTAAATTTTCAATTTCAACACTAAAAAATTCTTTCTTAATATCTTTTGGTTCAATCCCTTTTTCTCTCATATACCTAATAACCCTACCGACTTCATCATGAGCTTCTTCGTATGTAAAATTTTTGTGTTTTATCAACCACTCGGCTATGTCGGTTGCGTATAAAAAGCTATTTTTTACCCTCTCTTCTAATATATTTTTATTAATTTCCATCCCATCAAGCACTGCAATAAATAATTCAATTGCACCTTTAACTTTTCTCATTGACTTAATCATATCAACATACACAAACGTCCTGCTATCTGGATTGCCTGAGATTATCTTCTCATAAGAAATAAAAGAAGCCATTTTACCCACCATTTCGTTAGCTACACCCCTTATGTAGGTTAAGGCATAAGGATTCTGTTTATTTGGCATTATTACACTTGCCCTTGATAAAGAGGCAGGAAGTTTTATCATATTAAATTCAGCCGTAGTAAAAATTTGAAGCTCATCTACAAATCTTACGATATTTGAAATTACACTGTTTAAGATATATATCCCTTCAATCGCTAAATCGCTCCTCCACATAGCATCGCGGCTATGCATCTCAACTTCACTCATATCAAGAAGTTTTGCTAAATAATCCCTATCAATTTCAAAAGTACATCCATTTACGCTTCCGCTTCCAGCTACGCTTCTATTTAGATGATTATAAAACACTTCTATCCTTTCAAAGTCTCTAAGAAGAGGAAAAAGAAAAGTTAAAACATAATGTCCAAAAGTTGTAGGCTGAGCGTGTTGAAGATATGTAAAATCAGGCATTATGGTATTTTTGTGACGCTCTGCCACTTTTAAAAAGATATTTGCTAAATTTTTAAGAGTTTTGCTAAATTCAACTAATTCGTCTTTTAATCTCAAATAAAACGCAATATTTATAGCCTCCCTTCTTGGGCGGTTAATGTGAAGGTTTTTTGAATTTGGAGTTAATTTTTTAAGTGCTATATTTTTAGAATTGTAAATATCCCCATATTTTGGATTTAGCGGAAACGTTTTAAGCTTTATTAATGCTTCAATCAATTCCTCTTTTATATCAATTCCAGCTTTTTTTAAAGCCAAAGCCCAAGCCAAATCCGCTATTTGAAGGGAGGGCATAAAAATTTCAGCCCCATCGCAGTCGTGAATAAAAGCAGTTTTTATTAAAATCTCATTCGCATCAGCACCTAATATTCCATCTTTTCCGTAAGTCATTTAACTTCCTTAATTTGTAAATATCTTTAATCTCTAATACTTTAATCCGTTTTCTTTTTAAACATTTTGCCAAAATTTCCTGATTTTTTACCGTTTTTATTGCAATAAATGGAATTTTTGCTTCCATTGCCTCAATACTTAGCGTTGAAGCTGATATAATTGCAAATTTATGCTTAAAAAGAGCTTTTTTTGTATTTTCATCAATGTGTAGTTTTGCTCTTTTTAGCTTTGCTATTTTTTTTAGTTTTTTTAATTGCTTGTTTTTAGAAGTTGTATATATATGAATATCGCCTTTTAAATATCTTAAAATTTTAAAAATTATTCCTTTTCCATCCACTGCACCTATGCTTATCATTATGCCTTTTCTTTTAAAGTAGTATTTTTTTAGATTTAATTTTATACGCTTATGTTTTGTGCAGGGATTAAGACTCACAACCTCATCGCAAAAATGGATTTTCTCAAAATCATCAAAACAAATCAGCTTAATTTTAGGAAAAAATTCTTTAAATTTCTTTTCATCTTCAATGCTAAATTCATAATTATCAACTATCACCTCTTTTGGTCTTAACCTTTTTACAACCTCAAAAAACTCATTGTTGTTTTTTATTTTAATGAGCGGTATATCAGTATATTTTTGTTCGCATTCCTTACATACTATAAAAACTTTTTTATCAATTTTGAACTTTGCATTTTTCATTTTCCATTCTAAAAAGGCTTCCAACCTTTTCAAATGTCCAAACCCAGTCTCACTTCCAAAATCAACTTTTATAAGAATCATATTATGCCTCATAAAATCTCAAAAAGCTTATTTATTACATACTTTTGTTCTTTTTCGCTAAGCAACGGATACATAGGTAATGAAAAAGCTTCTTCATAATATTTATACATATTAGGCAAATGTTCATTTCCATATCCTAAACTTTGATAATAAGGCTGTTTATTAATTGGAATATAATGAAGTTGAAGACCTATATTAAATTCTCTCATTTTATAAAAAAGCTCGGCTTTTGTAATGTTAAGTCTGTTAAAATCAACCCTTACAACATAAAGATGATAAGCACTATTTTTATTAAATGAATAAATAGGTTTAATCTTTGAATTTTCAAAAGCTTGGTCATATTCTTTTGCTATTTGGCGCCTTTTTTGAATAAAATAATCTAATTTTTTGAGCTGTGAAATACCGAGGGCACACTGAATATCCGTAATTCTGTAGTTAAAACCTAACATTTGCATTTCGTAATACCAAGGATTTAGATTACCTTTTTTATCATACGCCATTTCTCTATTTACAAAATTTTCTTTTACTATTCCATGATTTCTAAGTATTAAGGCTTTTTTATAAATTTCTTCGTCATTTGTAAGAATCGCCCCGCCTTCAGCGGTTGTGAGATTTTTTACGGGATGAAAAGAAAATATAGTAATATCACTATATTTACAATCTCCTATTTTCCCTTCTTTATATTCAGCTCCTATTGCGTGAGCAGCATCTTCAAGAACTTTTACGTTAAAATTTTTTCGAATGTATTTTAATTTTTCCATATCTACCGGCTTGCCGCTGAAATGAACTATATACAAAGCTTTAATTCTATTACCAAATTTATGCAAAATTTCTATACATTTATCTAAATTAATGTTTCCATTTTCTTTGATATCAACAAAAATTGGCTTGGCGCTTGCATAAAGAATAGAATTTGCAGTTGCTAAAAATGAATTTGGAGTTGTAATAACTAAATCTCCCGGACTTAAGAGAATTAGTGAAGCAATATGAAGAGCCGCAGTACCGTTACTGACAGCAACCGCGTATTTTACACCTGTATAATTGCAAAGAGCCTTTTCAAATTCTCTGACTTTCGGTCCTGTGGTCAAAAAATCGCTATCAAGTACTTCCAAAACAGCTTTTTTGTCGTTTTCATCAATATATTGTTTGCCATAAGGTATAAACTTTTTCAATTTTATTCCTTAAAGAAATTCTTTGGCTTTTTCCAAAAATTCTTCACGACTTAGCCACCAGTCGTTTGTACCAGAACTGTATTCAAATCCTATCTCTTTTTCTTTTCCTGTTTCTCCCAGTTTATTTTGTGTATAATCCGCATGAAAATTAAATGTAATTGTCGGAACAATTACATAATGATCTTTAAACTCTACACATCTGTCGTCTCTTGTTATCATTACTTCATGAAGTTTTTCTCCCGGCCTTATTCCTATTATTTTAAGTTCACACTCCGGGCACAGGGCTTTTGCCAAATCAACGATTTTCATAGATGGG
>Ga0256838_1001623_pt1 | contig 10335 bp, 11 predicted proteins | sample 4571419metaG_FD_185978 | JGI IMG/M metagenome (GOLD analysis project Ga0256838, IMG submission 185978) | Hydrothermal vent microbial communities from Guaymas Basin, Mexico - 4571-419 | ecosystem: Environmental > Aquatic > Marine > Hydrothermal vents | place: Mexico: Guaymas Basin | collected... | reverse complement strand
ACCGTATCTGGTATGGTGATGGCGTTGATTGAGTCTGAAAGCATGGTTTATGAAGCTTTGGGCCGCTACATAGACTGCCTCCACGACTCGGAGTATCTTGGGACGGCGAGGGGAAAGGCCGTTTTCTACGGGGAGAGGGCTTATCCTCTAACCCCGACGGAGGAACCGCTCCCGTTCATGAACGTGTTCTACTCCGACGGTCTCATGGAGATAATCTGCCTGTGGGGGAAGGACGAGCGGGGGGCGTTTTCCGTGAGGATGGCCCCGGATGGGGTAAACGCCGACAGGCTCACGGGAATCGTCGAGATAACTTTCCATCCCCACGGCGGCGGAACGCTGATGGTAACCCTCCAGGGGAACCGTGAGCTTGCGAAAACTCTGGAGAGTGCGGCGAGGGAATGTAGAAAGGACAAAAATCCAGAGGAAAGAACTGTATCGTCGAGGGTCAGCCGCTGAGACTCATCACTCATCAGGACTCGGCAAAGTCATCATTCCCCTGAGCCTCTCAACCTCTTCTCTTAAAGCGGTTACCGTTTCTTTATCGAAGCTTCCCAACCCCTCGTACTTAACAATGACCTCGTAGACCTCCGGGTACCTGCTTCTAAGTATCCCGACGAGCTGGCTAGCGGGGAGCAGGATCCCCGTGTCGCGGTATATCATGCAAGCTCCAATCGCGTAGAGCGCATCCATGTAAGCATTGTACGCCATGTCAAAGCGCCCCTCCTCAAAATAATAACCCGCACGCCCCAGATAGACGGAAACCTTTTCCATCAGCTCCCTTTCCATTCTCCCACCGGGCAGGATTTATAAGGAGGAAGTTAATAAACCTGTCGAGGGGCCATGAGGTCGGATGTAATCGTCTGGAGCGCAGCGGTGATCATCATAATCTACATCGCGTGGGCAACCGTGAGTCCGCTGATAACCCCGATATTCTTCGGCACGGTCATGGCGTACGCCTTCTACCCAATCCACAGGAGACTGTCCGGGAGAATCGGGAGGAAGTGGTCCGCCGCGGCCCTGGCCCTTGGGACTGTCGGCCTGGGTGGGATCGTAACCTTCGAGCTCCTCATGATGTCAGTCCAGGTAGCGGCCTCTTTCTACAAAAACGTCGTCGACTTCTTCAGGTGGCTCATGGAGCAGCCCCTCCCGCCGGACGTCCTCGACTTCCTCCAGCGCTTCTTCGACCAGCTCGTCCCAAAGCTGTCGGAGTACCTATCCAGAAGTGCGTTCTCGCTCCCGATGTACATACTCCAGCTTCTCGTCTTTCTGCTGACGTTTTACCACGTCCTGGCCTACTCCGAGGAGATATACCACCAGATAGTGCTCTCCCTCCCTGAGAAAAACCGCCACCTCGGCGAAGAGATACTGGAAAGTCTCAACAAGACCCTTGGGGCCCTCGTCAGGGCCTGGCTCGTCCTCAACTTCATCAAGGGGATTCTTATGACCTTCGGCTTCCTGATATTCGGGGTCTCCGATCTTTACACCGCCATCGTGGCCGGATTCCTCACGTTCATCTTCAGCTTCATCCCGCTCTTCGAGGGCTGGATGATATGGGCCATCGCGGCCGCGTACTTCGCCATGAACGGAGCCTACATCCACGCCATCGGCATAGCCCTCTACGGCTTCTTCCTCGTCTCCCCCATGCCGGATTACACGATAAGGCCCATGATGGTCGCCAGGGATGCCGACCTCGACGAGACGCTCGTCTTCATCGGCATGATAGGCGGAACATGGTCCATGGGTGTCAAGGGACTCATAATCGGTCCGATAGTCCTCAACCTGCTGCTCGTCCTGCTTAAGGAGTGGAAGAGAAGGGTGGCTAAAGAATCCGAACTCCAGCGGCTTTCATCTCCTCAAGGGCCCTCTTCTCGTCCTCAGGTTTAATACCCTTCACCGCGTCGCTGAGGAGGTAGGTTTCAAAGCCATGCCTCACAGCGTCCAGGGCGGTGGCCCTAACGCAGTACTCGGTGGCAACGCCGCAGACGTAGACCCTCTTCACCCCGTTCTTCCGGAGGATTTCCGCGAGGTTCGTCCCCTCGAAGCCGGAGTAGGCCTCCCTGTCGGGCTCGGTGGCCTTGGAGACTATCACCGCATCGGCGGGGAGCTCAACGACGAACTCCGCCCCCGGCGTGTTCTGGACGCAGTGCCTCGGCCACGGTCCGCCCTGCTCCTTGAAGCTCATGTGGTTGGGAGGGTGCCAGTCTCTCGTCGCCACTATCAGGGCACCGCGCCTCCTGAACTCCTCAATGTACTCGTTGCACCGGGGAATTATTTTGTCCCCGTCCGGAACCGGGAGCGCTCCCCCCGGCATGAAATCCCTCTGCATGTCAACAACGATCAGCGCCTCCTCGGGCATGGCATCACCCAAAACAGAATTCGGCGGGGAGTTAAAATGGTTTTGTGGGCATCATCAAAAAGCTTAATACCTCCTTAGCAAAGGTTAGACTATGTCGGAAGTAGTTCTCGAAATTCCTCCTGGGCTTAACGAGAAGCTCTTGAAGAAGCGGATAGAGCGCCTTATTGAGCGCGAAAAGCGCATGAAGGAGCTCTTCGGAATATTGAAAACCAAAAAATCCTGGGATGAGCTGGAGGAAAGCGTCTATGACCAGGCGAGTACTTATTGATTCCAATATTTTCATCGAGTACTTCAAAGGGAATAAAACGGCCGCCGCTATTCTCGAGGAACTTCTGACTGGGGAATATGAACTCTTCATAAACGCCATCGTGTATTCAGAAGTCCTGTTCATCTTCCTTACGTCCTCAACAGGGCTCTCAGCTAAGAGTTTAAAGAAAAAGCCCGAACTGGTAAGGAACACACCTGTTGAGAAGGTAACCGAGTTCTTGGGAGAGTTCAAGGTGGCAGAAATAAACGATGTCGTGCTCCAAACCTCTTCCCAATTACTCAGAGAATACGGCCTCCTCCCAAACGACGCTATAATCCTGGCAACAGCAAAAGTTTACGACATGGACTTAGCAACAATGGACAGCGACTTTCAAAAGACTGCAAACGGGGAAAACGTAAAACTCATAACTCAAGCCTCTCCCTAAACCGCGACATGTCAACCCCCCTGTCCATGCCGAAGAGGTAAGCTAGAACCTTCCTGTCCAGGTCGCCGTAGCGGCTTCTCATCGAGTCTATCCCCTCAATGACATCCTCCCGCTCCCAGCCGAGGGACTTCGCTATGTGCCCGACCATCTCCTCGAAGAGATCTTCTACGCTCCTTTCACCTTCGAGTGCCTCCTCGTCCACGACCAGCTTCCCGTTCCGTTCGATGAGGAGACCCCTCTCGATGGCCTCGTTTACGAACTCCTTCGCCTCCCTAACACCCATTATCCTCAAACTGAAGGAGAGTATCCCAACCAGCTCACTCCGCGTGAACTCGACTGAACCCTTGTAATCCACTGCGCGCTTCAGCGGGTGCACACGACCACCTAACTTTTTTAGGGCTCTGGAATAGATAAACTTTTGCCCCCAAGATGTAAGAGAGGGTGGTGATACTCATGGAGCAGAGAACCCACAGGCTAACAAACAAGAGGCTCGTCGGGAGGCCGGTGAGGATAGAGCCCGGCTATGCAGAGGTGGAGCTTCTGGCCACCGAGGATATGGCAGTTGATGAATACGGCCTCGTCCACGGCGGTTTTACCTTCGGTTTAGCGGACTACGCGGCGATGCTCGCGGTGAACGAACCCACGGTAGTCCTTGGAAAGGCGGAGGTGAAGTTCCTAAAGCCGGTTAAGGTCGGCGAAAAGCTGACCGCCAAGGCAGAGGTAATCGGAGGGTCTGGAGGGGGTGTGGGGGACGGAACGTCCCCCCGGAGGAAGAAGTTGGTGAAGGCCGAGGTCTTCAACGAGAAGAACGAGAAAGTCTTCGAGGGGAGCTTCCACTGCTACGTTCTGGAGAGGCACGTGCTCGAGTGAGCCAAAATTTTTTAAGCCTCAATATCGTTTCTCGATATCGGTGTTCGATATGAAGTACCGCGACTTCCTTACCCTCCACATCCTGCACCACGCAGGGGAAGGGCCTGTCACGGGCGCCTTCCTGATGGAAGAACTCGGGAGGCACGGCTACAGCCTGAGCCCAGGAACCGTCTACCCCCTCCTCCACGCCCTCGAGGGGGAAGGCCTGCTGGAGAGCCACTGGGAGGTCAGGAACGGCAGGCGCGTTAGGGTTTATAGGATAACGGGGAAAGGCGCCGAAGCCCTCAGGGAGGGAAAGAGAAGGCTCCGCGAGCTGTGCGATGAGCTTCTGGGGGAATGAGGAATGGAGAAGAAAGATAGAATCGAAACCGAGAGAAAGATCGCCGGAATCAGCTGGAACGTCTTCCTGCTCGGGATAGTCAGCTTCCTGAACGACATGAGCAGCGAGATGATAGCGCCGATAATGCCGAGCTACCTCATGGAGGTTCTCGACGCGGGGAAGCTGCTCAGCGGTTCAGTTATGGGCGCGATAGAGAGCATGAGCTCCCTCTTCAAGGTGGCCTTCGGCTACGTGAGCGACCGCTTTAGAAAGAGGAAGGTATTCGTCTTCGCAGGTTACGCCCTCTCAACCCTCGCCAAGGGTGCCCTCGCCTTCACCCGCTACTGGTGGGACTTTCTAACACTGCGTGCCCTGGACAGGATAGGCAAGGGCATCAGAACCGCCCCAAGGGATGCCCTCATAGCCGAATCGAGCGAGAAGGGGAAGACCGGAAAGTCCTTCGGATTCCACAGGATGATGGACACCCTCGGGGCCGTAGCTGGTCCGCTCGTTGCGATAGCCCTCATCGAACTCCTCAAGGGGCTCCCGAAGGAGACGATGTACCGCTACATCTTCCTGCTCTCCGCGGTTCCCGGTCTTCTGTCGCTCTTCGTGATAGTCCTCTTCGTTAAGGACCGGGGTGGCGAGGTCAGGAAGAAGATCAAGGGCATCTCAACGCTGAAGGACAGGAACCTGCAGCTTTTCCTAGCCGTCGTTGCCATCGGGGCGCTGGGAAGGTACAGCTACGCCTTCACGATGTGGAAGGCGCAGGAGCTGGGCTACACGGTGGTCCAGAGCATAGCCTTCTACGCGCTCTTCAACCTGATCTACGCCCTCTCCGCCTACCCGATAGGGGCTTACTCCGACAGCTTCGGCAAGAAGCGGATGATAACCCTGGGCTACGGAGTTGCGGCTCTGGCGGCTTTAGCTTTCGCCTACGCAAGGGACTTCTACACCCTCATTTTCGCCTTCGTCCTCTACGGCCTCTACATAGCCATTGAGGACACGATTCCGAGGGCCTACATGGCCGACCTCGCCAGGGAGTACGAGAAGGGCACGATAATCGGCGCATACCACACCGTCTTCGGCGTCTTTGTATTTCCGGCCTCGGTGATAGCCGGCTGGCTCTGGCAGAGCCATTCTCTGACGTACAGCTTCATCTTCGCGGCAGCCATGAACCTCGTTGCCATGCTCCTAATGACCTTCGTGAGGGAGCAGTGACCCTCTTCTTCGCTTTTCTTTCCAAACCCAGAGGAGTCAGAGGGAGTCAACAAAAGGGATAAAATCAAGCGCCGAGCTTCTCAAGCTCCTCGTCGCCTATAATGAGGGGCCTTTCAGCCTCGATAACGTAACTGAACTCCCATTTAACCTCTCCACGGTTCATGGCCTCGGCGTAGCGTTTGGCCTTCTCCTCGGCCTCCTCAACGCTCGAGGCTTCAACGAGCCTCCTGACGTACCACTTCCTGTCACCAAAGCGAAGCTTGAACTCCGCCATGTACATGGGCATCACCGTAGAGAATTGGGAAGGAGGTATAAAAATCTAAGGCTCCATCGCCCGGTAAACACCGCCCTCATTGACGGCCTCAAATATCTTCCCGCCTTCCTTCGTTTTCAGCTCGACGATCACGGCCGAGGGCTCGCGCTCGACCTCAACCTCGACCTTCCGGGTGCTGAGAACCTGGATAAAAGCATCTCCAAGGCGCTCAAACTCAAAAACCAGGGCATCGTCCTCCCAGCGGTGGCCGCGGTAGGAAACGCCGCCCATTCTGAAGGTAACTTCAAGAACGATTTTCAAAGCTTTCACCGGATTAAATAGAAAGGGTAGGTTAAAAACCTATCCCATGCCCTTCAGAATCTCGACCGCTCTCTTCTCAAGGAGGTACGCATTTCTAACCTCCCACACCCTGGGAACGCGCCTTGGATCTCCAAACCACAATGCGCCTTTCAGTTCCTCCACACTTTCAACGTTCCAGGCATGAAGCATCAGCTCCGTCGCGTTCTTATGCAATTCCATGGCCAAAGTCAGGTTTTCAGAGTCACTTTCGTTGAGGAGGGATTCAAAGGCCTCATTGTACTTCAGGAACCGGGCTGTCCACGTGTAGGACATGGTCATTATCCTCGCAACGCCGATGTTTTCCATGTTGCCCTCATCAATCTTCTCCTGAACAGGAGGAACGAGGGAAGAGACATCCACGTCGAGTGAGTTCACAGCCACGAGTGAGTTCCCATCGTAGAGGAGGAGCTTCACTGTTCCAAGCGGTTTAAGCCCCGACAGGTCTCCGTCAAGGGTCAGTTCCACGGTTGTAACCCCATACTCGTTCGTCAAAGTCTCCACCGGCACGTACTCGATTCTCGTCACGTTTCCCGAACTGAAAACCGCCACGAGAAGACCTGAAATCGGCTCGTAGGTTCTGTAAGGAACCACGACATCCATCTTCCCGCAGGTGGAGTCAACGACCGCGTAGGACTCGTAGATTCTGGCAACCGGCAGGAAATCGAAGGTGAACTCCTTCCCTACCGAACGGCTATCAACGGTTGTTCCGTTGGTTTCGAGGGTCACCGAGAGGACTTCGGCCCCTACCGCCCCAAGGGCCGTGAACGGAGTCCTGTCCAACGGTACGGCAAGGGAATCCCCATCAAAGCCGGTCGCATGTGCTTTGGCCCTGTACTCCCTTCCGCCAAGGGAATAGAGAACGGTGACCGAGACGTTGGTTTTTCTGACCGGGGTAAATCCAACCTTAACCGCGGGAGAGTTGTCAAGGGAGTATGGACCTACTGAGGTTATTACCGGCCATTCGGACTCAAAATCCGCTGGATCAACGTTTATTCCCGTCTCAAAGGTTCCAACAAAAGTCCCGTCCTCAAAGATGTAGCCCAAAACCTCAAAACTTCCGGAGAGCTTTCTGATGTAGTACCCGTTGATGATGAACCAGTTCTTTCTGTTGAGCGATACGTTGTTGAGGTAAATCATCCACCCTGACTTAACGAGAAGCGGCTCAAGCGTGAAGTTCTCCCCCATCACGTTTCCGCCCAGGGTAACGTTGAAGCCGTCGTAGAGACCGTTTCCATCACTGTCAAACGGCCTGTACTCGACGGAGACCTCAGGCTTGAAATGATAGAAATCGTTCGCGGAGTATGCGGAGGTTCTGCCCGCACTGAAGTTCCAGAGCATTCCTGTTCCCTGCCCCTCAATCACAAAGCCTACATCGTATGGACCGTCCTCAACCACGTACTGTCCCGGTATTTCAACTGAAACTGAGGATGTGCCTCCGAAGTTTGAATCCTCAGCCGCTATAACCTCGTCATCCTTCGAGATACTAGCGATGAGCGTGTAGTTTCCTTCGGGAGCGGTAACGTCGAAGTTAAGGAGAAGACCGTCGTACAGACCGTCCCCATTTCTATCAATGGGTTCGTCACCCCTGTAAATCACGGAGACTGGGAGGTTGTAATCGCGGGTCGGAGGATCAACAACGGCTATTTCCAGTGAAGGCGATATTTCACTGGCCAGCTCAAGCTGGGTCGAGATTTCAACGCCATATATCCTGGGTCTCAGTGCACTTGGTAGTTCGAACTCTTTTTCAAAGCTGATATCCGGTAATGCCAGAGGATAGCTCTCAGAGTAAGAGTACTCGTTGTTCACGCTCCCCTTTTGATAGAGGTTCGTGGAGGTGCTCATTTCCAGCTCGTTATCGAGGGCACTAAACTCGGCTCCGGATGAGAACTCCATGTTCTTCCTTGCCCAATCACTTGAGTCTATCGCCTTAAGCAACCACGAGAAGAGCTTCTTCTTAAAGACAGGACTCACGGTGTAGAGATAGTAGAGCCACGAGACCTTCTCGTACGTCAAGACGCTGTCGAGGGAGTTAAATCTCACAAGAGGGACACTCGAACCCCTGCTTATCTTGGCCTCAGCGCTCAGCTCGTTCTCCGTGTCCTCACCAGCGCTGCCCTCAAGGGACATACTCACGCCCTGCTGGAGTTCCAGCGAGGAAAAATCCCGCCTGAGAACGTCAAGAAGGGGCATCTCCAGCTCCAGGGACAGACCCATCGCCAGGGACGCCTTGAGGAACTTGAAACCGATACTGGCCTGAACGCTTCCCTCAAGTCCCGCACTCATGGAGTACATAGACTGAAAATCGAAGGGTTCTATGTAGAAAGTCTTGTCAAAACTGCTCTCCGTCCAGTTCGGATAGTTCAGTATAACCGGACCGAATTGGGAGACGTGGGTTCTTCCGTTAGTACTCTCAATTTCTCTGGTGGAGACAAGAACCGGAATACTCGTGCGGCTTCTACCCTCAAGCCATGACTCTGATGGAGTTACCACAAAGCCCTCCAGGAGGACGTGGGCAATTGGAATCTGGGTCATGAAATCAACTCCCGGGGGCAACGTCACAGAGTCCAGCCCAACATCACTCTCGACGCTGATGGCCTCAACGGTGTACTCCGATGTCTCAGTAAACACGTTGTAGACCCGGGAGCCCTCCTCCTTACCGACCTTCACAAGTATCGGGTCACCGAGTTTAGACCAGATTTTCCTCTCCTCCCCCTGCTTCAGTCTGGGAAGATATGTCCAGATGAGCCAGTTCATATCGTCAGCGTTCAGCGAAACGGACGGCGAGCTAACCCCAGAGCCCAGCTGGGTTATAGATGCTCTTGGGAGCAAATCAGGGAATTTAACCGGCAACGGCGGATTAAGACCTTCAAACCGGTCGTAGAGGGAAATTTCCTCCAGACTACCCACGGCGGCGCCGCTTGAAGAGCGGACGTAGTCTCCTATCCACTCGCCCAGTTCTTTCAGAATGCGGTAGGCCCTCTCGTCCTCCTCGCTCGCGTTCACAACTTTAACCCGGACGCTCCGGATACCTATGGTGTCCCACGCCAAGCCGTTCACGCGCCTCACGATGAGGGTTACATTGTAAACTCCGCTTTCGTTGTACATGTGGGAGATCATGGAGTAAGGTTGCGGTGTACTCACGGTTTTAACGTCCCCGTCGCCAAAGCTCCAGGTGTAGTTGAGAACCGTCCCGTTGATGAGATAGGACCTCCCGACGACAGCGGTGAGTTCAACCCGAAGGGAGTTGTTGCTGTCTGTCCTCAGGCCTATGACGAGGGGCTCCTCGTAGGGTGCTTTGTACATGTGGGTGTCCCAAGCCACCTCTTCCGAATCCTCCACCGAAACCCTTACCTCCCTGAGGCTTCCGTCCATGACCGGGTTCGAGGAGACGTAGTGAATCCGATAGGTCATCATGAGGGTGTTCACCAGGTAGTCGAGAACCCCCCCAAAATCGCTCGAGTGAATGTCTATCCACAGCCCACCAACGCGCTCCGTGAGATTCATAACGCTCTCGGGGGTGTACCTGTCCTCCCATGGGTCGGAGATTCCAACGAACAGGGCGCTGTTCTCTATCAAATCCTCAGCCACCTGAGTGACGTTTATCCACCCGGTGTCGTCGTCCTCATCGGTTATATCCACTATCATCTTGCTCGCCAGCGGTCTGAAGCTCATGTTAAGCACCCATTCCAGGGCATAGAAGTTGTTCTCGGTTCCTCCAGAAACGTGGATTTCACCAAGCGCGTCCTTAACGAGGGAAACGTTCGACGTGAAGTTGAGGTAGAGCCTTGGATCGGTTTCGAAGCCAACGATGGCGAACCTGACATCATAACCGGCCTCCGAAAGGTTCGAGGCGATCGAGTATATCCTGTCCCTGAGGGTACCTATCTCATCGTCCATGCTACCGCTGGTGTCAATGAGGAAAACAACATCAAGGGCTCTGGTTGAGGTTCCACTTTTCCCAATCGAGACTATCCGCTGGGGAACGTTGTTCTCATAGATTTCAAAATCATCTGCGGTTAGGTTGCCAGCCATTCCCTTCTCGGTATCAACGGTAACGTACACCACCACGTCAGGAAAGGCTGTTGAATCCACTCCCAGCACGTTAACGAAACCCGCGTTGGAAGGTTCCTCAGGAACATCAGGGATAGTCTCCGCCGAAACAAGAACAGGCGGAGTGAAAAGGCTTGAAACCAGGAACAGAATCAAGAACAGTGAGATGGTTTTACGCATGTCAAACTCCTCCGATTGCGTGGTAGCGTGGATT
>Ga0256838_1001622_pt1 | contig 10337 bp, 10 predicted proteins | sample 4571419metaG_FD_185978 | JGI IMG/M metagenome (GOLD analysis project Ga0256838, IMG submission 185978) | Hydrothermal vent microbial communities from Guaymas Basin, Mexico - 4571-419 | ecosystem: Environmental > Aquatic > Marine > Hydrothermal vents | place: Mexico: Guaymas Basin | collected... | reverse complement strand
AGAAGACCACTATACAAAGCTTCTTTGCTATTCCTGGAACAGCTACTACTGTTCAACGTATTTCAATGCAATTAATTTAATCCTAATTCCCCACCATGGTTCAAGAGAGAATTGGAACTCCGAGGTTCTAGATGTGTTCCCTAATGCTAACATTTGGGTAGCTTCTGCAGGGTTAACCAATACTTATGGACATCCAAGCATGGATGTGCTAAATGAAATCCGCGAGAATGATAGAATCCCAATATGGGTAAATGAGCTAAATCCATTGTTTGTAAACCTCCTAGTTAGTGTACCATCAAGACCACCGAGCTTCTCAAGATTGAATCCTCAAGAGTGTGGACAATGTTGGAATTGTCCTTGATATGCTCTTAGTCTTTTAATTATTGCACTTCCCCGCTCAATATGATAATGCTTCACAAGGGCACTTGTTTCGAAGAAAGCTATCTCCATTCCTCATCCCTCTCCCTTATGATATCCTCGCTCAGCTCACCTTCAACGGATTTCAGAAGCTCCCTGACCTCTTCAATTGAGGGGGCCTTCTTTAGGAACTTCTTCAGGTGAGGATACGTTATCATTAGCTGAACGCGCCTTGCCGAAAGACTCATGCGACCACCGTATCAGCCTTGGAAAATGAAATACTAAAATGTTTTCCCAAGCAACTCCTTAATCCTCCCCAAAACCGATCTCTCCTCCTCAACCTCCTCGACGAAAACCCCCTCTATCTCGCCGATGCGTTCCTCAAAGGCCGGCAGGAGAAGACCAACGAGTTCGAGGGGTTCGAGGCAGGGGCAGTCAACGGAGTAGTCGAGCGGTTCTTCGTCCGGAAACTCCGCTCTGAGCGTTACGCTTCCCCTCTCCTTCTGGACTTCAAAACGGGCGATGCCTTTCTTTCCAACAACCTTTCCCCTCACGAGCATCGAATATAGGCTAAAACGGCAGGGATTAAAGAGTTTCTCTACCGAAAGGTTTCGAACTTGAAGTTAATCCGGCCGAGAACGTTAAAAGCCCACCCACCCAATCTTCTCCGGTGGTGGAGATGTTCTGGCTGAAGACGAAACTCATTGAGGGTGAGGGCCCCCTAGAAAAGCTCTCGAATGAAGCCAGGGGCTACGAGCGTGTTCTTATCTTGGCTTCCCGCTCAATGAAGAGGCACGGCTTCCTGAGCGAGGCCGAGGACTACGTGAAGGAGGCCGGTGCGGAGGTCTTCTCGATAGCGGGTCTTCCGGCGGAGCCAAGCGTCGAGGTCATAGAGGAGTTCCTGCCCAAGGTGAGGGAGTTCGAGCCCGACCTTCTTGTGGCCATGGGAGGGGGCAGTGTCATCGATACGACCAAGGCGTTGAAGGTCTTCTACGATGTCCCCGAGCTGAACTTCGAGGAGATAGCATTCATAGACAGGTTTTCGAAGCCGAAGCCGGTTCCCAAGCTGAGAACGAAGCTCATCGCGATACCCTCGACGAGCGGTGCTGGAAGCGAGGTCTCAGCGGCGAGCGTGCTGAAGAAGGGCGGCGTCAAATACAACATAGTCAGTTCAGAGATAGCGCCCGACGTGGCCATCCTCGACCCCCGGCTGCCGAGGACAATGCCCGCTGAGGTGGCGCGGAACTCTGGCCTTGACGTCCTCGTTCACGGGATAGAGGCCTACACGACCAACGTCGCCAACCCCTTCAGCGACGCCATGGCGATTAAGGCCATAAAAACCGTTTACCGGTGGCTTCCGCTGTCGGTTAGAGGCGATGAGGATGCCAGGGAAAGGGTTCACTACGCGGCAACGATGGCGGGGATAGCCTTCCTCAACGCGCGTCTCGGCCTATGCCACGCGATGAGTCACAAGGCGGCGTGGATTGGCCCGCATGGGCTCCTCAACGCGATATTCCTGCCCTACGTGATGGGGTTCAACGCAAACAAAAGCGACTACGCGAGGAGGCGCTACGCTGAGATAGCGAGGGAGCTTGGCTTCCAGACGGCGAAGGACCTCATCGAGGTCGTGAGGGAGCTCAACGAGATGCTCGGCGTTCCAAAACTGGGCGAGCTGGTTGACGAGGAGACCTTCATGGCGAGGCTCGGCGAGATGGCCGAAAAAGCCTACCGCGACGGATTAGTGTTCTTCAACCCCGTCGAGCCGAAGCCCGAGGAAATAAGGGAACTGTATCTACGGGCGTACAGGGGAGAATAAAAGGGAATAAAAGAGAAATCATCCGACGGTTATTTCCTTTTCTCCCTCGTTCTCGACCTCGTGTATCCTTCCGCCCTTCATGACCTCTCTTGTGGCAAGCACGAGGAGCGCCAGGAGCAGATAGACTCCGGCCGCTCCACCGAAGAGCACCTCATAGGCCTTCTCCGTCGGGAGCTTAATCTGCACGAAAGCCGGTGCTCCGGGCGGGTGGAAGAGGACGTAGTAGGTGCTCATTATGGTTCCCGCTATGGCCGGCCCCCACGTCGAGCCGAAGTTCCTGAACAGGCTGTTGGCGCCGGTCGCGACGCCCATGATCCTCGGCGGGACGCTGAAGACGAGGATGTTTATCAGGGAGATGTTCATGAGGGTTATTCCCGTTCCGACTATCACTATCATCGCGACGTACTGCGGCAGCGAGAGGCTGGTGGCGTATTTTGACATGAAGGCGAGGCCTGCGCTGGCCACCAGAGCGCCCGTGAGGGCTATGGGCTTTGCACCGACCTTTGGCATTATCTTTCCCGCGAGCGGAGCTATTATGAGCATCACGAGCGCCTGCGGAGTCATGAGAAGACCGCTCTGGAGTATCGTCTTGCCGAAGCCGTAGGGTTCCGGCATCTGGAATATGTAGGTGTTCGCCTGGCTCATCATCGAGATCCCGAAGGCCGCGAACATTATTCCAACGTTCACTATGGCAGGGTTGCGCGAGGTTATGATGTCGAGGGGAAGGAGCGGGTTCTCCACTTTTCTCTCCCAGAGGGCGAGGAGTATGAAGCCAACTATCGAGACCGCGAAGAGGACGAGTGTTTGGGTTGCCGTCCAGCCGACGTTCGGGGCGCGCGTTACACCGACCAGCATCGGCACGACGGCCCAGACGAGGAGCAGAGCGCCCTGCCAGTCGAGCTTTCCGGGGTTGATGTAGCGGCTCTCGCGGAGAACCTTCCAGGCGAGGATGAACATCAGGATTGCAAAAGGTGCCGCGGAGTGGTAGGTCCACCTCCACCCCCAGTTCTCGGTGACCCAGGCGCCGAGGGGAAGCGCGATAACCATACCGACTCCAAACATTGCGCTTATCATTCCCTGAACCTGCGGCACCATGCTCGGCGGGAACTCCTCACGGACGAGGGCGAAGGCGAGCGGGAATATGGCCATTCCAAAGCCCTGGATTGCCCTCGTGACGAGAAGCCACTCAAAGCTGGGGGCGAAGCCGTTCAGGATGACGCCGAGCGTGTAGAAGCCCAGGGCAACTAAAAACATCTTCTTCTTGCCGTACATGTCGCCGAGCTTTCCGAAGAGGGCCACGCTGACCGTACCGACGAGCAGGTATATCGTGAGAACCCAGCTGACGTCGTTGGGGTTTATCGCGAACTCCTTCTGTATGGTGGGTAGAGCGGGTGTAAGCATCGCTTCCGTGTACATGACGAGCAGTGGGAGGATAATCACAACGAGCATGGCCTTTTTGGCATAGTTAAGGTCGTAGGTTTCGTTATTTCCCGTCACGTTCATATCTCTTCACCGACATGTCGAACGATATATCGATTTATAAAGTTAGCGGTGGTTGGGCTTATAAACTCCGCAGATGATATACAGATGGGTGTGGGCATGTCCGAGGTAATCTCAGGGGTATATAGAAAGGGGGAGCTTATCATAATCGATGGAAAGGAACTCCACGAGGGGGATATCATCACGGTCAAGATACTCACTAGAAAGGAGCTGGTTGAAAGGCTGGCTGGAATCCTCGGCGAGGGAAGAGCGAGCGAGGTGGAAGAGTACCTGGGGGAGTTCCACGATGAGGGTTCTCCTTGATACCAACGTCCTGTACAACTACTTCTACAAAACCGAGCTAACACCTAAGGCGAAGGAGGTTCTGTCGAAGGATTACGAGTTCTACATCAGCGGCACAGTCCTGAACGAGCTGAGCTATGCGATAATACGAAAAACGGCCGAGGTAACTTTCGGGGCACGTTCGTACTACCGGGTCAAAGAGATTCTAAAAGAAAGGGGATACAAGCCTTTTGAGGAACCCCTGAGTAGAATGGAGTTCGTTCTGCAGGCTTTGGGAATCGAAAGGATTCCAGACTCGAGCGATTGGGAAGCCATAAGGAGATTCATGCGGAAGTACTCCCTCCTTCCAAACGACGCCACGATACTCGTCACCGCGGTGGAGAGAGGGATTGATGCCATCGCGACCTTTGACAGGGACTACAGTAAAGTTCAAGAGGTGAAGGTTCTCCCTTAAACCATGCACACCCTCCTCAAGAAGGTCATCAAAGAGCGCTTCGGAAGGCTCAACGAGGTTCAGATGGGAGCATTCCGCGAGGTTAGTTCGGGGAGGAGCGTCCTGATCATCGCCCCCACCGGCTCGGGGAAAACCGAAGCGGCCGTTCTGCCCGTCTTCAACGAAATCCTTGAGGAAGGGCCCAAACCAATCTCAGCGCTCTATATAGCCCCGCTCAAGGCCCTCAACAGGAACCTGCTTGAGAGACTCGAATGGTGGGGTCAGAAGCTCGGAATAACCGTTGAGGTCAGGCACGGCGACACCTCGACATACAGGAAGGCGAAGCAGACGAAGAATCCTCCTCAGATGCTCATCATAACCCCCGAAACCCTCGGCGTAATTCTGACGGTCAAGTCTCTTAGAAAGCACCTTGAAAACGTGAGGTTCGTCATCGTCGATGAGATAGCCGAGCTGGTGGACAACAAGCGCGGTGCGCAGCTCCTCCTCGGCCTTGAGCGCCTGGCCGAGATTGCGGACTTCAGAAGGATAGGTATGACTGCAACGGTGGGCAACGAGGACGAGGTGAGGGAGTGGCTGAAGGCGGACGTCATAGTCAAGCCGAGCTGGAAGAAGAGCTACCGCTTCCACGTGCTCTATCCGAAGCCAGACGAGAGGGACATGGAGCTGGCCAGAGAACTGAGCCTCTCGCCGGAGATAGCGGCGAGGCTGAGGCTCCTCTGGGAGATAGTTGAGGAGCACGGAAAGGCCCTCATATTCACCAACACGCGCCAGTTCGCGGAGATTCTGGCGCACCGCCTCAAAGCCTGGGGGAAGCCGGTCGAGGTTCACCACGGCTCGCTCTCAAAGGAGGCGCGTGTTAAGGCGGAAAGAGCGCTGAAGGAGGGCAAAATCAAGGCACTAATCTGTACCTCCTCGATGGAGCTGGGCATAGACATAGGCGACGTTGATGTTGTGATCCAGTACATGAGTCCGAGGCAGGTGAACCGCTTAGTTCAGCGCGTTGGAAGGGCGAGGCACAGGATAGGCGAGGTCAGCGAGGGCTACGTCATAACCTCCAACGTCGAGGACTACCTTCAGAGCCTCGTCATAGCGAGGCACGCCCTCGAAGGCCGCTTTGAGGCGGTCGAGCCGATGGGAGGGCTGGACGTTTTAGCCCATTTCGTCGTCGGCCTCCTCATTGAGTACAAAAGACTGCCCCGCGAGAGGCCCTACGAGATAGCGAAAAGGGCCTACGTTTACAGGGATTTGAGCTGGAGCGATTACCTCGACGTTCTCCGCGTTTTGGAGGATGCCAGGCTGATAGGCTACGACGAGGAGAGCGGCATTCTCTACCTGAGGCGCGGGGCATTCCAGTACTACTACGAGAACCTCTCGACGATTCCGGACGAGGTTTCGTGGAGGGTATTCGACGCGGGGAGCGGCCACGTTATAGGCAGGCTCGACGAGAGCTTCGTCATGGATCTGGAGGAAGGCATGGACTTCGTAATGAACGGACGGAGCTGGATTGTGCTCAAAATAGATGACGAGGCGAGGCTTTTGAAGGTCAGGGAGAGCAAGAGCCTTGAGAGCGCGATACCGAGCTGGGAGGGCGAGATGATTCCCGTTCCGTTCAGCGTTGCCCTCGACGTCGGCAGGCTGAAGAGGGAGCTAAGCTTCGACTTCGAGAAGGCGAAGGGGCTTTTGGAGGGGGTCGAGTTCAGCGAGGAGGAACTGGGGAGGGCCTTCAATGAAATCAAAGACGAGCCCTTCTCAACCGACCGCGATATCGTCGTCGAGAGCACCCCCAAGGCACTCGTCATACACGCCGATTTCGGGAACATGGCCAACGAGGCCCTCGGACGGCTGGTTCACTCGTTCTTGATTCTGCGCTACGGGAGGGTTTTCTCCGTCCGCTCACAGGCCCACGCGATAGTATTCAAGACGCCGTTCCAGCTGAACCCGGAGGAGGTGAAGGGCTACCTCTACCAGGAGCCGGAGAGCCTGGAGTTCATAGTTTCCCGTGCCATGAGGGATTCACACGCCTACCGCTGGAGAATGCTCAATGTGGCGAAGCGGTTCGGAGCATTGAGGAGAGACGCCAGGATAAGGAGAATCGAGAGGCTCTTCGAGGGCACCGTGGTGGAGAGGGAAACCCTGAGCGAGCTGTACCACGACAAGGTGGACGTTAGGAAGGGGGAGCTGGTCCTTGAGATGCTTAAGAGGGGCACGATGAGGGTGAAGACCGAGCTTAGGAGGGAGCCGTCAACGCTGGCCAGGCTCAACATGACCGTTGGCGGTGAGTTCCTGCTCTCCGGCGTCCTGGAGAGGGACGAGATACTGGAGCTGTTCAGGAAGAGACTGCTCGACCACGAAGTCGTTTTGGTCTGCACCAACTGCGGCTGGCACTCGAAGACGAAGGTTGTGAGGCTCCAGAATATAAAGCTGAGGCAGTGCCCGCGCTGCGGCTCGAAGATGCTTGCCGTTGCCCACCCGATTGACGCGGAAGAGTTTCTCCCCGTTCTGGAGAAGGTTCGCCACGGGAAGCCGCTGGAGCGGAAGGAGGAGAGAACCTACAGGAAGCTGCTGAAAGCTGCAGACCTCGTGGATTCCTACGGCTTCGAGGCGGTCCTGGCTCTGGCCAGCTACGGCACCGGTCCTGACACGGCGGCGAGGATTCTGGCCCAGTACAAAGGGGACGCCCTGCTCGTCGCCCTCATGGAGAGGGAGCGGCAGTTCATAAGAACGAGGCGCTTCTGGGTGGATAGGAAGGAGAAGGAAGATACAGAAAACGGGAATGCATCTTGATTTTGCGTTCTTGTAGAGACAACAATGCTTAAATATGTCGGTACCCCCCATACAGTATGGTGGGTGCCTATGCTGTTTGGCAGAATCAAGAAATCGCGGCATGAGATATTTGACAGGGAGTACGAATTCAACCAGCTAACAAGGGCTGCTGAGGATGGAGTTCCCCTAATTGTTCTCACGGGAATCAGACGTGTGGGCAAAACAACGCTGGTAAAGGTTTTCCTCAATGAAGTTGATTTCCCAGGGGCCTATGTTGATGTGAGAAAGCTCTGGAGTGCCCACAGGAACATATCCCCCGAGGTACTCAAAAAGGAGATAGCGAGGGAACTGCTCTCGCGGAAAAGCTATGCACCTGTAATGAAACTCCTGAAGTCCCTTAAGGGCATCAGAATAGCAGGGATGGGGGTGGAGTTCAGGGAGAAAGAATACAGTCTGATAGACCTCCTCGACGACATAGAACGCTCCGGAGAAAGAACCATCATTGCCTTCGATGAGGCCCAGTATCTGAGGTACTCAAACCACGACTACACGGCACTTTTTGCATCGCTGAATGACAACTACGAAAACATAACCCTTATTCTCACGGGCTCCGAAGTGCAGATACTTGAGGAATTCCTTGGATTTAACGATAGATACTCCCCTCTATACAAAAGAGAGCACGAGGTAATACACCTTGAACGCTTCAGTCGCGGTGAGAGCCTCCTCTACCTGAGACGGGGTTTTGAAGAGGTTGGAATGAAGGTTCCGGACCGGGAGCTGGAAAGTGCCGTAGAGACGCTCGACGGAATAGTCGGGTGGCTGCGGGAGTACGGATGGATGAGATACAGGGGAAAAAGCCATCAAGAAGCGATAGACGAGGTGTTTCAGAGGGCAAAGAGGGATATAATAGACGAACTCTCCGGATACTCAAAAAGGTACCTCCTGATAATGTCCGCGGTCTCGGAAGGATACCGCTCGTGGAGGGCAATAAAAACCTACCTGGAAATGATAGAGGGCAAGGAGATAAACAAGGGCACCCTCTACACCGAGGTGAGGAACCTGATCCGCTATGGATATCTTGAAAAGAGGGGGAACGAGTATCACATAACAGATCCAGTAATTGAAAGGGCCCTAAGGTACGGCTAATCCTCCTGGAGCTTTCTTATCCCCTCCACGTCCCCCTTCTGGACGAGCCTCAGCAGTTTGACCGCGTGGAAGAGGGCCCCGGCATTTTTTTCCTCGATGAGACGGTCTACGAGCTTTAAAAGCTCTTTTTCGGCCTTTCTCATCGCCTTCTCCGAGAAGTCCGAGAACTCAAGGGCCTTCGCTATCGAGAGAACCTCGGGCGGGATTTCTTTATCAATAGCCGTCTTTTTCAGGGAGTTTAGTTTGATCTTCTTCCCGCTGATCTCTGCGAAAACCTGCTTGAGCTCCTCAAGTTCTGGAGTGAGATCTATACCCAGTTCCTTCAGCTTTGAGACGGGATCTTCTACATGTCCCGCCATGGTTCTTGCAGCGGTTTCGATCGTCTGGGATCCTTATCCATGATTACGATCTTATCAGCGATTTTTGATGCCACTCTGAATGCTTTCTCCATATCTTTATAGAACTTTTTAGTGTTTGATATCGGAATGCCCCTTTCTGTCAGTTCTTCATAAATAGCATCTATCAGTGGTATCGGATCTTTCTTCAACTCGAGGTAGATTCCTTCTTTGTATATTCTGTCCAGCGCGTCTCCAATTGCGTGTCCAACCTCACGCGTGTATGTTTTTGTGTGCTCCGCCGCGGCTACCGCCAGAATTGGGTGGATTTGCGCGAGATGTGCTCTGTATGGTTCTTTCGATCTTTTACGCCATTTTTTCTCATTGTGTGATGATATGTATATATGCTTGTCTGGTATTGTGTAATCGGCATCTAGCACCTCAAACAGCTTTTTTTCTGGAATTCCCAGTGCTTTTTGTAGAATTCTTGCATGCCCTCCGTTGTAAACTACAAATAGCCCAATGTTTTCGAGCTTTTCTATAGGTATCCCGTACTTTTTGCTTAATTCTTCGAGTTTCTTTTCGTACTCTTCTCGTTCGTTTCTCTCGTCTGCTTTTTTCTTCTTCCCGCCAAAGATGAACATCCCTGCCAACGGCAAAAGCGACAAGGACATCACCCATCAAACTTCGCCTTCATGGGAGATAAGCCTTTCCCCTTTGAGGAAGTCCCGCAGATCCCAGACGAGGTAGCCCCGTTTCCTTAGCCCCTCCTTTCCCTCAACGCTCCTCGCGATGAGGCCGAACCTGAAAGCACCGCCAAAGCGGACGAACCTTGCTTTGCCCTCCAGCTCCCTTAAAACCCTCCTCGCGTCCCCTTCGCTCAAGTCCTTCCACTTGACCTCAATCAAGTTGGCCGCATCTCTGCTCAATGCCACGATGTTGATTTCTTCACCCTTGAACCACCACCTGCCGAGGGTTTCGAACTCAATCGGCCTCTTGAGGAGAAGGAACTCCCTCGCGAGGTCTTCAAAGCGGACAGAGAAAACCCTGTAGAGATCGTTGAGCTTGGCGGTCCCCGAGGCTATCTCAGCCATCTGGGGGTAAGTTAGAACGAACCAGCTCAGCAGAACCGGGTCGCTTATCCTGTAAAGGCTCACCTTCCTGCTCCCGAGGATGGGAGTTTCTTTCTCAACGAAGCCAAGCCTCATGAGGGTCTCAAGGTAGGGATAAACACTCCTCGCCGGAAGGCCGAGGTAATTCGCAATCCTCTCAAGCCTCCTGTTCCCTTCTGCAATCGCCCTGAGGATTGAGAAGTAGGTTTTAAGCTCCCTCAGTTCCTCGCCGAGGATTACGTAGGGCTCATCATAGAAGAGGCCGTAGTCGCTCAGGAACTCCTCCTTCACGAACTCCTCAACCGAAAAGTAGCGGGAAGCGAGCCTTAGGTAGGGCGGAACGCCCCCGACGAGCATGTAGGCTCTTATCCCGTATTCCCAGTCCCCGAAAAACTTCAGGGCGTTGCGGTAGTCCATGGGCTTCAGGTGAAGGCTCCTCGTCCTTCTGCCATAGAGCGGGGAAGCGTGGCTCAGAACGTCGTCCCACATCATGCCGAGCAGAGAACCGGAGATGACGAGCATGACGTTTTTCTCGCTCAAAATTCCGTCCCAGACCCTCTGGAGGTCGCTCA
>Ga0256838_1001621_pt1 | contig 10339 bp, 10 predicted proteins | sample 4571419metaG_FD_185978 | JGI IMG/M metagenome (GOLD analysis project Ga0256838, IMG submission 185978) | Hydrothermal vent microbial communities from Guaymas Basin, Mexico - 4571-419 | ecosystem: Environmental > Aquatic > Marine > Hydrothermal vents | place: Mexico: Guaymas Basin | collected... | reverse complement strand
AATGTATCTTTCTCAAGGGGCGATTTCATTACACCACCGCCAACAAGAGCCGGTAGAAGTATGTAAAACAGCACTTTGGTAAGGTGAGACCTTCCATCATCTGTGATGATTTCGTATCTGCCTGCAAACCAGCCTACAAGTGCCACCAGTATAAACACAAGTCCCGACAGTATTGGATTCACTCCAACCCCTCCCTATTTCTTATGATCTTTTCTTTATAATACCAATAGGAAGGGGAAGGAGGTATAGGGATGGTTATTACTGGACTGATTGCCACCGCTGTCAATGCCATTGCCGTTGTGATAGGCAGTTTAACAGGATTTTTCCTGAAAAAGGGACTGCCCCACAATATCAAAGAGATTTTGTTTTTCGGTGCTGGTCTTACCACACTGGGTATTGGCATGAGCATGGTTATGAAGGTCAACAACTTTCTTATTGTGCTGGCATCTATGGTGATAGGCGGTGTCATCGGCGAGCTACTTGACATTGAAGGATTTCTGAAAAGACTGGGAGACAAGATGCAGGAGGGAGACTTCTCCACAGGATTCATGATGTCCTCTGTCTTATTCCTCGTTGGTCCCATGACCATTGTAGGTTCTATCAATGCGGGGCTAACAGGTGATGCATCACTGATATACCTAAAATCACTCCTTGACGGTATTTCTTCATTTATACTAGGCTCTATGTACGGACTGGGTGTCACCGTGTCTGCTATATCGGTGCTTATCGTTCAAGGCTCTATAGTGCTTCTGTCTTCATATCTCGGTTTCCTCACACAGCCCCTGTACCTCAATGACCTTGTGGCTGTTGGTGGTGTTATGATTCTGGGTATCGGCCTCAAAGTGCTGGGCATTAAAGATACCCGTGTAGGCAACTTCTTACCTGCCCTTGTTGTGGAACCACTACTCGTGTTTATCGTTTCCCTCTTCTAATGACACAGAAAAATCTCAACTTTAATTGCAAATCCCCTACCTCAAAATGTTAAATCCGCTTATAATATTTTTAGAGTATTCAGTGCTTAGGGGGGATTTATATGAAGATTTATATTTCTCAAAACATCTCTGAACCTATCCGCATGCTTATTCTTGAAAAGGTGAGAAAGCACATAGCACATGCCACCGGTGAAGAGGTATCGGTAGAAATCAGAAAAGACTATGCCGACTACATCATTGAGCAAGGGGACTCTTTCAAAACTAAGGGAAATATCATCTACATTCCTGCCTCAGATGCCCACACAACACAGAACTTCATTGTGCCACTGGTATCTTATATCACCGGTAATACCATAGGCCAGAAAACACTACAAGGTAGAGAAGATATTCGCTTTCCCTCACAAAACCCTATTCCAGCTATCGTTGTGCTGTGGGGAAAGACCGATAAACCTACATATATACTACCCAAAAGTCCTTACTACATTATGCTCACCATTGCCGAAAACTTAGCCCTATATCACCTTATAAACCACTCTCCTATCAAAGACAATGTCAGCTACATCCTAGGCAGTGTAGAGAAGGCTATAGGACCATACTTCTTTGTGCTAACAGATAAGCTTTCACCGTCAGCAGTGGGTATTGTGTCTTACGACGAAGCCTTTAACAAGATGTGGGAAGAAATACAGAAGGGAAAAGGGAAAAAGTATTTGTTTATCAAAGGACTATCTAAAAAGCTAACCCGTATTATCACACCATATATTAAGGAAATGGGCTACAAGGTTGTGTCTCTTGTTGAAGAGATAGACGGCACCATTGATGACATTGCCCACATCGTGGAGTATAAAAAGGAGGGGGCATAAGCCCCCTCCTGATAGATACTGCAATATGTGATTAACAATCCACACAATTTTTGGAGATTAGACATCTCGTAGTGAAAAACAGTTTAAGCCATGTTTCGTGGGCATCTTCGTCTTGTGTTATGACATGCCTTCTCATCCAGTCATTTTTCACAAAAACTACATCTTAGCCGACCATTTTACAAGCAATAAACTATAAATTTCACTACGGCATCACATAAAAAGTGCTGTCTCCCGCCTCTACCACATACCCATCACCAGATGGATAAATGTCTTTAATATGGACATCTGAAGAAACAGGTATATCCCATACCACATTACCTGTATTGTCAAGAAGCAAAACACCATTGCCGTCTGGTCCTGCATATGCTACAGGGTGAATATCATCTCTGCGACTGTATGAGGGATACAGGGCATATAGCTTATCACTCTTGTAGTCAAATATCTTTTCTCCACTGGGTGATAACAGCACCACATGCATGTAGCCATCTGCACCTATGTAGCCCACCATGGTGTTGTCTATACTATCTATATTTAGCAGTTTGGCATATCTCTTTATATCACCTTCATACTGCCACTTTGTCTTAAGAGAGCCATCAAGGGACACCACCGTGTAGCCCTGTGTATGCTGGTAATACAACACCACCGGCATATTATCGTCTTTGCTCCTCACCACCGCTATCATCTTAACAGGACCCTTTAGCTCATACTGGGCCTCTTTGCCACTCTCTCCATATAGCTCTGCATAAAAATTCTTTTGTCTATCGTCTGCCAGTAGTATGCCTTTTCTATCTATCCAGCGGGCATAAACCCGTGTACCCTCACGGTCTAATGTAAAGTCACCTTTTATGTGCCCTGAGAGGGTGTCTATCACCACAAGATGCTGCTTAAAGACATTTTCAGCATATATACCATGTATGTTATCGCCCGCATACAGGGCTGCAAGGGCATCTTGAGCATGTTTAGGTTTGGCATACCATAGTACTTTGCCATCCAGAAGCACAGAGACAAATGTGCCATCTTTCACGGCTATAAAGACAGCCTTGTGTCCCTGTGCCTCTCCCATAGACAATGAAGATATAAATAGGGGTCCTGGCTCCGGAGCCCAGTCAAGCACCTTGTCCCCGTCTATATCAACCACAAGAACCCTCTGAAAACTATTTCTTCCCTTTGTCAGATAATATGTGGCTATATACCCTTCATAGTAAATAGCACGCCTCCACATATTGAATGGCTCTTTTTCTGTCTCCACGATCTTGTCAAACACCACCTCACCATTCCACTTGATAAGGTGAAGTTTTCCTTCTTTCAGCACAAAGAGATATATGTACCCGCCCTGAGATATGGCACTCATGAGTGTCCCATCTGTGGAAAATGCCTCACCGCCTCTGTCCTCTATAACAACCTTTTCCCCTTTCTGAAAAACGGCAAACGGTGTGCCCGTATACTTTGGCAAATTTATAGAGGCCCCTGAACCGCCATCACTGGGGGTGGTAGATGCCTCAGTTCCTGTACTTTCCGTTTGGGTAGATGTGCCTTCTCCAGATGCACCTGTAGACTCTTCGGGCTTCTGAGTAGCCGAGCCACACCCCATAAACGCTATAGATAAAACAAGTATAAAGACTACAATATATAAAAACCTTCTATACTTCATAGTGATTCCCCCCTTTCATAGGTATTGTACCGCCACACAGGTGTATACATATAACTACACTATGTCAACGAAAAATTACTAATATGCATTTGACAAACTACATTGCATTATGTAACATAACTAATGCAGGCCAAGAGGATGTCCTCCACCTGCAGGGATCGGTACCGGAGGCCGATGTGGCTTCAGTGAGTGGCCTCAGCGAGTCATGCGGTTGACAGGGTTATGTAAAAGCCACATCAATTGTCCTCATTAGGTGCCGATAGATGTGGTTGGGGTTGTCCCCACAGCCACATCTATCCCTTTCTCTTTTTCTTCTCCATAAGATAGGTATCCCATATCTGCGTCTATCATTATCAGAATATCTTTTAGAAAGGAGGTTTGCTTCAATGAATATAAATTCATTTGCAGAAGAAATAGCGAATTTGGGAGGAATCGCAAAGATTATCACACAAAAAACAGATAGAAAACCGGAGTATAAGAGCATACTAAGTCATATGCTCAACTATGGAAGACTACCACAAATCCAATATGTTATAGACAAAAACGATATAGAAATATTAGTAGAAGCTATATTAAAATTACCATCAAAGGACATCAAAGAGGTCATAATGTCTGCCTTAAAAACAAACTATTCACATACTTATATGCTAAGCACCCTCATTCTTATAAGACAAAAAGATAATAAATTATTTAAAGAACTCTTCCCCCAAATTATTAAAACACCTATTGATTTAGGAGATTTCATTTTACTCAACAGAAGTATGGGATTTGGCTTCGGCAAGTCGGTAAAAGAGGTCATGAGTAATTGGTTAATAGAAAATATTTCTCCTTATTATGCTATAAAGTACAGAAAAACACTAGCCGAAGCCTTAAAAATATCAAGGTTAAAAAGTGACAATCCCATATTTGATTATCTTGCTATGGTCTTCAAAAAAGACATTCCCCAAAATAAAATAGAGAGGATATACAATACATATCCTCAAATAAAGGCATATGAAACAGTAAAACATATGGCACAGGAATATAAAGACCTGCAAAGCATCTATACTATGAGTGATTCAGAAAAAGACGAAAAGAGAAAAGAATTAGAAAAAGAAATGGCGAATCTCATAGAAGAATATCAACTTGATACTAGCACTCTCATATCGTTCGTCCCCCAAACTCCAATGATATTAAAGGCAATGATGCATGTTATGACGACGAACGAATTACTTACCAACATATTCAAACTTATAGACAAAAAGGCAATAGAAACATACGACGATATCCTATTCATTCAGAACAAATTAACATCAAACATAGGGAAAATATCTATTGAAGATATTACTAAAATATTGTACCAATTAAAGGAGGGCAATAATAACTCCCACAAAAATGACAACGATATAACCAAACAAACAATTGTAGGCCTTGTAGTAGACATTCTTGAAAAAACACTTTATAACATATTCAACAATACCGTACCTCAGGCTACAGAACCATGGACGCTATCTTATATTGGAAGCAATAGCAATATCACTTTTCCTTTAAAATTACATATCAATACCATGAAACACTTCATAGCACTATGTGGAGGAACGATTTTTCATCCCATAAAAGCAGAAGACAGTGCTTTTGATAATTTATCCTCTCTTTTTGATACAGCTACGGGCATCCAGTACCCTATTAATAAATTAGTTGTACTACAAATAGGATGGTTATTATATGCAGACAGTGGATGGGTTTTAAAATGGCAACAAATCAAGAGAAAAAACCCAGAAGCTCAATTACATCTTATTTTAGATATATCAACAGTCAACAATATAGACATCCCTATCAATCTTATGAAGAAATTAGATATATACATATACAACAATCCATATAAGTTTTTTGCTCATTTTGCTGAAAGAAAATCGGGATAAGTATCACCACCTTGATATTGCCAAATTACAAAAAGATGGCAAACCCTCCGTACCTATTAGAGCAATTTCCAACCCAGTTAGCCGTACAGCAATCAAAGGCGGGCTGTATATCCAGCCCGCAAAGTGTACTCCTGCAACACTTTTATTAAGCAATAACATATATCCACCAGCATACTCCGAACATCGCCTAAGTAATTTCTCTCTTCATCACAAAACAGCCTTTCATTTTACAATCTCGGCCGAGATTATAAAGTGCATTTTATGAATAAGGCCGAAGTTGTAAATAGACTGTATTGGCATCCCCCACACCGATAAAAGAAACGCTCTTTCCTTCCCCTACTTCAGCATGATCATGACAGAGCGGGACCCCGGATACCACCATACCTGACCGCCTAAGCCTTCTACAACAAAGCGGATAGGCACCATGGTGCGGTTGTCTTTTATAAATGGGGCTGTATCCATAGTCTTTTTCTCACCGTTCACCTCATATGTGTTTTTATCTATCCACAATGCTATATGCTTATCTTTTATATAGATATCAACCCTTCTGTCTCCTCCGTCCCAATACACTTCTCCATCAAGGGCTTCTACAACAAACCTCAGAGGCACAAAGGTGCGGTCATCTTTGATGATAGGCACCGTATCCATAGTGTAGCGTGAAACACCATGAGAAGAGGGATATTCATAAAACGACATGGAGTAGTTTTTATCACCCACATACAGAAGCACAGCCCTAATAGATGTGTAGCACCTTTTCATGGCACTATGCACCTCATAAACAGGCGATGTGATGGGGTACACCTCATCTTTCACATAGAAAGCCACGGCTCCAGAGGATGTCATGGCCACCGTGGATGATATATCATACGATTTCCACTTTACACCGGGGACATCCCACGCACCTGTAGGTGCAAACCCCACATATAGGGTATACTCTCCACTACCACCGGTTGCACTTACAGACATGACACCGTCTACAAGAGTATATGTAGCGGAGAGCATAGAAGGGATATACTCACCAGCATCTATATCAGGTAGCAAAGGGCTTATGGTCTTATATATAAATCCGTTATTAGACACCCCAAATGTGTAGTGCACCGTATACTTTTCAGACAGATTTTTTACAAACTCTCCTTCAGATACACCAAGAGGGAAATACTCTCCGTCATGTTCGCCATATATCCCCCTCTGGGATATTGGCCATATGGTTAGGTCGTCTCTTTTATTTGCAGACATAACATAGGTTTTACCATCAACATAGGGCATAAGTTCTTTTAACTCAAGGGCGACAAGGACCGGTAGCATCTTTTCAGGACTTGCACTGAGATATGGATTGATGTAGTTATTATCACATCCCCACTGTCTCTGGGCTTCAAGCACACTACCCCACAGGTCTTCCATTTTAAACAATCCGGGGATAATATACTTCACTCTTTTATCATCAACAAGAAAATAACCCACCCATCCCTCTTTAGAAGAACCTGCAACAACAATAGGGACATCTGTATACCTAGACACAATGTCTACCATATCTCTACGGGCATTTACAAGGTGCAAAAGATAATTTGAAGACACGCCATCACCCGGCTCATTATCATAGGCAAGGTGATAAAGAGACTCACCAAGTAGTTTGTTTCTATCAGCCTTTGTATCTTGTCCGTATATCAGCACAGCAGAGTTTAGAGACAGGGCAAGATAATATGCACCTTCTTTTGTCTCTTCAACTGTGCGAGCAGTGTGAAGGGCATAGATATATGCCATTTTGGGACTCTTGGGCACAAAAAGATACCACACATGATCACCTTTTCTACCACTGTAAACGGTAATAGAGTTATCCCGTGCATAAACAGGAACGACAAGTAACACCAAAATAAGGACTAATACCCAAACAAGCCACTTTTTCAAATAAACCCCCTCCAAGTCAGCTGTTTTCTATATCTATGAGACTACCTTCTGTAAAGAGATACTCCTTCAGTTCCTTGGCAAATGCCGGGTCCTTTCTCCGAAGCCACTCTATGAGCATAGCGGCATGCTCTTTTTCCTCATCTCTGTGATGCTCCATAATAGCCTTGAGCTCAGGGTCAGCAGTGGCCTCTGCCCTCTGGTTGTAATAATCTACCGCCTCAAGCTCTTCAATTAGTGAGGAAATAGCCCTATGGATATCAAGGGCAGCCGGGGAAAGATTCTTTTCATAAAGATTTCCTGCCATATGTATCGCCTCCTATTGGCATTATACTCCTGCGGGTGGATAACATTGTGAATGCGTATCAGCCACACTTTTTTGGCAAATATAAATGGAGTCCAGAGTCGGGATATCGTATCGTTCATGTCTGGAGAGTGTGCTGCTATGTACCAGTGTCCATCTTGTTTATATACAAACACATTATGGTCAGGACCACGCACACCATTTAGGTCCACCTGCAAAATGGCAACACCGTTTTTCACATACTCATTAAGGTAATTTTCAAATGCCATAGGGGTATGCCACCTATCCATAGGCACACCGATATAAATGGCATCGGCCATTTTCACCCTTTTCACTATCCATTCCCTAAAATCGTCAACAAGGGTCCATGAGCGGGATACATACCATCGTTTGCAATGGTGCTCTATACCTGTAATACTACCCAGCCCGCATATCTCATATCTACTGTAGTGATACCATGCCTTCTGCGGATTTTTTATCATAGGCAGACCACCGGCATAAAGTATCTGCGATGTGAAGTTGGCACAGTCAAGTGTGTAGTGATAAAACTGGGGGTTTCTACTATGGGCCCACTTCTGGGCATATTGAATCATGGCTGGAGCAGAAAGTGCGATGTCTTTACGATAATCTTCCCCATCATATGACACAAGACTCTCCCCTGCGTGTCTCCACATTGCAAAGGATATCACCGCAGATAAGACAAGAACAGTAGCTACAGACAGGATACGCTTAAACCCCACAATCAACCCTCCCAGATATGCAAAGAGGCGGGGTATACCCCGCCTCGCTGACACGCTACTACTTTATATCTACGCCTGTTGACTTGCGGAAGATAGCTTTGGCATGCAGATGTGTTGTGTCAAGGGTGTTATACTCGCCTTCGGGCACAACAAGAGGCAGCTCTGTGCATCCCAATATGATGGCATCGGCAGTATCTTTATACTTCTCTACATACTTCACAGCCTCTGCCCTTGTCTCATCATTAATCTCACCGTTGCCAAGCCTGAATATCAGCTTATCTATGGCAATGGCATCTTCCTCTTCGGGATATATAACCTCTATGCCCCTTTTAGCAAGCATCTCCCTGTAAAGACCACTGTCAAGGAGTCTCTTTGTGCCAAAGAGCATAAGCTTCTTATAACCGTGCTTCTCTGCCTCATCGCCCACAACATCAACAATATGAACAACTTCCATGTCATAGGTGTTGAGATAAGGTAGGTGTATATGCATGGTGTTGCATGCAATGGCAAACACCTCTACACCCATGTCCTTAAAATGGTCAAGAACTTTCTGGAAAAGCTCTCTGACCTTGTCGGCATTGCCACTACGCATATTGGAAACAACCTCACCGAAGTTGACACTGTAGATAACAATCTCTGGATACACAAGCTCGGGCAAATGCTTTGCACTGAGATCAACAAGATACTGATAATAAGGAATGGTAGACTCAGGGCTTAAACCTCCGAGAATAGCTATCTTTTTAAGCTCCATACTCAACCCCTCCCCCTACAAAGTTTTACACTGCCATTATAGCCTCTTTGACCTTTTCAAAAGGCTCTTTTAATGTATCCACAACCTCTTCACACACGCTAAGGGAGATGTATGCCTTTCCATCTTTTTCATAGATAAGCACAGGACATGGGGCAAATGAGCCTATATTGTAATCAACCTTTATCATATTGTAAAAATCTTTGGGATTGCAGATATACAAAATGCGATAAATGGGCATATCTTCCCCCAGTTTATCCTTAACGATATCGCTCGGTGTTAGTTCAAGCACTGCCTTATATCCACGGGCAGCAAGTTCTTCCTTTAGCTTCTTTTCAAGTTCTTCTACATTCTTGTCAAACTCTCTGATAATCTTAATCATCATTTTCCACCTCCAACATCTTTTTCTGCAATATAGGTACCAAGTACCGTAAGAATACCACCAACAACGGTATAGATATTGGGACTATTTCCCAATATGAAAAACTCCGATATGGCCGTGACAATGGGAATAAAATAGAGCCCATTGGTCACTGTCTTGCCACCGGCAAGAGATATGGCCTTATTCCACATGAAATAACCAAGGGCAGAGCAAAACACACCCAGATATATAAGGGCTATCCACGCAGACAGGGTAAACCATTTAGAAAACTCTACCGGTGTCCTCATTAGTTCGTAGGCTGTAAAAGGTATAAAGAAAATAAGTCCCCACAGACTGATATCCCTTGTTAGTGGCAGTTCGCCATAGCCAGAGAGCTTTTCAATAAATACCGTATAGAAAATCCACGCAAACGCTGCACCAAACATGAGCGTATCACCCAATGAATTGAGTTTTAGCACAAACCTACCATTGAATACAATAATAGCCACACCGACAAATGCCATAACGGTGCCCACATATCTGATAAGTGCAGATGGCTTTCTGTCTATTAGATCACGCACTACCAGATACCATACAGGGGTTGATGACACAATAAGGGAACCATTGGTGGCTGTTGTAAACTTTAAACCTGTATTCTCAAAGACAAAGTACATAGTAACACCAAAGAAACCGGCAAGCATGGCATAGTATTTATCCCTTCCACGATACTGTATGGGAATACGCACAAGTGCATACAAGATGGCCACAGCAAGGACAAATCTTAAAAAACCGGCAGTAAATGGGGGCACAGTGCCAACAAGAACCTTGGTGGCAACAAAAGACACTCCCCACAACACAACAGTAAGGACCATATATAAAAGGCCTTGGGCCCGTGCAGTCATTCCTCTCTTCCCCCAAAGTTTATTTTTCACATTATACC
>Ga0256838_1001620_pt1 | contig 10340 bp, 8 predicted proteins | sample 4571419metaG_FD_185978 | JGI IMG/M metagenome (GOLD analysis project Ga0256838, IMG submission 185978) | Hydrothermal vent microbial communities from Guaymas Basin, Mexico - 4571-419 | ecosystem: Environmental > Aquatic > Marine > Hydrothermal vents | place: Mexico: Guaymas Basin | collected... | reverse complement strand
TTCATGAGATGTTCTAAACCCATCAAAAAAGTGTAAAAAAGGTATGCGAGACTCTAAGGATGCAGCTTGTGATATAAGTGCAAAGTCATGTGCCTCTTGTGCATTTACAGAGGCTAAAAGTGCAAAACCAGTTTGGCGCACACCCATCACATCACTATGATCTCCAAAGATAGAGAGTGCTTGAGCTGCGAGTGAACGAGCTGCTACATGAAAAACTGTAGGTGTGAGTTCTCCAGCTATTTTATACATATTTGGTATCATAAGTAAAAGACCCTGAGATGCAGTAAAAGTAGTCGTTAAAGCACCCGTTTGCAAAGCTCCATGCACAGCACCACTAGCACCTCCCTCACTCTGCATCTCCATAATCTCAGGAAGAGCACCAAAAATATTTTTCTCACCTTTCATAGAGTAAACATCACTCAGCTCAGCCATAGGCGAAGAGGGAGTGATGGGGTAAATGGCTATAACCTCATTTATTTTATGAGCAACTCTAGCTACAGCCTCGTTGGCATCAATGGTTACGGTTGTTTTCTCTTTCATAGTTTTATCTCCTCTTTGTATTTAACAATGTGTGCCTTAATATCTAGCTTCTCTTTTATCACTTTTTTAAAAGCCTTTTGACTCTCTTTCTCTCCATGTATAAGAAAAACATTTTTAAGTTTTTTAATTTTACTCATCCATTTTATCATCGTTTTTTGATCTGCATGTGCTGAGAAACCGTTGATAGTATGAATGGAAGCTTTTACAATGATATCTTCACCATAAAGGTTTATCCACTCTGCACCCTCTATAATCTCTCGACCTAAAGTTCCTTTTGCTTGATACCCTACAAACATAACTGCATTTTTAGGATTCCAGATTCTATGTTTAAAGTGATGGGTAATTCGCCCACCATTACACATACCACTTCCCGCAATGATAATGGCTCTACTTTTGACTTCATTAATGGCTTTTGAAGACTCTGGCGTTTGGGTATAAACAAGTGAGTCAAAGTTAAAAACTGTACCATCCTCTTTTACATTATGGCGACAAGTAGCACTTAACTCCTCGTTATAGTCTCTGTAAACTGCCGTTGCTCGTGTTGCCATAGGACTATCTAAAAAGATTTTACATTTTGGAAGTTCCCCTCTATCGTGCATATCTCTTAGTATGCAAAGAAGCTCTTGTGTCCTCTCTATTGCAAAAGAGGGAATGAGTACATTTCCTTTTTTGTTAAGTGTTTTTATAATGATTTTTTTAAACTCTTTTATGGTTGCCTTTATGGACTGATGTTCTCTATCTCCATAGGTTGACTCTATATAAAGAGTATTTGCACGATCACACTTTTGAAGATTAGGAAGTACGAGATGATTAGAGTTACCCATATCTCCTGAGAAAACAATAGTTTTTGATTTTCCCTCTTGGGTATAAGAGAGTTCTATAAATGCCGAACCTAAAATATGCCCTGCATTTTTGTATCTGAAACTCACCCCTTCGCACAGATCATAAAAGTTATCGTAAAGAGGATTTATCCACTCTATTTGGTTAAAAGTCTTCTCAACATCCAAAGGTCCATAGAGTGGTTTTTTTATTTTATTCTCTTTTGCTTTTCGGACAGCTTTTCTGCGCTTAGTGTTAAAATCTTCATTCATAATCTTCGCACTATCCATCAGGATTATATAGGCAAGTTCCATCGTTGCTTTGGTGGCATATATCTTTCCACTAAAACCCTCTTTTACAAGTTTAGGAATCCTCCCTATATGATCTAAATGGGCATGGGTGATAAGTATATAGTCAATATTTACAGGATTAAACTCAAACTTTTTACTGTTATTACTCTCCTCTTCACCTTGAAACATACCACAATCTATCATAATTTTTTTATCATCTATCGTGAGTATATGACATGATCCTGTCACTTCTTCTGTAGCTCCGTACGATTTAATAGTTATCATTTATATATCCTTGTAAAAAAAATCTCTCATAAGTATACTCTTATCAATCTATAAGTTTAATAGTATCAATTTTAAAAAAATCTTTGAGTTCTCTGTAGAGTTCTGGAAAATGTTTCTCTAAACTCTCAGGAGATTCAAAAAAGCGTTCTGCTACAACAGCAAAAAATTCAGCTTCATTCTTTGTAGCATAAGCACCCAGCAGTTTGTACTTACTCCACTCTTTATGATTCGCTACAGCTTCGTTCAGTTTTTTATATTCTCCATAAAACTCCCTTGTCCAAGCATCATATTTAGAGTGTTCTATAGGTGGTACTCCATCAATAGTACCACCCATAAAATCTATCTCATGTGTAAACTCATGAATAATGACATTGTTATGTCTAAGATGATATGCTTCTTTTTTAGCATCATTCCAAATAATCACAACAGTATCAATAGTCGCCTGCCCATCAATAAGAAACTTCTCTTTTGAATAGATGCCATTCGATGATTGGATGTTTTCAAAAGCAACTACATTAGGGTAAATAATAATAGTTTTCACACTTTCATAACAGTTTGTTGTTGTTTTATGTAGCAATAAGAGACAAGCATAAAAGGAGATAATAACTTTCATCTCCTCTGTAACTTCTAAACTCACCCCAATAAACTCTTTTGTCCCGCTAAAGATGATTATAGATCTTTCTATTTTTGCTTTATCTTCTTTTGAGAGATTTTTATAATGAGGCGTATGTTTTAAATATATTCTATGCTCATCTTTAAAAGCTTGCACCTGTAGTTTTTGTAGTTTTTCTTCTTTTCGTAATTTAAAAAAGAAATAAATAGCTAAAGTAGACAGACCGAGTCCACTAAAAAAAAGTAACATGGCACTATAGTAACTCATATTTTTTCTTCTTTAAGTAATTTTTCAAAAGCTTCTGTAATCACTTCAGCTTGAACTAAACCCTCAAGAAATATATGATTATTTAAGAGTAGTGTTGGGCTTTTTACGACTCCTGCTTCTATAGCTTTTTGTGTATCGTATTCAAAGAAAAATTGTACTTGAAGCGGAAGATGTTTTATGGCACAACTTAAGCGTTTAGAAAATTTCGCACATGCTAGTCTATCTCCATAAAGAGTAGCTTTATAAAGTGTAGTATAGACTTTTTCCCTATTTAATATTTCGCCCTCATACATTTCATGACAAACATTAGACATAATATGACTCCAATTTTAGGAATTTTATTTCCAAGTGTAACGCAACTTTATAAACTTTTAACTAAATGGTTAGTTGTTACTTCGACTATTAATCTCTTTGGGGGTATAATAACTTAAGAGATATTTGTCTTTATAAAGGATATTAATTATGAAAGAAAGTTTAGATTCACTCCAAGGCTTAAGTGAGAGTGAAGTAGAAGAGCAACTGAAAAAATATGGGACAAACGAGATAAAAGAGAAAGAAGAAGGATGGTTTAGTAGACTCTTTAAAAGATTTTGGGGTCCTATTCCATGGATGATTGAGGTTGCTGTCATTCTCTCTGCTATTGCACAAAGATGGGAAGATTTTGCCATTATTCTCTTTATGTTACTTGTAAATGCTTTTGTAGATTTTTATCAAGAGTCTAAGGCTCTGAGTGCTATCTCTGTACTTAAGAAGAAGCTTGCTCGAAAAGCATTAGTTTTAAGAGAGGGTGAGTGGCAGAGTATAGATGCAAAAGAACTCGTTCCTAATGACATCATAAAAATACAACTTGGGGATGTTGTTCCTGCAGATTGTGAACTTCTTGGGGGTGGAGATTTTCTACAAGTAGATCAGTCTGCTCTTACGGGTGAGTCACTTCCAGTCAACAGACAAAAGGGTGAGAGTCTCTATGCAAACGCCATCATAAAACAGGGAGAGATGCTAGCAAAAGTAACTGCAACAGGACTCAACACTTACTTTGGAAAAACTGTTGGTCTTGTGGTGCAAGCTCAAAATGAGGAGAAGGGACATTTTCAAACTATGGTTATTAAGGTAGGAAATTTTCTTATTGTTATGACACTCTTTTTAATCGCTATCATAGTTTGGCATGGTGTACAGAATGATGAACCAATTTTAGATCTACTTATATTTGCTCTCATCCTTACTATATCAGCTATTCCCGTTGCTATGCCTGCTGTTTTAACAGTTACCATGGCTTTAGGTGCAAGAGTTTTAGCAAAAAAAGAGGCAATCGTTACCAAACTCTCTGCTATAGAAGAAGCGGCAGGTATGGATATACTCTGCTCAGATAAAACAGGGACACTTACTCAAAATGTTATGAGTTTAGCGGACCCCTATCTTGTAGAAAATTTCATGCAAGATGATCTTATGCTTTTTGCAGCATTTGCTAGTAAAAGAGAGAATGAAGACCCAATAGAAAAACCGATATTTGAGTATCTGAAAACACACAAGCTAGAAACAAATTTCAGCCAGAAAAAGATGCATAAATTTATCCCTTTTGATCCTGTTCATAAAAAAACAGAAGGAATTTTTGAGGATGGCTCTTTCTATACAAAGGGTGCTCCACAGATCATTATAGAGTTATGCGATGGAGAGGAGTTTGATAAAGAGCAGAGTTATAAAAAAATAGAGATGTATGCAAGTAAAGGTTTTAGAACCTTAGGTGTAGCATATAAAGATAGCCAAGAGAGTAATTGGCATTTTGTAGGACTAATACCACTGTTTGATCCCCCTAGAGAGGATTCACAAAAAGCTATAGCCGAAGCAACAGCAAAAGGTATCTCTGTCAAAATGGTGACAGGAGACAACACCGCTGTTGCAAAATACATCTCAAATCTTTTAGATATCGGTGATAATATCCAAGATATAAAAGAGCTAAAGGGACAGAGTTCAAAAGAGTATATCTACCTCTCAGAAATTCTCTCTAAGTCCATCATTAAAACACTCAAAAAAGATATTTCAGATGAAGCACTTCAAAACTCAGTGAGTGAAGTTGTTCAAGCGGTTCAAAATGAGTTAAACAATAGACCTCTTGAAGATGGTAGTGTAAAAAAACACGAGTCTGAAATTATTAGAATAATAGAAGAAGCAGATGGATTTGCACAAGTTTTTCCAGAAGACAAATACTACATAGTAGATAAACTTCAAAAAGCAGACCATATAGTAGGAATGACAGGTGATGGAGTAAATGACGCACCAGCGCTTAAAAAAGCAGACTGTGGAATAGCTGTAAGTGGTGCTACAGATGCAGCACGAGCAGCTGCTGATATAGTACTTATGGCTCCTGGACTTAGTGTCATTGTAGATGCTATAGAACAGTCTCGCATTGTCTTTGAGAGAATGAAAAGCTATGTGATTTATAGAATTGCTGAGACGATTAGAATAGTAATGTTTATGACACTCTCTATAGTCCTTTTTGACTTTTATCCAATTACAGCTATTATGATTATTCTGCTCGCACTCTTAAATGATCTTCCAATTATGACTATCGCTTATGACAACACAAAAGTACAAGAGAAGCCTGTAAGATGGGATATGAGGGGTATTTTTATACTCTCTACTTGGTTAGGTATAGCAGGAGTAATAAGCTCTTTTACTATTTTTTATATTGTAATGATTTATCTACAAGCACATCCAGAGAGTGCCGTCTATCTTCCAGAAGTCCCTCAATGGGTAGATATGAAAAATGAAAAGTCATTTTTAGGTTTTGTGCAGACACTCTTTTTTGTGAAGATGATCATCGCAGGACATCTTACTATCTTTAATACTAGAATATCTGACTGGTTCTTTAAAAAACCCTATCCATCTTTAGCACTCTTTTTGACATCTATTCTAACTGCTTTAGCTGGTACAGGTATTGGTCTTTATAGTTTTGGATTGATGACAAAAATAAGTATAGAGTGGGCACTCTTTTTATGGGCTTATGCACTTACTTGGTTTATATTTAACGATATTATTAAAATGTTTGTACTGAAATTTTATGAGAGAAGGGTTAAAAAAGAGAGCTTATGAAGATAAGTCTCTTTTCTCTTTTAGATAGTAAAACATCGCTAATTCACTAAAATAGGGTCCAAAAGCATTAAATACAGGAATAAAATTAAAGAGCGAACCTATAAAACTAATACCCCAAAGTGCTATGTTATGCTTTTTTAATTCTTCTTTATCTACTTTTCCAAACACAAAAGATGCTGCATCACTTGCTAAAGTATCTTTCATCATCCATACCCAGAGTCCTACTAAAATAACAAAATTAAGTACTGGAATAAAAAGAAGAGGAAATGAGACAAACGACACAACAATAAAGATTCCTGTATCACGAAGAGTCTGTTTAATAGTTTTCACTTCATTCTCTTCATACATATTATCATAAGGAAAATGTTTCGCTTTGATCTCACGAAAGAGTTTATTTGAAAACATACTTGTTACAAAAATAAGTGTTACAATAATCCCACTATAGATAATGTAAAAACCTATGAGATAAGAGAGCCCTTTTTCTATTGTTTCAAAAGGAAGCCATGTGAGAAGTTGTAAAAACTGTGCATAAATCACATCTCCTTGCATGAACCAAACAAGAGACCAAAAAACAGCACTTGAAATTCCTACAAACAGAGAAAATGAAGCATATTTTTCTCTACTAAATTTTTCTACTATCATATTTCCAAAAAAAGTAAATATAAGTGCAAAAGTAACTATAACAAGCTGTAACCACAAAAATGTTGAAAGCATCCAAGCACCATTTGAACGTAACATTGAAAATGGAATAAGTGACAGTATAGAACTCGTAAATGAAATAATTTCATTCCAAAAAAACAAGGCAAAAAGTAACCATATACTACTTACAACAATACTACTTATCATAGCAAACTTCATTATACTTGCTCGAAGCAACTCTTTAAAACTGAAAACTACAGCATCCATAAAATCTTGCATACTATCTCCTTTAATTTATATCCATCTCTCAATTTTTAATAGTGTTTGCACAAAAGGATTTGAGAGTTTCTCTAGCATTAGCGCACCCATCATTTTTTTAGCAAGCATAACAAAGGCTTCACTTATAGTTGGATGAGGGTGAATGGTATCTATAAGCTCTTTAAGTGTCATTTTTTGTGCAACTATCAGAGCTGCTTCACCACCTAGAGTATTAGCTTCATCATGGAAAATTGAAATACCAATGATGTGCAGTGATTTTTTCTCTACGATAAACTTCAAATATCCAAAGTCCTCATTTTCTATCTGTGATTTTGCTTCTGTGCTAAACTCAAATTTATCGATAATCACCTCTAAGCCACTTTTTTTCGCTTCATCTTCAGAAATTCCCGCTGCTGCAAAGTTTGGCATACTAAAGAGTACCCAAGAGTTTTTACTAAAATCTGGTTTAAAAAAGTTGTGTTCTAAAAAGAGGTTTTGAGCAACTAAATGGGCTGCATATTGAGCGGTATGTGCAAACTTTGGAAAGTTTTCAACTACATCACCATTGGCAAAGATATTTTTGTTCGTTGTTTGGAGAGAGTTAGTTGTTGTTATACCTTTTTTACTAAAAGCCACATTCGCTCTTTCTAACTCTAGTTTTTCAATGTTTGGCTTACGACCTATGGCACTTAAAACTTTTTCGCTTACAAGAGTTTTTTCTTTAGACTCCTGTGTATAAGTTATCTCTAGTAACTTCTCTTTATAATTCACTGCTTTTACTGAAGCATTGAGGAGAAGATTGATGTTTGGATGTTTTTGTAGTTTTTCTAAAAGATACTCAGATGCATCAGCATCTATATTTTTAAGAATTTTAGAGCCTCTTACAAAAAGGTTTATTTTTGCACCCAAATCAGCAAGTATCTGTGTAAACTCTATGGCTATTGCCCCACTTCCAATAATACTTAGACTCTTTGGAAGTTCCATATCTTTAAAAAACTTATCGTTAGTCATTACCTCATCAACTGCATTACCCTCATAAGAGACAAGATTTGCCTTAGAGCCAGTCCCAATGAGAGCCTTTTCAAACTCAATAACTTTAGAACTCCCATCTTCAAAAACAACCCCAACACTCGATGGCGTTTTAAAATGAGCAAAGCCTTTTATGATGTCAATATTTCCAATTTCCGCTGTCATATCTTTTGCTGCAGTAGTTCTTTTCCCTAATATTTGCTCTTTACGTTCTTTGATTTTATTCCAAACAAGAGCATAATGTTTACTCTCAAGAGCAATACCAAACTCTTTTAATTTTTGAATTTCTACTATATGTTTCGCACTCGCTTCCATAATTTTTGAGGGAATACAGCCTTGAAAAAGACATTCTCCCCCAAGTTCTCCTAAAACATCTATAAGTGCAACTCTTTTTTGCTGATTTAATTTTGCATACTCCATTGCTACAGGAGTCCCACCCGGTCCAGCTCCTAAGACTACTAAATCATATTTTTCTTTTATGTTTTGCATACTATTTCTCCTAAAAGAGTGTTTAATTAACTAATTATTTAATTAATTCTAGCATAATATAATAAATAGAGTATATGTATGTAAAGGAAAAAAATGAACTCAAAAAAAGCTTTTGGTCTATGGAGTGCTGTATTTTTAGGAATAGGTTCTATGGTTGGAGCAGGGATTTTTATAGTAATTGGTCAAGCAGGAGCTATAGCAGGAAATCTTGTAACACTCTCTTTTTTTCTTGCAGCTATTATCGCTCTACTCTGTGGTTATTCTCTTAGTAAATTAGCAACTACATATCCTAGTCGTGGTGGAATTATAGAGTATCTTACTCAAACTTATGGGGAAGGATATATCTCTGGAAGTTTAGGCATACTATTTTATCTTGCACAACTTATTGCTCTTGCGGCAGTTGCAAAATCTTTTGGAACTTACGGGGCTACATATATGGATAGTGGAGTAACACCTTTTTACACTAATATTTTTGCTGTTCTTATTCTTACTTCTTTTGTAGTTATAAACCTTATAGGTGCAGCAGTTGTAGCCAGAGCAGAGTCCATTATTGTTATAATAAAGCTTATTGCCCTAGTCATTTTTACAGTTGGAGCACTCTACTACATCAAACCAGAAAACTTATCACTCACTCATGCACCCACAGGAGTTCATGTTCTCTTCTCTTTGGGTTTAACATTTTTCGCTTTTCAAGGTTTTAGTGTCATCACAAACAGTGTTGAAGATATGCAAGACCCACAAACAACTATGCTTAAATCTATGATACTTTCCATCATTCTAGTTGCTATACTCTATATATCAGTTAGTATAGCTGTTTTTGGAAATCTATCTCTCGCTGAGATTATAAAGAGTAAAGATTTTGCACTTGCAGAGGCTGCACAACCTGTTTTTGGGGCTATAGGCTTTAAACTCATCGCAGCCACAGCACTCCTTGCAACTGCATCAGCTATAAACGCCACGCTTTATGCTGTTACACAGATAAGTTATACTCTTGCAAAAGAGGGAAATCTTCCTGAAGTTTATGAGCACCATGTTTTTCACAATAGCGAAGGACTTATAATCTCAGCACTCCTAAGTATACCTATGATCCTTTTTCTCAATCTTGGTGAGATTGCTTCTATAGCAGCTATTATAGTGCTTCTAATTCAAGGTTTTACACATACTGGGCATCTTTTTCACATTAAAAAAACTGGTGCAAATCGGCCACTTATCATTTTAGCAATTTTTGGAACATTTAGTGCCGCTGGATTTGCTATTTATTATACTTCTAAATCTATTCCACACTTTCTAATTTATATACTTCTTGCCTTTGTTTTAGCGTTTCTTTTAGAAGTATTATTAAGAGTTTTAATGAAAAGAACAATTACAAAACAGATAGAGCATCCACACAGAGGAGTGTAGTTATGAAAAGAGCCAATACTATTTTAATTACAATTATTATAATACTTGTTCTGGTGATTATTGCTGGAGCAGGTGCATACTATTTTTTAAATTCTGATACCAATCATGATATTAAAAATATACCTAAAGAGATTAGAACACCAAGTATTCAAACTATTGAAGTGGGAAAACAAGTAGAAAAACTCTCACAAATAGGACCTCTCTACCCTTTAGATCAATTTACTTTAAACCTTAGAAGTGAGCATGGCAATACATACTTAGTTGTAAAACTTGATCTTGAACTTAGCATTTCAGAGTTAAAAAATGAACTTGATGCTAAAAATGCGGTAATTAGAGATGCTATTCTAAGGATTTTAACATCCAAATCCTTAGAAGATCTCTCTAGTGATGAAGGCAAAGAGAGATCCATCGATGAGATTATCAATGATCTAAACCTAATGCTTCATGATGGGTATATAAAAAATATCTACTTTACAGAATTTATTGTTCAGTAGTAATTGGCTTTACCTACTTAATCCCTAACTCAGAAAATATCTCTTCAAAAAAAACACTTACTTTTATAAGTTCATCTTTCAGTGTTCCAAAGGCACGGTCTTCTAATGCCCACTCCTCTACTCTTT
>Ga0256838_1001619_pt1 | contig 10341 bp, 11 predicted proteins | sample 4571419metaG_FD_185978 | JGI IMG/M metagenome (GOLD analysis project Ga0256838, IMG submission 185978) | Hydrothermal vent microbial communities from Guaymas Basin, Mexico - 4571-419 | ecosystem: Environmental > Aquatic > Marine > Hydrothermal vents | place: Mexico: Guaymas Basin | collected... | reverse complement strand
CCTGCTTCCGTCATCCAGCAGTTCCACAACCTCAGCCATTAAACCTTTGTCAAAATATAATTTTGTACCCTTTTTTACTTTGCCTCTGATATAAACTAAATATCCGTTTTTAAACGGTCTGTTTAAAAGCAGTTCAATCTTGCCTCCGGTTTCTTTAACACCGAAAATTCTGGCTTTTATTACTTTTGTATTATTAAAAACAAAATGCTTATCCCCTACAAAATCAAGCAGATTTCTAAATATGGTATGAGTAATTTTTCCGGCTTTTCTGTCGTATACTAAAAGCTTAGCGCTATCCCTTGGAAAAGCGGGGTATTTTGCTATAAGCTTTTCAGGAAGATTATAATCATATGAAGATACTAATATATCTTTTTTGTCTGTTTTCATTTATCATCCTTACACACACTTCTTTGAAGTGTATGCAGGAGAAGTTTTTTAGCAATATTCATTTTACCCTTTTCATTTTTCACTGTTCATTTAATATTATACTCCAATAAGTTTTCTAAGCTCTTCAGGTTTTGTAGAATAAGCCATTGCCGTTTCTTTATCAATTATATGACGTCTTACCAAATCCGCTAATACCTGATTCATTGTCTGCATTCCGGTTGTACCCTGATTAAGCTGCATCTGTGAATAAATTTGAGCAATTTTATTTTCACGTATAAGGTTTGCAATAGCCGGGTTATTTATCATAATTTCATGAGCTGCAATTCTGCCCCCTCCTATTTTCGGAAGCAAACTTTGTGATATTACAGCCAAAATTGCCATTGAGAGCTGCGTCCTGATTTGATCCTGTTCGTTAGCCGGAAAAACGTTTACAATTCTGTTAATTGTCTGGACAGCTGAATTTGTATGTAATGTTCCAAACACCAAATGCCCGGTTTCGGCGGCTGTAATAGCTGCGCCTATTGTTTCTTTATCCCTCATCTCACCTATTAAAATCACATCCGGATCTTCCCTTAAAGACGCTCTTAGGGCGTTTAAAAACGCTTTTGTATCACGTCCCACTTCCCTTTGGGAAATAAGTGATTTTTTATGTTGATGAACAAACTCTATCGGATCTTCAATTGTAATAATGTGTTTTGAAAAATTTTCATTTATTTCATTAATCATTGCCGCAAGTGTGGTAGACTTACCGCTTCCGGTAGGACCGGTTACCAAAATAAGACCTTTTTCACGTTTTATTATTTTTTTAAATATTTCAGGTGCTTTTAACTCATCAAGGGTTAATGGTCTTTCCGGAATAATTCTGAATACCGCTGCAAGATTTTCTCTTTCAAAGTAATAATTAGCCCTGAATCTTGCAACTTTTGGAATTTCAAAAGAAAAATCAAGCTCAAGCGTTTCTTCTAACAGCGCTTTTTGTTTTTCGGTTAAAACAGAATAACAAAGTTCAATCACATCTTCTTTTGTCAGTTTAGGAAGATTAAGAGCGGTAATTTTTCCGTCAATTCTTAGCATAGGCTCTGCGTTTACATTTAAATGCAAATCAGAGGCATTATAATCCTTAATGCTTTTTAGTAGTTGTTCTAAAGTATAACTCAAAGCCATGATATCACCTTATTCTATAATTTTCGGAACAATAAAGAACCCGTCTTTCGCTTTTGGGGCATGTTTTAAAATATCTGCAATAATTTCATTTTTTAAAGGTTCATCCTCTCTTAAAGGCGTCGGATTGTTCAGAGTCGAAAAAGTAGCATCAATACCGCTTGTATCAAGCTCGTTAAGCATTTCGACAAACTCAACTATTTCAGCCAAATCTTTAGCCATAGCGGCTTTATCCTCAATTTCAACCATACTGAGTGTTTCAAGTCTTTTAACTAAAGTTTCATCTATTTTCATAACAGACCTTTTTTTGTATAATTTTAACAAAACTATAAAAAAAAGGATAGCTATGAGTTTAATAAACGAAGCCAAAAAATATATTGTCGGAGGAGTTAATTCACCCGTTAGGGCTTTTAAAAGCGTCGGAGGAGAGCCGCCTTTTATTGAAAAAGGTGAAGGCGCATATATTTACGACACTGAAGGAAACAAATACCTCGATTATATCCAAAGCTGGGGACCGTTAATTTTCGGACACTGCGATAAGACAATCGAAGAATCAATCTGTACTGCTGTTAGCAAGGGTGTGAGTTTCGGAGCACCTACAAAAGTCGAAATAGAATTGGCAAAAGAAGTGCTTGATCTGTTCCCTCATTTAGATTTAATCAGATTTGTAAACAGCGGAACGGAAGCCACAATGAGCGCAATCAGGGTTGCAAGGGGAGTTAGCGGCAAAGATGACATTATTAAATTTGAAGGGTGTTACCACGGGCACAGCGACAGCTTGCTTGTAAGTGCCGGAAGCGGTGCGGCAACATTCGGAGCACCGTCAAGCCCCGGGGTTCCCGCTGATTTTACAAAACACACACTGTTAGCTAAATACAATGATATTGAAAGTGTAAAAAAATGTTTTAAACAAGGTAATGTCGGATGCGTAATAATCGAGCCTATTGCTGGGAATATGAGTTTAGTACCCGCTGAGAAAGAATTTTTGCAGCAGTTAAGAGAATTATGTGATGAAAACGGTGCGATTTTAATATTTGACGAAGTAATGAGCGGTTTTAGGGCATCTTTAAGAGGAAGTTACGATGTTTACGGCATTGAGGCAGACATGGTAACGTTTGGTAAAGTAATCGGGGGAGGAATGCCTGTAGGCGCATTTGCAGGAAAAAGGGAAATTATGGAGCAGCTAAGCCCTGAAGGGCCGATTTATCAGGCGGGAACTCTGAGCGGTAACCCTGTTGCCATGAGTGCAGGACTTGCGATGCTTAAAAAGCTTAAATCAAACCCGGATATTTACAAAGACCTTGAAGCAAAAGCAAAAAAACTTATGCAAGGATTTGAAGAAATTTCAAAAGAAAACGGCATTGATATTCAAACAAACGTAGTTGGAAGCATGTTTGGATTCTTCTTTAATTCAATCAAGCCTAAAAACTTTGACGATGTAAACAAAAGTGATACAAAAAGATATGCAAAATTCCATTCCGAAATGTTAAAAAGAGGTTTTTATTTCGCACCTAGTGCATACGAAACAGGATTTATATGCACGGTTATGCAGGAAAGTGACATTGAAGCTACACTTGAAGCATACAAAGAAATTGCACCGGAACTTAAATGAATAAAACAGATAAAAAAGGAAAAGTAGGAAAAACTGTAGAGGGAGCCGAAAAGCTCTCTCTTGGTATTTCCATAGTAGTTGCAGTACTTTTAGGTATAGGACTAGGAATACTTCTTAAAAAATGGACAGGATTTACATGGACATTATGGCTTGGAGTGTTTTGGGGTGTAGCCGCAGCAATTTTAAATATTAAAAAAGAGTATGACAAACTAAAAAAAGATTTTGACAAAGTAAAAAATGATCCAAAATATAAAAGCTATAAAATGAATACTAAAGAAGATGAAGACGAAGATTTGGAAAAATTTGAAAAATAAAATTTATGCATTTTTCGCAGCCTGTGCCAAATCCCACATAGGCAAGAAAATACCAAGTGCAAGCCACAACACCATAGCGCCGATAACCGTTAGCATTACAGGCTCGATTGCCGCTTGCATATTGTCTATAATATCCTGAAATCTGTCTTCATAATAATTTGCGGCACTCTCAAGCATACTGTCAAGTTCCCCTGATTCTTCCCCCGCACTGATCATCCTTAGAGCTACAAAATTCACCAGATCCTGTTCCGCAACCATTTCCGAAAAACTTCTACCTTGATTTATTCCTTTTATAATCTCTTTTATTTTATTTTTAATAACTTCATTATCTATAATCCCCACACTTATTTTAAGGGCATCTACAAGCGGTATACCGCTTTTTAACAAAGATGCAAGCGTCATTAAAAACCTGTGTAAGGAAGAAAAAAGGATAATTTTACCTATTAAATAAGTTTTTAACAAAATAGCATCAACTTTATATTTAAAATCCAAAGACGTCTTGTAAAAAAATCTTATTAACACAATTACCGTTAATAAGACTCCTAAAACAACCAACCCGTAATTGGTTAATATATACTCGGCTTTTAAAAGCATAATGGTGGGTAAAGGAAGTTCTGCATGCAACTGCTCAAACATTGCTTTAAATTTCGGAACAACAACTAAAATTAAAAAAGTAAAAGCTCCTGCAATTGCAAATAATGTAATCACGGGATAACGCAAAGCTTTAATCATCTTTCGTCTGTTTTCGTACATATTTTCATATATCGAAGCCAGATTTTCAAGTGCCATTACCAAATCACCGGTTTGTTCACCGAGTCTGACCATTGCAAGCGAAATTCCGCCGACATACTCTTCATATTCAGCAAATGTATCGGATAATGATTTACCGCTGTCAATTGCTTCAGCCGCTTTAAAAAAAATAGTTTTAATAAGCTCGTCTTTTGTATTGTTTGCAATATCTTCCAATGCATCTTTTAACGAAATTCCCGCTTTAATTAAAACAGCCAGCTGTCTGATTGAAGAAATATAAGAAGGATACCTTAATTTTTTTTTAAAAAATTTAGATTTTATAATATCGTTTAAAACTTTTATTTTTTTTTCAAAAGGCATTGGAACCTCTTCAACTTTTACAAGCAAACCCTTATTTAATTTTTTACCGTCGATTATTGCTTCAGCTTTATTTAAAGACTTAACAACAACATCTTGCGTTTTTCCTTTATAAAGAAAAGTTATTTTATAATACCTCATAGTTTAGCCACCCTATAAACTTCTTCTAAAGTCGTAATACCTTTCAATGCCTTGATAAGTCCGTCATAAAACATCGTTTTAAAATCCTTTCCCTTAAGATAGTGTAAAAGGTCTAACTTATCCTTTTTTTTCGATATCATCGCTTCTAAATTTTCATCATTCAAAAAAACTTCCGTAATTAACGTCCTTCCGCTAAATCCGGTCATATTGCATTTTTCACATCCTCTACCTTTATAAAAAACGGTATCTTTAGGCACAATGCTTTTTATCGGATCTAAATATACATCGGCAGGTTTATATATTGTTTTACAATAAGGACATATTGTTTTTACAAGTCTTTGTGCCTCAACTCCTATCAAAGAAGTGGCTACCATAAACGAATCGGCTCCCATGTCTATCATTCTGTTGATAGCACTCACGGCATCATTGGTATGTAAGGTTGAAATCACCAAATGTCCCGTTAATGCTGCTTTTATTGCAATTTCAAGCGTTTCAATATCCCTTATCTCACCGATCATAATAATATCAGGGTCCTGCCTTAAAATACTTCTAAGCGCTCCGGCAAACGTGAGCCCGACTTTAGGATTCACCTGTACCTGCTGAATTCCCCTTAATTTATATTCAACCGGGTCTTCTACCGTAATTATTTTTCTATCGGTGCTGTTAATTTCATTAAGTGCGGCATATAACGTTGTTGATTTACCGCTTCCCGTAGGACCGGTTACCAAAAAAATTCCGTTAGGCTGGGAAAGTGCTTTTTTGATCAAATTTAAGTTTTTTTCAGTAATTCCTATATCGTCTATTTTTTTAAGAATATTTCTCTTATCAAGAATCCGTATAACTATACTTTCTCCCCAAATCGTAGGAAGCGTCGAAACCCTGAAATCAAATTTGTTTTTACCGAATTGCATAGAAAACGAACCGTCCTGCGGCTTTCTTTTTTCGCTTACATCAAGTCCGGATAGGATTTTAATTCTTGAGTTAAGAGCATGAAAGATTTCGTATTCAAAATCCAAAAATTCATAAAGCGTACCAAAAATTCTGAGTCTTACTTCACCTTCCTCCTCATCCGCCTCTATATGAATATCGCTTGCTTTTCTTTCTATCGCGCTAACCACAATATATTTAATAAGTCTCATAACGGCAGACTCCCCGCCTTTTATCTCCTCTCCTCTTAATTCTTTTTTAATGTCCGATAAGATTTCTTTTACTTTTTCCCTGTCTTCTACTTTTTTAATTATTTTTTCAATATCGTTTCTGTGGGCTAAAACTACATGTATTTTTTTATCGTTAAAAAATCTTTTTATTAGTGCCTGGGCATTCCAGTCAAGCGGGTCCGCCATAGCAATAACGGCTTTGTCGTATTTTATTTCCACAGGTATTGACATTGTCTGTTTTAATATATTAACCGGAATTTTAATATCCCTAAGCCTTATATGATCAAGATTATCAATATATTTTATTCCTAGTTCATTTGCAACACTTTCTAAATAATCTTTTTTTGAGATAAACCCCATCTCAAAAAGTATATCAATAAGTTTTTTTCCCGGATTTTGTTTTTGATAATTTAAAGCTTTTTCCAACTGCTCTTGAGATATTTTTTTCTCAAAAACTAATTTTTCTCCAGATTTCACCAGTAAAGCTCCCTTTTAATTAATTTTCCGTTTTTCAATACATCTATATTTACATTATTATCTTTCGATATCCAAATTTTATATTTTATATTGTCTATTAAAACTATTAAAGCGTTATTTTCTTTTATATAATTGCCTTTTTGAATATTTTCAAACACAATTCCTAATAAAATATCTTTTATAACAGGCAATTTTATCATATTTAGATTTAATCCGTCTTTAATTACCTGCATAATAAGTTTTTTCATTAAAAACAAAGTAACAATATATGTAGCATTTTTACGACCTTCTTTAGTTACATTCAATACTTTCGCCAAATCAAGAGCAGGAGTCAAATATCTTTTTTTCAAACATGAATAAGCTACAATAGACAATAAATCTTCCCGCTTTTGATTGTATTTGTTAATATATTTCCATCTTCTATTACATATATACGTGTAATATCCCTTCTTAAAAAGTTCTTCAAGAGACATTTTTTTTAAATTTTTGTAAGTATTTACTGCAAATAAATCAAGAAAACACAACATAAACACTAAAATTTTTTTCATTAACTATCTCCTTTAGCAAAAAATTATATCAAATTATTTGCTATAATTCCAAAAAAAAGGAGATTTAGTATGTCACTAAATATTTATTATGACAAAGACTGTGATTTAAGTATTATAAAAAGCAAAAAAGTTGCAATGATAGGATTCGGAAGCCAGGGCCACGCTCACGCACTCAATCTTAGAGACAGCGGTGTTGACGTAGTTGTAGGTCTTAGAAAAGGAAGTAAATCTTGGGAAAAAGCCGAAGCTCAGGGATTTAAAGTATTGCCGGTTGACGAAGCGGTTAAAGAAGCCGATGTGGTAATGATTTTACTACCTGATGAAATTCAAGCGGAAGTATATTACTCTCAAATTGAGCCTAATCTTAAAGAAGGTGCAACTATTGCTTTCGGTCACGGATTCAACATTCATTTCGGACAAATTAAACCGAGAGAGGATTTAAGCGTTATAATGGTAGCTCCAAAAGCTCCGGGTCATACGGTTAGAAGCGAATTCGTAAAAGGCGGAGGAATTCCTGATTTAATCGCAGTATATCAAGGCGGTGAAGAAGCCAAAAAACTTGCACTCTCTTATGCAAGTGCTATAGGCGGAGGAAGAACGGGAATAATTGAAACAACATTTAAAGACGAAACTGAAACCGACCTTTTCGGTGAGCAGGCAGTACTTTGCGGAGGTGTTACCGCTTTAGTTCAGGCTGGATTTGAAACTTTAACGGAAGCCGGATACGCACCGGAAATGGCATATTTTGAGTGTTTGCATGAATTAAAACTGATTGTTGATTTAATGTATGAAGGCGGTATTGCAAATATGAGATACTCAATCTCGAACACTGCCGAATACGGAGACTATGTAAGCGGTCCTAGAGTAATAGGCGAAGAGAGTAAAAAAGCTATGAAAGAAATTTTAAAAGAAATTCAAAACGGAAAATTCGCTAAAGATTTCATCCTTGAGAGAAAAGCGGGTTATGTTAGAATGAACGCTGAAAGAGCGCTTACCGAAAACAGCCTAATAGAGCAAACCGGTAAAAAATTAAGAGACATGATGCCTTGGATTACTAAAAACAAAATAGTAGATCCTACTAAAAACTAATCTTTCTCCCTTTTGGGACTTATAAAGTGTACGAAGTAGATTTTATAAGTCATAAAAAGGAGATAATTTGGCACAGGTTATAACAATAACAAGCGGAAAAGGTGGAGTCGGTAAATCTACGACCACAGCAAATATAGCAACAGCTTTGGCAAAACTCGGCAAAAAAGTAATTGCCGTGGATTTTGATATAGGACTTAGAAACCTTGATATGATTTTAGGGCTTGAAAACAGAATAGTTTATGACGTGGTCGACGTAATGGAAGAAAACTGCAATCTCGCTCAAGCGGTTATTAAAGACAAAAGAACTCAAAATTTACATTTCCTGCCTGCAAGTCAGACAAAAGACAAAAACATTTTAAACAAAGAAAAAGTTGAAAAATTAATAGAAGAACTTAAAAAAGACTTTGATTACATATTAGTAGATTCACCTGCGGGAATTGAAAGCGGATTTGAACATTCAATTTATCTTGCCGACAGGGCTTTAATAGTCACAACTCCGGAAATTTCATCCGTAAGAGATGCCGACAGGGTAATCGGAATAATAGATGCAAAAAGCAAAAAAGCGCAAAACGGAGAAGAAGTTCAAAAACACATAATCATCAACAGAATTAAACCCGAACTTGTGGAAAAAGGTGAAATGCTCTCAATTGACGACGTTTTGCATATTTTAGCACTTCCGTTAATAGGTGTTGTCCCGGATGATGAAGACATAGTCAGATCCACAAATTTAGGCGAACCTATTGCTTTAAATGACAAATCCTTAGTGGGTGAGGCTTTTAGAAGAATTGCAAGAAGAATTGAAGGTGAAGAAGTTGAGTTTTTGGATTTAAAAGCAAAAAAAGGATTTTTAGGTAAATTAAAAGGACTGTTCAGATGAGTTTTTTTGACATATTCAAAAAGAAAAAATCAAAAGAAGTTGCAAAAGACAGGCTTATGATGATGCTTGCATATGAAAGGGCAAACACCAAAATAGACAATTTAGATGAAATGAAAAAAGATTTAATAAATGTTGTAAAAAAATATTTAAACGTAAAAGACGTAAATATAAAATCAAATTCCAATCAAGATATTGAAACTCTGGAAGTAGAAATAATTCTAAACAAATGAAAAAACGACGTAAAAAAAAGAGTAAAAAATCTTCTTTTAACCTCAAATATATAATTTATATCCTTTTATTGGTTATTTTTTCATTAAGCGCTTTTATTGTAGGCATTTTATATACTCAAAAAAATTATGAAAAAGAACTTCAAAAAAAACAGTCCAGCATAGAACTGCTCGAAGAAAAAATTAAAAAACTTCAAAAAGAAAACATCAAAACTAAAATTCCAAAACATGAACACGTCGTAGTGCCTTCTGAAATAATTGATTTTAAAAAATCTGAAAAAAACACAACAAAACACATAGCTCCCGAAATCGAAAAAAATAAAAAAACAAAGCCTTCAAAATCTAAGCCAAAACTTGTGATTATTATTGATGATGTAGCATTTAAAGCCCAGGTAAAAAAATTAAAAGCAATTCCTTACGAAATCACACCGTCTTTTTTCCCTCCTACAAAAAGACACCCATATACGAGTGTTTATGCAAAAGAGTTTTCACATTATATGGTACACGTGCCCATGCAAGCTATACATTTCCCAAAACCTGAACCAAAAACCTTAAATGTGGGAGATTCATATCAGACAATATTAAACAGAATAAAAGAAATAAAAAAAGAATTCCCAAAAGCCAAATTTATAAACAACCATACGGGAAGTACGTTCACTTCGGATAAAAAATCCATGGAAAAACTGTTTAAAGCCTTAAAAACTGAAAATTTGGGATTTGTGGATTCTAAAACCACCCCGTATTCAAAAGCAAAAGAAGCCAAAAAAATATATAATATTCCTCTGTATTCAAGAAATATTTTTTTAGATAACGAAGAAAATGCCGAATATATACGAAAACAACTAAAAAAAGCGGTCAAAATTGCAAAAAGAAGAGGCTACGCCATTGCCATAGGTCACCCACATAAAGTTACTCTTGAAACGCTTAAAAACTCATCCGACATATTAACAGATATAGAAGTAGTGTATATTGATAAATTAATGAAAAACGAAAAATGAAGAGAGTGAAAAGTGAAAAATGAAAAGTGGGAAAATTAATTTTTTAGAATTTGATTTATATTATAAAGGCAATATCGAATTATTAAACAGACCAAAAATCGCAATAGTCGGAAGCAGACGGGCGAGCAAATACGCAAGGGAAACTACAAAAATCCTTGCAAAAAGACTCTCAAAAAAATACACAATTGTAAGCGGGGGAGCACTCGGAATAGACAAAGCGGCACATGAGGGGGCATATCCAAACAC
>Ga0256838_1001616_pt1 | contig 10347 bp, 12 predicted proteins | sample 4571419metaG_FD_185978 | JGI IMG/M metagenome (GOLD analysis project Ga0256838, IMG submission 185978) | Hydrothermal vent microbial communities from Guaymas Basin, Mexico - 4571-419 | ecosystem: Environmental > Aquatic > Marine > Hydrothermal vents | place: Mexico: Guaymas Basin | collected... | reverse complement strand
TGGAAGTAGTCTTAGACTACATCCCCATAGTTACATCATCCCTGGCATACCCATTTGAGGAGGCATTCCCGCACCTGCATCCATTCCTGCTGGAGCTTCTTCAGGTATCTCATAAATAGCTGCTTCTGTTGTAAGAAGCATAGATGAAACAGAAGTTGCATTCGTAAGAGCAACACGAGCCACTTTAAGTGGATCAATAATTCCTGCTTCATACATATTTACATACTCACCAGTTGCTGCATTAAAACCAGTTGTGTCATCATTTGCTGTTTCCACTGCATTTACAACTACTCCAGTATCAAATCCAGCATTAGCTGCTATCTGTTTCATTGGTGCTTTTATAGCACGTAAAATGATTTCACAACCAATTTTTTGATCACCCTCTAAGTCGAGGTTTACTTTTGAAGCTGCACGAACAAGAGCTGCACCACCACCTATGATAATTCCCTCTTCAACTGCTGCTTTAGTAGCTGAAAGTGCATCATCAACTCTATCTTTTTTCTCTTTCATCTCAGTTTCAGTTGCTGCACCAACTTTTATAACTGCAACACCACCAGCGAGTTTTGCTAAACGCTCTTGAAGTTTCTCTTTGTCATATTCGCTAGAAGTTGCTTCTATTTGAACTTTTATCTCAGCTATGCGATTTTTTACAGCCTCTTCACTTCCTGCACCATTTACAATAACAGTATTGTCTTTATCTATAACAACACGAGCAGCTTGACCAAGCATAGAGATGTCAGCACCTTCTAGTGTATGACCTGTCTCTTCAGAGATAACTGTTCCATGTGTAAGAGTAGCGATGTCAAGTAACATAGCTTTTCTTCTATCACCAAAACCTGGAGCTTTAACAGCAGAGATGTTAAGAACACCACGAAGTTTATTTACTACTAATGTAGAAAGTGCTTCACCCTCAACATCTTCAGCGATAATAAGAAGTGGACGAGAAGTTTTTTGCACTTGTTCTAAAACTGGCAACAGATCTTTAAGGGAAGAGATTTTGCTGTCACATAAAAGAATCCAAGGATTTTCAATCTCTGCTACCATTTTTTCAGCATTTGTAATAAAGTAAGGACTGAGGTAACCACGGTCAAATTGCATACCCTCAACAACATCAAGCTCATCAGCTATACCTTTAGCTTCTTCAACTGTGATAACACCATCTTGACCAACTCTGTCCATAGCTTCAGCGATCATATCACCGATGTCGCTATCAGAGTTTGCAGAAATAGTAGCAACTTGAGCGATGTCTTTTTTACCATTTACTGCTTTAGAAGCATTTTTTAAGTTTTCTAAAATAACTGCACAAGCTTTATCCATGCCCCGTTTTACTTCTACAGGATTTGCACCAGCAGTAATATTACGAAGACCTTCTCTAAAAATAGCATTTGCAAGTACTGTTGCAGTAGTTGTACCATCGCCAGCCTCATCAGCAGTGTTTGATGCTACCTCTTTTACAAGTTGTGCCCCCATATCTTCTAGTTTATCTTTAAGTTCAATTTCACGAGCTACTGAAACACCATCTTTAGTAAGAACTGGAGCACCGTAGCTTTTCATGATTAAAACATTTCGACCACGTGGTCCCATTGTTACCTTTACTGCATCTGTAAGTTTTTCAACTCCACGAGCCAGTGCATTTCTTGCTGTATCTGAAAATATTATCTCTTTTGCCATTTTTAAATTCCTTAATTTTATTTCATAAGATGAAGGAAACCCTCCATTTATTAGTCAGTAAAAAGAATGAATCCCTTTTACTCGCTTGTGCCGCTGAGGCGACTTTTGTGCTAAAGCACTTATCTAGAAAATTAATAAATAATTTTCTGAAATGTTTATTTATCCGATTATTCCGAAGATGTCTTCAACATCTAGAACGATATATTTTGTTCCTTCAAACGCAACTTCATTCCCAGAAAATTTACCAAAAAGAACCTTGTTCCCATTTACTAAAACTTCTACCTCTTTACTTACTGCAACTACTTCACCAGCTGTTGGCTTCTCTGTAGCACTATCTGGGATAATAATTCCCGATGCAGTTGTTGTAGCTTCTTCTACACGCTTTACTAAAACTCTATTTCCTAATGGTTGAAAATTCATTGTATACCTCTTTTAATATAGTTTTTATTTTATAATCGCGATTCTATCATAATAGGTTTAATAAAAAAATAGGCTATGTTCGCATTAAAGGTTGAAAGCTAAGAATAAAAGTGTTATACTAGTTATATGAGACCTAAAACAGGGGGATAAAGCGATGAAAGTCAAACTATTTCAGGGGCTACTCCTTGAGGGTACAAATTATTAAGTCAATTAGAAAACCTAACTTTTACTCAATCCAAAGAGCTTGAAGAGACACTACATAAAAAATGTTCCTTAGAGAACTTAGAAGATGTCACAGGGCATGTCACTTCATGTCCACATTGTCAATCACGACATAAAGAAGTTTGGATGGATTATGCCAAAGATATTATCACTGGTGAATCAATACGAGATTCTGCTAAACATTGTAAAGTAGCAAATAGTACAAGCTTTAGATGGAGACATCGAATGTTAAGTCATTTAGAGCGAAAAGCTCGTAAGCGAGGAGGCAAAGCTTCTCAAAGAGGTGTCTCATCAGAACAAACATCCGTACTTATTGTAAGAGATAGAAATGGCAATACAACAGATACAATATTGGAGAAAAGCAATCAAGATACTTTAGCTGATATTCTCATTCCTATCATAGATAAAGACACACTGTTATGTAGTGATAAAAAGACATCCTACACTGCTTTTGCAAAGAAGTATCACTATACTCTTGAAACTATTAATTCAAGTGCTAAAGAGTACACAAGAGGAATATTTCATGTTCAGAATGTTAATGCTTATGATAGCCGACTTAAAGCATGGATGAAACACTTTCATGGTGTAGCCACTAAATATTTGACAAGTTATTTGGGATGGATGAGGCTACTTGATAGAGAGAAAGATATCACAGTTAGAAAACTTTTAGCGGTGATTGCAGGTCGTGACTTATTCCTCTATGATGTTTTGTTATATGTGCGACAAGTTTTTGTATGTATTCCCACCTAAAATAGGTGGGAATTAGGAGGATATTTTTACTATTTCATGCTTTTTGCTAAAGGAATTAAATCACCTTCAACTGTAAGACAATTTTGTCCATAAATAAAAGTGTTCCAACTTGTTACACCAATTTTGGCATTTACTAAAACATCACCACTTAAACCAGCTTTATGTCCATTGTCAATAGCATTATCTGTAGCAATTTGTAATCTATTTTGAAAATCACCCCATGGAATAATTAAAAAATTATGACTACAACTTTCACCTTTAATTCTTTGTTCTGTTTTTACATCTGCTGAAAGACCATCAACATTATTTGTAGATACTACAGTCATATTCCCTAGTCTTGTTGAACATCCACTAAAACCTACAATTACAAGAAGTGTTAAAACACTTAAACTAAATTTCTTCATTAAGAAATCTCCGAAAATTAAATTTACCAATTCATTTACATAAACAGGCATATCTAAAATTCCAGATAAGGTGGATTCTTAGATATAACTATTTATCAACACATATTATATAGAGAAAACCTTAGATATAATAAATAATTATTATATCTAATAGATGTTAAATATTAGAATATCACTAAAAACCTATAAAAAATGAGAAGAGTTAGTTGCTGCTTAAAGTTTTAGTGTATACCAAATAGAGGAAACTATGGATAACTGCCACGGTAAATCAAAACTAAGAGCTCTTTAAACTAAATATATCCAACACACCCCAAGTAAACATTTTTCTAGAGAGTGGTTTTAACATAAGGAATTTGCTCTGTTCTTGTTCTATCAAAGTCTTCTTGATAGGCTACATCTTTAACATAATGAAGTGAATTTTAGTTGCAGTTACTTTTGCAAATCGTTTTACCATTGGCCACTCTTTATCAATTTGATATAGGTCATCATATATTTGTAAGAGAGATAAACATAATTTCTCCGACATTAAACTTTAGTTGTTTGCATTTTCTGTAGTCTGGTAGCTCTCTAAATTTATCTAATAATTGTGTCATTTTTACTCTCATCTCATTTTTTATGAAACTTAAGCAATATCTGTTCTTCGCTTAGTCCTGATTTACAGTGTGGTGAAACAAGGGAAGTAAACCCCTTGACTATATTATTGTAACATAGGTGCAAAATTGCACTAATGTGAAGATAAGCTTATCCATAAAATTTCCCTTATGTAGTTTAGGAGGGCAAAAAAAGTCGAAAGGTAATTAACCCTCTTCACTCTCATTAGCCATTTTCTCAACCTCATAAACAAACTTATCCACAAGTTCAGCCTCATCAAGATTAGCGATAACTTCGCCTTTTACCATGATGAGACCTTTCCCTTTCCCATAAGCTATGGCAACATCAGCATGAGCTGCTTCACCGATGGCATTTACTACACAACCCATCACTGAGACATTGAGTGGTTTTTTAATGTGGGCTGTTCTTTTTTCTATCTCTGCTACAGCTGTAACTAGGTCTGCTTCTATTCGTCCACATGTAGGGCATGAGATGATGTTGAGACCATCTGGCATCGCACCACTATCTTTGAGGATTGCACGGGCTACATTTATCTCTTCTTCTAACTCTCCCGTGATACTGATTCGCATAGTATCACCTATACCATCGAGTAGTAATGCACCTAAGCCAATAGAACTTTTTACAGTTGCATGAAAAAGTGTTCCGGCTTCTGTAACACCAAGATGAAACGGGTAGTTGTTTTTTACTCGTAACATTCTGTAGGCATCTACTGTTCTCTGCACATCACTTGCTTTAAGGCTAATTTTTATATCTTCAAAACCTAAGTCCTCAAGAAATTTTATGTTGTACTCAGCAGAAGCGACCATACCCTCATGTGTCTGTCCATACTTGTTTTCGAACTCTTTTTCTAAACTACCAGCATTGACACCAATGCGAATGGGAAGATTGCGCTCTTGACAAGCTTTAACTATCTCTTTTATACGAGATTTATCCCCAATATTTCCAGGGTTAAAGCGTATGCAGTCTACAGACTCAGCTGCAATAAGTGCTAGTTTATAGTTATAGTGGATATCTGCGACAAGAGGAAGAGAGATATTCTCTTTTATAGATTTAAGAGCTAATGCATCCTGCATATCAGGAACAGCTACACGAACAATGTCACACCCAGCAAAGTGTAAACGGTTTATTTGCTCCACTGTGGCTGCAACATCATGTGTATTTGAGTAAGTCATCGATTGTGTAGAGATTGGGGCATCACCACCAACGGCCACATTACCGACATATATTTTTTTAGTAGGGTATCTTTTTATCATAAGAGATTCTAGCAACTTTTATATGAAAAAGTGCTTATCTCTTTTTTTAAAATTTAAAATCAAGATTTGTGTAGATATAACGACCAGGCTCATTCATAAGCATAACATCCGTTGAACCACCTGCTGTAATGAGTATAAGATCTGCATATGTATTACTTTGTGCATATGCTTGATTGAACATATTGTTTACTCCAACAGTCAAGTCAAACTTTTTGTTCACAGCATGTTTTACTTTTGCATCAAGTGTTGCCCATCCTGCAAGTTCTTGCTCTCCATTATCACTATCTATAACATCCCATCTATCACTTGCACGAGCTTTAAGTGTTGCTATAGAGTTGTTTGCATACTCATAGTTCAAAGCAATACTTCCACGAAGAGGTGCAATATCTGCTAGATCTGTGTCTGTTTGGTTTTGCATCGCTTGATCTTTTTGCCCTTTTTTATAAGAGGCATCCATATCAAGTGTCATATCATCATTTATGTAGTAAGAAGCAGTAAGTTCGGTTCCATAGATAGTTGCATCAATATTTTCAAAGGCATTATATGAAACGGCTTTTCCCATCATAATAGTAGTATTTGTTTTATTTAAGTAGATGTAATTACTAAGCATAGAGTAAAATGCTTTGACTTTGAACTTAAAGTCATCACTCTCTAGTTCATATCCTAAATCTACTTCTTGGTTGGTTGTTTGATCTAAGTCAGGTGTTCCAACAAGATTACCCCTAGAACCTAAAAAGTATAACTCTCTAGCATCAGGTACACGAGAAGCTTCTCCTAGACCAAAAAAGAGTTTGTTGTCTTTATTAAAGTTGTAAGTTGTTAAAATATTTGCACTAAATGCTGTGTAATCATTTGATTGGTATGTATCGTTTGTTATTGAAGTATCATCATAACGCATTCCTACACTCACATTAAATTTCCCAAATTTTTTGTCAACTTTTGCAAAAATTGCACTATTATCTGTAACAGCATTATCTATACTTTTCCTTCCGGCATCATCTGGGAGGTATTGGGGATTTGAATTCATCTCATAGTGACCATCCCATGTTCTTCTACTTGTATCTAAACCAAGAACTGTTTTAAAAGTATCAACATCAAGAGTAGTTTTGAGTTTAAGTCCATCCATATCTGTAGTTAACCAGTTAGTCATCACTGGATTATCTCCAAATGAGGAGATCCTATAATCAGTTCCCATTGGGTGATCAACATCTGAGTGATAAGCTTGTATATTTACATTTTTAACAAGATCACTAATTGCATCTATATTATACTCAGTACTGTAGATATTTGAGTCATCATATAGGGCATCCATTTTTGAGTTACCATAAAGTACATTATCACTTCTATTTGCTGTAACACTTAAACGAAGTTCTTGATTTTCAGCTGTAGTGATAAATGCTTTTACCATGGCACTCTTTTTTGTATAGGCTTTCATATCTTTGTATTCAGGTTGTAGTGCAGTACCTGCTGCATATGGATTTGCTGTAACATAGTTGTCAATCTGCTCAGAGATAGTAGCACCATTGCCATCTTTATACTGGTCACTTGACTCTGTTGAAATTGTTGCTGCAACTCGTACTCTATCATTACCAGCACTTGCACTTGCTCCAAATTTTTTGTAGTTAAATGAACCAACTCCTACATTAATAGAAGATTTGAACTCTTTTGAGGGTTGTTTCGTCTTTATCTTTACACCCCCACTCAGTGTACCAAATGACTCTACATCGTAAGGTCCCTCAATAACTTCTATAACATCAATCTGATTCGCAACAATATGCGAAACTGGAGGATCCATTCTATTTGGACAAGCTCCATAAATTTTTGTGCCATCTACTTCTACAGTAATATTGTCACGTTTTTGTCCACGGATAAAAACATCATTAGCTATACCGCTACGACGACTTATATCTATGCTTGGGACATTTTTACTCAGAGCATCTGCAACATCTGCTGAGGTCTGTGCAGTCTGTGCGACATCTTCGATAAGTGTTGATTCTACTCCTATAGTTTCAAGTTGTATTTCACTTGCATTGAGTGCCACTACAGCCATAATTGATAAAGGGAGAATTCTTTTCATATTGTAAACCTCATATTTTGATTAGGAAATAATATTAAAAGAGTGTTACAAAAGTGTTAAATATTAGTAGAGTTTTGCTAAAATTAGGGAATGAGTAAAATAGAGAAGATAAAACGTACCATTTTAATATCCATAGGCTTTGCTTTAGCAACATACCTTATTATGAGTGGCAGTGCCATGCTAGACGAAGAGAGTGTCAATTTAGAGAAAGAAGCTATACATGTCAAGCATACAGCTCAGTAAATCAAACTTTTTTTATAATCTTGATGCAATTGTTGCCAAAACTGGGTCTATTTCAAAAGTTGCACTTGTCTTAAAAGATAATGCTTATGGTCATGGGCTTTTAGAGATGGCAAGCCTCGCAGCTGAGTATGGCATTACAAAAGCTATAGTTCGTTCAAATATAGAAGCGAAGAGAGTAGAAGATTTTTTTGAGTATATCCTTGTACTGTCAGATATTCCAAAGAGAGTAAGTAAAAAAATTCGTTATACCATTAATGACTTTAATACTATTAGTCAATTTCCAAAAGGGACACGAGTAGAGTTAAAAGTAAACACCTCTATGAATAGAAATGGTGTAGATATACAAGATATAAATAAAACCATAGATGCTATTAATCTTCAGGGCTTAAAGCTGGAAGCAATTTTTACACATCATAGCTGTGCTGATGAGTTGAATGGAAACTATGAGATACAAAAGAAAAATTTTGAGCAGATAAAAAAGAGTGCACCTAAGGGACTCTGTTTTCACTCTTGTAACTCAGCTGCACTTTTTAGAGAAGAGCTCTTTAGTGAAGATATGGCAAGAGTAGGTATTGCCGCTTATGGATGCTTAGAACTTCCAGAGACATTTAATGCTCCAAAGTTACAACCTGTTCTCTCTCTTTATGCAAAAAAAATCTCCCAAAGAGAGTTAGAAATTGGGGAGAGTGTAGGGTATGGTGCTACTTTTATAGCAAAGAGTAAACTTACTGTAAGTAATTATGATTTTGGATATGGAGATGGTTTTCTGCGAGCTTGCTCTAACCACTATGTTACACCTCATAACATAAAAATAGCAGGAAGAATCTCTATGGATAACAGCTCTTTTTTGAGTGCTCAAGAGAAACTTCTTATTTTTGATGATGCAAGTGTAGTTTCAAAATTTGCAAAAACTATAAGCTATGAGATTCTTACTTCTTTAAAGTCTTATATAAAAAGAGAAATAGTTTAGGAGTTTATCTTAATAATAGCATTTGAGAAGAGGACTCCATCTATACCAAGAAGTGCAAACTCTTGAATCTCTTGTTCTTCTTCTATATTTACAAGAATTTTAGCATCAAAGAGGTAGGACTCTGCAATGTTTTGAGCACTTTTAGCAAGCTCTTTAGAGAGGATAATAAAACGAGCTCCTAAAGCAGAAGCATAAATAAGCTCAGTGATACTCTCTACACTTAAAGCAAATGATACATCATTTTCTGTGAGATGTTTAATAATATCAAGATTCTCCTCTTTAAAGTTTAAAAAAAGTGTAGAAGAGGGGGGTGTATTTTTTACGGCATCTATGTCTGTTATATGATAAAACTTCTCACTCTCTACAAACCTATGCCCAAAAAGTAACATTTAAGAAGCCTTCTCTAAGCACTCTTGTGAGCAGTAGTACTTTGAACCACTTAAAATAGAATCACTGAGTTGTGTATATACACCGCACTCTGCACATTCAACCATATCACTTGCTTGAGGTTCATCTTTTTTGGCAGTGTTTTTCACACTCCCTTGAGGTTTTTTCTTTATAAACATAAAGTAAACTACTCCAATAACAGCAGCAATAAGTAAAATTTTCATAATCATAATGATGTTCCTAAAAGTAAATAGTGTCTATTTTTTCTCTCTATAATTTTGTGTTGCATATCTTTTACTCCATCTTCAACTTCATCAAAAACTTTTTCACCTTTATAAAAAAGATATTTTGTATCTGCATCACGAAAATTTTTGCTAAGCTGTAGTAACATTTTTGTCTCTGTTACTGCACGTGAGGTGATCATATCAAAAATCTTTGGCTCCATATCTTCTACTCTTTTTTTTATAACAGTGACATTAGTAAGTCCTAAGTCTGCTTTTATAAACTGCAAAAAACTAGCACGTTTCATAAGAGGTTCCACAAGCGTTACCTCTGTTTTTGGGAGACCAAGTGCTAAAATCATACCAGGAAATCCAGCACCAGTTCCTATATCCATTAGTGAGTTTAGCTCTGGTAAAAAACTAAGAGGAAAGATTGCATCGTAGATAAAAGCATCAACGGTCTCCTTATCTCTTGCCCCTGTAAGGTTATGGATTTTATTCCATTTGTGAAGGTGCTCTTTATACTTTTGAATATTATAAAAAAAGTTCTCAGGTAGTTTTATGTTATCTGCGGTAAGTGTGGCTTTTAAATCCAAATAAAATCCTTAAATTTATGAAAATTTAAGTTTATTATATAGTTTTTTTAATTAAACTTATATGTTAATTTAAAATTTTTTACTAAATAAGGTAGCAGAGATGAAAAAAAATGAGATGATAGAAGCATTAGAAAATGCTAAAAGTCTCCATATGAAGCAGATGAACAAGATAGAGTCAGAGCTTGCTGGTAAAAAGGTCAAAGACCCAACTGCTCTTAGTAAAATGGAGTGTGAGTGCGGTATTTGGTTTTATGAAAATGAAGCGATGATGATAAAGTATTTAGGATTACAACTGTTTGAGCGTTTAGATAGAAATCATGAAGAGTGGCATAATGACTATACAAACATTTATAATGTTTTTTTTAAAGAAGAGAGAAAAAAGGGAATACTCTCTAAAATCATTGGTTCAAGTGCATTAGATAAGATGAAAGTTGATAAAGCAAAATATTACTACTCTGCATTGCAACGTGATACAGAAGAGTTGCTGAATGCTTCTGATTCAGCACTGCGAAAAGTGACTG
>Ga0256838_1001614_pt1 | contig 10364 bp, 8 predicted proteins | sample 4571419metaG_FD_185978 | JGI IMG/M metagenome (GOLD analysis project Ga0256838, IMG submission 185978) | Hydrothermal vent microbial communities from Guaymas Basin, Mexico - 4571-419 | ecosystem: Environmental > Aquatic > Marine > Hydrothermal vents | place: Mexico: Guaymas Basin | collected... | reverse complement strand
GTTGAAGGCTGAACCAAGCTGGGAAAATGAACGCGTAGCACCATAGTATTCTACTTTTAAATCGTACATGTTGTTTATCTTCAGATACTCATAGATCATAGATTTATGTGTTCCCGTTCTGAATGTGTCTCCCAGAGCGATTAGAACCATACCAAGGGATAACATCCAAAAGTGTTGGAAGAAATAGAAAATCAAAAATGCAACGATATAGGAGAACATAGAAAATACCATCGATTTTCTTCTTCCATATAAATCAGCGACTATACCTGTTGGGATCTCTAAAATATAAGTAGAGATCTCGGATATTGAAAAAAGAAACCCTATTTGGAGGAAAGAAAGTCCAAGCGATCTGAAGTAAAGTATAAAGAATGGCTCATAAAAATTAAGGTTTTTTAAAAAACCATAAGCTGCAAATCTGACAAATTGAAAATCTTTTTTAAAGCTCGCCATCCCTTATTCCGTCTCACCCCTAAATCTTTCCAAAGCTATACCCACCATTCCCGGCGCAACATGTTTTGTAATAACCTTGCCCGTTAGTGCCCTATCAAAAAACACAACATCAAATTTTTCCTTAACTGCATTTGCTACCATTTCCGCTTCATCGTCAGCTCCAGCTGTGATGGAAATGTAGTTCACCTTTTCTCCATCCTTGAAGCCCAATTCACTAAGCTTTGAGAGAAGCATCTTTATAGCTTTGTTGACTCCTCTTGCCTTTCCAAAAGGTTCCATCGTTCCATCTTGTTTTATGTAAACCCCAACTTTCATTTTAAGCATACTGCCAAGAAAACCCTGAAATTTGTTTATTCTTCCACCTTTTACGAGGTAATCAAAATTTGATACATAGAAAACGGCTTGGTAATCTCCATTATCGAATCGCTCTTTTAGTATTTTCATGATCTCTTGACTGTCTTTTCCCTGGTTTGCTAAAAGCCTTGCAGTCCTTGCTATAAGAGCAACTATCGAGGATGCTCTGAGAGTGTCAAAAACGTAGACGGGTATTTCCACCTCTTTCGCTGCAAGTGTTGCACTGTTGAATGTACCTGACATCTGAGTAGATATCGTTATAACAAGTATTTCATCGTAACCTTTTTCCATTATTTCTTTATACTTTTCAATGAAGTCGGGAACTGTTGGCTGGGAAGTATCCGGTATCTCTCCAATGTCTAAAAGCCTTTGATAGAACTTTCTTTTTTCCTCATCAAGCCATGTGTCCTTCTCTTGGGATCCATCCGGCCATATTATGTACAGAGGTACTACATCAATATCGTATTTTTCGAGGAAGTGTTCCGGAAGGTCTGCTGTGCTATCGACTATAATTTTTATCTTTCTCATCTTTTCACCTCCAATCTTTCAAGTGCCACTGATGCCGCTCCCAAAACCCCAGAATCATCAAGAAGCTTACTTATAACAATTTCGTAAGTCCCTTCAAAACTTGGCATAACTCTGCTTTTAACTACTCTTTTCAATGGTTCAAGTATTATGTCTCCAGCTCTTGACACTCCTCCTCCAAGTATAACAATTTCTGGGTTGAATATATGTATAAATCCGGCTATGGCTATTCCCAAAGCTTCCACCATTCTATCTCTAACCCTAAGCGCAAGTTCATCTCCTTTCTTTGCAGCATCCATCACAACTTTTGCGGTTATTTCATCAGATTTGAATATCAAAGAACTTGGATACTTCTTTCTTCCTTCATTCGCCATACGAACAATAGCCGTAGCAGAAGCGAGTGCTTCTAAACATCCATAATTCCCGCATCCACATATCGGTCCATTCGGCATAACAGTCACATGACCGAGCTCTGCACCAATACCAAGATGGCCTTTTAAAAGTATCCCGTGGGTAATGACTCCCCCTCCAACACCTGTTCCCAGAGTCAATGCCACTATGTGGCTTTTACCCTTTCCATCTCCAAACCATTTCTCTCCAAGAACAAAGGAATTTGCATCATTCTCTACATAGGTTTTAAGCCCTGTCCTTTCCTCTATCATTTTCGCAAGGGGAACTTCTTTCCAATCAGGAAGGTTTGGAGAAAACCGCACAACACCATCATATATGGAGCCTGGTGAGCCAACACCCACAGCAACTGCATCACTTTTTATTTCATTGATTACATCAGATATCCTTTCTATAACCCTTTTATATCCTTCATGAGCCTTTGTGCTGATCTGAACTTTATTAACGATGTCGCCCCTTTCTGAATCTACAAGTCCTATCGTCGTTGTGGTACCACCAAGATCAACCCCTACAACCCTCACTTTACTCCCACCTCTTGCTGCAATTTTTCAACCAGTTTCGGAACTACCATATCGATCACTTCTTGAACACTCTTTCCTTCTATGCTGGCTCCTGCAGCCCTTTTGTGACCCCCACCGCCTATGCTTTTTGCAAATTCTGCCAAATCGAACCATTCCCTGCTTCTCATAGAAACATGCACATGCTTCGGCTCAACTTCCATAAACATAACTGCAACTTCTACACCTCTTATACTTCTCAATTCACTTACGAATCCGGAACTATCATCCGAAGTGCAATTGTGCTTTTTGTACATCTCTTGGGTTATATAAGAATATACCAAAAGCCCGTCCGCTTCCATCTTCATTTTGTCTAAAACTTCTGAAAACAGTTTGAACTGTTCAAGTCTTTTGTTTTCAAGAATCATTCTTGATATTACATACGGTTTTCCCCCTCTTTCCACAAGCTTTGTAGCATCTTTAAAAGCCCTAACATCAGCATTTGGATACCTTAAAAAACCCGTGTCCGTCAATATTCCCATGAGGTTTAAAGTGGCAAGTTTTTCGTCATACTCAGCTCCCAGCTTTTCCAGTATTCTCAGTACCATCTGAGCACAAGCTCCAAAGGTGGGATCAACCCAGCTATAATCGGTGAATTTCTGATGAGTTTGGTGGTGATCAACAACCGCCGTTTTGACTTTCTCAACAAGTTCTGCAAACCTACCTATCCTGTCAGGTGAGGATACATCGACTATCAACATAAGATCCGGTTTAAAACCACTCTCAATGAAACCATCATAGTCTACTATATCTTTAACCTCTTCAAGCTCTTCGAAAATCCAAGGAATATTCCAGTCAATGGCCGGTATAACCTCTTTACCCATACGCTTTAAAGCCGTGTACATTGACAAAACAGAAGAAATATCATCACCATCCGGCATTATATGGCCAACAACAAGAACCTTGTTTGCCTCTTTCAATGCTTTAACTATCTCTTCCATTATTATGCCTCCTTAACTATAAATTTTAACAAGAAATTATATCACTTCTTTTTTATGTTGATGGCATCTTTGTAAATAGATCTCAAAGCTTCTGTATAGTCAACTTCTGCTTTTTCCACCTTATCCATCATTTCCTCAAGTTTTCTTGTAGTCTTATCAGTGACAAACTTCGTGTAATTTTCCTTTAGAAATCTATAAACCTTTCTTCCCAAAGCAGTTGGCCAAAGTCTGCTGTATTTGTCTTCCTTCACATATCCCCTTTTGAAGAGTATTTCTATGATTTTAGCATAGGTAGAGGGCCTTCCGATCTTTCTGTTTTTCATCTCCTCTATTATCTTTGCCTGAGTGTACAAAGGGACGGTATGTTTCTTGTAATGCTTTATATCTTCAACTTCTATCCATCCAGCTTTATAGCAGAACGTTTCCACAGGTTTTATAAGATTCCATCCGCCCTCTATTATCTCTTTGATAACCTCATCTTCAATTTGGGTATTGCCAAATTGCAGGGTTACCTTTTGCTTTTTAACCTTCACAGCCTTTGCTTGACTTTGAAGAAATCTTTCATAAATCATTTTGTATACGTTTATGTGTTTTCTGGTTATGCCTTTCAAAATTCCCTCGTAAACCATCTCTTCTATTTCATCAGGTGACACAGCTTTTGCGGGTCTTATAGCTTCGTGGGCTCCTTCACCACCACTGGTCCAGTCTCTTCCTCTATATATATCCGACAACTTCAACCTTTCAAAGATCCTTTTTGCAATAACCTTTCCCACATCAGATATCCTTGTAGAATCCGTCCTATGGTAGGTTATGAATCCATACTCGAAAAGTTCCTGAAGGATATTCATTATCTCAACAGCAGAATACCTGTACCTTGATGATATCTCAGTGAGGACGGAATCCGTCGTATAGGGAGGCAAAGGATTTAGTGTATCCTCAAACTCTTCTTTTATGTCTACAAAAACTCTTCTCTCTTCTATCTTTCCCTCAACTTCAATTTTTCTTCCATTTATTATAAAACTCGTGAACTGCTTTTCACTGTCTTTATATTCTTTTTCTCTTTCTACAATCCAGCCAAGTACCGTACTCTGAACCCTACCTGCAGACAATTGTTTATTCTTGAACCTCTGCTGTACAACTTGGGACAGTTCAAATCCAACCCATCTGTCCTGAATCCTTCTTACAACCTGGGCTTCAACAAGATTTTCATCGTAGCTTCTTGGAGATTGGAACCTTTTTTTAAACTCCTGCCTGGTTATCTCATGAAGTTCCACTCTCTTTACATTCTCATTAACAGGCTTTAGATACTGGATAACATCGTAGGAAATTTTTTCTCCCTCCGTGTCTGGATCTGTGGCTACAAAAACTTCATCTACTTCCAAAGCTATGTCTCTCAAACTCTTCACAGCATCTGTTTTATCATCTATATCCTCTGATCCGCATCTTGGACAAACAGAACTTTCAGTTGTGAATTGATACCCGCAGCTTCTGCACCTTTTAATTGTTGTATAAACCGGTGTGAAAGTTCCGTCCACCTTAACCCCATGAAATCCTTCATCCGTTACTAAATCATAAACATGACCTCTTGTTGCAGTGAAGATAACAATATTTCCATCATAGACTGACTCGTATGCGATAATTCCCTCGTACTTCCTTGAAGAAGATCTACCAAAAAACGATGAGATGGTAGCAGCCTTTGTGGGTGATTCTACGATGAAGAGAACGGACTTAAAGTCGATTTTTTCTGCACTCTCATTCTGTCTTGTCATAACGACTTCTTCCATTTCTTTGTCCCAATCTACTTCTTCAAAATCTTTCCAATCCTCTTCAACGAGCCATTCCAATCTTTCCTTCAAAATTTCAAAAAGTTTATCGTTGTCTTCAAGAAGTACTGAAATCCCTTTAGTCAATCCTCCTTTTGCGAACCTTGACGCTCTTCCAGAACCTTGGATATATGTAAGCACATCAGGTATTAAAACTTTATTATCCTTTATCTCAAACTTTGAAAACACCTCTTTTGCTTTCTCAAGCCATTCTTTATCATCTATTGGGAGCTTCTTTCTAAATTCATCTATATCTTTCACTTTATCGGCGGAGTAAAACAACTTTCTAAAAGTATCCCCTCTATCTAAAAACTCCCTCAAAACCTTCTTTATTACAAATTTTGAAGCCTTCTCCTTTTCCAAACTGAATTCAAAATGGGGAGTTCCATAAAATACAACCGCCTTTACCCTCTCTGGCATGTCTATTCCTCTAACCAGCTTTCCGTAATAGCTGCTTACCCCTGCAACTACACTTATTTTCCCTTCTTTAAACTCGTCCATCACCCTTTCTTCAGAGGAAAGAACACTTTCTATGCTGTATCCTTCTTCTTTGAGTTTCTTTACAACTTCTGACAGCTCATCTTTTGTGTTAAAAAATACAATCACACCGTCTTTTAAAATATCAAGAATTTCTTTAAGGCTTTCAAAATCTTTCGACTTGATCCTAACGTTGGTTATATTCCTACTACTTACAACAAGACTGCCTATATCAAAGCCAAGAATTTCTCTAAACAGAAGGTGCCTTAATCCCTTCGGTTTTGCCGTAGCGGAAGAAACCACCAAGACCCCTGTCTTTTCTACATTTATCTTTTCTTTCCCTTTACCTAAGATATTCTTGTAAGCCTTTTCTATCGTTTTTTCATCAACACCAAGGAGCATCAAAATCCTGTCAATATTCTTCGAAGACTTAAGGATCGCATCAACATCATCTACAAATACGAAATCAAATCTTTTATCCTTTAAATATTCAAAATTCCTTGAAATGAACTGCGTGGACACAACAAGGACACTGAAGTTACCCTCTTTTATTTTTTCAAGAACCTCTTTTTTCTCCTTTGATGACATTTTAGAGGTATATTTTAGAGAATCTTTCGAACCAAGGGACCTCAATCTATCATAAACCTGATCCACTAGAAGAACTGTTGGCAAGACTATCAAGGATCTCTTCTTCTTTTCTTCAAAATAAAGAGAAGTTAGGATGCCGAACGTAGTCTTCCCCATTCCGGTCGGTGCAATCGCTGTAAAACTCTTGTTTAAAAGCACCCTCTTAATCCATAACCTTTGAAAACCATTGGGTGGTGTCTTGAGTTTTTCTTCAAAAAAGCTCTCAACTTCCTTGTATCTTTCCCTGAATTCATAAAGACGTTTATAATCCTTTATTTTGCCGCTACTTACCAGATATTCGTACACATTTACATTTAAATCTTCCTCTGGAAGACACACCTTACATGGAAGCCCTTTCAAATTTCTAACATCTGTATTCTTGCCGCCACAATTTATACAGGAATGATGGAACTCCAAGCCTATAGCCAAGATTTCATCTCCTCTCAGCGGCTAAACATAATCACATCAAAGACGATGAGATAAACAAATGACACTATCGCTAAGACAACAAAAGCCATGCTTATTAAAAACCATATAGCTTCCTTTCTTTGATATTGATGCCACGGACTTGTCCAAAAATCTTTTTTAAAGATTTTTTTAATCATGTCTGGTATCGAAACATAATACGAATATCCACCAGCTGGTATGACTTTTCCAAGTAATAGCCCTGCTGCTAACCCCCCAATATGGGCAGCGTTGTTTATATGGCTTCCAGGTATGAATCCGTAGATAACATTGATAAGAATCATGGGAAGCACACCCATAGCTAAAGATTTCATATAATGTGCGGTTTCTTCTTTGTAACCGGTTATAAAGAGGGCTCCCGCAAGACCAAATATCGCTCCGCTGGCTCCAACAGATAAAGAGTTGTAATAGAAAATTTGAGTTGCGATGTTTCCAGCAATTCCTGACGCAAAGTATATGACCAGCATCTTCCACTCACCATAAACCATTTCAATTATGTATCCAAGCTGATATAAAGCATACATGTTAAAGGCTATGTGCAAAATCCCACCATGGACAAACAGCGCTGTAACTATCCTAAACCACTGTCCTTGGGAAACCAAAGGGCCATATTGAGCACCGAAAACGAGATATTTATACGGACCAAACCTATTTCCGAAAAGCAGCATTGCAAGGTACAAAACTATGTTTACTATTATTAACGAAATGGTTATCTTCATATTTCTTCGCACATTGAACCCCTCCAAAGAAACTTTCTTTAATAAAAACAAAACCCCGCTAAAAGCGGGGCTTGTTTTTCTAAAAACCCATATCACTCTCTTGGGAAAACGATAAACTTGATTCCTGTTTTCTTCTCGCCATCAATCTCAACATCAGCAAAAGCTGGAACACAGACAAGATCGATACCACTCGGTGCAAGGTATCCCCTTGCAATTGCTATGGCCTTAATAGCCTGGTTAACAGCACCGGCACCAATGGCCTGAAGTTCAGCTTTACCATTTTCCCTAATAACTCCTGCGAGCGCTCCAGCTACCTTGTTAGGATTGGAGTTAGAAGCTACTTTTAAAACTTCCATGTTCTTACCCCCTTCGTTGTTATGATGTTATAGAGCATTCATTCCGCCGGTGGCGCGCCCGGCAGGACTCGAACCCGCAGCCACCTGATCCGAAGTCAGGCGCTCTATCCAATTGAGCTACGGGCGCCACCCTGGGGTGGCCAGTGGGATTCGAACCCACGACCACCTGATCCACAGTCAGGCGCTCTACCAGCTGAGCTATGGCCACCACAAATAGCGCGCCCGGTGGGAGTCGAACCCACAGCCCTCGGATTAGAAATCCGATGCTCTATCCTATTGAGCTACGGGCGCTTTCAAAGACCCAATATAAATGGAGCGGGCGACGGGACTCGAACCCGCAACCCCCGGCTTGGAAGGCCGGTGCTCTACCAATTGAGCTACACCCGCCCGCTTCACTGGTCGGGGAGAGAGGACTTGAACCTCCGGCCTCCTGCTCCCAAGGCAGGCGCGCTCCCACCTGCGCTACTCCCCGACCTATCCATATCCGTGGATGTATATTAGCAGCATTTTCCCTCCTCGTCAAGACATATGTACATTACCCCCAGCTATACGAGGACATATCGACTAACAGCACTTAGTTTGGACATAGTACCCAGTTTTCAGGAAGGAGATACTTGTAAAATTACTCTGGATGGATTCCCCTATATCTTTGAATAGCAGCTCAAGTGCTTTCTCTTCACCACCTAAGGTTTTTTGTGCTACAATTTTGCCAAGGGCTTTTATAGCTTCCACATAGTTTGGGACCAAGCTGTATAAGTTGAGAGCTTTGATTGTTCTGCTATTATATTTGTTTTCTTATTTCCTTTTCCCCACCTTCATTCCTCATTTTATAGTGTATCAACCTGAATTTTTACATTCTTTCCACAAAACGCTATTCCAAAGCCGATTACCTTGTAACCTAATCTTTGCATTTTTGCATAATATTTCCTTTCCTTTATTTGCTTTAGGGCTTCTTTGGCTTTTTCTTCTAATTCCTTTTCGTCGTCAAACTTTTTTACCTCAAAAATCGCCGCATACTGCCCATAGTTTTTGTCCTTAGGATATACCACAACATCAAGTCTGCCATAGCCTGATTCCATCTCACTTTCTACGACATATCCATTCATTGCAAGCGCAAGTATGCCAAGTAAGAAGCCTTTGTAAAATCTCTCCGCCTCATTCCTTGCTACATCATAGTAACTCAAGCCATTTTCCAAGAAGTTCCTCAGCCCTTCAACAAAGTTTTCATACCTGCCACTCCTTAGCATCTCATCCAAGTAATCATAAAGCTTCTTCACCCGCACCTTCGTCTTTTTGTTTATCCACCTTAGCACACTCTCTTTGAAGAACATCATTATCTCTTCATTCGGTATCCAAAATGCATACCTTCCTATATCCACCCATCTTGCATTCAAATACCCACTATTTGCAAATAGCACCCATACCGCTGTCTCGTCCTCTTCCATTTCCCTTAAAGAAAGACTTATGTCAACACTTGTTACAATTTCTTTCTTTTGAAGAAGCTCGTCGATTTCTGACTTAATTTCTTCGTTACCTTCTATTTGCTCTATGATTATTTTGTTTTCTGATGTGTTTATCCAGTATTTTTGCGTTGCCTCTTTTGGTGAAAGTCCACCTTCAGTTCTTGACGCTATATAGTTGACTATGCTCCACGGGTTGTATAGATTTTGAGTCTTTCCTATCTTGTAATTTCCATACCATTTGTCGATTATTTCTTTGTCTTCTTCGTTCAAGCCGTAATACTCAAGCATGTTGATAAGTTCATCTTCTGTAAAGCCAAATTTATCAGACATTGGATTGTCAAATACCGTGTAAACAGCCAAGTTATTAAGCCCAGAGAATATAGACTCTTTCGCAATCCTATAAACACCGGTAAGCACGGCGAAAGAAAAGTATGTATCACTTCCCTTTAGCGCTGATGTTAAAAAAACCCGCATGAAGTCTATCATGTTGTCATAGTATTCTGGGTCTTTGTTCCTATTCAAGTATGCACTTTCTATCGGTACATCGTATTCGTCGATGAGAATGATTGGCATTATGCCTCGTTCTTCATACAGGGCTTGTGAGATCAGCTGCAGGGATTTCTTATACAGCGAAAGACCTGCTTTTCTTTTTGCTATCTGCATTATTTTCTCTTTTGTTATATCTGAAACATTTAAATCAATATGCTTTTGTGCTAGTTCTGATACAAGCTCAACTATGGTATTTCTTGCCTCTTGCCAGCTTTGTTCTTTTATGCTTTTAAATGATATGTATATAACCGGGTATTTATGATAATGCTCTTTCACTATTTCTTTCTCGTTCCATATCTTCAAATTTGTAAACAAATCTTCCTTTTCATCCATTGAGAAAAACCTTAGCATCATGTCCATGTTTAATGTTTTACCAAAGCGCCTTGGGCGAGTGATTAGCTTTATCTTTCCTGATAGTTCTACTATGTCTTCTATGAGCATGGTTTTATCGACATAGTAATAATCTCTTTTTATTAACTCCCTAAAATTCTCAACACTCGTCGGAAGTTTTTTCATAAAATCACCTCTTTACTTTCTGCAAACCTTGCCAAGCTTCAAAATAGTCACAAAAACGCTCGACGATACTTGGGCATAAATCAATAATATTCAACCTCTGGTATAGCATGAAGAAGCAATCTTGGGATAATTTT
>Ga0256838_1001612_pt1 | contig 10375 bp, 10 predicted proteins | sample 4571419metaG_FD_185978 | JGI IMG/M metagenome (GOLD analysis project Ga0256838, IMG submission 185978) | Hydrothermal vent microbial communities from Guaymas Basin, Mexico - 4571-419 | ecosystem: Environmental > Aquatic > Marine > Hydrothermal vents | place: Mexico: Guaymas Basin | collected... | reverse complement strand
TTAATAACTTCCCTTCCAACCAAATTATCAAAGGAAAATAAGTATTTTCATTTACCTTATAAACTTTAAAAATAAGTGGAGAAGCTCTCCTTTCTAAAAATTCGCAATTATTACCTTTTTCTTTTACTCCTAAAAAAATATCTCTATTTCTATGTCTTATAGGAAACCCAAAAGCAGGAGTTTTAAAAACTTCTCTTTTATGTTTTTTCCTAAAATTACTAAATAATTCTCCAAGATAATTTAAAGCTTCCTCCCAAGAATTATGAGAATCAAAAATATAAACCTCTTTTACAAAGGTTGAATAATTTTCATTTGTATTTTTTTCAAAGTTATTCTTAATAAACTTTCTAAACTTTTCTTTACTATTACCAGTAAATTTAATCAAATTATCACTTTCAAATTTTATACTTCCAGCTCCTCTTCTACTCCTTGCTCCAAAGTTTCCAAAAAAATTAATGTAATTTAATACTTTTATAATTTCACTTTTACTTTTACTTTCACTTTTACTTTTACTCTCTTCATCTTTAAAATAAAACTCTATTTCAAAGCTTCCTTTTTCTATCAACCAAGGAGTATCATCTTTTTTTGCCATCATTATCGGATACCATAAATATCCTATTCCTTCTCCATTCAATCTGTTTTTGTATTGATAATAAGTCATTGTTGTTATATATTTATTCCTTATCTTCATCCTAAAACTACTCTTTCCACTCGTATTCCCAAAAATTTCCGCTTCTTTTTCTTTTAACTCTTTTAAACTTAAATTACCATTTATTGCCCTCCACCAAAACCTCATCACTCCCTTAAAACTCTGCTCTCTAAGCTCTGCTTTTTTTCCATTAGCTCCATGCATTAAAAGAGGAGTTATTATTTCACATTTTATTTTCATAGACTCCATATTAAATCCTTACTCCAAAATCTCACACAAAACCCACCCAAAAGGCAAATGTCTATTCTCTTCTAATTTATTTTTATATCCAAATACCCAAGTCGTTGTCTCTTCTTTTAAAATTGCACTAATTGAAACTTTTTTTCTTTTTCTAACCAAATTTTCAAGTTTTTCAGGTTCAAAGTAAAACTGTTCAAATATTTTCATAACTCTTTTTTCATTATCACTCAACTTTGAAAAGTCTATCATCAAATCTTCTAATTTATCACTCTCATAATCACTTTTTTTATACATCCTTCTAACTCTAATAGTTCCATCAAAATCAGCTTCTCCTCTTTTATTTTGAATTTCTGCAATTTTTACTAAAATTTTTCTTTTTTCTTCAATAGTAACAGCCCTTGCACCACTATGTTTTCCAATTCTTAATAAAAATTGATTATCTTTTAATTTTAAATTTTCATAAGTTGCTTTAAATTTATTGCCAAGCACTCTTTTAATTTCCTTATCTTCAAACATACTTCTAAAAAGCGGCTCATAATGAGCATTACAAGCTTTTAGAATATCTTTCATTTCAATATGTTTATCAACATCTTTGTATCTTTTAAAATCAATATCTAAAATAAACTCGCTCCTCTCACTTGGAGTTGACATAATAACTTCAATAATTGACTTTGGACCAATCATCTCTTCTTCAAATCTCTCTTTATTTAGCGAATAACCAATTAATTCAAAAATTTTTACTCCCCTTGCATCGGAAATTAAAATCTCTTTATGATATTTACCATCTTCATACCACCTATACATCTCCTCTAACGCAGTATTAATTGCACCTTTTATACTGCTGCCCGGGATATAAAGTCTTTTTTTTGTTGGAATTCTCACTGCTTTTTGAATCATAAACTGATTAAAAGTTTTTTGATTTGAGCGTGAAATTTGAGTAGGTTTTCCAAGTGACTTTTCATAATGCTCTTTTAATCCGCTTGTAACTTTTACTTTGTATTTATTTATCTCTTTTGCTATATTTTTTCTCTGTGCTATAAATTTCCAAAGTCCAACAACATTACTTTCAGCCAATTTCAAAAACTCTTTTTTATCACTCTTTGGTAATTTTTTATAAAAATCTTCTTCCTTAAAATAGTATAAATAATCCCCATCTATTACAAAATTTGTAGGTTCATACAATTCACCTGTTCCGATATGAATAGGAGATAAAACAGTTGCTTTAATTTTCATTTTCAACTCCAATTGGAAAAGTTATAGCATAGCCTTGATGAACTATTCTTGAATCATTACTAAACCCACTTATAGCTTTACCAATAAAAGATAACTTTTCTTTTCTATCTAGCTTTATCCCAGCTCCAACTTTTGCCATTAAAAGAGGATTTTTAAATGGATTTTTTAAATCTCCTCTTGTTTTTGGAAATTTAGTAACAACATCATAATAAACTTTCCCATCAATTTCACTCTTTACAAAATCGCTAAGTGCAATATAATATTCACTCTCTTTTACATTAACCTCTTTAAAACCTACTATTTTAAACCTACCTTTTCCAAGATTTGCATCTTTTCCATAGCCAAGTTTTGAGAGGAGTTTAAAAGCTCTTTTTACTTCATCTATTACATCATCCCTTATCAGCATATAAATATCAATTTCTTTTAAATAAATCTCACTCTCAACACCAAAAGGGGCAAACCCCTCACCCGTTGTAAAAGTTTTGTAATTGATACTGTTTTTAACTTCAAAAAGATTTTTTCTAAACTTCACTTCACTATCTTTTTTTGCTTTGCTAAAATCACCTCTTAAAATATCGCCAACTTCTACCCAGATTTTTTTTCTATACTCTTTTTTCTTTCCATCTTCCAATTCCCCAAGCAAAGCTCTTGGAAAAGTAGGCTTAATTAAATAATTTTTTAAAAACCCGTCACTCACTATCAAAAACGGATTTTCATTATAATCTTTCAAAAATTTTTTTAATTTATCCTCCCCATATAAATATACAATCGTCCAACAAATGCTTCCAAACAAAGTATCTCCTTTGATATGAGTAGCAAAAGGAGAAACCGGATTAATAGTATATTTATATAGTTTCATTTTCCCAGTCTTTATAATGAATTTTTACTCTTCCATATCCCCTGCTTCCATTACCGCCAAGATAATCAAGTTCAAGAAGTTTAAGTCCTTTTTCTATTATCTTTTTAAATTTTTCTTCATTATCTCCGTCTAAAACTTTCACCCTAATTTCAAATTCAAACTCAACCCCTGGTGCTACTCTTTCAGTTTGTCTTGGATTTGCAGTCCCCTTGCTTCTGTCAATCATATTTTCAGTCTTTATTTCTCTAACCTCATCTAAATTTTCTTTATTTAATAAAAAACAATCACTAAAAATAGCTCTTGTCATTCCAAATCTATTTTCACTACTCTCTCCAAAAAGTTTTAAAAAGTTTTCAAGTTCTTGCTTTTTCTCTTTTAAATGGGTACTTTCATATTGTTTTAACACATCACTTTCAAAAGGTTTACCATCATTTAACTGAGCCACTCCAAAACTCCATTCAAGAAGACTTCTGATTTTCCCTTTAAGAGAGCTTCCGGGGATATATGGAACTTCTCTTTTTAGTTCTCTGTCATACACTTTTATCACACCTTTATCAACCCCGCCTATTTTCATAGTATCATCACTACCACCAATATGAAGACCCGTTAATACTTCAATTTTCCCTTTTAATGTTAAAATTTTCATTAGTTACCTCCCTTATAAAATCCTATTACTGCCTCAAAAAAGTATTTGAAAACTTCTAAGTCTTTTTGATTATTTACTTGTCTTATACAACTCTCCATCATCTCCTTAAACTCATTATTTGCAACTTTTGGACTTCTATTTAGTGCATATGCTACTTTTGAATTAAGCATCTTTACAAAAGGTAATACATCTTCTTCAAAATTTTCACTATATTGTGATTTTTCATAAAGTTCCAATACTTTATCGTAAAAATTTCTAATTTGATTTTTTTTCATCTGAGGGCGTCCGTTTGCAATCTTCTCAGCCCATTCTTTTGCCACACTATCAAAAAGCTCAGGGCTTATTCTTAAAGTAATTTCAGCCATTTTTTCTCCTTTTATAGATAAATTCGTGCAGTTTTATAATAAAGTTTGAAGGATTGTCTTCTATATAAGTTTTTAGTCCATTTTTTAATTCACTAAAATCAACATTTTTATACACCTCTTCTAAATTCCTTCTAAAAGAATATTCAAACTTGCTTATCCACATAGCATTTAATGGATTTTTATCTATATTTTTACTCATATAAGCAAATTCTAAAAGCCTGTATAAAAAGGCTGTATTTAAATAATCTTTATATTTATCAAACAGATTATCAATCTCCTCTTTTATATACTCATCAAAACTAACAACTTCCCTAAAAGTACACAAGGCATTTTTTTCTTTATCTAAATAATCTTGCTCTTTTTTATAATCTTTTGCTTCACTCTCAGCCTCTTCTACCACCCTTGAAATAAAGTTAATGGGTTTATTTGGCTTAGTTACAACAAATCCGCCGCTTAGTTTCATCTGATTTTCGCAAAATCTAATAAAATCATTTCTAAACTCTTTAATAAATTTACTAACTTCATCCCAACTCCCCACAATATAAATATCATCTCCACCGGCAAAAATCGTATAGATTTTTTTATATTTTGTTTTCATAAGATATGGAGCATATACGCTAAAAAAGTAATTCATAAGGCGTGAGAAGAAATTAAATTTAGAAAAAGATGCCGTTACATTTATCTTTTTAGCTCTTTCATCTAGGCCTTGAATAAAGTTCCCCATAAAATCAACATCCCCCTTAAACACCCCAATAGCCTCAACCCCTCTTTTTCTTTTATCTTCAATTCCATCAATTACGCTAAGTTTTGCTAAATCTTCAAATGTCAAAATATCTCTACTCTCAACTATTGCTTTTTCAAATTCATTTAAATCATCTACTGTTGCGACATAAGAAGATATCTCCCACTTCTCATACCCTCTAAACTCATCATCTTTACTAATATCAAAAACATAATCTCCTTTTTTATCAAAATCAAAACTAATCTTAAAATCACTAAATTTTTCGCCTAAACTAATACTTAAAAACTTTCCTCTTGCTAAGTTTTTACCAATCTTTACATACTCCTCACATTTATCACAAATTATATACTCATCTTTTTGCTTACCTTTTCTAATCTCACAAAACTCACACAAATTTGCGTTATTTATATCCTTATCATATTCAAATATAAATTTCTCAATACTCTCAAATTTGTTTAACTTCATTAGTTCAATTTCATCAGCTATTCTTTTTCTAAGTTTTTTATAAGGTACTTCATCCTTCTCTTCCACTCTTATAAAATCTTTAATCCCACATTCAACCCATACTAAGCCAATTCCGGTAGTTGCAAAAAACTCTTTATAAAAAAATTCATCAAACTCTTTTTTTATTTCTTTAAGAGTTTTTTTAATTTCATCAAAATTTGGCAAAAGTATTTCAAACTTCCCAGCACTCATAGAGATAATTGCAAAATCGCTAATTTTAGCTTTTTTTACAATATAATAAGCAGCAATCCTTGTTAAAATCTCAACATATGCAGATTTTGCTCTTAACATTTTAGAAGCATACTTTGCTTTTACCCTATCAAAAATAAAATTTTGAATACCAAAAAAATCTCCAGCAACCAATAAAAAGCTATTTTTTTCGTAATTTTCCTTTTTGCCATATTTATAATAATCAATTACGCTCTTATCTCCTTTCTCTACAAGTTTAGCAATAACACTTGCAAAAATTGCGGTAGTTTTTGAGTGGTCATATAGAGGAATATTTGCTTTAACAGGAGCATAGTTTTTGAGTTTAAATGAAGTTGATGAAGGGATAAAAGTAGTATATTTTTTATAAAGATAATCAATTGCTTTTTTGTCTTTAATTTTTCTTAAATCTTCTAAAAACTCTTTCCATAACTTTTTGTAACTTCCTCTTTCATTAGTAGAAAATATATTTTTAGGAGAGAGTTTATCAATCTTATACTCTTTACTCTCATCAAAAATCGACTTTAATCTCTGCTCTTTAAAACTCTCAAACTCTCTTGAAGTTTCATTATAATCTTTAAAAACCTCCCTCTCAAATCCGCTTGCAAGCCTATCGGCTGCAGCTATTATCCAATACTCATCATCCATATTTTCTTTTAGATTATGATGCATTGCACTAAAATCAATCTCTTCATCGCTTAAACCAAAAATATCCTTATATCTTTCAAGCATCTCTGCACTAAAAGCCGCATGAGCATAATTATAAAATTTTATGTCCTTTGTTAAAGTAGCATCAGCTCTTTGAGCAAATTTTCCGATATCGTGCAAAAAAGCTGCGAGTGTAAGTTTTTCCATACTTATCCTTTTGCTTTATTAAAATAATATTAACAAAAAAATTTATAAAATTAGTGTCAAATTAGATTTTTTTTAAAATTTACATCTAAGCATAACAAAAAGCAAAGACAAAAAATGTCTGTTTATATTTTTTTTATAAAATTTTTTAACGTTTCTTGAAGATACTCAGGAGAAATTATTTTCATATGAGGAGCCCATTTTTTAGCAAGCATTAAAATTTCTTCATCGCTTGTTACATAATACCTAATTATAAGTCCGTTTTCATTTTCATTCAAAATTGTCTGAGTTTTAAGAAACTTTTTAGCTTTAAAAAACCTGCCAATTTCCTTATCAACACTTACAATCACTTCAAAGGGCTTAACTTTAAATCTGCTAAAAAGAGACTGAAAGTTATACACAAATTCTTCTACCTCTTTATCTTTTTTAAAACTTCTTGATAGCTCTTTAATATCTTTTATAAAATTAAGCCTTAAAAACTTAAAACCGTTATTAATATTATCACTGCTCATTCCCACTAAATACCAGTTTCCCTCGCTAAATACAATCTTATAAGGTTTAAATTCAAAAAAGTACTCTTTATCGCTTTCGTATCTAATCTGTAATACTTTTCGGTATTTTATAACTCTTTTTAAAAGTTTTAAAAATTTAGAGTTTTTTAACTCTTCAACAGGAGACTCTTTTACAAAATAAACCTTTTCATCAACAATTCTTTTTAAAATTTTTTCCTCAACCCCTAAAAATTTTAAAAACTCAGGACTCATAGCCGCGACTATATGAGCAAATTTTTCAAAATCTTTAAGCTCATCTTTATCGATAGTCTTTCTTTTAATCTCATCAAACTGAAGCAGTTTATAACACCCTTGTTTTGTTTTATAAAGCTCTATTTCATAAAATTCTGTTATTTCCTTTAAATACCTTTGAACACTTCTTTCACTAATTCCCTTAGCTGCAGCCCAGGATTTAACACAAATTTCTTTATTATTTTTTAAATCCTCTAAGAGTTCTAAGATTCTTTTAGTCTTCAACTTTAATCCTTCCAAGACCAAAAGTCACCTGTTTTCCAACTCCTATAATTTCTCCAAGTTTTAAAAGTCTATAACTGTTTTTATCTATATAATCAAATTCAATCTCTCCCATAACGCCCCCAAGTTTCATTTTTGTTTTTTGTCTGTTTGAATATCTTCCAAAATCAATAAAAGAAAAATCAGAATATTTTATTTTATACTCAGGTACAAAGGGAAGTTTTTGCAGAGAATTATTTAAAAGTTTTAATTTCCTGTGATATATACTTCTTAAAATTGTTTCTAGTGTTACACTATTTCTTACAAAATGATTATTCTCCTTAATTCTTAAAGGTGTTTTTAAAATAAGCTTAGCTTTTTCTTTTGAAACAACCTCATTTTCATCAAATTCAAGCATTTTATTATCAAACTTTTTAAAAACACCATCAAATATAAGTTCATTGTTAAAATAGAGCCTAAAATCCGGTTTAAGCCTGTTTTTAGTAATTCCTTTTTCTTTAAAAGCCTTATAAAGAGCACTTATTACATAAGGGGCTTTTAAAGCACTCTCTTCAAACAACATTAAATCAAACTCAACCCTGCCGCCTATATCCAAGTTCAGTCTGTATTTTGGATTTTGACTTTCAAAAAAATCATAAAACAAACATCCAGTGCTTGCAAAGCACCCATTACAAACCCTACTTGGATTAATACACACTATATCTTTTAATCCGCTTCCAAAAGCCCCTCTAATTGCAGAACCTAAAAAACGATAAGGTAAAATTTCATTACTTTTTAAAGTTATTTTAGAAAATTTCATTTTTTCCCTTTCATAAACTCAACTATCTTCCCGTGAAATCTTGCAAAACATAAATTTAAATTATTTTCATACAATTTAGCAAGCTTTTCCCAATGCTCCTCTATTCCCCTTTCGCACCACTCTTTCATTTCATCATAACTCTCAAATTCATATCCGTATTTTTTAAGCAGTCTTTTTGTATAACTATCCACTACCATTGTATCTCTACCGCAGGCATAGCAAAGTATGCTATCTGCCGTTTCAAATCCAACACCCTTTTGTCCTAAAAGCCATTCTCTATTTACATTTTCCCTAAAATTTTCAAAATCACCAAAATCGTTTAAAATATTACGGCTAAGTAATATTAAACATTTAGCTTTTTGATTATAAAAACCGCTCGGTTTAATTAAAGCTGCTAAATATCCATAATCTAAAGAAGCAATATTCTCAGGAGTAATAATTATTTCTTTCTTTAAATTTTCCAAAGACTTTTTGACATTCTCCCATTTAGTATTCTGAGTTAAAACAGCCCCGATTACAACTTCAAAACTAAAAGCATTTGGCCACCAATACTTTGGCTTATCTCTTAAAAGCCCCTTTTCTCTTAGCCACAATAAAAGCTCATAAGAACTGCTAATTTCCATAACTCACCTCTTGGGTTTTAATAATCTCCTCATCAATAATTTTCAGTTTAAAAGCCCTTTTGCTAAATCTTCCATCACTTTCAATAATAAGACACTGCATTATACTTTTGCACTTATCAGGCACATCAAACCTCTCTTTAAGTCCTGTCAATTCAGACACAAGAGGTCCTTGAACATCCATTCCTATAACGTTATCCCCGCATCCTGTAAGTCCTATATCAGTTAAATAACAAGTCCCCTCATTTATCTCTAAATCATCCGTTCCTATATGAGTATGAGTACCTATTACAGCCCCTGCTTTTCCTTTTAAGAGATGAAAAAGAACTCTCTTTTCTGCCGTGGCTTCAGCATGAAAATCTATAAAGATAAATTTATTTTTATTTTCTACAAAATTTTTAAGCTCAATAAAAGGATTTTTCCCATACGGCATAGAAAAAACCCCCATAGCGCTGATTACTATAATATTTTCATCTTCATAATACCATTTTCCCGGTGCTTCAAAGTAATTAAGAGGTCTTAATATTTTATTCTCATTAAGCAGTAAAACCGCATCTTTTTTCCTGTCAAATGTATGATTTCCACCTGTAAAAATATCAATTCCGGCATTTTTAAGCTCGTTAAAAATCTTAGGGGTTATACCAAAGCCGTGAGCTGCATTTTCATAGTTTGCTATTACATAGTCAATTTCAAACTCGCTTTTAAGTTTTGGCAGAAATTTTTTTATTATTTTTCTACCCGGTCTTCCTACAATATCTCCTATAAACAAAATTTTCATCAAACACCTTTTTGATATAATTCTCATATGAGAAAAATAATTTTAGTAATTTTATCAACTATTTTGTTTGCTTCAAACACCGTTGTTTTGAAAAAGAAAGAAAAAGAAACTCAAAATGCCACAATTCAAGCAGAAGTAATTCTAAGAAAATGGCTTATAGACAAAATCAATTCGATTATGCCTGAATATTTACAAGCGGAACCAAAAGAAAATATGCTTAATTTTTCCGTAGGATACGATACTCACAACAAAAAAACTTTTTCAAGATTAAATTTAAAACTCTTTTTTCCTTCAATTGAAGGAAAATACTCCAAATCCACCATAAAAAAAACAAAAACTTTAAAGATAAAACTACTTCCTATTTTACAAATATATAAAAAACTGCCCTGCTTAACCTTAAAAGGCTCATTAACCGCTATACTTGATACCCTTTCAAAAAACATAAAATTCAACGAATCGATATATTATTATACGTCCCATACCGAATATAAAGAGATAACAACTTTGACTTTTAACAGATTTATTTCTGTAAATAATCTTACTTTTAAAATCAGAAAAACATACCTTTCTACAGATAAAACAAATATGTTTTACGTATTTGGACTATATTATTATACAGATTATTATAAGTTCATAAAAATTTACGGATTTGAAACAGGAGGAGAGAGAAAAAAAGATCCTTTTATGTACTGGCACAAACTTTTTTTTACATACAGACATATTCTATTTGATAGAAGATATATATTTTTGGAGTTCACACCATATCTGCTGGTCTCAAAAGAGTTTAATTTTACTCCCAAATTATTTTTAACATCCTCGTTTAATGTCAGATTTTAGATAAAATTTCAATAAAAAG
>Ga0256838_1001610_pt1 | contig 10389 bp, 9 predicted proteins | sample 4571419metaG_FD_185978 | JGI IMG/M metagenome (GOLD analysis project Ga0256838, IMG submission 185978) | Hydrothermal vent microbial communities from Guaymas Basin, Mexico - 4571-419 | ecosystem: Environmental > Aquatic > Marine > Hydrothermal vents | place: Mexico: Guaymas Basin | collected... | reverse complement strand
AAAGTATCTTCTGTATTTTCACTTTTTGTCTCTGTATTTTGACTAGCATTGGCTTTGTAAGCTTGAAATTCTTTGCTAAGTGTATTGAGTCTCTCTTCTAATTGAGCATTCGTAGCTCCCAAGACAAGGCTAGTTGATGCCACGAGGCTTAGTAAAATTCTTTTGTTCATAGTTTTATTCCTTTGTAAAATGGATTTAATAATGCACCCCATAATGAATGCCTAGGGCTTTGATTGGCTAAACCAAAGCGAAGTGTGTGAATGTCTGTGATTGTCAAGGTAGCAAAAAGTCTGTCCCAAATGGCTAGACTACTGCCAAAGTTTGCGTCTAAATGCTCGGGCGTATGATGAAGCTGATGTTGAAAAGGGGAGAGTATCCATTTTTCGATAGTATTACCAAAGCGTAAAGGGATATGAGAATGCCGTAAATTTGCACCAAAAAGCATAAAGAAAAAAGAAATAACATGCACACCCAAAAGCTCTATTGCTTGAATACCTGCACCAAAGAAATAAATAAATACTCCCATCACAAAACCAGTAACCAGTGCATAGCGTAAACCAAAGAGTATATTTTCTATGGGGTGTACACGGTAAAAGGTCAAAAAGTTTAGCACCTCAGCAGAATGATGTATACGGTGGAAACGCCAAAGCAAAGCAAATGAATGCATTGCCCTATGCAAGAGGTATCGGCTAAAATCATTGGCAATAAATACAACAAGTGTATAGAAAAAAATAATCAAAAACTTAGAAGTTCTTATTCTTTCTTGATAGCCAAAATGTTCTTGAAGTGCCAAAACTATCCATAATACAACATCATTAATATTGAGAAGTAGAGGAATAATAATTAAAATCTTTATCAAAGAAATAGCTAAAAAGTATATATAATCTAGCCTTGCAGAGGGGTGGAATAGGACTTTTTTGGAAAACTGTATACGTAAATATTTGCTCATAAAAATAAGACTCAATAATAAAGCAGAAAATATATAAATAAAATATATTCTCTTTGTATTATCAAAAAAGTAATCTAGTCCAAAATATTCCAACATCTAGTCTCCGTCAGCCTCAATAATCTCAGCTGTAAGATTAAGAGAAGAGATAAGAGACTCAAAATAAAGTGTTTGAAGCGTGTCAATACTATTATAAAGATTTTTTACTTTAGTATCTACCGTGACAGAGCTTACACTCTCTTCTATAGGAGTATCAAAGCTATCTACGATACTTATGGCATTTGCAAGTTCATCTCTAATAGATGTTACGACAGATGATGCACCATTATCAGAAGCAAAGTCTCCAAAATTACTATAAGTTTGCACAGCCATAATCTCTTGATGTGTAAGCAAAATGGTTTTTATGGCTTCTAGTGAATATTGGCTTTTTTCATATTCAAAGCGAGAGGCATCAGGATTGTCTTTGTACTTTTGAGCGATACCAGAAGGTTCACCAATACGCCACTCTTTGAGTTTAAACGCAGAATCAACAAGCACATTAACCAAAGAGTTAGAAGCATCTTCTACATTAGAAATAAATTGAGTATCTTGTGCATAAAAATCAGCAATATGCTTTGCATGAGTAATTAGGTTCTCTATCACCAAGCTTAGGGCTTCTTTTTTTCTTGTATTAAAGGGGTCAGAGCCAAATATTAAATACTCTAAGGCAGTTATACTTTTACTAGAGTTTTTATACATATAATCAGCAATATTCCCACTTTGAGCCAAAGCAACAATAATATCATCAGAAACATCAAGGTTCTTGCCCGTGTGAAAATAATCTATAAACTGAGGTGTATCTATCAAGTCATCATTAAAATCAACAGCTACATAACTAGCTTCTACAGACTTCCATTCTATCATCACTTTTTTGAAATCACTCTTTAAAGAAGTGATAGAAGCTGTACTTGCATTATCTTCTAATACTACAATATGATTGCTTGTCTCTTCCAAAGCAGAAACAAAAGCTTTGGAGTGTGCAACAAATACATTTGTTTGCAAAGAACGTAATACATCCTCTTGTGTTTGCGTAGGTGCATAGTCTGAACCGATGAGGTCAGAGCCATTATAAGCATTATCTCCTGTACAGTTATTTAACAAAAGAACTAAAGATAAAACATAAAGTTTTAAAAAGAATTTGAACATTTTTGACCTTTAAATTGAATTGAGAAATCTTAGCACTTTTTCTCTTGATTGTTTATTTAAATTTATAAAACTTTTCTTAGATTTTAGGGCTTCTCCACCATGCCACAAAATAGCTTCTTCTATACTTCTCGCACGTCCATCATGCAAATAGTGAGCTTTAGAAGAGACCTTTTTATACAGTCCAATACCCCACAAAGGAGCAGTACGCCACTCTTTGCCATTTGCCAAAAACTCACTACGTCCATCGGCTAAATCTTCACCCATATCATGAAGTAATAAATCTGTATAAGCAAGAACAGCTACCCCATAGCTACTCTGATGTTTTGGCACATGACAAGCCGTACAAGAGAGAGATTTAAATAGTGCTTCTCCCTCTTTATGCTTATTTGGGTTTCGTTGTATCGGTACGGCTAAATTTGAGACATAATAGGCAACAGCATCTAGCCTTTTTTGGGGTAAGTCAAAAGTAGCTAAAAGGTCTTTTGATTTTTGTGCTTCTTTGAGACACTCTATTTGCTTAGGACTACAGTTATCAGAAGGAAAAAGTGGATTAGAAAGCCCCATATCATTGTGTGCTGCTCCTGCACTTTGATGTTTTACAGTCGTAGCAGATGCTTTCCATGTAAATCTTCCTAGTTCTACTTTTTTACTCTCAGGGTTATAAGCATAATTGGCTTTTCCAGATATACCATCGTTGTTGCTATCGTTTATATCTTCAAATTTTAAAATATCTTCCTCTGAAATACTTTCTAATAGACCCAAACCAATCAAAGCAGAAGCCTTGCGAGGAGCAAAAATCGTATCTTTATCAAAATCACCATAATTTTTATTGCTAATTATATAGCTAGGTTTTCTTAGTGTATATTTTTCTCCATCGGGATAAGTCCCTGCTATTTCTTCATAAGATAGAGAAACTTCTGCTTCGGAGGGTACATTTTGATTGCCATTTTGACTCAACTGTGCACCATACATACTATCAGGTTCAAAGCCATAGATTTTTAACGCTTCTAAGTCCAAAGGATTTTTATGAGAGAGTCTAAGAAGATAACTTCTGTGCATCTTACCTTTTTTGTCTTGGCTTATTCCTGCACCATTTCTAGGGTGACAATGCATACAAGTATTAGCCGAGAAAAGTGGTCCTAAGCCATCTCTTGCTGTTGTGGCAGAGGGAGCTTGTACCCAAGGAATGCTAAAAAAGCTTTTTCCCAATACAAATTTATCTTCTTCGTCATAACTCATGCCCTCTACTGGCTGAGAGAATGCCATTTTACTACTATCTTTGGTAAAGTATTTTTTTGTTTGAGAAGGCGTAGCACAAAGATTAGTCAAAAATAATATAAATAAAATAAGTGTATTTAGCATATTTAATATCTCCTCTTCTATTTAATTAATTAATTATCTCTTGTACTCGTCTCTTCATCATCCGTTACATCCGTTGATGTCAAGTCAATATTATAAGCAGAGGCTACATTTACAATATCGTCACCCAAGGCTCTCATCTCATTTTTAGCATCTTTAATATTCTCATAATCATCACTATTGGGTTGAATTTGATAATCAAAGTGTCTCGTCTCTTTGGCTGTGTCATTGATAATCTTGACTTTTGCTGTGATAGAGTCTGTTTGTGTTGTAAGACTTGCTTGGAGTGTATCACTTAGGTTTGTTTTAAAAATTGCCAAAACATTCTCAAAGCCTTTATAGTTGAGTGCAATATCTCTGTGCGTATTATCAGAAAAACATGAATGTTCATCCTCTTCGCTTGGTGTGTTGAGTGCAACTGAAATTCTCTCATTTGCAAGTTCTGACTTGATAAAAAGTCCCATACCAGCAAAAATATTTTGAAGTGCTGTGCTTGAAGCTATGGCATTGTCTCCCTCTCCAATAAGTGCGTCTTTGTATCCACCTGATGTCCAAGCATCTACAACGATTTGCAGGTCGTCTACCATAAGTTCTGCTGTGGCATTAAGATAATCTTTTCTTCTTTCTTTATTAACATCTTCCGTATAGTCACTCAGAGGTCTTTGACCTGCCGTCAATGCACCATGAGAAATATTATCTGCTACAAAACTGGCATAATCTTGGTCTTGCCCCCAAAGTAAAAACTCGATAGCATGATAACCAGTAGCTACGTTGGCATCGCCACCATTTTCATTGAGTTGTGCTAGTGTTTGTGTGTTAATAGTTGTGATATTAACCTCTTTGGCATCTGTACCTGTAGGAGTAAATAGCCCCTCTGTATCAATAATATTTCCAGAGGTTTTTTCATTATTTCTATTTATCGTATAGTCAATCATATTTTCATCAAGTGGCCAAGCATTTATTTGCCCTTCATTTGCCCCAAATGTTGAAGCAAATCCATCTTCAGCGTCAATAGGTCCAGAAGAAAGTCTGAAAATCTCTGTAATCCCATAAGACTCTCTTGATTGTAACCACGCATCTTTGGCTAATTGAAGTCTATCATCTGTTGGTGTGTCGGTAAAATTTTTAATCGCTGTTTCAAGCTTTTTTGCATCATCAAGGGCATCTTGATAATTAGAAATAGCCAAATTGGCATAGGCTGTGAGTGCTGTATTTTTTGTATCTGCTGTAATTATTGTTGTATCACTGCTATCATCGTTATTTGCCATAGGAGAAGAACTCCCTCCACCACAAGCGACAAGCCCTAGAGAAAATATCGCTACTATTGAGAGCTTTGTTATTGTTTTTTGAAAATTCATGTTTGTACCTTTTAATTCTAATATTGAAAATGATTGTCAGAATACTAACTAAGGACTACTTAAATAAACTTGAATTTGAAAACTATTATCAATTAAAAACTTAAACCTCTTCTTAACAAATAGCTTTTAGCATTATTTAGATAAAATTCATGCAATTATATAATTAAAGGATTGTAGTGAATATTACAGTAAATAAAGTAGATGAAGCAAATACAATAGTAAGTGGAACATTGAGCAATGAAGCAATTGCTATTCAGATTGATAAAATGGCAATTCAAGCAGGTAAAGAACTTAACATTGATGGTTTTAGAAAAGGTAAAGTACCTCCACATGTTGTCAAAAAACTTCATGGTGAAAAATTAGAACAAGATGCTGAGGGTGAAGAACTCAAAGAATTGATTGATGCAGGAATGAAAGAAGCAGGAATTGCTCAATCAGACGTTTTGGGTCAGCCTAGCTTCAAAAAATACGAAAAAGTAGAAGCAGGAATTGAAGTTGAAGTAGAAGTTTCTACAAGACCTATCTTTAGTATAGAGGGTTACATGGACAAGCTTCCTGCCTTTGAAAAACCTGTAGCAAGTCAAGAAGAGATTGATGCACAGCTCAAAGAAATTGCAGAAGGTCAAGCACCATTTACAGCCATTGAAACGCCTAGAGAAGTAATATCTGGTGATATGACAGTCATTAACTTTGAAGGTTTCGTTGATGGCGTTGCTTTTGAGGGTGGAAAAGCCGATGACTTTAATCTTCAAATTGGTTCAGGTCAATTTATCCCTGGGTTTGAAGACCAAATTATTGGTATGGCTTACGATACAGAAAAAGAAGTTACCGTTACATTCCCTGCTGATTACCAATCAGAAGACCTTGCAGGTAAAGAAGCAATGTTCAAAGTAACAGTTACAGAAATTCAAGAAAAAGGCGAAGTAGAGCTTAACGACGAATTGGCTGTTAAAATTCTTCAAGGAACAGAAGATGCAACACTTGAAATGCTTACAGAAAAAGTAAAAGAGCAAATTGAATCACAAGCGATTTCTAATATTTATAATGCAGACCTCAAGCCACAACTCGTTGAAACTTTGGTAGCACAGTTCACTTTTGCCCTTCCAAACAATATCGTAGAACAAGAAATTGATGCAAAAGTAAATGCAAAAGCCCAAGAGATGGACGAAGCAGAACTAGAAACATATAAAGACAATGCAGAAAAAGTAGAAACACTCCGTGAAGAAGTAAGAGCAGACGCAGAAGCATCTGTAAGAGCTACATTTATCGTTGATGCCTTGGCTACAGAAGAAAATGTAACAGTAGATGACCAAGAAGTATCTCAAGCAATTTATTATGAAGCAATGAGAGGTGGACAAGACCCACAAAAAGCTATTGAATATTACCAAGAAAACAACTTGCTTCCAGCAGTTAAAATGGGTATGATTGAAGATAAACTCTTTGGAAAACTCCTAGGCTTAGATAAATAATAATATTTAATCTTCTCCAAGGGCAGACACATAGGTCTGCCCCTACAGATATATCTTATATAGAAAAAACGTAGGGGTAGGTCTTGTGCCTACCCTAAAATAAAACATAAAATTTATTTAAGTCGATACACAATCAATTTAATTAATTATTATAAAAAAGGCAAAAAATGAGTTATATTCCTTATGTTGTAGAACAAACTGGTAGAGGTGAGCGTTCGTATGACATCTATTCACGTCTACTTAAAGACCGTATTATCATGCTAAGTGGCGAAGTTAATGACCAAGTAGCATCTACTATCGTAGCACAATTGCTATTTTTAGAAGCACAAGACCCTGATAAAGATATTTATTTTTATATCAATTCTCCAGGAGGAGTCATCACTTCAGGACTCTCTATGTATGATACGATGAACTATATCAAGCCTGATATTGTCACTATTTGTATGGGTCAAGCTGCGTCTATGGGTGCATTCTTACTTTCTTCTGGAGCAAAAGGCAAACGTTATGCTCTTCCAAATGCAAGAATTATGATACACCAACCCTCAGGTGGCGCACAAGGACAATCAACAGATATTCAAATCCAAGCCGAAGAGATACAAAGACTCAAAGACTCTCTCAATGAGATTATGGCAGACAACTGTGGTAAAAAAGCAAAACAACTAGAAAAAGACACAGAAAGAGACAATTTTATGTCTTCAGCAGAAGCTGTAGAGTATGGCTTGATTGATAAAATCTTAACCAAAAGCTTTGCATAACCAAGTAAAAAAAAGAGAAATGAGAAATCATGATTAGAGAAATCGTAGTATATCCAGATAAAAGACTTAAACTCATCTCCAAAGAAGTGACGGTATTTGATGCAGGACTTTATGCACTCTTAGAAGATATGTATGAAACGATGTGTGCCTGTCATGGCGTAGGACTAGCTTCTATTCAAATAGGTGTAGATAGCCGTGTTCTCATTATTAATATCCCCATAGAAGACCCAAAAGGTGAAAACTATGGTGAAGAAAGCTTAGAGAATGACCAACCTAAGTCTAACACTATCGAAATGATAAACCCTATTATTGTTCAAAAAGATGGATTAAAAGTCTTCCAAGAGGGATGTCTCTCTATCCCTGGGGTGTACGAAGATATTGAACGTGCCAAACATATTATCGTAGAATATTATGATAGAAATGGACAAAAACAAAGCATAGACAATGATGAATTTTTAGCCGTAGCCATTCAACACGAAATGGATCACCTAGACGGTAAAGTCTTTATAGAAAAACTCTCATATATCAGACGAAAGAAATTTGAAAAAGAATGGAAACGAAAGATGAAAGAAGAGAGATAAAGTAAAAATAGAGTAGAAATAGAGTAGCAATAGACAGAGTAAAAAATAGTATTGTTTAATTTATATGGGGCAATTAGTATATTTTAAAAATTTTTATAAAAGTTTTCAACATAAGACCCCTTTGGTTATAATGTAAAAAAACTTTAGGATAGAGAATGAATATGATAGAAGTATATGCCCCTTTTGATGGCGAATTATTAGCTCAAATAACTCCAGCAACCAAAGCCGATATAGATAGTGCTTTAGCCAAAGCACGAGAAGCTCATGATAATTATGAAGCACGTCTTCCTGCTTATAAGCGTGTGGTAATTTTGGAAAAAACAGTAGAGTTGATGAGCCAACGTATAGAAGAGCTTACGCAAATTGCTGTAAAAGAGGGAGGAAAACCCTATCTTGATAGCAAAGTAGAAGTAGAACGTGCGATTAATGGCGTAAAATTGGCGATTGAGCATATTGGAGCGTTTACTGGCAAACAGATTGCCATGGGTCATACGGCATCTTCGGTCAATCGTCTAGCCTATACGATGAAAGAGCCTATTGGTGTAGTCGTAGCGATTTCGGCCTTTAATCATCCTCTAAACCTTGCCGTACATCAGACTGTTCCTGCGATTGCTGTGGGTTCTCCTGTTATCATCAAACCCTCTGAAAATACGCCGATGTCTGCGTTAAATTTTGTAGAGATTTTGTACGAGGCAGGACTGCCTAGAGAATATTGTCAAGTTATTGTTTGTGATATTCCAGAAGCTGAATATTTGAGTACGCATGAGAGTGTAGATTATCTGACTTTTATTGGTTCTGCCAATGTGGGCTGGTATCTCAATTCAAAAGTAAGCCGTGGAACGCGTGTGGGGCTAGAACATGGAGGTGTTGCACCTGTTATTGTAGAAGCCGATGCCAATCTTGAAAATCTTATCCCTGCTTTGGCAAAAGGTGGATTTTACCACGCAGGACAAGTCTGTGTCTCTGTACAACGTATCTATGTGCATGAAGATATTTTTGATACCGTGGCTCAAAAACTTAGCCAAGTAGCACAAAATCTTATCATCGGTGACCCCTTAGACCCCAAGACCGAAGTAGGACCTTTGATTAGCCATAATGAAGTCAAAAGAGTAGATACATGGGTCAAAGAAGCCGTAGCAGGAGGAGCAGAACTCTTGTGTGGAGGAAAAGCTATAGGAAAAAGTTGTTATGAAGCGACTATTTTACTCAACCCTAGCAAAGAGAGCAAAGTAAGCACCCAAGAGGTCTTTGGTCCTGTGGTGTGTATGTATAGTTATAATGATATAGACGAAGCTATAGCCGAAGCAAACAGCCTAGAAGTCTCTTTTCAAGCTTCTGTATTTACCCAAGATATAGACCAAGCCATGTACGCCGTCAAACGTCTAAACGGCACAGCCGTCATGGTAAACGACCACACAGCATTTAGAGTAGATTGGATGCCATTTGGAGGAGCAAAAGCCTCAGGTTTGGGTCTAGGAGGAATTGCCTATTCTATGGAAGAGATGAGCCAAGAGAAACTGATGGTGATTAAGTCTAAATCACTTTAATAAGGGATATTAAATGTATCGTAGGGGTAGAGCTGTGTCTCTACCCTTTTAAATATAATATTTTTAACAATAAAAGGGCAAACACATGGGTTTGCCCCTACAGACGCATCCCTTGGACAAATAAAACTTCAAATTCCAAATAATCTAGGGGATAATCTAGCATAAGTTTTTTTATCTCTTTGAAACTTAGGCGTTTTTCTCCAGCACTTACACCACTTTTTTTAATATAAGAAAACATCTCTCTTGTATTATTGAAATAAAGCTTATAACTTTTGATTTCATATTGAGCATGATAATACTTTGAAATGTATGTTTTTAGGGCTTGGGTTGAATAGATGGGTGAGCTTATATTTGCTATGCTGTGTAGTGTCTTAAAAGTGTTAGAACTAAAGAGTGCCACGTGTATTTGGGGGGCAATTTGAGCAATTTGGGCAAAAGTAAAATCCAAATCTTTACTCCATTGCAAAGCAGAAGAAGAGATAAAAATATCTTCTTGGCTTGTATAGCAGGACTCAAAAGCTTGGGCTTGGTTAAAGTCTACGCATTTTTTTATTATTTTAGGACTTGATGGATGTATTTCTAGCATTTGCGAAGAAAAATCTAGGGCAACAAAGTGATTAAAAGTAATATTTTGTGCTTGAATATTACGATATACTTCTCCTGCACCACAACCCATATCTATAATCGTATCATAATTGGTTTTTTCTAAAGTAGAGACCAAATGGGTAGCCACTTGGGCTTGAATGACATTGTATTGTTGATATTGCTGTGCGAAACGCGAAAACTCTTTGTTTATATTGGACTTTGGCACTCTCTCTTCTCCATTCATCATTTATTCAAACTCTTTTAGATATAATTCGCAAAATTATACCCAAATTTTAACGGGCTAACAATCACATAAAGAGGCACAGATGACATCAACACTTTTAATCGTACAAATCGCACTAGCATTGGCTATTACCCTTGCAGTTCTTCTTCAAAAAAGTTCAAGCATAGGACTTGGTGCTTATAGTGGAAGCAATGAGTCTGCTTTTGGAGCAAAAGGTCCTGCTGGATTTTTGGCAAAAGCCACATTTACTTTGGCATTTGCCTTTATTGTAAATACTTTGGTTCTAGGTTATATGTATACATCTGAAAATTCTGCTTCTATTGCTGATACCATTGTACCTTCTAGCACTCCTGTAGCACC